>Ga0070733_10002818_pt1 | contig 12098 bp, 9 predicted proteins | sample Coa_R1_9_FD_66450 | JGI IMG/M metagenome (GOLD analysis project Ga0070733, IMG submission 66450) | Surface soil microbial communities from Centralia Pennsylvania, which are recovering from an underground coalmine fire - Coalmine... | ecosystem: Environmental > Terrestrial > Soil > Unclassified ... | reverse complement strand
TGGCATCAATTCAATTGCGATTCGCTCGATATCGTGGTGATCGTTAGCGTAACGCGCGATGATTTGCGCGGAAGAGTTTGCCATGGCCGACGAAGCATTCGCCCTGTCACCGATCTCCGCTCGCGCGGCGCTGCCGAGCGAGCAGGACTATGACGCGATCAGGGAAGCGTTCATGGAGACCTCGCGGGGCCGCTGGTTTCTCGGCGAGTACGCCAGGCGCAACCGCAATGCCGATACCAGGATGGTGCTCGATGCGGTGGCGCGGATCGAGGAAACGCTCGCCGCGCAGAAGAAGCCTGACCGCGATCCCGCCCTTGACGAGGCGCTGGCCAGAATCAGGGCTGCGCTGGCAGAGGCAAGAACCGTCGCAGCGGCGGCGCTGGGCGAACTGGCGCTTGAGGAGAATCTGGCGCCGGTGCGCAAGGGCGCCCGCGTCATCCGGGAAATCGCCTGGCGGCTACGGGAAATCGGGGCCGACGGCCGGATTTGCGATCTGATCGATTCCCAGGTCGACGCCATCGAAGCGGCCTGCGGAAGGATAGCTACGATCGATCCGGCAAGCGAATTGAGCGACGCCTTCGGTCTGATCGAAGGCCGGATCGCGGAGTTCGCCGACAAGGATGATACGGCACCGGCTCCACGACCGGTTGAGGAGGCCGTCAGCGTTTCGCCGCAAGCCGCTGAAGATATTTCCTCTTTCACGCGCGCCGCCGAACGAGAGGCGCTCGCCGAGCCGGCGCGGTCGATGGGTGTCGCCAGCGACGCCGAAGCCGCAATGAGCCTCGATGCAACGCCGGCCGAACCGCTTGATGCGATGGTTGAGGTCCCCGAGGTAATCTCGGAGCCGGCCGACGCCTTCGAGGCCCGAGACGAAGCCGTGCTGGACAGGGTTGCGCTCGAGATGGCCGCGCCGGATTCCGATGAGGCCTATGAGTTGCCCGAAGAGGAGCCCGGCGAAGACGAGGCCGCGGCCGAGTTGCAGGCGGCTGCGGCCATCGCCGCCGCCGAGCCGCCCGCGCCGATGGCGGCACAAGTTCAACCAGCGTCTGAGCCGGCTGCCGCAGCTTCACTCGGTTCAAGCCTGATCGCGAGCGGGGTCGTGCAGCGGCCGCGGGCTTCAAAACTCGATCCGCTGGCGCCGATCCGGCGCATGAGCCAGACCGAGAAAATCGCGCTTTTCTCGTAGAGGCGTAAAGCAGGGCCGGCGTCGTCGGCTGCGGCAATATTTCCATCAACCGATCAGCTTCGCATACAAATCGGCGTCCACATTGCCGCCGGACAGAACGATCACGACATTCTTGCCGCGCGCATCGATGTGGCCGGCGAGAAGCGCGGCAAGGCCAACCGCCCCGCCCGGCTCGACCACGAGCTTGAGTTCGCGGAACGCAAAACCGACCGCCGTGCCCACCTCCGCATCGGATGCGGTAACACCCTTGGCGAGCAGGCGGCTATTGATGGCGAAGGTGATTTCGCCGGGGATCGAGGCCATCAGCGCATCGCAGATGGTGCGGCCGCTCGCCCTGTGCGGCTCCCGCCTGCCGGCGCGCAGCGATCGCGCGTGGTCGTCGAACGCGTCGGGTTCGGCGGACATCAGCATGGCCCGCGGAAAGCGGGCCTTGATCGCGGTCGCAACGCCCGCGATCAAGCCGCCGCCGGAAACCGGCGCCACCACGATGTCCGGCGCCACGCCAAGTGCTGCGAGGTCCTCGGCGATTTCCCGCCCCACCGTGCCCTGGCCTGCGATCACCTTGGGATCGTCGTAAGGCGGCACCAGCGTCGCGCCGCGTTTTCCCGCAATGTCGCGGGCAATCGCTTCGCGATCCTCGCGGTCGCGGTCGTACAGCACGACTTCCGCGCCATAGGCCTTGGTGCGCTCGCGCTTGGAGAGCGGAGCGTCGGCCGGCATCACGATGGTCGCGCGCATGTTGAGAATTTGCGCCGCCGCCGCCACGCCCTGGGCGTGGTTCCCGGAAGAAAACGCCACCACGCCGCCGCCGCGCGAATCCATCGGTATCGACGACAGCTTGTTGAAGGCGCCGCGGAATTTGAACGATCCGGTGCGCTGAAGCACCTCCGGCTTGAGGAACACCTTGGCGCCGATGCGCTCGCTGAGAACCGGCGGCGACAGAAGCGGCGTGCGCACCGCAAACGGCGCTAGCACGCCAGCTGCGGCGTCGACGTCGGCGGAACTCACTGGCAGGGGCAACATCGTCATGCGTGACTTGTATCGCGTCCCGCGACAGGCGGGCAAGTTCTTCACGCGACGAAGCGCGCTTGCTGGGTGGCGAACGGCACTGTTTCGTGCCCGGATTCGACGTCGCTTATCTCGGCCATGTTCTCGATGAAGGCGCGGGCCGAGACTTCCCATGTGTGGGAAGCGGCGAATTCGAGGCAGGCTTGCGGTGAAATCCGCAAAGCGGCCAGGCACGCTTCCCGCAAATCGTCGTTCAAGGCGCCGACCGGCGCCGAGCCGAGCACGTCGCGCGGACCGGTCACTGGGAAAGCCGCCACCGGCACGCCGCTCGCAAGCGCCTCCAGCAACACCAGCCCGAAAGTGTCGGTCTTGCTCGGGAACACGAAGACGTCGGCCGCGGCATAGGTATTGGCCAATTCCTCGCCCTGCTGCGCGCCTGGGAATACAGCCAGAGGATAATTCCGGACCAGACCGGCCCTCGCCGGTCCGTCGCCGACAATGACCTTGGTTCCGGGCAAATCGAGATCGAGAAACGCCTCGAGGTTCTTCTCCACCGCGACCCGGCCGACGCAGAGAAAAATTGGACGCGGCAGGCCAAGATCGGCGGCGCGCGGATGGAACAGAGTAGTATCGACCCCGCGCGGCCATAACACCACGTTGCGAAAGCCCCGCGCGCGCAGTTCATTGGCAAGCGCGGGCGTGGCGGCCATCACCGCCTGGCTGCCGCGATGGAAGCGGCGCAATGCCGCCCAGATCCAGGACTCGCGAACCGGCACGCGCGCCGAGACATATTCCGGAAAGCGGGTGTGAAAGCTCGTGGTGAACGGCAAGCCATGCTTGCGGCAATAATGGCGCACCGACAATCCGATCGGGCCTTCGGTCGCGATATGAATGCTGTCGGGCCTGGCCTCTTTGATCAGGCGGGCGATCTTGGCGCGATACGGCAAGGCGAGCCGCACATCGGGATAGCTTGGCATCGCGAAAGTGCGAAACGACTGCGGCGTGAGAAACGTGACCTCGGCGCCGAGCGCCTTTGCCGCTTCTGCCGTCATCATCAGCGTCCGCACCACCCCGTTGACCTGGGGGTGCCACGCATCCGTCGCTACCAGGATGCGCATCAGGCTGCGGCGCGCGCGGTGACCGTGGCAACAGGAGCAGACCGGCGCAGCGGATCGGTCCAGGCGATGATTTCGAACCGGCCGTCTTCGTGCTCGACCAACGCGGTGCAGCTCTCCACCCAGTCGCCGCAGTTCATGTAGCGGATGCCGTGCTCGTCGCGGATCGTGGCGTAGTGGATGTGGCCGCAGATCACCCCGTCGGCGCCGTGGCGGCGCGCTTCAGCGGCGAGCGTCTGCTCAAAGGCGCCGATATAGTTCACCGCGTTCTTGACCTTCAACTTCGCCCATTGCGACAGCGACCAATACGGCACGCCGAAGGCGCGGCGAAAGAAGTTGACGAGCCGGTTCATCTGGATGGCGAAGTCGTAGGCCTTGTCGCCGAGATGGGCGAGCCAGCGCGCGTTCTGCACCACGAGGTCGAAGATATCGCCGTGAATGACGAGATAGCGCCGGCCGTCGACGCCGACATGGATGGTGTTTTCCACCACGTCAATGCCGCCGAAATGCGTGCCGTAATAGTTCCTCAAGAACTCGTCGTGATTGCCCGGCACATAGATGACCTTGGCGCCCTTGCGCGCCTTGCGCAGCACCTTCTGCACGAAGTCGTTGTGCGATTGCGGCCAGTACCAGTTGGATTGCAGCGCCCAGCCGTCCACGATGTCTCCGACCAGATAGATCGTATCGGCGTCGTGGCTGCGGAGGAAATCCAGCAATCGGTCGGCTTGCGAGCCGCGGGCTCCGAGATGCACGTCCGAGATAAACAAAGTGCGAAATCGACGTTCCGGCAACTCTTCACTCATCGAGTCACTTCCCATGCGCGAGCACGTAAACGAGTCCCGTGACGATCTGATGACGCGGCCCGGAAAGGTTAACGTTCCGAGCAAGTTCCAAGGTTTTCCTGCATCATCCAGCGGCACACGCTCGACACGAATCAGTCGGCTGTTTGTCATCTCGCGAATAGCAGCACGTTGCGACAATCAGGCGACACCGACGGGGCCGTTAAGAGGCAATGGTTAAGAGACATTAGGAGGCAACATTAAGAGACATGCGTCCGCTTTCTCGCGGCGCCGTGCGCCCGAGTTGTGCTTCAAGATGAGCCACTCGCAAAATGGAGGGCGCAGGGAAAGCCGGGTGTCTGATGCACCCGCAGCCTCGCATGCAAAAAATGGAAAGCATACGAGTTAGTCACCACAGGTTCACCGGATCGAGCCGGCCTTCCCTGCGCAATGGTTTTAACGGTTTCCTTCGCGCTCTCCTTGGTGAGCCGGGCTTTTTTGCCACCATCGCCCGCAAGATCATCACCTTGCGAACTTGACATCAGCGTCGGGATGTCAGGACCACACGACTTCGCCGTCCGCTTGAGGCGCCTTTCGTCTTTAAGCGCCAAAGCGTCCACCGCATCCCGCTCCAACGTTCGTGACGATCGCGAAACGCCCCTCTTGGTCGGGGCGGGACAGCGGGAAAATGCCTTTGATTTGGGGGCGAGATCAATGCCGTCGGGATGCGACAGATTGGCACGACGGGCAAATCAGATTGGGAAGCGCGAGATGAGAAAGACGGGAATGTCAAGTGGTGGGGCGTGTCGCGGCATATCCACGTCGTCCCTGCGTAAAGCAGGGACCCATACCGCGTTGTGCTATCAATAGGACGACTGGCCGACGGTCTTCGCAAAACAATCGCCTGTGGTTATGGGTTCCTGCTTTCGCAGGAACGACCACAAAATTCTCACCACCGATAGCCCGTAGGATGGGTTGAGCCCTTGCGAAACCCATCAATCACACGCCGGGAAATGATGGGTATCGCTAACGCTCCACCCATCCTACGAACTGCTTCGCACCCATCCTAGCGGCTCTTGGGTTCCTCCTCAGTCGCCTTCTCGAAACTTGGCGATAAGCGGCCCCAACAGATTTGAAAAATCATCGCTCCAGGGATATTCGCCCGGCTCCGGCTTTTGCAAGTCCCAGTCTTTTAGCACACCAAAATCATCGTCCTTCCTTGCCAACGCCATGACCGTCGAAAACTTGATCATGGGATCGCCGCCTGCCACCTCGTCTTCGTCCCAGAGCCTCGCAATCAGTCCCTCGCTCGCAGCGGTCTCGGTGACGACGCCCGTCAAATCAAGGTGATTGTTCGAGATGTGAGTAATAATGATGCCCCCGGGTTTGAGCCGCGACACATAAATGCGCAGGGCCTCGCGTGTCAGCAAATGAACCGGAATTGAGTCCGACGAGAAGGCGTCGACGACGATCACATCGTAACGTGCATCCGTTGCGTCCGCGATCGTCAGTCGGGCATCGCCAAGAATGATTTTCGCGTCCGGTTTGCAATCCCGCAGGAAGGTAAAGCGATTGGGATCCCGAGCGATACGGATAACGTCGGCGTCGATTTCATAATAATCGAGACGGTCGGCTGGCTTCATCAAGCAGGCAATCGAACCCGCGCCCAGACCAATAACCGCTGCGCGAACAGGCCCCCTCTTCTTGTCCTGCACTGCGTCGATCGCTTCCGCAATAGGGGACTTGGGATGGTAATAGGTGGACAGTTGCGGACGGCCGGTGACCGGCTTTCCGTCGTCGGCGGTCAATCGCTGTGCGCCGTGCAACTCCATGCCATGGCGCAACACACGGAAGCGGCCATCCGGCGTTACTTCGATCTTGTGAACGCCAAAGAAACTTCGCACTGTTTCGAGGTGCCTCACATTCGGCGGATAAATCCTGGTTACGACGAAGACTGCCGCAAACAGCACAGCCAGCCGCAACGGAAATTCCCGGGCCGCAACCGCGCACAAAACCAGTATCGCTGCGACACCCCAAACGATCCAGTTATAGGGTGGAATGATCGCAAAGCCTTCCCGCAAACCGGGCAGCGCCGCGACAACGACAAGCGCAGCGAACGCTACCAGCAGCGCCGTCTCTCTTCGGTTCGGCCAGACGAGCCCGGGACGCGCCAGCGCAGCCGCAACCACCAGAAGCGGGTATTCCGCGATCCAGGAGAAGATTTTGGGGGCAATCAAGCCTGAAAAAATTCCACCGAGCACACCGCCGACCGACATGCAGAAATAGAAACGCGTGAGATAGCCCGCTTGCGGACGCGTGGCGGCCATCAAGCCGTGGCATATCATTGCCGTGACAAAGAACGTCAGCAGGTGGAGCGCAACATCCACCGTGAGCCATGTGCGGATATCGAGCGCGAGCGTCAGCACGATCAGGGCCAGCAGAAAAGGCTGGAATTTCATCCAGGTGGCTGGCCTGACAAAGGTGCGCTGGCTGAACACCAAAATGAAACTGATCAGGTAAAGAGACAGAGGGAGCACCCAAAGAAAAGGCGCAGCAGCCACGTCCGTCGTGACGTGAGTTGTCACGGCGATCATCAATGCCGACGGCACGAAGGCAAGCGCCACCCAATAGGCCATGCGAGCAAAAGTCGGCGCGGCTTCCGCCGATTCCGCCCGCGACGACGCGTCTTCGCCTCCGCGGCGGAAGAACACCAAACTTCCACATAAAGCGATCAACGCGATGAGCACGTAATAGCCTGAGCGCCAGATGCCGCTTTGGAAACTGAGCGTGGAGAACGGTTCGGCAACAAACGGGTAGGCAAATAACGCCAGAAGGCTGCCCACATTGCTCGCCGCATAGAGAAAATAGGGATTCTTGGCTTGTCTAACACCGGAGCGGGCGAACCACGCTTGCAGCAGCGGCCCGTTGGCCGACAGCGCGAAGAACGGAAATCCGATGGAAGCGCCGAACAGAACCAGCAAAAACAATTGCTCCCGGTCGGCTGGCGGCAAGCCCCAGCCTTTCGCAATTGCAATCGGAAGAAAAATCGCTCCCGCCAACATCACCGCAAGGTGAATGAGCAAAGCGAGAGGGCCGCGTACAAATCGGGTGAGAATATCGGCATATGCGTATCCCAGAAGCAGGATGCCTTGAAAGAATACCATCGCCACGGACCATACCGACGGCGAACCGCCAAACCGCGGCAGCACCATTTTCGTGAACATCGGTTGCACGGCGAACAACAATGCGGCGCTGAGGAAAATTGCCGCGGTATAAATCGGGATGAGTAAAACGGAAGAACTATTGATCTTGACGGACGCGGTTTCGACTTGGCCGTTCACAGACATTCCGCGTAACCTTCCATTTCGCGCCAGTCCGCCACCTTAGCGCGATGCCGTCCGGCAAGAAAGGCGCTTCTCCGAAATCGCCTGTTTTCGACAAAACTATTCGGACTGCTTTGGAATGAAGCGCTCGAATTTCAGGTCAGCGAATTCTTTGGGATTCAAAAGGCTATTTATTTTCGATCCTGCCAGTTCGATGGCATGGGGAGATCTATTGCGAGAGAGCTCCCTGGTTATCTTGGCGATGGCAAGCCCAATACGGGCGAGCCGGCGAATGGCCTCGGGACGGGTTTGATGCTTTCCATTCTGCCGTATCCAAAGGTCCAGACTCTTGAGGTCCCCAGGTTGAAGGCGCACGCCGATAAGAGTGCCCTTGCCGGTCGGTAAAGGACCGCGCCTCCTGGTTTTCTTGACATTGTTCTCCATGGTACCTTGTTAACACGGTTAAGGACTTAAGCAAGCGCCGGGGATTCGGCGAGAGGCTTTCCCGGTCCGGATAATGGGAATGTCAAGCGGCAGTCTCCTCGTGTCCCGGACGCGATGCAGCGTGCAACGCTGCTTCGCAGTGCCGGGACCCATGCAAAGGCGATGGGGTCGATGCGGGCATCATGGACCCCGGATCAGCAGCGCACCACGCCGCTTCGCGGCGCATTGCGCAGCATCCGGGGAACGCGGGAAGGAGTCGAATGGGTATCGCCGAGTTTATCATCGGGCGCGCATTCGCGCGGCCCGTTGGCATCGCCTTGCGAACCATGAGGCCACGTTGCCTATTTCCGGGCCTCGTCCTTCGAGACGCTTGCTCACGCGAACTCCTCCCGAGTGAGCGCAAAAGCGCTCATCGGGGATGAGGGGATAAAGGCGTTTATGACGCGGCAAGCTTAGCGCAGCGGCGATCAGGCCCTGCGTCCCATGATTTCTCGACCGCCTTCGGTGCGGAAGTATTTCAGCACGAACTTGCCCTGTCTGCCGAGCAGCGGGCGGCCGCATCCGACGCACACAATTTGGCGATCGTGTGTAGGTGCGGCTTCGATGCGCACCACTTTGTATCGAGCGTCGCAGTTCGGACACTGAAACCCGGTCGCTTCCTGAATCGGCGGATGATCGCTTCGCGGCCACATTGTCGAAAATCCCTGTCCTCACGATGTCGCGATGCGAACCCATTAACGGGTCGTCACATGAGCGCGAGTACCAGCGACGCAGCGACCAGAGCGTTCAGGCCGGCGACGGCGATCCCCAGATAAAAACCAGCCATGCATTGCACCCCTTCATACAAGTGTCCCCAAGTAGATACACCAAGCAGTAATCGGGATTCCGTTCCGCAATATCAGTTACAAAACGAAAATTATTTTTGTTCCGGGCTGAATTTGCCGGCTACGGCCTGCTCAATCTATTGGCAAGTCGGGGCCATCAGCGCGTGAGCACGAGCGGTGTGGCGGCAGGCGGCGGGCTTGGCACCGACGGCGGCTGCGCGGCCGGTGACTGCGCTCTCGGTTGCGGGGGTTTATGCTGTGGGATCGCGACCGCCTGCTGGGACTGGGCCGGGGATGACATCGTCTGCCTGATGTCTTCCTCGATGCCCTGCAGCTTCGCCATGTTCTGGGCCATCTGGTCTTGCCTGGCAGCCAGCAGTTCGACGCTGCGCCGCAAGGCATCGAGACTGGACGCCAAGGGCGCAAGCTGTTGCACGGGGTCAGCAGGTGTTGCAGCCGCTGCCGGCGCGGCCGCCGAAACCGATAACAACCAGGCCAGCATTGGAGCACGGGCTACCACGATCTGTCTTGCTGCATCGTTCACTGCGTCGCCGCGGGACTGCCAGGTAAGCGTGCCGCCCACACCGATCAGAACCGCAATCAAGAACCGGGTAATTGCGCGGAACATTCGCCTGCCGACCGACGGCCGGTCGGCCACGACCCGTTCGGCCCCAAAGCTGGAGGCGCGCGGAGAATGGATCGACGACCTCGCCGGCCGTCCAGGGATCCGTTGATCGGAAATGCCGTCCAGATCGTGGGCTTCTGCGAGGTTGGGACTTTCCGAGTAACGCATTTTCGTACCTCCGCCGACAGTTCTTCCCTGTGGTTTTACGGAAGAGGCCCTCGCGGTTTGACAGAAGCGAGGCGGGAGCGCAGCGATCCTGAGGCGATTATACGTGCAAATGTTGCGCTCATGCACAACGACAAACGCCATCAAACAGGTGCGTCGCGCCTGACGATGTCTGTTCTCGGATAATGCAGGCATCAAAATTACGAGTGCCCAGCTCCGTATGCGACCGCAACCCGACATGAGCGGATTGAAATCACGAGGCGCAGCCAGTGTGGCGGTTCAGAAGTCCGCATCAGTGCCGCCGCTAGTTCCGACATGCGGACTTCTGAACCAAAGCCACGCTAGAAAAAATATTTTGCTAGTGTCCTTCCGATTCCGAAGTTCGCAAACGGGGGTGCTGCGAAAAAATGCGAGCTTCGGAATCGGGACACTAGCTGCTGACATGATCCTCGCCAGAGATTATGCTGCCTCGGGCCCTGGGTCTTGGAGCGGCCGATGCAATTTGGCGGATTGAAACGGCGTCGGTTCATGTCGCTGCTCGGCAGTGCCGCGGCGTGGCCGCTCGTGGCGCGCGCGCAGCAGCCCGCCGCGCCGCCGTTGATCGGGTTTCTCAGCACACGCTCGCCCGCGGAAGCCGCAACTCACACGAATGCCTTCCGCCGCGGGCTCGAAGAAATGGGTTATATCGAGGGTCGCAACTTCGCCATTGAGTATCGCTTTGCAGAGGGCGACTACAGCCGGCTACGGTCTCTCGTCGCCGACCTGCTCAGCCGACCGCTTTCGGTGATGGTCGCCACTGGCGATCCGGCTGCACACGCGGCCAAGGCAGCGGGCGTCGCCGTTCCGCTCGTCTTTGTGGTCGGCCAAGATCCGGTGCGCTCCGGTCTGGTCGCGAGCATGAACCGGCCGGGTGTGGCCACGGGCGTTAACTTTTTCACGGGCGATCTCGGCGGCAAGCGGCTGGAGCTTCTCTGCGCCATGGTACCATCGGCGCACCTCGTGGGGCTGCTGCTCAATCCGAGTTTCGGGATCGAAGCGGCCGACCAGCAGCGACGGGCGATGGCCACCGCGGCCCGGATGCTCGGCCGCGAGCTGGTCGTACAGGAAGCGGCAACGGATGCCGAGATCGAGGCTGGTTTTGCGGCGCTCGTCAAGGCTGGCGTCGCCGCGCTGGTGGTGCAGAACGATCCGTTCTTCGACTCTCGGCGCAGCCAGATCGTGGCGCTGTCGTCTCGTCACCTGCTGCCCGGCATTTTCCACATCCGGGAGTTCCCGGCGGACGGCGGGTTAATGAGTTATGGCGCGAGCCTCACCGATACGTATCGCCAGGTCGGCGTGTACACGGGTAAGATTCTGCGCGGCGCCAAACCGGACGACCTTCCAGTCCTGCGGCCAACGAAGTTCGAACTCGTCATCAACATGCTGACCGCAAAGACACTCGACCTTGCGGTACCGCAGCCCATTCTGATCGCGGCCGACGAGCTGATCGAATGAGAACGGCACGACCGAACCCGCAGCACCCAAACGGACGTTGATGCAGCGCGTTCATGTCTGTTACCGGGACAAACGACATGCCGCCATCGCGCCCGCGCCCGACATCGATGCTTTCGATGCCGATTCAGCCCCTATCAAAGTGGCCGGCTTGGCCGCTATGATGCTTACTCAGAGGCTTGGGGGCGAGCATGCGGCGGCGCGAGTTCATGACGTTTGTTGGCGGCGCGGCGGCCACCTGGCCGCTCACCGCACGCGCCGAGCAACGAACGATGCCGGTGGTTGGATTTATCGCTGGCGGGTCGGCCGATGCCTCCGCACAGAATGCGGTCGATTTCCGCAAGGGCCTTAACGCGGCCGGTTTCGTCGAAGGCCAGAACGTGACGGTCGAGTACCATTGGCTGGGGGGCCAATACGACCGCCTGCCGGCGCTGATGACCGATCTGGTCCGTCGTCAGGTGGCTGTGCTTGCTACGGCGAGCGTGAACGCTGCGATCGCGGCCAAAGGTGCAACAGCGTCGATCCCGATTGTCTTCAGCGTCGCTGACGACCCGGTCAAACTCGGTCTCGTCGCCAGCCTCGCCCGGCCGGGCGGCAACGCGACCGGCATCAACTGGTTTGGCCAGGAGGTATCGGCCAAGCGGCTGCGACTGCTGCATGAGCTGTTGCCCAAGGCCGTTCGTATTGCCGTGCTCGTCAATCCGGCCAATGCTTCAAGCGCCGCGAGCACGCTGCAGGAGGTACAGCGGGCCGGCCCCGCCATCGGGCTGCAAATCCAGACGATCTTGAACGCCAGCACCATCGGCGAGATCGATGCGGCCTTTGCCACCCTTGCGCGCGAGCGTCCCGATGCCCTGTTCGTTGCTCCGGATGGATTCTTCACCGATCGCCGCGTACAATTTGCCACACTGACGGCGCGCAACGGGCTTCCGGCGACTTACGGAAACCGTGATGTCGTCACGGCCGGCGGACTGATGAGCTATGGCACCAATCTCTCGGAAACGGTGCAACAAATCGGTGTCTATACCGGCAGCATCCTCAAGGGCGCGAAACCCGCCGAGTTGCCGGTATTGCAGTCGACCAAATTCCAACTCGTCATCAACCTTCAAACCGCGCGGGCGCTTGGCATCGAAGTGCC
>Ga0070733_10002817_pt1 | contig 12101 bp, 8 predicted proteins | sample Coa_R1_9_FD_66450 | JGI IMG/M metagenome (GOLD analysis project Ga0070733, IMG submission 66450) | Surface soil microbial communities from Centralia Pennsylvania, which are recovering from an underground coalmine fire - Coalmine... | ecosystem: Environmental > Terrestrial > Soil > Unclassified ... | reverse complement strand
GGGTGCAGCGCGTCACCGGCGTGCCGATGGAGCCGCGCGCGGTGCTGGCGGAGTACGACGCCGCGACCGGCCGTTTCACGGTCTATGCCGGCAATGGCGGCGCAGTCCGGCTGAAGAACGATCTCGCCGCCATTCTCGGCGTTGAGCCGGAACAGGTCCGCGTCTTGATGGGCGACGTCGGCGGCAATTTCGGCACCCGCGGCATGATCTATCCGGAGTTTGCTCTGGTCGCCTGGGCGGCGCGCAAGCTCGGGCGTCCGGTGAAATGGATCAGCGAGCGCCACGAGTCGTTCCTGAGCGACTATCAGGCGCGCGATCTCGTCGTCGAAGCGGAGCTTGCGCTCGACGACAAGGGCAAGTTCCTGGCGATGCGCGGCTCGAACCTCGGCAATCTCGGCGCCCACACCACCAATTTCGCGATGGTGCAGAAGGGCGTGCAGATGATGTCGAGCATCTATCGCATGCCGGCGGCGCATTTTCGCGCCCGCGCCACGCTGTCGAACACGTCGCCGACGCGGCCCTATCGCTCGGCCGGCCGGCCGGAAGTGATTTTCGTCATGGAGCGGCTGATCGATCTCGCCGCCCGCGAATGCGGCATCGACCGCGTCGCCATCCGGCGCAAGAACCTAGTCACCGTGAGTGAGCTGCCGTACAAAAACCCGTTCGGCGTCGAATACGACAACGGCGATTATATCGGCGGCATGGACATGGCGCTCAAACTCGGCGACTGGACCGGTTTCAAGAAGCGCCGCAAGGAGGCGCGCAAGCGCGGCAAATATCGCGGCATCGCCGTCGGCAATTACGTCGATATATCGACCGGCGTGCCGCGCGAGAAAGCTGAAATCACGGTTTCGCCCGACGGCTTTGTGGAACTCGTCATTGGCATCGTTTCGCAAGGCCAGGGCCACGAGACAAGCTTTGCACAGCTCGTCACTGAATGGCTCGGCGTGCCGATCGAATGCGTGCGCCTGGTCTGTGGCGACACCGATCGCGTCACCGTCGGCGGCGGCGCGCATTCCGGACGCGGCATGCGGCTCGGCTCGATCGTCATCAAAAAATCGTCCGATCGCCTTATCGAGAAGGCCATGCGCATCGCCGAGCATCTTCTCGAAACCGCCGCAGCCGACATCGAATTCGACAATGGCCGGTTCGCCGTGAAAGGAACGAACCACGCCGTCGGCCTGTTCGAAGTCGCGCGCGCCGCCGCCGAGCGCGGCGATTTGCCGGCGGAGCTGCAAGGCCCGCTCCATGCCGCCTGCGATGAGACCGTGCTGGAGGCGAGCTATCCCTACGGCGCACATGTTTGCGAGGTCGAGGTCGATCCGGAAACCGGCAGCGTGCAAGTGGTCAATTATGCCGCGGTCGACGACGTCGGCCGCGCGGTGAACCCGCTGATCATCCACGGCCAGGTGCACGGCGGCATCGCGCAAGGCGTCGGCCAGGCGCTGCTCGAACATGCCCATTATGACCCCGAAAGCGGGCAACTGCTCACCGCGTCGTTCATGGACTACGCCATGCCGCGCGCGTCCGATTTGCCGTTTTATGCCACCGCGCTGAGCGAAGTGCCGTCGTCGACGCATCCACTCGGCATCCGCCCCGCTGGCGAAGGCGGCACGGTCCCGGCGCTCGCCGTCGTCGTCAACGCCATCGTCGATGCGCTGTCCGAATTCGGCGTCCGCCACATCGAAATGCCGGCGACGCCGGAACGCGTCTGGCGGGCGATCGGCGAAGCGCGCCGCCGCCCACACACTTCCACCAACGGGCGCAACCGTGCCAGCTGACGACCTCCGCAGCCGCGATTTTCAAAACATCCTGCTGATCAAGCTGTCGGCGCTCGGCGACGTCGCGCATACGTTTCCGGTCCTGAATAAATTGCGCCGGCGTTATCCCAAGGCGCGAATCGACTGGCTGGCGACGCCCGAGATCGCCGAACTGTTGCGGCACAATCCCGCCGTCACCAATGTCATCGAATTTCCGCGCGACCAATGGTCGACGCCGTGGCGATTGGCGCCCTACGCAAGCGCGGCTCGGTTGATCGCGACGCTGCGCGCCGCGCCATACGATCTGGTGCTCGATCTGCAAGGCCAATTGCGCAGCGCCGTGTTTGCCTTCGGCTGCGGCGCGCCGGTGCGGATCGGCTTCGAGCGGCCGCGCGCGGCGATCTGGCAGACATTATCGCGAAACATCCCGGACGAGGCGAAGAAGCATGCCTGGCAAGGCGCGCGCGAAGGCAGCTGGCTCGCCTATACCCACCATATCGCCCTGCCTACCCTCGATATCCATCCGGTGCAGCGCTACCTTGGCGTCGCGCCGCTCCTCGGCCTCGACGACGGCGCGCCCGATTTTTCATTTCCGATCCCGCAGGAAGCAACGACCCGCATCGATGCCTTGCTGGATTACTACGACGCCGGCAAGAAATCCCTCATTGTCATGGCGCCGGGCACCAATTGGGAAACCAAGCAATGGCGCAGCGAGGGCTTCGCCGAGGTGGCGCGGCATTTTCTGCAAAAAGGCTTTGCCGTCACCTTGATCGGATCCGACGGCGAGCGCGCGTTGTGCGAAGCCGCCGCGCAGCTTGCGCCGGGCGTGGTCAACCTCGCCGGCGAAACCACGCTGCCGGAGCTGGCGGCGCTCATTCGCCGCGCCACGATCTGCATCACCAACGATTCCGGCCCCATGCATCTTGCGGTCGCGCTCGACCGGCCAGTGGTCAGCATTTTCGGGCCGACCGATCCGGTCTGGGCCGGGCCCTACCGCCGCGAGGGCGCGGTATTGCGCGCGGAACTGCCGTGCTCGCCGTGTTACCTGCGCCAGCTCAGCCGCTGCACGTACGGCCACGCTTGCATGGAGAATATCAGCGCGGCTGCGGTCATCGATCGCGTCGAGGGAATTGTCGCCAAGCTGCCGAGCCGCGCAAAGACCAGCACACCGCCGACCGGCCCGCGATAAATCATTAGGGCGCAGCTCATGGACGTTACTCAACCGTCCGCTTTCAGGGAACCCAACTTCGGACATCGGCGGCCAATTTTGCTGTAACGCATAACGCCCCGACACTATGATAGGGTGCGATCTTCGGGGGCGTCCAGGACGGGAGCTCAACTTGTCTCTAGCGCGCCGGTTCGCCGCTGCCGTGACGGCATCGTTGCCGATCGCGGGTGTATTCGTTGTCTTCCTTTTCCCGGTCGTGAGCGCACGGGCCGAAAGTTCATCCGGCGCCTGCGAACAGGCGGCCGAGATCGCGGTGTTGCCCTCGCCGCTCGTGCCATGGAAAGGCGCGCCGTTACGCATCCTCGTCGCCGCAGAGAAGCCGCTTAACGGCGAGCTGTCGCTGATCGCGCCCGATGGCAGCGTCGCCGCCAAGTCGGGCGACCGGCATGACGGACCGCCATATTACTGGTTTACCGAGGTGGCTTCGCCGGCGGTAGGAACGTGGCGCGCGGCGCTTGCGGTCGACGGCGCGCCGGCCGGCTGCGGCACGATCACGCGCGACATCGTCGTGAGCGAGCGCAAGCCGCCGCCGCCGCGCCCGGCCTCGGGCAGCATGTGGCAGGTGCGCAATTCATGGAACCGGGCGACGGAAAACTTGTATTCGGCCTGGATCGCGAAGCTGTTCGACGCGCCGCTCGACGTCGAGGAGTCGTGGAAGGGATGGCAGGACGTGCTGCGCGACCGCTCGCGCAATATGCTGTTCAACTATCTGGGTCTCGGCGAAGACAACATAACGATGGGCCTTCGCCCCGACTGCGCCGACTTCGTCTACTTTTTGCGCGCCTATTTCGCATACAAGATGGGGCTGCCGTTCGGCTATTCGAACTGCTCGCGCGGCACCGGCGGCAAACCGCCGAAATGCTATCAGTGGTTCGACATCGAGCATCCCGAGGTCACGCGTCCCGCTCCGCCGCCGGAGCAGGACACCGCGACGGAGCAAAACACCGCATCGGCTGCCGCCGCGCCGGCGCCGGCGCCGGCGCCAACGCCGAGCCTGTTGCAGTTGTTTTCCCGGTCGCAACCCGAGCCGCAGCCGCAGCCAACCGCGCCTGCTACAAAACCGCCCGCGCCGAAGCCGAAGCCACTGGGGACACCGGCGGCCTTTGCCGCCTATTTGCGGGACGTCGGCGACATCGTCCATACCGGATCGGTGCGCGTGTCGGCGAACGACGACAACACCGATTTCTACACCGTGTCGCTGACGCAAGCGACGCTGCGCCCCGGGACCGTCTATGCCGATCCGTACGGGCACGTCCTGATGCTGGTGCAGCGCGTGGCGGAGTTGAACGGCGCGCCGGGTGTCTTCCTCGCCGTCGACGCGGAGCCCGACGGGACGGTCACACGCAAACGATTTTGGCGCGGCAACTTCCTGTTCGTGCACGATCCCGCGCTCGGCAGCCCCGGCTTCAAGCGTTTCCGGCCGATTGTGCGCGAGAAGACCGGCGCTTTGCGGCGGCTGACCAATGCCGAAATCGCGAAAGACCCGGACTATGGCGACTTCTCGCTCGAACAATCCAAGTTCAGCGTCCAGGACTTTTACGACCGCATGGATGACGTGATGTCGCCGCAGCCGCTCGATCCCGTGCGGGCGATGGATGACGCCATCACCGATCTCCAAGAGCAAGTACAAACCCGGGTCACGGCGGTCGAAAACGGGCGAAAGTATCAGAATAGCGCGCGCGGCGACGTCGACATGCCATCCGGCCCGTCGATCTTCGAGACCACCGGTCCGTGGGAGGATTATTCGACCCCGGCGCGCGATTTTCGACTGTTGATCGCGATCGATGTGGTGCGCGGCTTTCCCGATCACGTCGCGCGGCGGGCCGAGCGCTACGCGATAGCGAACGGCAAGAGCGCAGCCGACGTGAAGGCGCAATTGCAAGGCGTGCTCGCCTCGGAGCTTGCAGCGCGCAAGTTTTCCTATACGCGCAGCGACGGCTCGCAGTGGACGCTCTCGCTCAAGGACGTGATCGACCGCATGGCCGATCTTGAAATGGCCTACAACCCGAATGACTGTGTCGAGTTGCGGTGGGGTGCGCCGGAAGGAAGCGACGAGGCGTCGATGTGCAAGCGGCATGCGCCGGCGGCGCAACGGGCCAAGATGACGGAATACCGCGGCTGGTTCCACGAGCGGCATTGGCCGACGCCGTCGGGCGCCTAGAGTGAGATTTGCGACGCTGCCTCAGGCCTTGGCCGGCCAGTTCAGGCACTCCGCCAGGCCACGCCCCACGATCCATTCCTTGTCCGCGGCGGACAGGAAATCCACGTGCTCGGTGAACAGCTTCACGCAGTCGATAAGCTGCAACCGGTGCGCTCGAGCATCGCCGACGCATCGGTTCCCCAAAAACACCGCCGCGGCCCGAAGGCTTCCACCAAGCGGCGGATATAGGGCTGAATATTCTTGGAGGGGTAGGGCGGCAGAGCAACGCTAAGCTGCGCTGCGCCGTCTGGAACTCATGTCTTCCCCATTCAAGTGCCTTCCTGCCGATGCAACCGTCTAACGTGCAGTTTCACTAGCTTGCGCCCAGCGCCCGGGTCGTATCGTCAAACAGCTCATCGACCGACACCGAGCGTGAAATCAGTTTTTGCTGTCGGCAAAAATCGACGATGATTTCCAAAGTCGGGCGGCAGGCTTCGACACCGAAACGATAGGGATCGAGGGCGCCGCCGTCGGGCAGGCCCGCGGCGCGCTTACTGTCCTGGAATTGCCGGAATACCTCCCGGACCACGTCGGGCCGCGATCGGGATAGCTCGGTTCGTACCACCAACATGTGATTTATCGGCACGCCGTGGTGACGCTCGGCCCATGTCCGGGCGGCCGCATCGGCGTCCGGAATGAGATGCTTAAGCCGAGGATCGGGGAGCTTATCGCCGACAATCGCCGCGTCGATCTCGCCGTCGAGAAGCATCTGCAGCAGCTCCTTGCCGGGGGGCGCACGTTTGACGACGTCGGGATCGCGGTATTCCGCCACATGCGGATCCTCGAATGTGATCCACTGCACTTTATTGAGATCGACGCCGTAGTCGCTCGCCAGAATGCCTCTCACCCAGGTGCCGGTGGTGACGGTGTAGGCGCGGACGCCGACGCGCTTGCCATTCAGATCGGACGGCTTGAGCGTGCCGCGCTCGGCATTATAGGCGATGGTATGATGCTGGCCGCGGCTCACCACCACGGCAGGAAGCAAAACATACGGCTTGTCATACGACTTGGCCTGCAGATAGGTGACGATCGCCAGTTCGGCGAGATCGTATTTGGCCTCGCGCACCACCTGTTTGAACAGGTTGTTTGCGACTTTGACTTCGACGAAATCGAAGTCGACGAGATCGGAATGCATCGCGCCTTTTTTGAGCGGCGCCACGTTCGGATAGTTGCCCAGCATTGTGTGCAAGGTGAGTTTCGACCCAACGGCCATCACACGCTCCTTATCGATCGGCAAGTGCCGGATAGAGTGTCTGCGCGGTCTTGCCGAAGATCCATTCTTGATCCGAATCTTTGGCGAAAGAAAACGCCATTCTCGCCGCGCCTAGAATTTCCGAGAGCGTCCCGACCGAATTTGGAAAATTCGATCCCCAGGCGATCCGCGACGCGCCGAACGTGTCGATCGCTTTGCCGAAGAACGTTTTCGGCGTCCCTTGGCCCCATGATTTGGGCGTCACATTGATCGGCGTAATCTTCAAATAAACCTGTTGGTATTTGGCGAGCGCGAATAGGTCGGCTGCCCGAGCATAGGGCGGCCCGTCTTCGAACGGCGCGCGCGAAAGATGATCGAGGATCATGATCACCTTCGGAAACTTGTCCATGATCTGGCGCAACAGCGGAATACCTTCCTGCTTCATCTGCATGCAGACCGGAATGTTCTTCGACGCCGCGTGCTCCCAAAACGGATAGGTTTTCGGATCGACAAACCAAGTGGCCTGATCCGGCAGCGTGCTGCCGGTCGTGAATAGCCGCATGCCGGTGCAACCGCGGCCGAGCCAGTAGTCGAACGTCTTGATGGCGTCGGGCGCCGAGACGTCGATGGAACAGACCCCGGTGAAGCGCGACGGCACGGCGGCGACGGCGTCCGCGACATAGCTGTTGTCGTAGCCGTAAGCGGTCGACGAATGCACGATTGCGGCTTTGGCGATGCCGGCGTCGTCCATCGCCTTGAGCAGCGTCTCATATGTCGTCGGTCGTTCGCTCGACCAGGTCGACTGGGTGCCGCCGAGCGGGGCAAGCGGATAGCGCTTGGTATCCGGCGAAACGATATGGGGATGAATATCAATGACTGCCGACATGGGACCTCACGCGCTGGGAAATTATTCACTGGTTGATATCGACGAAGACCTGATCGAGCTGCGGACGCGCCGGAATGAGACCCTGCTGCACGGCATAAGTGACGAGCGCCTCGATGCTCGGTCCGTTCGCGGCCATGCCATAGGGCAAAGGATCGCTCATCAGCGAGAAGAAGCCCCGATAGCGCGTGTCCTCCGCAGCATCGCCCCGGCCGAGCTTGAGTTCATCGAGATAGGGTCTTTTGGCGGCAACGAAAGCGTTCATCAGCGAACGCGCCAGCCAGGGATGCCGTTCGATGTACTCATCCTTGACCACGATGAGGCCGTGGATCGGATAGATACCGGTGCGGCGAAACCAGTCCGCTTCGATCTGCTCGACATTGGCGAAGAGTTCCGGATAGGTGCCGGTGGCTCCGCCGGTCGGCGCGTTCATGTCCCAATTTCCGATCGGCGGCCCGGCGCGGCCGACCCCGGCCGGCCCGGTAAACCCCGCCTGAATCTCGCCCGACGCCATCATGCTTTGCAGCGATTTGCCTGCCGGAGCATGCACGACATTCGGCGGCAGTTCGAGCGTCGCGACGTGCTCCTCGTCGTCCACCACCCAGGTGACCTTGGACGAATCGAGGCCGTATTCGTTGACGAAGATGCCCCGCGTCCAGACGCCGGTCGTCACCGAATAGGCGCGCACGCCGACCTTCTTGCGTTCGAGATCCTTGGGCGCGCGAATGCCGGCGTCCGGCCGGACGACAAAGCCGCCGTGATGAAATCTCCGCATGATGAAGATCGGCAGTGCGATGTAGGGCGCACCGCGCGCGCGCGCGATCATGTAGGTCGTCGGCGCCATCTCGCAGATGTCGAACTCGACGTCGCGAACCATCCGGCGGAACGCCTGGATGATCGGCACGACTTCGACGAAGTCCGCGTCCACGCCCGCTATTGGAATGGCACCCTTCTTGATCGGCGCGGTGTGGCCGTACGTGCCGATCGCGATCTTAAGCCGCGGCCTGTCGGCGCCGGCTGGAACTTTGTCGCTTGATCTTTGCACGCTCACGTCACCGTCCTATTTTTCCGATTTACTGTTTCGGGATGCCGGCTTTTTCGATGACCATGCGCCATTTGTCGGCATCCGCCTTCAGGCGTTGCGTCATCGCCTCCGGCGTGCTCGCCAGCGGCTCCATGCCGAGATTGGCCATCTTCGCGCCGATCTCGGGCAATCGCAGAACGGCGCTAATCTCGCTGTTGAGCTTCGCGATGATGTCGGCCGGCGTGCCGCTGCGGACCGACAGTGCGTTCCAGCTCGTCACGACATAGTCCGGATAGCCGCTGTCCTTGACCGTAGGCACGCCGCTAAAGAGCGGGGACGGCTTATCGCCGGACGTGGCGATGATCCTGATCTGCTTGCCGGTCACCATCGGACTGAGTGCCGCGTAGTAATCGAAACCGACATCGACGTCGCCGCGAACGATCGCGGTGATCAGGTCCGGCGTGGTGCGGAAGGTGACGATCGGCGCATTCACTCCGGTGAGCATCTTGAACAGCTCGGCGGAAAGGTTTTGCGTGCTGCCGACCGCGATCGTGCCGAAGTTCAGCTTGCCCGGATTCTGCTTGCCGTAGGCGACGAGCTTCCCGACGGTGTCGAACCGGGTGTCCATTTTCGTCGCCAACAGCATGTCGAACTGTGCAAGCAGCGAAACGGAGGTGAAATCGCGCGTGATATCGAACGGCAGCGAGGCAAACAGGCTTTCGCTGATGGCGGCGCCATTGCCTGCAAGGTACAAAGTGTAGCCATCCGCGGGTAAGCTCAGTGCAGCTCTGGCGGACACGATGCCGCCCGCTCCCGGCCGGTTGTCGATGAAGAAGTTCTGGCCCATGCGCTCGCTGAGCTTGGCGGCAACGAGCCGGGTCGAGACATCGGCAACGCCACCAGGCCCATAAGGCAGGATGATGCGAACGGGCCGGTCCGGAAAATTGGCCTGGGCCTGGGCGGCGCCAAATGTCGCCGTCGCCACTGCGGCGATCGCCGACGCGCCAATGCGGCGCCAAGCATCGCGACGAGTAAGCATGTGTTCCTCCGGCAGCGTCCAGGCTTGCGCGCAGCCGGGGTTGTCCGGTGCGCCGATTTTGGCCGCGATCATGCTCAAGCCGCGCCTCTCTAGTCCATTCCGATTAGCCTCTCGACTTGATATAGAAATCGTCTCTAGGCCACCGGATGCGGCGCGGACGCGCTCATAAAACCAGGATTTCCAGGGGCGACAGGCGATATAGGAAACATGCCCGATGATCGATTTCAGGCTGCTGCGCCACTTCTCCTATTTCCTGGCCGTGGCCGACGAAAGGCACTTCGGCAAGGCGGCAAAACGGCTCGGCATGTCGCAGCCGCCGCTCAGCCAGCAAATCCAGGTGCTGGAGCGATCGCTGGGAGTCCGCCTCTTCGAGCGCTCGCGCCAAGGGGTTGCGCTCAGCCGCGAGGGCGCCGCCATCCTCGCCCCGGTGCACCGCTTCATGGAGCACGCCCAGCGGCTGCAACAGGCGATCACCGACGCGCGCCATGGCCGCACCGACATTGTGACTGTCGGCGCGATCAACTCCGCGATGTTCGACATCATGCCGCGGCTGATGCGCACGGCGAAGCGGATCTATCCGCAGCTCTCGCTCGCCGTGATGGAAGCGCGCAGCGATGAAGCGCTTGCCGCGGTGCAGAGCGGCGAGATCGACATCGCGTTCGGGCGTTTCGATGACCGCATCGAGTCGCTCCAGATTCGCCCTATCCTCTATGACCACCTCGTGCTCGTGCTTCCGGTCGATCATCCTTTGACGCAGCGCAGCCGTGTCGGCCTCGCCGAGCTCGCCGACGAGAGCTTCGTGCTATTTCCACGGCGCTCCAGCCCGAGTTTCTTCGATCAGATCACGAGCGCCTGCCGCGACACCGGCTTCTCGCCGCACGTGCTCTATGAAGTCCATTCGGTGGTTTCGCAGATCGCCTATGTCGGCTGCGGCGTCGGCGTCGGCATGGTGCCGAGCCGCGCGATGCGGTTCGGCGGCGGCGATGTCGCGTTCCGGCCGCTGGTTGAAACGATCAATGTCGTGAGCATTGCCGCTGCCTGGAATGTGGCGCGGCGCAAGGAACTGGTGCCGCTGATCGTCGACATCGCCGCCGACATCGGCGCCGATCGGGAAGCGCTGCCGATTGCCGGACCGCCGGCGGAAAACGTGGCGGCAGAATAACAGCACGGGAGGGACCGTGGCGCGCGTCGATCCGATTGCGAGCGAACTCGACTTATAAGTATGCGCCCTAGTTCCAATACGGCGGATAGCCTGAATTTTTCTCTTCCGCCGCGAGGAGCCGCAACATCGCCGGCCATTCCAGCACGCCGTAGGGCCGCCGCGTGCCGGGCTGATAGAGATGCGCGGTGTGGGCGAGCACGTTCTCACCCGGCATGGTCAATTCGGTGCGCGCCGCCATGGCGTCGACCTGCGCGCGGCAGGACATTTCGAGCTGATACATGGTGTTGAACGCCTGCTGAATGGTGGCGCCGCAGGTGAGCAAGCCGTGATTGCGCATGACCAAGGCATCGTGCGGCCCGAGATCGCCCACGATGCGCGCGCGCTCGTCGGTGTCGATCGCCGGACCTTCATAGTCGTGGTAGCCGATATGGCCGACGAAGCGGATCGAGGTCTGCGACAGCGGCAAGAGCCCGCATTTCATCGCCGCCACCGCCATGCCGGCGCGGGTATGGGTGTGCAGCACGCAAGCAACGTCCGGCCGCGCCTTGTGGATGGCGCCATGGATCACATAGCCGGAGACGTTGATGCCGTAATCGGTCGCCGGCTTGGCGACGATATTGCCCTCGACGTCGATCTTCACCAGGCTCGACGCCGTAATCTCCTTGTAGAGCAGGCCATAGAGATTGATGAGCAGATGCTCGGTGCCGGGAATGCGCGCCGTGATATGGTTATAGATGAGGTCGGTCATGTCGTAGGCATCGACCAGCCGGTAGCAGGCGGCGAGATCGAGTCGGGTCTGCCACTCTTGCACCGACACGTCGTTGCGGATTGACTTGAAGTCTGTGGCGTAATTCACGGCTGTTTCTCCCTTTCTCCAGCATAGCTTCCCGGCCGAGCGATGTCAGGTAAGAAGTCAACCGAAACCCGGCTTGAGAAATCACTTGAAGCGGCACTTCAGAAGCCAGTTTAAGCGAGTGGCATGCCGACCAAAATCGACGATATCCTCCGCAACCCCATGAAGGAGAAGCTTGTTCGCGGCGAGGTGGTGGCCTCCATGACGGTGCGGCTCGTTCGCGGTATCGAGATCGCGCGCATCGCCAAAACGGCTGGCTTCGACAGCCTCTATGTCGATATGGAGCATTCCAGCTTTTCGTTCGAGACCACCGGCCAGATTTGCATGGCGGCGCTGGAAGCCGGCCTCACCCCTTTGGTGCGGGTGCCGGGCGTGGCCGAGGTGTCGCGTGTGCTCGACGGCGGCGCGCTTGGCATCATCGCCCCGCATGTGCGCTCGGCCGCCGAGGCGCGCGACTATGTGCGGGCGGCAAAATTCCCGCCGCTCGGCGATCGCTCGGCCGCCAGTCCCCTGCCCCATCTGCATTACCGTTCGTTCCCGGCCGCCGCGGCCGATGCCGCGCTCAACGACGCGACCTTGCTGATGGTGCAGTTCGAGAGCGAGGACGCTTTGGCGCGTGCCGACGAAATCGCCGCCGTCGAAGGCGTCGATATGGTGATGATCGGCTCGAACGATCTGTTGGCCGACTGGGGGCTTGCCGGCCAATACGACCATGCGCGGCTGCGCGAAGCTTACGTCAAAACCATCGCCGCCTGCCGCA
>Ga0070733_10002816_pt1 | contig 12105 bp, 8 predicted proteins | sample Coa_R1_9_FD_66450 | JGI IMG/M metagenome (GOLD analysis project Ga0070733, IMG submission 66450) | Surface soil microbial communities from Centralia Pennsylvania, which are recovering from an underground coalmine fire - Coalmine... | ecosystem: Environmental > Terrestrial > Soil > Unclassified ... | reverse complement strand
AAGACCACTACGACGGAGCGCATCCTGTTCTATACGGGAAAGACGCACCGCATCGGAGAGGTGCACGAAGGCACGGCCACCATGGACTGGATGGAGCAGGAGCAGGAGCGCGGCATCACCATTACGTCCGCGGCCACGACCTGCACCTGGCGCGACATTCGCATCAATATTATTGACACGCCCGGCCACGTGGATTTCACCGCTGAAGTGGAGCGCTCACTGCGCGTGCTGGACGGTGCAGTGGCCGTATTCGACGCCGTTCACGGCGTGCAGCCGCAGTCGGAAAAAGTCTGGCGGCAGGCCGATAAATACGGCGTTCCGCGCATCTGCTTCATCAACAAGATTGACAAGATGGGGGCTGATTTCGAGCACGCCGTGGACACCATCCGCAAGCGCCTCAGCGCCAAGCCGGTCGCCATTCAGATTCCCATCGGACAAGAAGCGAAATTCGTCGGCGTCATTGACCTGATCGCCATGAAGGCGATCGTGTGGAAAGACGAGACCATGGGCGCCGAGTACATCACGGAAGAAATCCCGGCGGAACTGAAGAAGAAAGCCGAAGCCTTCCATGCCCAGCTGGTCGAGACTGTCGCTGAAAACGACGACGACATTCTGCACAAGTTTCTCGAAGGCGAAGAGATTACCGCCGACGAGCTGCGGTCGTCGCTGCGGAAATCCACCATCGGCCTGAAGCTGTTTCCCGTGGTCGTGGGCACGGCGTTCAAGAACAAGGGCGTGCAGCCGCTGCTCGACGCGGTGGTGGACTACCTGCCTTCGCCGCTCGATGTCGGCGAAACCCACGGCAAGAATCCGAATAACGGGCAGGAAATTTCCCGCAAGCCTGAAGACAAAGAACCGTTTTCGGCGCTCGCGTTCAAGATCATGGCGGATCCCTTTGTCGGCCAGCTTACCTTCATCCGCGTCTATTCCGGACAGCTCAAGACCGGCGATTCCGTGCTCAACGTGCGCAGCGGAAAGACCGAGCGCATCGGCCGCCTGATGAAGATGCACGCCAATAAGCGCGAGGAAATCAACGAGATTCTCGCCGGCGACATCTGCGCTGCGGTTGGACTGAAAAACGTTTCGACCGGCGACACCATCTGCAACGAAGACCATCCCATCGCGCTCGAATCGATCATATTCGCCGCGCCCGTAATCTCGGTCGCGGTCGAGCCCAAGACCAAGGCCGACCAGGAAAAAATGGGTATGGCCCTGGGCAAGCTGGCCCAGGAAGATCCCACCTTCAAAGTTCATACCGATCCCGACAGCGGACAGACCATCATCAGCGGCATGGGCGAGTTGCATCTCGAAATCATCGTCGACCGCATGATGCGCGAGTACAAAGTCGAAGCCAATGTGGGCAAGCCGCAGGTGGCGTATCGCGAGACCATCCGCAAGCACGCCGAGGCCGAAGGCAAGTACATCCGCCAGACCGGCGGCCGCGGCCAGTACGGGCACGCCAAGATTTATCTCGATCCTCAACCGCCGGGGACGGGCTACGAGTTTGTCAATGACATCGTGGGCGGTTCGGTGCCGAAAGAATTCATCAAGCCGATTGACCAGGGCATTCAGGAAGCGCTCGAAGGCGGAGTGCTCGCCGGCTATCCCATGGTGGATGTCAAGGCCACGCTGTTTGACGGCAGCTACCACGATGTGGACTCGAACGAAATGGCGTTCAAGATCGCCGGTTCAATGGCCTTCAAGGAAGCCGCCCGCAAGGCTTCTCCGGTGCTGCTCGAGCCGGTGATGGCGGTCGAAGTGGTGACGCCGGAAGATTATGCCGGCGTGATCATGGGCGACTTGAGCTCGCGCCGCGGACGCATCGAAGGCATGGAGCACCGCGCCGGTTCGCAGGTGATCAAGGCCATCGTGCCGCTGGCCGAAATGTTTGGCTACGCGACCCACATGCGTTCTTCGACCCAGGGCCGCGCCGAGTACTCGATGCACTTTGCGCGCTATGAGGAGGCTCCGCGATCGGTCGCGGAGGAAATCATCGCCAAGGTGCAGGGCACGACCAAGTGACCGCGTTTTGCGGGCGTGAGCGGATAAGAGCCCGCAGCGATCATCCGGAGCGAAGCGAAGGATCTCGGGGCGGATTTGAAGGTACAAGCGCTCTAACGGCGCAAGGGTTTAGCTAGAAGCAAGAAGCTCTAGGAGCAAGAGGCGAAGGAAATGGCGAAAGAGAAATTTGAGCGCAACAAGCCGCACTGCAACGTAGGCACGATCGGACACATTGATCACGGCAAGACCACGTTGACGGCGGCCATCACCAAGGTTCTGTCCAAGCACAATCCGAAGATCGTGTTCCGGTCGTTTGATTCGATTGACAACGCGCCGGAAGAAAAAGCGCGCGGCATCACCATTGCGACGGCGCACGTCGAGTACGAGACGGCGAACCGGCACTACGCGCACGTGGACTGCCCCGGCCACGCCGACTACATCAAGAACATGATCACGGGCGCGGCCCAGATGGATGGCGCGATTCTGGTCGTAGCGGCGACCGACGGTCCGATGCCGCAGACGCGCGAGCACGTGCTCTTGGCGCGCCAGGTGGGCGTGCCCTACATCGTGGTCGCGCTGAACAAGTGCGATGCGGTGGATGATCCCGAGCTGCTCGACCTGGTTGAGCTTGAAGTGCGGGAGCTGTTGAAGTCGTACAAGTTTCCCGGCGACGACGTTCCGGTGGTGCGCTTGTCCGCGCTGGGCGCATTGAACGGAGAAGAAAAGTGGGAGAAGCAGATTGACGCCTTGATGGACGCGGTGGACAAGAACGTGCCGCAGCCGGCGCGCGAACTGGATAAGCCGTTCCTGATGCCGATCGAAGATATTTTCTCGATCTCGGGGCGCGGCACGGTGGTGACGGGCAGAATCGAACGCGGCAAGGTGAAAGTCGGCGAGGAAGTGGAGATCGTCGGCTTCCGCGACACCCGCAAGACGGTGGTGACGGGTGTGGAGATGTTCAAGAAGCAGCTGGACGAAGGCATGGCGGGCGACAACGCCGGCCTGCTGCTGCGCGGCATTGGCAAGGAAGATGTCGAGCGCGGCATGGTCTTGGCCAAGGGTGGCTCGATCACGCCGCACACCAAGTTCAAGGCCGAGGTTTACATTCTGACCAAGGAAGAAGGCGGGCGGCACACGCCGTTCTTCAAGGGCTATCGTCCGCAGTTTTACTTGCGCACGACGGACGTGACCGGAGTAGCGGAGTTGCCGGCGGGAACCGAGATGGTGATGCCGGGCGACAACGTTTCGCTGGTGATCGAACTGATCACGCCGGTGGCGATGGAGAAGGGCTTGCGCTTTGCCATCCGCGAAGGCGGGCACACGGTCGGCGCCGGCACGATTGCGGAAATTATTCAGTAGTAGTCACGAGTCCTGAGTTGTGAGTCGCGATCCAGGCCGGCTGCAGGTGAAAGCCGGGCTGTAAGAGCCTAAAGGCAGCCCCGGAGGGGCGGTCTGCGGTGAAAGGCAGGCCGTGGGAGTCGCAACGGACAGCAGCCCCGGAGGGGCGGAATACGTTAGCCCAGGGCGCAAGCCCTGGGTAAGCAGCAAGAAGAAGAACCGAGTCCCGTAGGGACGGCAGAATTAGATCCTTCGCGGCAAAGAGCGCCGCTCAGGATGACAAACGTCAGGAGTGGTTTTTATGCCCCGAGAAATAGTGACCTTGCAGTGCGGTGATTGCAAAGAGCGGAATTATTCGACCACGAAGAACCGCAAGACGACGACCGAGCGGCTGGAGTTCAAGAAATTCTGCCGCCGTTGCCGCAAGCACACGCCGCACAAGGAAGTGAAATAGCAGTGTCCAGTGCTCAGTGACCAGTGGCCAGAAAAACTGACCACTAGCCACTGGACACTGCCCACTGATTTTAGGGGCGTAAGCTCAACGGTTAAACTGCCGGTCTCCAAAACCGGACTTGGGGGTTCGAATCCCTCCGCCCCTGCCAGATTTTTTAGGGACCGGCTTCGAGGGACTTATTTAGAAAGATTCGGGAGCGGCAATGGCAGTCGAGACGAAGAAAATGGCGAATTTAGCGGAGATGGGCGGCAACTTCGGCGACCAGATCAAGTCCTGGCCGGAACGCATCAAGGCTTTCTACAACGACGTGCGCACCGAGACCCGCAAGGTCACGGCGCCCAGTTGGAAGGAAGTTCGCGCCACCACCACCGTGGTCGTGATCACGGTCTTTATTTTCGCGCTCTATTTCTGGATCGTGGACTACGTCATCCTTCACGGCATGACGGCGTTGTTCGATTATTTCAAGACTCACTGAGACCAGTGGGCGGAAGCAGCGGATAAGAAGCAACCCTATGCTGGACGAAGAAAAAAACGAAACCCCAAGCGGCGGCGAGGGCAGCGCACAACCGGCCGCGGAAGGCGCCACCGCGACTGCGGAAGCCCCGCGCAACCCGAACATGAAGTGGTACATCATCCACTCCTATTCGGGATTCGAGCGCAAGGTCAAAGAGTCGCTGGAGTCGCGGGTCGCGGCTTTCGGTCTGCAGAATAAGATCGGCAAAGTGCTGATCCCCACCGAATCCGTGACCGAGGTCCGCGGCGGCAAGAAGTACACCTCCGAGCGCATGTTCTATCCCGGCTACGTGCTGGTTGAGATGGACATGGACGATCACGTTTGGCACGTGGTGAAATCCACCCCGCGCGTCACCGGCTTCGTCGGCACCGGCCAGCAGCCTACGCCGCTCTCGGACGAAGAAGTGCAGCACATCGTCTATAAGGTCGAGGATAGCCGCGAGAAGCCCAAGCTCAAGGTCAAGTTCGAAAAGAACGAGACGGTGCGCATCACCGAAGGCCCGTTTGCCACCTTCCAGGGCATCGTGGATGAAGTCAACGAAGACCGCGAGACGTTGAAGGTCATGGTCACGATTTTCGGCCGCTCCACACCGGTGGAACTGGAATTCAACCAGGTGGAGAAGGTTGCGTAGCGGTTGTGGAAGGGCACGGCTTTAGCCGTGCCGAATGAAGCCCAAACGAGACTGGGCTTTAGCCCCTGAGGGCGGCGTCTCGAACGACAAGTCCGCGGATCGTTGAGCCGAAAATCCTAGACTCACGCTGCTGACGGAAGAGAGATCATGGCAAAGAAGATTACAGGTTACGTGAAGCTCCAGATCGCGGCGGGCAAGGCCACGCCGGCGCCTCCCGTGGGCCCGGCACTGGGCCAGGCGCAGATCAACATCATGGAGTTCTGCAAGCAGTTCAACGCCCGCACTAATCAGAAAGAGATGGAAGGGCTGATCATCCCGGTCGTGGTTTCGGTGTACAGCGACCGCTCGTTCACCTTCATCACCAAGACGCCGCCGGCTTCGATTCTGTTGAAGCGCGCGGCCGGCATCGCCAAGGGATCGGGCGTACCGAACAAAGATAAAGTCGGCAAGGTTACGGCCAGGCAGGTCGAAGACATCGCGAAACAAAAGATGCCCGACCTGAACGCCGCCTCAATCGAAACCGCGATCAAGAGCATCCGCGGCACGGCCCGTTCGATGGGCATTGAAGTTGTCGGATAGTGGAAAGAACGGGAAGGGCATGGCTTCAGCCGTGCCGCTCCAGGCAAATTTCTGAACAGGCTTTAGCCCCTCAGTAAGTCGAAATCACCACGGCTTTCCGAAGCAACGGCGAGCGGTGGGAGACAAGGAAAAAGGAAATGAACAAAAAAGAAGGAAAAAATATCGCCAAGGCGCACGCGGCCGTTGAGCCGCGTCCCTATGTGCTGCAGGATGCGGTTCCGCTTCTGCAGAAAGTGAAGTACGCCAAGTTCGACGAGACCGTCGAGATCACGATGCGCCTGGGAGTCGATCCCAAGCACGCTGATCAGATGGTCCGAGGCACGGTCGTTTTGCCGCACGGGCTGGGCAAATCGAAAAAAGTTCTGGTCATCGCCACCGGCGACAAAATTAAAGAAGCCGAAGCGGCCGGCGCCGATTTTGCCGGCGGCGAAGAGATGGTCGAAAAGATCACCAAGGAAAACTGGACCGATTTTGACGCCCTGATCGCCACGCCCGATGTGATGAAATCCGTGGGACGCCTGGGCAAAGTCCTCGGCCCCAAAGGCCTGATGCCGAATCCGAAAACCGGCACGGTCACGTTCGACGTCGGCAAGGCCGTGCAGGAAGTGAAAGCCGGCAAGGTCGAGTTCCGCACTGACAAGACCGCGCTGGTGCACTGCCCGGTCGGCAAGATTTCGTTCACGCCCGACAAGCTGATTGACAACGCCACCGTCCTGATCACCTCGGTGATCAAGGCCAAGCCGTCGGTCGCCAAGGGCAAGTACATCAAGGGATGCACCCTGAGTTCGACCATGGGCCCCGGCATCCAGGTGGATGTGGCCCCGATCGAGGCCGCCGCCAAGGTTTAAGAGCGGCCGGGTTTCGGCAAGGGTAGGTTTTTTGGGAAGGGCACGGCTTTCGCCGTGCCGCAGAGAGCCCGGCAGATATGGGCTTTAGCCCCTGAGGGCAGAAGAGATCAGAAAGTTAAGGATTCGACAATGCCAGTTACCAGAGCCAAGAAGACACAGCAGGTCGAGAAGCTATCGAAAGATCTGCAGAACGTTTCCAACGCCGTGGTCGCGACCTACAGCAAGCTGACCGTGACCCAGGACTACGAACTGCGCAAGGCCCTGCGCGGCGCCGGCGCGAAGTACCAGGTCGTAAAAAACACGCTGGCCGAGCGCGCCGCCAAGGGCACCAAGGTTGAAGGCGCATTGAAAGACCTCGCCGGCGTCACTTCCATCGCCTACACCACGGGCGATCCGGTTGCGATGGCGAAGGCCCTGACCAAGTACGCCAAGGACACGCCGGAGTTCACTTTCAAGGTGGGCGTGGTCGAAGGCCGCGTGATCTCGATCAAGGAGATCGAAGCCCTGGCCACGATGCCGTCGAAAGAAGAGCTGATGTCGAAGCTGCTCTTCCTGATCAACGCCCCGGCTCAGCGTCTGGCGACCGTGATGAATCAGGTCGGCCGCAATCTGGCCGTCGTGGTGGATCAGGGCGTACAGGGCAAGAAGTTCAAAGAAGCGTAGTTGCTCATGTAGGGACAGCCGCCCTCGGCTGTCCGGTCGAGCGCAGCTCGACAAGGTTTGTGCGGACGGTGCCACGATGGACTGGATTTATCTCTTGTGGCGGATGTTCGGAGCAGTTGCATTGATTGCGATTTGGTTCGGCCTCAGATCGCTCTATGAGCGGTGGAGCGAGAAGAGGGGTAAGTAGATTTTTGTAATACTGCGCGGGCAGGAGAGCCCGCGCCACATAAGAGATTTGGTCATCAGCGTTCATGGGTTGCGCGGGTCGTTCTCAGGCGTTGTCTGGCGCAAGGGAAACGGATCCAGTCGCACTGGAAACCTGAACCGCGGATGACGAAAGCAGCAAACGGAACGGGCAGGACCAAGAATTCAAATTTACTGGAGAACTAACATGGCGGATCTGCAACAAATCGAAGAATCCATCGTAGGCTTGTCGCTGCTCGAAGCGGCGGAGCTGGTCAAGAAGCTGGAAGCGCGTTTGGGCGTGTCGGCGGCAGCGGCGGCTCCCGTGATGGTGGCGGGCGGCGGCGCGGGTGCGGCGGCAGCGGCTCCGGCCGAGGAAAAGACCGAATTCACCGTGGTCCTCAAAGAAGTTGGGGCCAACAAGATCAACGTGATCAAGGCCGTCCGCGAAGTCACCAGCCTGGGCCTGAAAGAAGCCAAGGAACTGGTGGATGGAGCGCCCAAGAACGTCAAGGAAGGCGTTTCCAAGGACGAAGCCGAGACCATCAAGAAGAAGTTCACCGAAGCCGGAGCCGTGGTTGAGGTTAAGTAACGGTCTGTGTGGGGCGGGCACTGTTGCCCGCCGGCCGGCTGCATCGGTATGGCCAGCGGGCAGGAGTGCCCGCTCCACATCGGCAGCATCGGTAAGGCCAGCGGGCAGGAGTGCCCGCTCCACATCGGCGCGGTTTGCACTGACCCTGAGGCAAGTTTTCTAAATTGCCCCTAACTCGGTGCAAGAATTGGAAATAAGCAGCGTTCCTACTTGTGAACCCTGAGCCGCGGTGTTAGCATCTAAATAACACCGCTTCCCCGGGCCTCACTCGAGCGCGAGCGAAGCTCGCGAGGGAAGTTTTGGGCAGGCTGCTCCGCGGGCAGGCGGAGCGGAAACGGCCGACGAACTGGCACGCAAGAGTTCAAATCAAGATTGGCACAACGCCCTGATTGGCGTCTGCGGGAGATACTGTCCCCGTAGACGCCCCATCGTCTTTTCTGCCTGATTGAGGTTCCTGGGTTGAAGTTTTCTCGAGTGGTTCCGGTTCGATTGAGGTAGGTTTCCCGCGGCGCGGCTTCGAATCCCGCGCCCCACACATTCCGCGGTTTGACCCGCGATTCGAGCGCGGGCCTCGGCTGCGCGTGAGATTGGGAGTTTCTTGACGATGAAGAATAATGCCTTCCGCAAACGCTTTGATTTTTCCAAAATTCCCGTAGCCCTGCAGATCCCGAACCTCATTGAGGTTCAGAAGCGTTCCTACGACCGCTTCCTGCAGATGGATAAACTGCCCAGCGAACGCGAAGACGGCGGCCTGCAGGCCGTGTTTCAGTCCGTGTTCCCCATCACCGACTTCCGCAACGTATCACAACTGGAGTTTGTGGATTACGCCATTGGTAACTGGGAGTGCAAGTGCGGCCACCTGAAGGGCCTGCATCACCTGCGCACCACGTGCAAGAACTGCGGCTCCACGGTCATCACCGATCCGTTTCATCCCGGCGAAGTGCTCTGCGGCAAGTGCGGCACCTACAACGCCAACACGCCCGACTTCTGCAACAAGTGCGGCGATCCGGTCGGATTGCAACTGAAATATGACGTGGCTGAGTGCGAGGAGCGCGGCATGACTTATTCCGCCCCGCTCAAGGTCACCATGCGCCTGACCATCTTCGATAAGGACGCCGAGACTGGCAACCGCTCCATCCGCGACATTAAAGAGCAGGAAGTTTTCTTCGGCGACGTTCCGCTGATGACCCAGAACGGCACGTTCATTATTAACGGCACCGAGCGCGTCATCGTCAGCCAGTTGCACCGCTCGCCCGGCGTGTTCTTCGAGACCGCCAACAACCGCACTTACTTCCTCGGCAAGATCATTCCTTACCGCGGATCGTGGGTTGAGTTCGAGTACGACCAGAAGAACGTGCTCTACGTCCGCATTGATCGCAAGCGCAAGTTCCTGGGCACGATCTTCCTGCGCGCGCTCGGCCTGCGTTCGAGCGAAGACATTCTCAAGAGTTTCTACACCACCGACCGCATCGCGGTGCGCGACAAGAAACTTTACTGGACGCTCGATCCCACCAGCGAGAAGCCGACGAACCTGCTCGGCATGAAGCTGGCGCACAGCATCAAGTCGAAGTCGGGAGAGGAAATCGCCCACTCCGGCCGCAAGATCAACGCCCAGGTGCTCAAGGAAATCCAGAAGTCGAAGATCACCGAGATCGAAGTGGATCTCACCGATCTCGAAGGCGCGTGGACGGCCGGCGACGTGGTGGATACGACCACCGGCGAAGTCATGCTCGAAGCCAACTCGGAACTTACCGCCGACAAGCTCTCGAAGATTCTCGACTCCGGCGTCGTCGAAATGTCGCTCTTCTTCCCCGAGCGCGACGACGTGGGCACGGTCATCAGCCAGACCCTGAAGCGCGATTCCATCAAGAAGCCGGAAGAGGCGCTGATCGAAATCTACCGCAAGCTGCGCCCCGGCGATCCGCCGACGCTCGATACGGCGACGGCCCTGTTCCACGGCATGTTCTTCGACCCGCGCAAGTACGACTTCTCGCGCGTGGGCCGGCTGAAGTTCAACATCAAGTTGTTCGAGAACCAGGAAGCCACCTCGCTCGACAAGCGCACGCTCGATCCCGAGGACTTCTACGCCACCATCGCCTACCTGCTCAAGTTGCGCAAGAGCATCGGGCAGGTGGACGACATTGACCACCTGGGCAACCGCCGCGTGCGCGCCGTCGGCGAGCTGATGGAGAACCAGTTCCGCATCGGCCTGGTCCGCATGGAACGGGCGATCAAAGAGAAGATGTCGGTGTACCAGGAAATGTCCACGGCCATGCCGCACGACCTGGTCAACGCCAAGCCGGTCATGGCCGCGATCCGCGAATTCTTCGGATCGTCACAGCTCTCGCAGTTCATGGATCAGACCAACCCGCTCTCCGAGATCACGCACAAGCGGCGTCTCTCGGCCCTGGGGCCGGGCGGTCTTTCCCGCGAGCGCGCCGGATTCGAAGTCCGCGACGTGCATCCCACGCACTACGGCCGCATCTGCCCGATCGAGACCCCGGAAGGTCCGAACATCGGCCTGATCTCGTCGCTGAGCTGCTATGCCCGCATCAACGACTACGGCTTCATCGAGTCGCCCTACCGCAAGATCAAGAACGGACGCATCATTGACTACGTCACCGTCGTCAATACCGGCGACAGCGACTTCAAAGTCGGCGATCACGTCGAGAAGCACGAGATTGACAAGATCAACGCCGACCTGAAAGAGAAGCGCAAGAAGCCGGCGCAGATCGAACCGTTCTCGTTCTACCTCTCCGCCTGGGAGGAAGACCGTCACACCATCGCGCAGGCCAACGTGGAACTGGACGACAAGGGCCGCATTGTGGCTGACCTGGTCAATGCCCGCAAGGCCGGCAACTTCGTCTTTGTGAACCGCGAAGAAGTGGACTACGTGGACGTCAGCCCCAAGCAGCTGGTTTCCGTCGCCGCTTCGCTCGTACCCTTCCTCGAGCATGACGACGCCAACCGGGCGCTGATGGGCGCGAACATGCAACGGCAGTCCGTGCCGCTGCTGCGCGCGCAGGCGCCGATCGTCGGCACCGGCATGGAAGGCGTCACCGCCCGCGATTCGGGCGCCGTCGTCCTTGCCCGCCGCAACGGCATCATTGACTCGGTGGACTCCGAGCGCATCATCGTGCGCGTCGAGGGCGAACACCATCCCACGCAGCTGTCGCGTGAAGTCGGCAGCGACATTTACCAGCTCACCAAGTTCAAGCGTTCCAACCAGAATACCTGCATCAACCAGAAGCCCGTGGTCAAGAAAGGTCAGCGCGTACTGAAGGGCGAGATCATCGCCGACGGTCCCTGCACCGATCACGGCGAGCTGGCGCTCGGACGCAACGTCCTGGTCGCCTTCATGCCGTGGCGCGGCTACAACTTCGAGGACGCGATCCTGGTCTCGGAAAAGATGGTCAAGGAGGATTACTACACCTCCCTGCACATCGAGGAATTCGAGATCGAGGCCCGCGACACCAAGCTCGGTCCCGAAGAAGTCACCCGCGACATTCCCAACGTCAGCGAGTCCATGCTGCGTAATCTGGACGAAGCCGGCGTCATCCGCATCGGAGCCACCGTGAAGCAGGGCGACATCCTGGTGGGCAAGGTCACGCCCAAGGGTGAAACCCAGCTCACGCCGGAAGAGAAGCTGCTGCGCGCCATCTTCGGCGAAAAGGCCGGCGATGTGAAGGACGCTTCCCTCTATTGCCCGCCGGGCATCGAGGGCACCATTGTCGATTGCAAGATCTTCTCCCGCAAAGGGCAGGAGAAGGACGAGCGGTCGAAGAACATCGAAGAATCGCAAATCCAGCGTTTACAGCGCAACCTGCAGGATGAAATCCGCATCCTGACGGACGAGCGCGCCAAGCGCCTGTCGAATCTGCTGGAAGGCAAGAAGCTGCTGGCCGACCTGCACGACGAAAAGACCAACAAGCGCCTGCTCTCCAAGGACACCGAGCTTTCGCGGGATCTCATCGAGAAGATGAAGTCGCGCGACCTGAAGCGCATGCGCCTGGCCAACAAGGACCCGCGGCTGAACGAGCAGATCGACGAAATCGAAGAGATGACGTCGCGGCAGATCGCGGTGCTGGAGAAGATCACGGACGAAAAGGTTGCCAAGCTCCGCAAGGGCGACGAACTGCCTCCGGGCGTAATCAAGCTGGTGAAGGTCTATATCGCCATGAAGCGCAAGCTTTCGGTGGGCGACAAGATGGCCGGCCGGCACGGAAACAAGGGCGTGATCGCGCGCATCCTGCCGGAAGAGGACATGCCGTACCTGCCGGATGGAACGCCGGTGGAAATCGT
>Ga0070733_10002815_pt1 | contig 12107 bp, 10 predicted proteins | sample Coa_R1_9_FD_66450 | JGI IMG/M metagenome (GOLD analysis project Ga0070733, IMG submission 66450) | Surface soil microbial communities from Centralia Pennsylvania, which are recovering from an underground coalmine fire - Coalmine... | ecosystem: Environmental > Terrestrial > Soil > Unclassified ... | reverse complement strand
GATAGCCTTTCCTCACGATCCGCTTGATCGACTGATCGACGCGGTCGTCCAAACCGGACATGTCACCCACAATACGACAATCGCCATAGCTGGCGCTGCCGCGGTCGCGGCGACGGTCAGCTCCGGCGTCGCTGGTGCTAAAGTCGAAGAGGCGCTGCCGCTCGCCATCGAAGCGGCGCAGCTAGGCGCGAAGCGCGGCTTCTATATCGCCGGCGCGGATGTCGCGGCGCGCATCGCCTGGGCCTTGGACTTGATCAAGGGGCACAGCGCGGAGGAGGCGATCGAGATCATTTATCGGCTGGTCGGAACAGGCCTTACGACGCAAGAAGCCGTTCCGGCCGCGATGGCGATTTGCGCGATCACGCCCGACGATCCTTGGCGGACCTGCCGGCTGGCCGCGAGCCTTGGCGGCGATTGCGACACCATCGCCGCAATCGCGGGAGCGATCGCCGGCGCCTGCCACGGCCTGGACGCCTTTCCCCGTCGCGTCGTCGAGAAACTACGGGCAGCCAATCCCGATTTGGCTCTCGACGATCTGGCTGACGACTTGCTCGCGCTGCGCGCTCTCGGGACGCCGACAGCGGAGGAGCGAAGCGCATGAGAGCGACGTCCATTCGCCGGCTTCTCAGCGTCGGCAGCATTCTCGCCGATATTCGCCTCGAGGCGCCGCATTTGCCGAAACGCGGCGGCGACGTAATCGGCTCGACCGCCTCGATCAGCGCTGGCGGCGGGTTCAACGTGCTGGCGGCGGCGGCGCGCAATGGCTTGAAGAGCGCCTTTGCCGGCCAGCATGGCGTCGGACCGTTCGGCGACAGAATTCGCGCCGACCTTGCGCGCGAGAAGATAACGGCCCTCTTGCCGCCGTGCCCGGACGGCGACAGCGGCTTCTGTGTTGTGCTTGTCGAGCCGGACGGAGAGCGTACCTTCATCACCAGCCCGGGAGTCGAGGCCGAGATCGGCGACCGCAATCTCGAAGACATCGAGCTGAGGCCTTCAGACGCCGTGTTCGTGTCGGGTTACGATCTAAACTATCCGGCGCTAGGGCCCGAGATCGCGCACTGGATCGCGACCTGGCGCGAAGAGATTTTTCTCGCCGTCGATCCGGGCCCGCTTGTCGCCAGCATTCCCGAAGCCGTTCTCGGTGGAGCGCTCGCCCGCGCGAGGCTCTTCACGCTTAATCGACGCGAAGCCGCCTTGCTCGCCGGAACGGAGAAGATCGGCGACATCGCGGCGATTCTGACTCAGCGCTTCGCTGAACATGCGCTTTTGACGATCCGCAGCGGCGCAGAAGGCTGCTTTCTTTGCGGCGGAGCACTCGCGGCGGGATTTGTCCATATCCCCGCTCCGTCGGTGAACGCGGTCGATACGACCGGAGCGGGCGATGCCCATACCGGCGTGCTCCTCGCGGCGATCGCCGCCGGCCTTGATCCCATTTCCGCCGCTACCCGAGCCAACGCGGCGGCGGCCATTTCGGTCACCCGCCGAGGGCCGGCAACGGCTCCCTCAATAAAGGAGTTGGACGATTTCCTGACGAGCCGCAATCCGAACCGCCATCAAAAGAATGAAACAAAAGCAATGCGAACCATGAGAGTGCAACACAAAAACGGGAAACAAAGCCATGACGTCTCATCTCAGCCGCAGGTCCTTTCACGCCCTCTTTAGCAGCGCTTTCGGCGCTGGCCTGCTCACGATAGCCGGGTCCCGCCGCGCCGACGCGGCGGCTACCGAGATAACCGTTCTCAACTGGAAAGGATACGGTACCGACGAAGCTTTTGCGCTCAAGGCTTTCGCTGAGGCGACCGGAATTGCCGTCAAGCACGATTATTTCAACGCAGAAGCGGAAATGCTCACGAAACTGCGCACCAATCCCGGCGCCTACGACGTCGTGCTGATCAACAGCGCCCGGACGCAGCAGGTTCAGGCCGACGGCTTGATCGACGCGATTGATCTCAGCGCCGTGCCCAACGCCAAAGATCTATCGCCGTCCCTCAGGGACCATCCGAATATTCTCGTCGACGGCAAGCCCTACGGCGTGGCGTGGCTCTGGGGCATGACCTCGCTCGCCGTGCGCCATGGCAAGGTCGCGGACGCGAATAGCTGGGCGATCTTTTCCGATCCCAATTATGCCGGCCGGCTCGCTCTTTTCGACGATTCCATCACCCAAGTCGGAATAGGCGCTTTGCTGACGGGCCAAGATCCGAACAACCCGAAGGACCTGAAAGCCGTCACCGGGGCGCTCAAGGCGATGAAGCCGAATGTCAAGCTGATGTGGTCGAGCGAGGACGAATGGAACAAGGCTTTCGCCGCCGACGCGTTCGACATTTCCGACTATTGGTCGGGCGCGGCGGCGCGCTCCATCAAAATCCATAAGCTGCCGCTCGACTTCGTCGTTCCCAAAGAAGGCGCAATCGGCTGGCTAGATACGCTCGCGATTCCCTCATCGAGCACGAAGAAAGCGGTGGCGCTGCAATTCATCAATTACATGATCGATCCGAAATTCTACGTGACCTGGGCGACGCAAAGTGGCGCGCCCGCCTCGACTAACGCCGCTGCCATGAACGCGCTGCCGCCCGACGATCTGAACCACAAGATTTACAAACCCGAAGACTTGGCCAAACTGAAGTTCATGTCGGCGCTGCCGGACGACCGCCGCCAGGCCTTCAACGACATCTGGGACGAGGTGAAAGCCTATTACGCGAAATAGCCGGCGGCTTTACGACTTCAGGGAAGAACCGTGTCGCGCGATTTTCGAGCGTTGACCCGACCAGCTTTGGCACGGCGGCGATGGGCGATCGCCGCGCTGGTCGCGCCGGCATACGGTTGGCTGACCCTGGCGGTTTTCCTGCCGCTGAGCGCCATGCTGTTCTTCAGCTTTCTCAAAGCCGCGCCTTTCGGCACTCGCCCGTTACAGTTTACTATCGACAATTATCTCGCCTTTGTCCGCAGGCCCTATCTTGTCGACGTCGCCTGGACCTCGATTCAGATCGGCCTCTGGACGACCGGCTTGAGCGCTCTAATTGGCCTGCCCGCCGCCATGGCCCTCGCGCGCGCGACGAAAGGACGGTCACAACAAGTTCTTTTCCTGCTCATCGTTCTCCCCTTCTGGACCAACGGCCTCGTGCGCGTCTTTTCCTGGACCATGGTGCTGCGCGAAGGCGGCGTTTTGGATTATGCGCTCCATCTTGTCGCGCCTCCGGCGCCCCCCTTCTCTCTCCTCTACAGTTTCCCGGCAATCGTCATCGGCTTGGTCCACGCTTATCTGCCTTACATGATCTTGACCTGCTATCTTTCGGCCGCCGCGATCGACGAAGCCTATATCGAGGCCGCGCGCAGCCTCGGCGCGCGCAATCCCATGATCTTTGCCAAAGTCATTCTGCCGCTCTGTCTGCCCGGCCTGATCTCCGGGTCGATCCTAATCTTCGTTCCCGTAATCGGCAGTTTCATGGAGCCGCGCATCCTAGGCGGGCGAGTCGGCGTGACCATGGGGACGATGATCGAGGATCAATTCGTCCAAGCGTTTAATTGGCCGCTGGGCGCCGCCCTTTCCTTCACCATGCTCGGCGTGGTGCTGCTCCTCTTCGGCGTCTCCTCACGCGTCCTCCCTCGTCGCATCCTCGCGCAATAGGATCACTCGTGATCGCGTTCGGCCGCATCTATCTCGTTGTGATCATCACCTTTCTCTATCTGCCGATCGCGGTCATGGTCGCCATGGCTTTCAATGAATCGGAGCTCTATACGCTGCCGATCGAGCCTTCGCTTCGCTGGTTCGCCAAACTCGCGGCCAACGCCCCGCTTCTCTCCGCGAGCCGCAACAGTCTGCTGATCGCTTTCGCGACATCCGCCATAGCCACTGCACTTGGCGCAATGGCGGCTTTGGCGCTCGAGCGAAGGCAATTTCGCGGTCGCACACTATTGCGTCTGCTTCTCCTGCCGCCGATCGCCATTCCATGGCTGATCATTGGCACGGCGATGCTGGTCTTTTTCTTTTGGACCGGGATCGGCCGCGGCCTCCACGCTTTGCTGATTGGCCATGTTGCGCTGGCTATTCCGTACGTCGTCCTGATCGTCGGCGCAGGCCTGCAGACGCTGCAAGCCGATCTCGAAGAGGCGGCGATGAGTCTCGGGTCGACGCCCGTCCACGCATTCTTCATGATCACGCTGCCGCTATGGCTGCCGAGCGTCGCCGCCGCGGCCCTGTTCGCTTTCGCGGTGTCGCTCGATCAATTCGTCATCTCTTATTTCCTGTCGACGCCGGGCGTGAGCACCCTGCCGGTCGAAATCTATTCTTCGATACGAAAAGGGTTCACGCCAGAAATCAACGCGATCTCGACGATCTTCCTCGCCGTATCGAGCGCGCTCATCTTCGTGTTCGCGCAATTATCCAACCTCGGGGGCAAGCGTGGTTCGGGTTGAGGCCTGCTCGATCGGCAAGCTCTATGGCGGGGTGCTCGTGCTCGATCAGGTGAGCGTAGCCTTTCAGCCGGGCCTGCTCACCAGCCTTCTCGGCCCGTCCGGGTCCGGCAAGACCACGCTTCTGCGGGTCATCGGCGGCTTTGTCGCGCCGGACGAAGGCGAGATTCGGTTCAACGGCGAGGACGTCACCTCCGTCCCGCTATGGCGGCGCAACGTTGGCATGGTGTTTCAGTCCTATGCGCTCTTTCCACATATGACGGTTGAGCAGAATGTCGTTTTCGGCCTCAACCGGCGCGGCGTTCGCGGCGAGGCGGCCCGCAAAGAGACGGCGCGCGCGCTCGAAATGGTGCGCCTGACTGGCTTAGAGCGTCGCAGGCCGAAGGAGCTTTCGGGCGGGCAGCAACAGCGCGTGGCGCTGGCGCGCGCCATCGTCACCAACCCGCGCGTCCTTCTCCTGGACGAACCTCTATCGGCCCTCGATCGTCGGCTGCGCCAGGACATGCAGATCGAGCTGCGCCGGATCCAACGCGAAAGCGGCTTGACGACTGTTTTCGTCACCCATGATCAGGAGGAGGCGCTGACGCTCTCCGATTCCGTCGCAATTCTCGATCGCGGCAAGATCGTCCAGGAGGGAACGCCAGGAGCGATCTACGAGCGGCCGCGGACGCGCTTTGCTGCGTCTTTTCTCGGAGATGCGAATTTCTTCACGGGCCGCGCGACACAGGGCGGCGTTGAAACTGCGGCGGGTCTCATTCTCACCGGCTACGCGCTCCCGCCAATCGGAACGAGCGCGACCATCGCCGTACGTCCCGAGAAAATGAAAATATTCGGCGCCAGGAGCGCAGACTTTGAAACCTCCGACGAAAACAAGATTCAAGCCGTTGTCGCGGAGATCGTCTATGCCGGCGCGGTGTCGACGATCCTGCTCAAAAGCGCGGACGGCGGACAAATCAAAGTTCTAACGCAGAACCGCGAGATGAGCCTGGCCGCGCCGGGCGAGTGCGTCTCGTTGGCGTGGTCTGCGGCGCACAGCGTTGTGATCGAGGATTGAACGGGACACAGGCGATGCTGCGCTCCGCGAACATTCCCCTGAGCCGCGCTTGGAACACTTGGTCGAGCCGCCCGGCCGAAATGGCGTTCCTGCCGCTCGGCGTGCGCGTCACGCCGGTCGCTTATGCGGACAGCATACGCAAGGCCACGCTGTTTCCGCCTGGCGAGGCTGTGAGCTACGGCCGCCACACGCTCGACGGCGGCTTGGTCGAACTCGATCTGTCCCATGCGGGCACGAAGCTTTTCTGGCGCTATTCCAAGCGAGATCCATTCGAGATTGCCGGCTCGTGGCGCATCGTCGAAAACGGCGAATGGGGTCTGCGCTTCTGGATCAATGTCTGCTTATCCGCCGAAGAGCCGCTGATCGTCCGCTGGAGCGCAGAAAAGAAGGCCGCGGTCGTCAAGATCGGCTATCGCTTTGTCGCCTTGGCGAGCGCGGCCGAGCCGGTTCAGGTGACGGGACACGATTCCGTCGAGGCGCTCGCGGCGCGCTACGAAGCCAAGGGTTATTTCGAGACGGCTGCGCGCTCGAAAGCCGACCGCGTGCTCGTCCTGCGTTTCAATTTGGAGATGACGCCGGAAAATCGTTTCGGCGCTGCGGTCGCGGACGCGGAGCACGTTGCGATCGAGCGGGCGCACGCCGCGGCCGCCGGACAAGAGGAAGAGCCTGCGATCCCACAACAGACGGGCCGCTATGCGGGCGCGCTCGACGCCATTCGCGACGTGATGGCTTGGAATACCGTCTGGGACGAAATCAACCACCGCGCTTATACGTCAATCAGTCGCAACTGGAATCTCGCTAAATTCGGCGGCTTCGGCGTCTGGCTCAACGATCAGCAATATGCGGCGTTGCTGACGAGCGTTCTCGATCCGGAAACGGGCCGTGAGAATCTGGCCGCCACCCTGGCGAGCGCGACGCCGGACGGCAATCTAGCTTGCCTCCTCTCCGCCAACGACGCTTGGGTCGATCGCAATCAACCGCCGATCGGCTCGTTCCTGGTCTGGCTCATGTATTTGAGATCAGGTTCGCGACCGATCCTTGTATCCGCCTATGAAACGCTGGCACGCAACCATGCCTGGTGGCGGCGTAGGCGCGATCCTTTTGGACGCGGCCTCGTCTCCTATGGCACTTCGTACCTCGGCGAAGGACTCTACAAAGGTACGTCCTTTGGCGCGCGCAACGAATCGGCGATGGACAACTCGCCGGTCCACGACGAAGCGGTCTATGACCCTGAAACCAGAACGCTCACGAGCGACGACGTCGGGCTGAACAGTCTGCTCGCGCTAGACGCCGAGATGTTGGCCCTGATTGCGACGGAGTTGGGTCGAGGCGAGGCGGACGTGTTTTCGGCAGCAGCGGAGAGCCTGCGTAGAAAAATTCGAGGGGAGCTGTGGGACGAGGAGCGGCAGATTTTCGCCAACCGGCTTCGATCCGGCCGCTTTGTCAAAAGCGTCTCACCGACGAGCTTCTATCCCATGATCGCGGGCGCAGCCGCGCCGGAACAGATCATGTCCCTTCTCGCTCACCTAGAAGACCCAAATAAATTCGGCGGCGCCTTGGGGCTTCCCGGCGTCAGCCGCGACGACCCGACGTTCAAGGACAATGTCTATTGGCGCGGCCGCATTTGGCCGACCTTCAACTATCTCGTCTGGCAAGGCCTGCGTCGATGCGGAGAGGACAAAGCCGCCGACGCCCTCGCCGATCGCAGCTTCGCGCTGTTCCAACAATCCTGGAGCGCTCGCCGCCTGTGCCCCGAGAATTTCAACGCTGAATCCGGCGAAGCGCTCGACCAACCCGACACCGAGGGCTTCTATAGTTGGGGCGCCATCATGGCTATGCTCGGCGTGGCCCGCGTCATGGATATCGGCCCGTGGCGCGGCTGGGAGGTCGTCAATGACGGTGCGACCGCGAGCCTCGGGCCGCTTGAGAGCCCGATTGGACAGGTTGTCATTGCGATATCAGGTGGAATTCTGACGCTTTCGCGAGGCCAGCAACGGATTCTCGTCACAAATATTCGCGGAGCAATCTCGGATATTCGTTTCGGCGAACACGAGATCGCATTGACGCTCCCGCAAATCTCGGCTCAGAACGCTTTCGTTCATTTTCCTAACGTCGAGCCGAAATCTGTGCGACATCTCTTATTGGATGGGCGGACAGCAGCGTACGCGGCGTTCGACGCGGGTATCGCGGTTGCCGACCTGCATTGCGCTGCTAATCAGCGTCGGGTCGAGCTTTTGTTGACCTAGTCAAAGGACACCTTGAACTTGGAAACCCGCCCTGACCAAATTGAGCCGCCCCTCACAAACGGCTAGTCTAAGGCTGATCCCCTCGTCTTTGCGTGGTGGTCGTGATCCGCGACGAGGACAAGCTGACCTTGAATGCGCCCCGCGACGCCGGCGCTTGTTCTCGGCGCGGCGTGTCCCACCGCCGCAGCTCAGCCCAGCAATTCGACGATGGTGAAGCGCAATTCGTCGCAGCTAAGCCCGCAAGGCTCGGGCTTCCAAGAAGAACGGTATCTTTGGGGCGATCGCTCCAAAACCTTTTGAAGCATTACGTCGGCCTGAATGCAGATCGCTGAGCACCATCATCACCATCATCACGGCGAGCCGGTGATAACGTGAGGCTCGACTGGCATAAGCGCCGATCGATCCACATATCTGCACGCTGAGTGCGGGGCGAGACCCTCGGAGAGGCCCGAAATGAGCATTTCGCCCGAACAAGCCAAAGCCGCCCCGATGTTGCTCGATTGGGGCGAAATAACCCTGGCTGAACCCGCAGGCGTGGACGTTTCAGCGGTCACTGCTTTTGAACATGGCGACGGCACAGCCTCGACCGAGGTCATCGCTCTCATCAGGAGCGCGCTCGATCATGGAGTATTATAGTGGCGCGGCGCACTTATTTGTCCCTGAACAAAGATGCGCCGATACCGCGAGCCGTTCAGGCTGTCGGAGACATTCTGCCCAAACCAATTCTCGGTGGGCTACACCATCAATATATTCGGATTTGATTTCCGACAGGGACAATGAGCATGACGGCTCCCTTTCACCTTGAGGAGGCGACGTTCGGGGTTAAGCGCGCGGCCTCCGCATCCAGCACTTCGCCGAAAAAAGTCTCCTTGCAGCCCCGCTCGATCGGACTGCGCGTCGGCGGCGGTGCCGCAGGAATGGCGGTTTTCTCCCCTCACGGTATTGATCCTTGGCCCAAGCGGGCTATTATCCAGTCAACTGGATAACTAAGTAAGCTGATCGATGCTGGATACGCGGCAGGATCGTCCGCTCTATCGCCAGCTCACCGACGAGCTGCGCGAGGAAGTAGCGCGACTGCGCCCGGGCGAGCGGATCGCCAGCGAGCCGGAGCTGGCTCTGACCCATGGGGTGAGCCGTTTCACGGTGGCCAAGGCCGTCGAGGCACTGGTCGACGAGGGACTGGTGGTTCGACGCCAGGGTAAGGGCACGTTCGTTGCCGTGCCCACGCTGCGGCGCACGCCGATCCATCTGCGCAGCTTTACCGAAGCGGTGAGGGCCACCGGGCGTCGTGCTACGGCCGACCTGCTCGCCTTCGGCCCCATCGATTGGCGCGCCGGACTTCCCTACCACCCTTCCGAGCCGTTGATCCTGCTTGAGAGGCTGCGGCGCGTCGACGGAATGGCGATGGCGATTCATCGCTCGGTTCTATCGGCAGCGTTGGTAGCCGAGACTGGTTTGACGCAGGTTAAGGCTGCAGAGCCGCAATTTTCTCTTTATCGATTCTATGAGGATGCTGGTTTGCGCATCGAGCGCGGCCTCGAGTCCCTTAGCGCGCGCAAGTCGACATCCGACGAACGCAGGCATCTGCGCCTGGACGCGGGCGGAATCGTCATCGTGGTGACGCGGCACACGTTCCGCGCCGACGGACGCGTGCTCGATGCGGTCGACGCCGTGCACGACAGTCGTCGATACGTCTATCAGGCGTTGTTGCAGCGCGACCCGGATAGGGCAATACGTAGTTTGTCAAACGAAGTCGGAGGAGGGAAACGATGACTAGGAACAACATGACTCGCGGCATTGCCATTCTCGCGCTCACCCTGGTCCTGTCGGGTCCGGCCTTAGCCGCCGACCTTCCGCCGGTAGCTTTGATCATCGCCCAAGGCGGGCTGGGAGATCAGTCGTACAACGATCTCGCCGACAAGGGTTTCAAGGCAGCGCTCGACGAGACCAAGCTCAAGGGCAAGGAAGTCGAATCGAAGGACGTCGTCGCCCAGGCCGACAACATGCTGCGCCGAGCCTCTGACGGTGGGTTCGGCCTGATCATCGATCTCGAATATTCGCATGGCGACGCGATGGAAGCGGTCGCCAAGGACTATCCCAATGTCGATTACGCCATTCTGAATCGCGTGGTTCCGGGCGTCAACATTGCAGGCGTGCTGTTCAAAGAGCATGAGGGCTCGTACCTGGCCGGCGCGCTCGCCGCGATGGTGGCGTCCGACACCAAGATCAAGGGCGTCACCGACAAGCCGATCATCGGCGTGATCGGAGGCATCAAGGCAATCGGCATCGACAAGTTCATCGTCGGCTATATTCAGGGCGCGCACGACATCAACCCAAAGGTCGAGGTCAAGGTCGCCTACGCCAATAATTTCGGCGATCCGGCGATCGGCCATCAGATGGCCAAATCGATGTTCGATCAGGGAGCCAGCATCGTCTATCAGGTGGCAGGCGGCACGGGCATCGGCGTGATCCAGGCGGCCAAGGAAAGCGGCCACTATGCGATCGGCGTCGATACAGACCAGGACGGCATGGCCCCTGGCAACGTGCTCACCAGCATGATCAAGCGCACCGATCTGGGCGTGGCCGCGACCATCAAGGAGTACAAGGAGGGCAAGTTCCCCGGCGGCAAATCAGTCACGCTCGGCTTGGCCGAGGATGGGGTCGGCCTCTCCGAGATGAAGTACACCAAAAACCTGATCCCGGCCGACTACCTGACCAAGATCGAGGAGCTCAAGAAGAAGATCGTGTCTGGCGAGATCAAAGTGTGGGACACGACCACCCAGGGCATGCCTGACTGGTTCAAATAAGCGAGTAGGGGGCTCCGACATCGGTAGCGGGAGCGGGCGGTGGGAACGCCATCCGTTAGGCTGGGCGCTCGTGGCGTCACGAGGCGGTTCGGCCGGGTGATCGCCAACGACCGCGTCGATTTCGCTGCCGCGCCCCGATCGATTCACGCCATCGTGGGCGGCAACGGCGCGGGCAAGACCACGCTGATGCGCATCCTCCAAGGGATGGAGCAGCCCGACGAAGGCGACGTGATCGTCAACGATGTACCGGTGCGGCTGGCCAACCCAGCGGCCGCGTTCCGGTGCGGTATCGGGATGGTCCACCAGGAATTCATGCTGGTGGAAGACCTCACCATGCTCGAAAACCTGATCCTCGGCGCCGAGCCAGTCACGCGCGGCGGGCTGATCGACCGCAAGGCCGCACACGCGGCCGCCGAAACGGTGGCGGCCCAAGCGGGCGTGAAACTCGACTGGGACATCCGCGTCGCCCAGGCGCCAGTGCACCGGCGGCAGATTCTGGAAATCCTGCGCCTGCTCTATCGCGGCGCCGAGGTGCTGATCCTCGACGAGCCGACGTCGGTGCTGGCGCCACAGCAAGTGCAGGATTTGCTCGCGCTGCTGCGTAAGTTGCGCCGGGAGGGCCGTACCATCATCTTCATTAGCCACAAGCTCGACGAGGTGCTGGCTGTCGCCGACGACATCACCGTGCTGCGCGCCGGCCGTGTCGCCGGCGTCGCCAAGCCCAGCCAGACCTCGGCGGCGAAGCTCGGCGTGATGATGGTGGGCGAGGAGATCGAATTCCCGCATCGTACCGCGCATGCGCTCGCCGGCCGCGCGCCGGTGCTGGCGGTACAAGGACTGGCCGCGCTCGATACCCGCGGCGTCATGCGGCTGTACGGCGTCGACCTTGTCATCCGGCCGGGCGAAGTGGTGGGCATCGCCGGCGTGGCCGGCAGCGGCCAGGACGAACTGATCGCCGCCATCGTCGGGCTGATTCAGCCTGCCGCGGGCAGCGTTACTCTGGACGGACGCGAGATCACCAATTGGTCGATCGCTGCGCGGCGCGGGGTCGGGCTCGGCTATATTAGCGCCGACCGCGCCCATGAGGGCCTGTGTCTCTCGGCCACTATCGCCGACAATGTGATCGCGGGCCGCCACCGCGCGGCGCCTTTCGAGCGCATGGGCGTGTTGCGGCCATCCGTGATCGACGCCCATGCGCGCCAGGCGCTCGACACCTTCTCGGTGGTGCGGGGCGATGAGGCCGATCCGGTGCGCAGCCTTTCCGGCGGCAACCAGCAGCGGGTGGTGATCGCCCGCGAACTCGACCGGGCGCCGAAGCTGTTGATCGCCGCCCAGCCGACACGCGGTGTCGACATCGCCGGCATCGCCTTCATTCACCGGGAGATCCTGGCCTATCGTGAACGAGGCGGGGCGGTGCTGCTAATTTCCGAGGAACTCGACGAGCTGCTGCAGCTTTCCGACCGAATCGTGGCGATGCATCACGGTCGCGCCACCGGTGAGTTGGCGGCCGAGCAGGCCGATATCGGCAGGATCGGACGACTGATGCTGGGCGAAGCGGCATGAGCAACGCCGCGGCCGTTTCTGCCGCCG
>Ga0070733_10002811_pt1 | contig 12115 bp, 12 predicted proteins | sample Coa_R1_9_FD_66450 | JGI IMG/M metagenome (GOLD analysis project Ga0070733, IMG submission 66450) | Surface soil microbial communities from Centralia Pennsylvania, which are recovering from an underground coalmine fire - Coalmine... | ecosystem: Environmental > Terrestrial > Soil > Unclassified ... | reverse complement strand
TTTGCGCCCGCCGCCGAAGAACATCTCGTATTCTATTTTTAACTGGCGGATATCACGTTCCAGCTGTGCCAGTTCTTCATCAATCGTGGTGGTGGCCATGGCGAGGGATGTCCTTGCGTCCCTACATCCTAGGAGGGCGGATTGTTTGGCGTCAATGGCCGCGAAGGGCCAGCGCGGCGGATGGAATAACCGTCCGTTGGAACAGCACAGGCGACGCGGAAAAGCGGCAATTGCGGGGTGATTGGCGGCTATGCTCCAATGGCGGGATGAACCTGCGGACAAGAAATGAGCTTTCCAGCGGGCAAGCGGCGTTGCTGCGCAAATTGCCTTCTGTGGATGAATTGTTGTCCCTGCCGGACGTCACCGCATTGTGCAAGGAAGCGGATCGGGGACGGGTGGTTGAAGCAGCCCGGCATGTTCTGGATCGCGTGCGACGGGGGATCGCGACGCAGGATTCGACGGGCGAAGCGCCGGTGGAGACCGATGGACTAGCGAAACTCGTGGTGGAAGAAGTGCGTAGGCATCTAGAGCCGTCGCTGCGGGAAGTCATCAACGCTTCGGGAGTGATCCTGCACACGAATTTGGGGAGGGCGCCGCTCTGCGCAGAGGCGGCTGAGGAAATTCGCCGGGTCAGCACGCGCTATTCGAACCTGGAATACGAAGTGGAGGCGGGGACGCGCGGAAAACGGGATGAACACACGGCGAAATTGATCGAGCAACTGACTGGAGCAGAAGCCGCGGTTGTAGTGAACAACTGCGCAGCCGCGGTTTTGGTGACATTGGCGGCCTTGGCACGCGGCAGCGAAGTGATCGTCTCGCGCGGCGAATTGATCGAGATTGGCGACGGATTTCGCATTCCGGAAATCATGGAGCAAAGTGGCGCGCTGCTGCGCGAAGTGGGCACGACGAACCGGACGCGCGTTGCGGACTACGAAAACGCGATCAGTGAAAAAACGCGGTTGTTGCTGCGGGTGCATCCTTCGAACTTTCAAGTGACCGGCTTCACGGAGAAGCCGGAGGTTGCGGAATTAATCGCCCTTGGAGAACGGCGGGCGGTTCCGGTTGTGGAGGATCTCGGCTCTGGATGCTTGGTGGATCTTTCCAGCTTCGGCATCAGCGAGCCGACGGTGAAGCAGAGCGTCGAGGCTGGATTTTCGCTGGTACTCTTCAGCGGGGACAAGTTGTTTGGCGGACCGCAAGCCGGAATCATTGCGGGGCAGAAGGAGTTGGTCGCAAAGGTACGGCGGCATCCGTTGTTCCGGGCTTTGCGGGTGGACAAGCTGACCATCGCGGCGATGGAAGCGACTCTGCGAGCGTACTACCGCGGTAGGTGGGACGGGATTCCTGCATTGAGGATGATTCGGATAGCGGCCGAAGAAATTGCGGAACGCTGCACGAGGCTATTGAAAACTGTGCAGAGCGAGGTGGTCGGCGCGGATGCCGAGATCGAACTGGCCGATGGCACTTCTTTAATAGGGGGCGGTTCGACGCCGGCGCAATCGCTGCCGACAAAGGTGCTACGGGTGGCAAGCGCGCGGCATTCAGCCACCCAATTGGAAAAGAGATTGCGCCGTCCGGAGAAGGGCGTCCCGGTTATCGCGCGCATCGAGGACGAGAAATTGGTGATCGATCTTCGCACTGTGTTTCCTGAACAGGAAGGGTTGCTGAAAGACGCGCTTATTGCTGCCGTACGGTGAAGCCCAAGGTCAACAACGGAGTATGATATAGGTGTGATATAGGAGGGCTCGTGGCAGCTGCGCTCATTCACCTTGACCCTAAACAGAAGCAACGACTGGCTCGACGAGCCAAGCGGCGCGGAAGGTCTTTTTCCCAGGAGGTACGGAACGCGGTGGAACCGTATCTCGAGTTGCCTGCTGAAGAAGAAGAACTCCGTATTCTGGCGCGTGCCGCGAATGAGTCTGCAGACCGGATGATCGCTCGACTGGACGAAACGATTGCGTATCTCGATCGAGGCCTGAAGGCGATCAGGAAATCCAAGTGAGCTGGGCAACGGACGCGCTTGCGGCCGTTGCGCCGAATCGTACTCCTCGAAGACCGCATCAATACACTCACCGACCAATCGAAGAAGCTTTTGGATGCCTGCACTGATCTGGACCGGCGACTCGTGCGGCTCGAAGCTAAATTCGAATTGCTTGAACGCATGGCGACGTCAAGGGGCCGCGCCCTGCGAGAGAAGAAGGAACTGTAGTGTGGAGAGGATAGCTTCCCGTGCTTGCGTTTGTTGTTTCCCATGGCCAATTGAAAGCGGTGCAAAAACCGTTGCCTCGGCTGCGCAAGGGTTGGGCGCTGGTGCGCGTGCGCATGGCAGGAATCTGCAACACTGACGCGGAGATTCTACGCGGGTACCATAATTTTCGCGGCACACCTGGACATGAGTTTGTGGGCGAGGTGGCGGAAGTCGCGGGCGTTTCCGCGGCCGTGAAGGGGCGCTGGATGGGCAAGCGCGTGGCAGGAGAGATCAACGTGGCCTGCTCCGCTTACGGCTTTAGACCAGTTTGCGCGTTTTGCCGGCGCGGGATAAAGACTCATTGCGTGCGACGCACGGTACTGGGCATCGTGGCGCACGATGGAGCGTTCGCAGAATGCCTCGCGCTACCGCTGGAAAACCTGCATCGAGTTCCCGCCGGTGTCAGCGACGAGAAGGCATTGTTCATCGAGCCCCTTGCGGCGGCCTGTCAGATTCTCGAACAAATCGATATCCGGCAATATCCTACGACGGCGGTGCTGGGCGACGGCAAGCTGGCGCAATTGATCGCGCGCGTTTTAAAAGATGCGCACCTCAAAGTGGTGATGTGCGGAAAACATCCGAGTAAGCTGGCGCTCGCGCGGAAAGCGGGAATTCAAACCCGGAGAGTGCGGGGCGACGCTTCCGATCTGAAGCATGCAAAAGAGAAATTTCGTCTGGTTGTGGAGGCAACGGGTTCGCCTAGCGGATTGCGTCTCGCGCAGGAGATGACTGAACCGCGAGGCACGTTATTGCTGAAGTCCACCTTCCATGGAGCGGCTCCTGTGGAGACGTGGCCGGTGGTGGTGAAGGAGATTACCGTGGTTGGTTCGCGCTGCGGGCCATTCGACAAAGCAATCAGATTGCTGAAGAACGGAAAAGTGGACCCGACTCCGCTGATTTCGCGCGAGTTTCCCTTGCGCGAAGCGAATCGAGCAATCGCGCACGCACAGAAGCGCGGGGTAATGAAAGTTGCGGTGAGAAACCATCGACCCACGAAAGCCACAAACGCTATAGACGATTGATACACGAGGCGACGCACGCCGCCCCAAACCCGTTGTCAATGTTGACGACCGTAACGTTCGAAGCGCAGGAATTCAGCATGCCCAGAAGCGCCGCGACTCCGCCGAAGCTGGCGCCGTAACCGGTGCTGGTGGGCACCGCAATCACCGGAACGCCCACGAGTCCACCAACGACACTGGGAAGTGCGCCCTCCATTCCCGCAATACAAATGATCACGCGCGCTTCGGTCAGGCGCAGCCGGTGCTCGAGTAACCGATGGATACCCGCGACTCCCACGTCGTAAAGATGTTCCACTTGATTGCCCATCAACCGCGCGGTCAGCAGCGCTTCTTCGGCAACGGAAATGTCGCTGGTGCCGGCGGAAACCACGAGAATCGTGCCCTTTCCGCTGATTTCCTTGGAACGCTCGATGGCGATGACGCCGGAAAGCGGATGAAAGACGGCCGCGCGGCCCACGCGTTTGACGGCACTGAATATTTTTTTGTCGGCGCGAGTGATCAGAATATTGTGGCTCGAATCTTTCTTGCTGAGCATCGCGCGCACGATCTTGGCCACCTGATCCGGCGTTTTGCCCTTGCCGAAAATTACCTCGGCGTAGCCCTGCCGGAGGGCGCGATGGTGATCGACCTTGGCGAAGCCGATATCTTCAAAGGGTAAATGCTTCAGGCGCTCTACAGCGCCCTCGGGCGAAAGTTTCCGTGCAGCGACCAATTCCAGAAGTTTCAGAAGTTCTTCAGAATTCATTGCGTTTGACCGCGTTGAAGTTTAGCACTGGCAGCGGGAACGGCTAAGCCTTGACTTGCCCGCGACCCGCTGCGAGACTGGATTTATCCGCGAAAAACCATGCCTTCCACCAAAGCACACATTGTAACCGTAGGTGTAACCGGCGCCAGCGGAGCGATTTTTGCTCAGAAAACATTGTCGCTGCTGGAAGACGATGCACGCGTGTCGCGAGTTCATCTGGTGGCTAGCGAAACGGGACAGCGGCTTTTCGCCGAAGAGTTGCAAATCAGTTCCGGCGACTTGAAACAATTGCCGAGACGGCTGCTCGGGCGCAACTCGAAAAAAATCGAGGCCATCTCGAACAAGGATGTTGGCGCGTCCATCGCGTCGGGCAGCTATGACGTGGACAGCATGATTGTCGTGCCGTGTACCATGGGGGCGCTCGCTGCCATTGCAAACGGAATGAGTGATGACCTCGTGGGGCGCTCCGCGGATGTGATGTTGAAAGAAGGGCGAAAGCTAGTCTTGTGCGTGCGAGATACCCCATTCAGCCGCATCCATCTGGAGAATATGCTGAAAGCGCAACAGGCCGGAGCGGTGATCATGCCGATTGTGCCGGCATTTTATCATCTGCCGAAGACGATTGATGACGTAGTTACGCAGTATGTTTGCCGCGTCCTGGCACAGGTCGGATTGCCACAGGAAAAGATGTATCGCTGGCAAGGAACCGCAGCGGCAAAGAAGGCGGAGGCGTAGCGGCGATGTTCGGGCGCGTTGGCACAGTTCTGGAGATGATCAAGTTCGAACACTCGGTGTTCGCGCTGCCCTTTGCTTTGACGGGAGCGTTGCTTGCGGCGCGCGCCACGAAGCACGGTTGGCCGAGCTTTCGGCAAGTCTTGTGGATTATCGTAGCCATGGTAGCGGCACGCACTGCGGCAATGACGATTAACCGAATCGTCGATTTGCGCTACGACAAGGAAAATCCCCGAACCAAAATGCGCGCTCTGGCGACCGGGGCGCTGTCGGTGCCGTTTGCGTGGATGTTCACGCTGGCCGCTGTCTGCGTTTTCCTTCTTGCGGCATGGCAATTGAGTCTGTTGGCGTTGGAACTCGCTCCCGTAGCGTTGACGATTTTGTTTTTTTATTCGCTGACGAAGCGATTTACTTCGCTCTCGCACTTGTTTCTGGGGTTTGCCCTGGGAATTTCTCCGGCTGCGGCCTGGATTGCCATCACCGGCAGCCTCGATTGGCACATGCTGATTCTTTGCGGCGCGGTAACGCTGTGGGTCGGCGGCTTCGACGTGTTGTACGCCTGCCAGGACGTGGAATTTGACCGGCAAGCCGGCCTGTATTCCATTCCGAAGCGGCTTGGAATCGCCGGCGCGTTGCGGATTTCGCGGGTCATGCATATTGGCGTGATCGTAATGCTCAGTTGGCTGGCGACAAGTTTTGGATTGCCATGGCCGGCGTGGGTGGGGGTCGCTGTGGTGGCGGGCCTGCTGGGGTACGAGCACTCACTGGTGAGAGCCAACGATTTGAGCAAGCTAAACGCTGCGTTTTTCGCGGTGAACGGCTATATTAGTATGTTGTTCCTGTTGTTCTGGGGCGCCGCAGCAGCGGTTTGGCGAGTTTGAATTTTTCGTAGTTTTAGAATGGGATTAGAGTGTAGCGGCTGATCGCCAGCCGCCATCCAAGGAATAGAGAGAACCGTGGCTGAACTTACACTTACCGATACGAGTTTGAAACCAATCGCCGATAGGGTGCTGAACGGCGAACGATTGTCATTCGACGATGGTGTGTCGCTGTTCAAGACGCCGGATTTGCTGGCGGTGGGATGGCTGGCTAATTCCGTGCGCGAGAAGCGCCATGGCGACGTGACCTACTACAACGTCAACCGGCACATCAATCCCACAAATATATGCGTGGCGCATTGCAAGCTGTGCGCATTTGGCCGCGACCCAAATGCCCCGGGCGCGTATTCGTTCGCGCTCGAAGAGATTTATGAACGCGCGGCGCAGGGCGTACGTGAAGGCGTGACCGAGTTCCACATTGTCGGCGGATTGCATCCCGATTTAACCTTCGACCATTTCCTGGAAATGATTCGCGGTTTGAAGCAGAGGCAGCCGCATGTGCACCTGAAGGCATTCACTATGGTGGAAGTGCACTACTTCGCGCGCATTGCGAAGCTCACCATTGAACAAACCCTGCTAAAGATGAAGGAAGCCGGCGTGGACTCCTGTCCCGGCGGTGGCGCGGAAATTTTCCATCCCCGCGTGCGCAAGATTATCTGCGATCACAAAGTCAGCGGTCAGATGTGGTTGAGCATCGCGAAGAAGGCGCATCGCATAGGCCTGCCCACGAATGCGACCATGCTCTATGGGCATGTGGAAACCACCGAAGAGCGCGTGGATCACCTGGTGAGGTTGCGGGAAGCACAGGACGAGACCCACGGGTTCGTAGCCTTTATCCCTCTAGCGTTTCACCCGGATAACACCGCGTTATCACATATTCCCAAGCCGACCGGATACGACGATTTGCGCTGCATCGCAGTTTCGCGGCTAATGTTGGACAACTTCGATCACATCAAAGCGTATTGGATCATGCTTTCGCCCAGCATCGCGCAAATCGCGCAGCGATTCGGCGCGAACGATCTCGATGGAACCGTGGCGGAAGAAAAGATTTACCACGACGCCGGAGCTCACACCGCCGAATTTACCCCGCGAATGGAGCTCGAACGCCTGATTCGCGCGGCCGGCCGCACACCCATCGAAAGGGATACGCTGTACCGGCCGGTTGATCGGTCCAAGCTGCCACCGATCGTGCCTGCCACTCCGCCAGGGCTAGTTTCCCTGAGCCTGAACATCTAGTCGCGCCACCTTACACAACTTCATACTGCGCCAGGCTATACGAGTCTGGGCCTATAGCTGTGGTTGCAAGAGGCAGTGTATCCTTCCGGAGGCTCCGCGTATCAAAGAGCCAGCCTAGATTTGTTCATGTTTGAGACAGGAGAAACATATGCAACGCAAAGCTTCGGCGGTATGGCAGGGCGATTTGAAGTCCGGCAAGGGAGCCATCTCCACGGACAGCGGGACACTAAAACAAACACAATATTCTTTCAGCACGCGCTTCGAGAATGGTGTGGGAACGAACCCCGAGGAACTGCTGGCGGCAGCTCATGCGGGCTGCTTCACCATGGCTCTCTCCGCTCAGCTGGGCGCAGCCGGTTTGACGGCAACCAAGTTGGAGACCACTTGTACGATCACGCTCGACAAAGTGGGAGACGGCTTTTCGATCACCAAGAGCCACCTAGACCTCGTCGCGCAAGTGCCCGGGGCGGATCAGGCGAAGTTTGAAGCGGCGGTGAAAGCGGCGGAAACCGGCTGCCCTGTATCCAAGCTGTTCAAGGCCGAGATCTCGGTGACGGCGCGTCTGGCGTCCGGCGCTTCCGTAGGCTAAACCGCACGAAGCCGTCTGGGAAGCGAGTAAACTACCTCTCATGATCCCTGTTCCGGGTGTATTTGCCGCGGGCGTTGCCCTGTTCCTAGTGATGTTGTGGGACGCCTTCGAAGCCATCATCCTTCCGCGACGCGTCACGCGAAAATTCCGGCTGACGCGCGTCTATTATCGTTCCACATGGAGCATGTGGAAATTCGTGGTGTGCCTGATGAAGGACCGCAAGGCTCGCGAGACGTTTCTCGGATTTTACGGGCCGATCTCGCTGATCGTGCTGATAGCGGTATGGGCCGTTGGACTGGTAATCAGCTTTGGCTTGATGCAATACGGCGCGGGGTCGGCCGTGAATGTCACAGGCTTGACGCCCAGCCTGTACACCGACCTTTACCTGAGCGGAACCACATTCTTCACCTTGGGACTGGGTGATGTAGTTCCACGCTCGGGCCTTTCGCGATTTCTGGTGGTTGCCGAATGCGGACTTGGCCTGGGGTTTTTGGCTATCATCATTGGCTATTTGCCGTTCATTTACGGCTCGTTCTCGGAACGAGAAATCAACATATCGCTGCTGGACTCGCGCGCCGGTACTCCGCCGACAGCGGGCGAATTGCTGCGGCGTCACAGCTACAAGGGCGGCCACGAAGCGCTTCGGGACTTGCTGAAAGATTGGGAGCTTTGGTCCGCGCAGCTCTTAGAGAGCCATCTCTCGTATCCGGCGTTGGCATATTTCCGCTCGCAACACGACAACCAATCGTGGATCGCGGCGCTGACAGCAATCCTGGACACTTGCGCGCTGACAATCGCCGGAATTGAAGATTCGTGCGGGAAACAAGCCGAGCTGACATTCGCGATTGCACGCCACGCCATCGCCGATCTGGCCCAGGTTTTTTCGGCTGCGCCACACCCGCTTCCCGAAGACCGGTTGCCCCCTGAACAACTGCAAAAGTTGCGCTCCGTGTTGGCCGCGGAGGGGATGCACCTCATCGATTCCCCGGAAGCAGATGCCAAGCTAAATAAATTGCGCGCGATGTACGAGCCGTACATCTACTCGCTCGCGACTTACCTTAACCAGACCATGCCGCCATGGATTCCGGCGCAAAAACGCAAAGACAACTGGCAAACCACGGCGTGGGGCCAAGAGACGGGCAATCTTCGGGAAGACAAGGCAGCTTTGGTACACGACGATCATTTCTGAAGAGCCGCAGCCCAGGAGTATTCAATGCATCGAGGAGAGCGCCAATGAAAGCGATTCGCGTACACGAATTCGGCGGGCCAGAAGTATTGAAGCTGGAAGAAGTACCGACGCCGAAGCCGGTAGCCGGCGAAGTGTTAGTGCGCGTGCACGCCGCGGGCGTAAATCCGTACGACACGTACATGCGCGCCGGAACCTATGCCATAAAGCCGCCGCTTCCTTACACACCGGGCTCCGATGCGGCAGGCGTGGTCGAATCTGTCGGCGATGGCGTCACCAAGGTGAAGCCGGGCGATCGCGTGTACACAGCGAAAACGCAGAGCGGAGCGTACGCCGAGTACGCGCTTGCATTGGAGTCGCAGGTGTATCGCTTGACGGACAACATTTCGTTTGCGCAGGGGGCGGCGCTTTGGGTGCCGTACGGAACTGCATTCACGGCACTACATCATCATGGGAACGCGAAGGCCGGGGAGACGGTATTAGTGCATGGAGCAAGCGGGGGTGTCGGCTCCGCTGCGGTGCAGTTCGCTCGCGCGCAAGGGTTGACCGTTATGGGGACGGCAAGCACCGACAAAGGCCGCGACATGGTGAAAAAAGAAGGCGCTCACTTCGTGTTCGATCACAGCAAGGCGGGCTACACCGATGAAATCATGAAGGCGACTGGTGGAAAGGGTGTCGACGTGATTCTCGAAATGGCGGCACATTTGAATTTGGCCGCGGATCTGAAATTGCTGGCCTTGAACGGGCGAGTGGTGGTGATCGGCAATCGTGGAGAAATCACTATTAACCCGCGAGACCTGATGAGCCGCCGCGGGTCGGCGCGAGGTTTCACTTTGTGGGCATCGACGGATGCAGAGGCCAAGGAGATGCACGCAGCCATCGCGGCGGGACTCGAAAACGGAACTTTGCGGCCGGTTGTTGGCAAGGAGATGCCATTGAAGGACGCATCCAAGGCGCATGCGGATGTTTTGGCGCCCGGTTCGCATGGAAAGATCGTGCTGGTTCCCTAGCAAGCAACGTTAAAACGATTACGCCCAGCCGAGAACGTGCAGCAAAATGCCCAACGCGGCCGCGCCGAGCACCAACCACGCGGAATTCAGCTTGAACTTGAGTAGCAGCACTGCACCAACCAACGCGATCAGCAAAGTCTGCGCGTTCACAATCGCAGCGCGCGCGAATTGCCAGCCCACATAAGCCATCAGTGCGATAACTGCCGCGTTGACGCCATCGAGGAACGCGCTGGCAGTCGGCGATTTGCGTAGCTTAGGCAGAAAAGACGCAGTGGCCGCGACATACGTAAACGCCGGCACAAACATTCCAATAGTTCCAACGATTGCGCCCTTCCATCCGGCGAGAACATAACCAATGAATGTCGATACGGTAAAAAATGGACCAGGAGTCGCCTGACTGATGGCGATTGCGTCGAGCAGCTGGGTGTCGGTGAGCCAGTGGAGTTTCATGACCAGGTCCGCGCGCATGAATGCCAACAATACGTAACCGCTCCCAAAGATCACAGCGCCTACCTTCAAAAAATAAAGAAAGATGGAGAGAACCCCGACGGAAGGTATCGCCACGGAGCCCTGCAAGGCGAACGCGAAGGGCGAAGCGGCAGCAAGACGCCTCGCGGACGTTATGCGAACGAAGACACAAACCAATCCCGACGCGATGAGCAGGAGCACGACCGGTAAACCCAGAAAGGCAAGCACCAGCACCACGGCAACGAGGACAACGAGAAACGGAGTCTTCAGCGCGGAGCGCGCCAGATTCCAAATCGCCTGGAAAATGAGCGAGACCACGATGGCCTTTACTCCGTACAGTAGAGCCTCAACGTTTGGCAATGCACCGTATTTAACGTAAGCCCAGGCGAGAGCCACCACGAGGACCGCCGCCGGCAAAATGAAGCAGGCTCCGGCGACGAACAATCCGGGCAAACCGCCTCGAATTTCGCCGAGGTAGATCGCCAATTCCGTGGAAGTTGGGCCGGGAAGAAGATTGACCGCGCCAACCAGATCCAGGAAACGCTCTCGGGAGAGCCAGCCCAGGCGCTGAACGAAGATCTGCTCCATCATCGCGATGTGCGCCGCAGCGCCACCGTAGGCGATCAAACCGAAACGCAAGAATTCTTTGGCTATTTCGGCGAGAGTGCCCTTGCGCGTCGGGGATGGAGTCGGGAGTTCCGCCATTGTGCCGGTGAGGATTATGCAACAAGCCTGAGCGACAAACGAGAAAGACTGCGACGATGCGTCTTCCTGCTGGTCTGCCGCGCCGTAACCTCGATGTGATATAAACTGCGCCACGCTATTTGCGAACGCGATGAATTGGCTAAGGAGAAAGTGGCGATGAAAATAAAAACATTTGTATTGTCGATATTACTGCTGAGCCTGACGTCGATGGCCTGGGCCGATACCATCGTGCTGCACGATGGCGCCAGTTATTCGGGCCAGTTCACGGGAGCGCGTGAGGGAAGCATCCTGTTCACGGACAAGCAAGGCGTCGAGTACCGGATGCCCATCGATGATGTGCAATCGCTCGTGTTCACGGCGACAGCGGATATTGTCTCCCTGCGAGACGGCAGGGTGTATTCGGGAAAATACACGGGAACGGTTCCGATCGGGTTCACCGATGCCAGCGGAATCGACTATCAATTCCCGACCAAAGATGTCGCCTCGCTCGTTTTCAGCCGCACACGACCCGTTCCGGTGGCAACAAATGGCGGCGGCACTAAAGTAATCCCCTACGGCACGGACATTGTGATTTTGACGAACGAAAATATTGATTCGCAGAACTCCGCGCCAGGACAACTCTTCTCCGCAACAATCGGGGAAGACGTGATCGATGCCTCTGGAGGAGTGGGAATCCCTCAAGGATCGAAAGCAAAGATGGTCGTGCGCAATATCACTTCCGGAGGAATGGTCCACAGCCCGGAGATTGTGCTGGATTTATATTCCGTCACAGTCGGCGGGAAAGAGTATCGCGTGGTGACAAACGATGTGGACGTGAACAGCAAGACCGGCGTTGGCGGAAACAAGCGCACATTGGAATTTGGTGGAGGCGGGGCCGCGATTGGCGGGTTATTGGGCGGAATTTTTGGAGGCGGGAAGGGTGCAGGCATCGGATTGGCGGCTGGTGCGGGCGGCGGATTATTGACGCAAATATTCACCAGAGGCAAAAGAGTGCAGGTCCCGGCGGAAACCTCGCTACGGTTCCGGCTCGATCGCACGCTCATCCTTCGTTACCAGAACTGAAACGCAAAGCGGCAAGCTCAATTCCTCTCACATCTTCTTGTCTCAATCAAAGCCTCGAAGTCATCCTGAGGGTCGCGACTTCCGCGGCCCGAACGATCTCATCTTACAAAATGCGCTTGATGCATACGTTGAGATTCTTCGCCCATCCTTGTCGGATGGGTTCAGAATGACAAGCTCGAGTCAGGGCGACAAATCGCGACGAGGCTCAACCTCTTCCACCTGCAACTGCTTTCGCCT
>Ga0070733_10002810_pt1 | contig 12119 bp, 14 predicted proteins | sample Coa_R1_9_FD_66450 | JGI IMG/M metagenome (GOLD analysis project Ga0070733, IMG submission 66450) | Surface soil microbial communities from Centralia Pennsylvania, which are recovering from an underground coalmine fire - Coalmine... | ecosystem: Environmental > Terrestrial > Soil > Unclassified ... | reverse complement strand
CGGCGGGTTCGGCCGCGTGTGCCTAGCACGACTTCGAGCAGCCGGTCGCTCGGCGTGACGGGCGCGCTCTCGACCGTGATCTTGACGCGCGTCACATCGTCGGCGGCCGGTTCGAGCGTGTAGACGATCATCGAGCGGACGCGGTTGAACTTGCCGCCGCGGCCGGCGGCGACGATCCGCCACGGCGCATCGACCTCGATGAAGGACACACCCATCCAGGAGAAGCGATTCAGCGGGGCGGCGACGTGGAACGTGGCCCCCGCGCCGCGGCCGACAGGGTCCTCGCGCGTGAGATGCCACTCGGTCAGGAAATGGTCCGTGAACTCCGAGTGGTTGGCGATGTCGGCGAGGTAGTCAAAGACCTCCTCGCGCGGCCGGCCGATCGTGATCGAGACGCTGACGGGATCCACGGCGGCGCGGAGTCTACGCGCTGCGCCGAAGGGAAACTCACGCGGCGCGGTGCAGGCGCACGGCGAGGCCGTGCTCGCTGTGGCGCACACGCTCGGTCGAGACCGGGGCCTCGCGGCGAAGCGGGCGGCAGAGCTCGCAGACGACCACACCGCGCTCGTAACGGTGGACGTCCTCGCCGATCAGCGGCGTGCGCCCGCAGTCGCGGCAGCGGGCGCGCTCGGCGGAGAGCTCATCGACTGCGACCCGCAGCAGCAGCCGTTCGAAGTCCTCGCTGCGCTCGAGCCGGACGTGGGCGGGTGTCGCTGAGCTGCGCATCAGCGTTGCGTTCGCCGCGCCGGCGCGCGTTCCTGCCGGACGGCGCGTTTGCTTCTGGAAACACTCCCCTGGCTCTATGATGGGGGTGTGGCGGTGCCCGAAGGCAGCGACATGGACATGGTCGAGTCTCGCTCCGAGACGCTCACCGAGAGCGTGCCCTTCCGTTGCGAGGACTGCGGCGAGATCGTCACGCTGACCGTCGATGAGCCGGCGCGCACCTGCGCCAGCTGCGGATCGGCAAAGCTCGCCGCGCTCGAACTGCCGCCGGTGGTCGGCAGCACGACTGCAGTCGAGGACCAGCGCCCGCCGCAGGAGCGCGAGTTGCCGGCCTGGCTCGCCGATCCGGCGGCGCTGCTCGGCGAGCCCGGCTCCTACATCTGCTTCGAGGACGGCGGCGAGGTCGTCGTCGTGCCGCTGACGCGCGAGTGGACGCGGATCGGGCGCGGCCTCGCGGCCGACGTGCGCTTCGACGACCCGACCGTTTCGCGCCGCCATGCGCTGATCGTGCGCGGCGCCGACGGCCTGCGCGTGCTCGACGACCGAAGCCTCAACGGCGTGTTCGTCAACGGCGAGCGCGTCGAGTGGAGCCCGCTCAGCCACGGCGACGAGATCCGCGTCGGGCGACATCGCCTGTACTACGCGACGCTCGATCCGGTCGACGCGCCGGCGACGACCAACTAGCGCCCCGCGACCGCTTCTGTGGGCTATCCGCCTGCGCGCGTCCTGAACTCGGGGCCCTTCCACTCGAGCCAGGCGTCGACGTCGAAGGCCTCGAGGTCGGCGTGCTCGACCGGCGGGAACGGGCGCGTCGTGCCGTCCCAGCCGATCTGGTCCATCGCGTAGTAGAGCTCGACGATGTTGTCCTCCGGGTCGTACAGATAGACGCGCAGCTGGTTGCCAGGGCCGCCGCTGCGCGTGTCCTGGACGGCGACGCCGTGCTCGCGCGCATGGTGAAGGACACTCAGAAGGTCGTCGAAGCTCGCCACCTCGAAGCCGATGTGATGCACCCCGGCGGTCACGGCGCGCCCGCGCGGCTCGCCGGGGTCGCGCAGCCCGAACATCGAGATGACGTGGTGATCGGTGTTGATGCGAAGCCACACGCCCTCATCGAACGCGGAGTCAGGCGGAAATGTCATGCGGTCGGAGATCTGCATGTCGAGGACGTCGACGTACCACGCGACCATCCGCTCGAGATCCCGCGCGGCGAGCCCGATGTGGCCGAAGCGCACCGGGCGAAGGCTCACGGCTCGTTCTCGACCGGGTTCGAGAGGACGCCGAGCCGGTCGGCCTCCACCTCGACGACTTCGCCGGCGACCAGGTAGCGCGGCGGGTCGCGGAAGTGCCCGACCCCGGCCGGCGTGCCGGTGGCGATCACGTCGCCGGGCTCGAGCGTCGCGAAGGCGCTGATGTGCTCGATCAGCGTCGGGATGTCGAAGAGCATGTCGGCGGTGCTCGTCGACTGCATGACCTCGCCGTCGATGCGCAGCTCGAGGTGGAGGGCATGTGGGTCGCCGACCTCGTCGCTCGTCACGAGCGCCGGACCGAGCGGCCCCGACCCGTCGAAGTTCTTGCCCGCGCCGAACTGGATCGGTGGGGTGCGCAACTGCCAGTCGCGGATGCTCACGTCGTTGAAGAGCGTGTAGCCGGCGACGTGCTCGTAGGCGCGCTCCTTCGGGATGTGCTTGCCGGGCGTGCCGATCACCACGGCGATCTCTGCCTCCCAGTCGACCTGGGAGGAGACGCGCGGGACGAGCACGGGGGCGCCGTGGCCGACGAGCGACCGTGGGAAGCGGATGAAGATGTTGGGAACCTCCAGCAGCTGCACGTTGGCCTCGGCGGCGTGCGCTCCGTAGTTGCGCGCAACGCAGACGATCTTGGGCGGCCGCGGTACGACGGGGAGGAACTCGACCGACGAGCGCTCGACGCGGCGCTCGCCTTTGGCCAGCGCCTCGCGCGCCGCCTCGAGCGCCGCCTCCCCGCCGGCGAGGAACTCGGTCATGTCGGCCGGGATCTGCCCCCCGCCGAACTCGACGATCGACTCGCCGTCGAGGGCGCCGAGCGCCGCCTGGCCGCCCGCGATGTAGGAGACGAGCTGCATGTCAGGGGTAGAGAAGCAGAACGCGCATCGGGGAGCCCGTGCCGCGTGCGATCTTCAGCGGCAGGCCGACGAATAGCCCGGTCTGCGGGACCTCGGCGAGGCCTCGCAGACCCTCGACGATGAGAATCGCGTTGGGGAGAAAGGCGAAGGCATGACCGTGCCCGGAGAGGACCTCGCCGTCGCGCGCCGCGACGTCGCATGCGGCGGTGTCCGACGCCACCGCGGCCACGCCGGCGTCGACGAGCAACTGGCATGCGCTCTCATCGAGCCCCGGTTCGTTGCGACCCCACCAGCCCGGCTCCTTCGCGTCGGCACCGCCCGGGAGGTAGCGATCCCAGCCGAACTCGACAACCGCGACCTCGCCGCGCCCGGGCAGTTCGCCGGCGGCCTGCAGGGCATCGGCGCCGACGAGATCGCCGGGGCTCAGGTCGAGCGGCGAGAGGTCGAGCTTTCGGTAGGGGCGCAGCAGCAGCGCGTCGGGCTCGACCTCGTCGATCGTGGCGCCGTGTGGGTCGAAGTGAAACGGCGCGTCGACGTGGGTTCCGGTGTGCTCGGAGAGGGAAACGCGGTTGGTGGCCGCGCCGTGCTCTGCATGTTGGAACACAGTCGTGACCTGTGGCCCTTCGTGCATGAACCACATCTCGGTGTCATCGGCGATCGCCGGGGAGGCGTCGTGGACGCGCAGGCCGCCGAGGAGCTCGGTGATCTGTGCGAGCGCGTCTTGACCCTTGGCGGCTGGCATGAGGTGATCATGCTCGAGCCCCCAGCGCAGTTGCGAGCAGGCGGTTCCCCTCAGCGGAACGAGCTTCGGGAAGAGGTGTTCCCGTGAGGGCGCGCGGTGCTCGATACTGCATGGGTGGCGACGAGGGAGAGAGCCCGGACGCACACGCAGGACGGCCCCGGCCCGTCGGTGGCTGACCGGATGTTCACGGTGCTCGACGTGTGCGCCGCGCGCAGCGGGCCGCTGACCCTGGTGGACCTCGGCCAACTGACCGGCCTGCCGAAGACGACGCTGCATCGCGTGTGCTGGAAGCTCGTCGAGCTGCGTGTCCTCGAGCACTCCGACCGCGGCTTTCAGATGAGCGCGCGGCTCTACGCCCTCGGCGCGATGAGTCCCGGGCTTCGCCGGCTGCGTGCGACGGCGATGCCGCTGATGCACACGCTCGTGTCGCGCACCGGCTGGATGGCGAACCTCGGCGTTCTTTACGAGCACACCGCGCTCGTGGTCGATGAGGTCGCAGGATCTGTGCAGCTGCCTCCCAAGGAGCGGATGCTCGGCACGACGATGCCGCTTTATGCGACGGCGCTCGGCAAGGCGCTGGCGGCGAATGCGGCGGAGGCTCTCATCGACAAGCTCTGCGAGCCGGCGCTGCTGCGCCCGTTCACCGGCAACACGATCGTTCGCACCGCGATCCTGCGCCCGCATCTCGAGGAGGTCCGCCGCCGCGGCTACGCGATTTCGCGCGAGGAACTTCGCCTCGGCACGTGCGGCGTGGCGGCGCCGGTGATCGTCGATGGCGAGCTAGCCGCCGCAATCGCGCTCGTCGGGCCGCCGGACGAGGCGGCGCTGCGACGCTTGACGCTTCCGGTCAAGCTCACGGCGCAGCGGCTTGCCGAGGCGCTCGGGAGCGCGGCGCCGGGCGGGGCGTTACCCGCCTCAGTCGGCGGCGGCGCTTAGCGCGCTCACGCGCGGCATCACCTGTTCGGCCACGTCGGCGATCACGGAGCGAGTCACAGCCGGCGGGATCCAGAACGAGACGTTGCAAAGACCCGCGGCCTCGAGTGCCACCAGCTGCGTCGCAATCTCCTCGGCGGTCCCGATCAGGGCCGTCATCCGCACGACCTCCTCGGTCAGCACGGCCGCCTCGCCGTCGAGCATGTGCGAGAGGTGCCCCGCGTGAACCTCCTGGTAGAGGCGGGGGCGATCGACGCCGAGGCGTGAGAGCACCTCGCGCTCGTAGGTGTCGAGGCGGTCGCGGATCGCCGGCGGCAAATACTCGCCGATCTCGGGGTGGCAGGCGTAGGAATGAAAGGCCATCATCGCCGCCGCGCCGACCTGCTCCAGGGCGCGCGCGGACGTCGCCGGCTCGCCCGGCTCGAGCACGCACACCACGGTCGACCAGATGACATAGGCGCCACTGAAGTCGCGCCCGACGGCTTCGGCGGCGGCGCCGGCGGCCGCGATCGCGGCAGCGCAGACCGCGGGCGCGTTGCCCATCGCGTCGGCGTTCTTGAGCGTCAGGATCAGGCCCTCGCCGGCCTCGCCCGCGGCGCGCAGCGCCTTGGGCCCGTCGCCGGCGATGTAGATCGGGATGCGCGTGCGCGTGTCGGTCGAGAGACCTTCGAGGTGGCGGAAGCGGATCGCGCGCTCGGCGTCCCCGTATCGATGGATCACCTCCTCGCCGTCGAGCAGGCCACGGCACTCGAGCGCGTAGTCGCGAACACGCGAGGCGGCGAGCGGGCTCAGGCCGAACGTGTCGCGCGCCGTGTAGCCCGTGCCCAGCGAGAGGAAGGTCCGGCCCGGGGCGAGGCCGTTGACCGTCGCGATCGCGGAAGCCGTCGTCGGAGCCACGCGCAGGCTTGGAATGGCGAGGAACGTGCCAAGGCGGATGCGCTGTGTCGCCTGAGCCGCGAGCCCCATACAGACGAACGGATCGCCTGTGAGCAGGGGACTGTCGACGAAGCCGGCCGTGGCAAACCCGTGCTCCTCGGCAAAGGCGGCGTCGTCCCAGCAGCCCTTGTAGTTGAGGAAGCCGACGCCGTAGTCCATTGCGCGAGCCTAATGCGGCGCGGTATCTCCGCTCACTGAGCCGGTTCCGTTGCTCGGAACGTCAGCCGGTTGCCGAGAGCAGGCGGATGCCGTAGTCGCGGTAGTCGTCGGGCGGCGGCGGACCCCAGAGGTTGAGCGCTCCGGCGCCGCTGGAGTTCCAGTCGATCGGGACGTAGTTGGCCTCGTCGGCGATCACTAGAAGATCCGCGTAGCCCTCGACGATGGCGTTCTCGGGATCGGGCGCGTAGGTGTAGAGGTTGCGTCCCGGGCCGTGGCGCCCCGGCCCCCAGATCAGGCTGCGTCCGAGCAGCGCGAGCCGGTCGCAGTAGCGCTCGATCGCGTCCCAGCCCTCGAGCTCGAACGCGTAGTGATGCATCGTGTTCTCGCCGGCCTGCCGCAGCGCGATGCCGTGATGGTCGCGGTCGCAGCGAAGCCAGCGGATGTCCTCGCCGAGCGTGTCGCTGACGCGAAACCCGAGCACGTCGCAGAGGAAGCGCTGCGACTCGGCGCGATCGCGGGTCGAGATGTTCACGTGGCCGAAGCGGCGCGCCAGCGGCGGCATGTAGTGCTCGACGCTGAGCGGCTCGCGCTCCATCGAGGCGTAGAGCTCGAGGACCAGGTCTTCGGGGCCCTGGACGCGGATCGCCCGCGCGAGCCCGGGCTCCCGCGGTGCCTCGCTGAGGATGCGCGCACCGTCGGCGATCAGCGCGTCGCGTAGGCGGTCGAGATCGCGCTCGTCCTCGAGCTCGATGCCGACATGGTCGAGGCCGACCTCCTCGGATGCGATCAGCTGCACCTCGTGGTGGCGCTCGTTGCAGGACAGCCCGATTTCGCCGTCCTGCTCGAATGTTCGCCTGAGGCCCAGCGTGTCGGTCAGGTGCGCAGCCGAACGGGGCGGGTCGCGCACGCGCATCGCGACGTGACCCATGTGCATGCGGGTTAGCGGCGGTATCGCAGGTGCCTCCCTGGGGCAGAGCCTAGGTGCGAAATGGTGTCACGCGCTGGAGCGTGTTCCGCTGCCCGGAATGCGCAGCGCCCGGCCGAGGAGACGGTCGAGCCACACTGAGTTTCAGGCCAACCGTCCGCAAAGGAAGCCGCGTGTTCAACACCGATCGAATCCTCACCACCCACGTCGGCAGCCTCGCCCGGCCGCCGAAGCTCCAGGCGTTCCTGCGCGCGAAGGAAAACGGGGAGGACTACGACGAGGAGGCGTTCGCGCAGTGCCTGCGGGAGTCGGTCGCCGAGGTGGTCGCCGAGCAAACGCGAGTGGGGATCGACATCGTCAGCGACGGCGAGTTCGGGAAAACCTGGACGTGGGCCTGGTACGTGCGCGATCGCCTCGACGGATTCGAGGAGCGGCCGTTCGCGCCAACAGACGTCGTCGGCCCGAAGGATCCTTCGCGGATGGGCTATGACCGCACGCGCTTCGCCGACTTCTACGCCGACTACTACGCGCGCAACCCGATCGCCGAGGGCGTCCGCGAACGCGGCGAGGCGGTCTGCGTCGGCCCGATCAGCTACAGCGGCCACGCGGCGCTCGGGCGTGACATCGAGGACATCAAGGCGGCGATGGCGCAGAGCGGTGCAAGCGAGGGGTTCCTGCCGGTCGTCGCGCCGTCGAGCGCGGTGCCGATCCGCGTCGATGAGCACTACGACACTGAGGAGGAGTTCGTCTTCGCGCTCGCCGACGCCCTCAACGTCGAGTATCGGGCGATCACCGACGCGGGGCTCACGATCCAGGTCGATGACGCCTACATGGCGACGATGTACGACACGCTCGTGCCGCCCGGGACGATGGCCGATTTCCGAGAGTGGGCCGAGTTGCGCGTCGCGGCGCTGCAGCGCTCACTCGCCGGGGTGCCGCGCGAGCGCACCCGCTACCACGTCTGCTGGGGGAGCTGGAACGGGCCCCACAGCAACGATGTCGCGCTGCGCGACATCCTCGACCTGATCCTCCGCGTTCCGGTCGGCGGCTATTCACTCTAGCAGGCGAATCCTCGCCACGAGCACGAGTGGGAGGTCTGGCGCGACGTCGAGTTGCCCGGGGACCAGGTGCTCCTACCGGGGCTGATCAGCCATTCGACGAACGTCGTCGAGCACCCCGAGCTCGTCTGCCAGCGGATCGTGCGCCTGGCGAATCTGGTCGGGCGCGAGCGCGTCATCGCGAGCACCGATTGCGGTTTTGCGCAGACGCCCTATCTGACGCGCGTGCATCCGAGCCTGATCTGGGCGAAGCTCGAGTCGCTCGTCGAGGGCGCCCGGCTGGCGTCGGAGGCGTTGTGGCCGGGAGCAGGGCGTCAGTGATGCGAATGCACATCGGCCACCTTGCGCTGCGGGCAACCAACGTCGAGACCTCGGCGACATTCCTGACCGAGATCCTCGGGCTGCGGCGGACGCTCGAAATCGGCGAGACGGTGATGCTCTCGTGCAACGAGAAGCACCATGAGATCGAGCTGCTGGCAGGCCCGCGCGCGGGCATCGACCATCTCGGCCTCGAGGTCGAGCGAGACGAGGACCTCGACGCGCTTCACGCGGCGCTCCTCGCCGCCGGCGCGCCGATCCTGAGCGACTCGCCGCAGGAGCCCGGCCTTCGCAACGCGTTGCGCGTGCTCTCGCCGATCGGCCTCGTCGTCGAGCTCTACACAGGGATGGAGCGCGAGCCGCTGAGCATCGAGCACTACATGCCGCCGCTCGCTCGCCGCTTCGGGCACGTGACGCTTGTGGTCGAGGACCGAACCGAGATGGAGCGCTTCCTGGTCGACCTGCTCGGCTTCCGCGTGACTGACACGCTCGGCGATCGCGCGGCCTGGCTGCGCTGCGACGCCGATCACCACGGCGTTGCTCTGATCACGGCGGGCAAGGAGGAACTGCACCACTACGCCTTCGAGCTCGAGAACTGGGGGGCGATGCAGCACTACGCCGACCGTCTCGCCTTCCAGGGCCGCGCGCTGGTCTGGGGACCCGGCCGCCACGGTCCGGGCCGCAACCTCTTCACCTACCTCCCCGATCCAGACAACACGATCGTTGAGGCATATGCCGACCTGCTCGTCGTTCCCGACGACGCCAACTACGCTCCAATCGATTGGAGCGAGCGCGGGAACGCGGCGCTCAACCTCTGGGGACCGCTCCCGCCCGATGACTGGCGCAGTTACGGGGTCCCGATCCTCGCGCCGGCCTAGAGCAGGCGAGCGCCCTGCGGCGTGAACGGCGCGGCGACGACGCGCGCCCAACCCGAGCTGCGCCGGCGAAGCGCCGTGGTCACGCTGCGGGCGGCGTCGGAGGCCACCCACACCAGCACGGTCGGGCCGGCGCCCGAAATCGTCGCCCCGAGCGCGCCGAGTGAGCCGACCTCCGTGACGAGTTCCGCGGAGCGGCGATAGAGGTGCGAGCGGTGCGGCTGATGGAGGCGGTCGTGGAGGCCGCGCGCGATCAGATCGTGGTCCCCCTTGGCGAGACCGAGCATCAGAAGCGCCCCGTGGGCGGTGTTGAAGACGGCGTCGCCGAGCGGCACAGTCGCCGGCAGCGCCGCGCGCGCGCGCTGCGTGCGTACGGCCCGGTGGGGCACGACGAGCAGCGCCTCGACGCCGGCCGGCGGCTCGATGCGATCGGCGCCGCCGTCGGCGCACACGACGATGCCGCCGAGCAGCGCCGCGGCAGCATTGTCGGGATGCCCCTCGGCCTCGGTCGCCAGCGCGAGCAGGTCAGCGGTCGAGCCGCTCAGCGCCGACGCAGCGAGCAGCCCGGCGACGACCGCGGCGGCGCTCGAGCCGACGCCGCCGCTGAGCGGTATCGACGAGCTCAGCTCGAAGCGGTAGCCAGAGGCGTCGTGTAGGCGCTCGAACGCGGCGACGGCGACGTTAGAGCGGTCCCGGCGCACGTTGAGGGTGGTGACGATCTCAAAGCGCGCGCTCTCGCTGACGCGCAGCTCGAGAAACAGCCCGAGCGCGGCGGCGAAACAGTCGAAGCCCGGACCGAGGTTGGCCGAGGAGGCGGGGACGCGGACGGCGACGACGGGCGGCACGGTGCTCAGTCCGCGAGCACCGCTCGCTCGATCGCCCGCAGCTGTGGCTCGCACGGGACGACGGCGCCGACCTGCTCGAGCGCAACGTCGGGGTCCTTGAGCCCGTGGCCGGTCAGCACGCAGACGATTCGCTCGGCGCCGTCGGCGCCGTAGCGGATCAGCCCCGCGACGGATGCCGCCGAGGCCGGCTCGCAGAAGATGCCCTCGCTCTGGGCGAGCAGCCGGTAGGCACCGAGGATCTCGCCATCGCTGACCGCGCGGATCGCGCCGCGCGAAGCGCGCATCGCGTTCATCGCCTCCTCCCAACGGGCGGGGTTGCCGATGCGGATCGCGCTGGCGATCGTCTCCGGCTCGGCCACGGGGGCGCCGTTGACCAGCGGCGCGGCCCCTTCGGCCTGGAAGCCGAACAGCCGCGGCGCCGCGCCGGCCTCGCTGAAACCTTTCCAGTAGGCCGTGATGTTGCCCGCGTTGCCGACCGGGATGCAGAGCGCGTCGAGGCGCCCGTCGAGGTCCTCGAGCAGCTCGAAGGCCGCCGTCTTCTGGCCCTCCAGGCGAAACTCGTTGACGGAGTTGACGAGTGCGATCGGGTGGCGGTCGGCGAGCTCGCGGACGAGCTCGAGGGCCTTGTCGAAGTTGCCGTGCAGCGCGATCACGCGGGCTCCGTAGACGAGCGCCTGGGCGAGCTTGCCGGTGGCGATCTTGCCGTCGGGGATGATCACGACACCGCGCAGACCGCCCTTTGCCGCGTACGCCGCGGCACTCGCGGCCGTGTTGCCGGTCGAGGCGCAGATCACGGCCTCGGCGCCCTCGCGTACGGCCGCCGACACCGCGCAGGTCATTCCGCGGTCCTTGAAGGATCCGGTCGGGTTCGCGCCCTCGAGCTTGAGGTGGACCTCGGCGCCGACGGTTTCAGACAGCCGCTCAGCGAGCACGAGCGGCGTCGAGCCCTCGCCGAGCGTGACAACCGGGTCGGCAGGCGCGAACGGCAGGCGCTCGCGGTAGCGCTCGATCAGACCGCCCGAGCGCCCGGCGCCATTCACATGAACTCCTCGTCGATCACGCTGATCGCCCGCGGTGAGGCGTGCACGTAGTCGAGCTCGCCGATCGCCGAGAGCGCTCCTCGCAGGCTCGACTGGGCGAGCGGATGCGTGACCATCATCAGCTGCGCGCGCTCGCCGATGCCGCGCTGGACGACCGACTTGATCGATGCGCCGGCGTCACCGAGAAGCTTGGCGATCTGCGCCAGAACGCCGGGGCGGTCGTCCACCTCCATGTGGACGTAGAACGCCGAGACCACGTCCTCGACTACCTCGAGGCGCTCGAGCGGCTCACCCAGAGCGGCAGCGCCGCCGATCGCCGCGACGACGTCGCCGAGCACGGCGCTCGCGGTCTGCGAGCCGCCCGCGCCGGGCCCCGACATCGTGATCTCGGTGATCGCGTCGGACTCGACGGTGACGGCGTTGAAGGCGCCGTTGACCGAGGCCAGCGGATGGCCGGCGTAGAGGAAGGCCGGGTGGACGCGGACCGAGATCCCCCCCGCCAGCCGCTCCGCCGTCCCGATCAGCTTCAGCGACAGCCCCAGCTCGCGCGCGTATGCGATGTCGTCGCGGGTGATCCCGGCGATTCCCTCGAAGCGCACGTCGTCGAAGTGGACGGGCGTCGAGAACGCCAGGCGCGCGAGGATCGCCATCTTCGCCGCGGCGTCGGCGCCGCCGACGTCGTCGGTGGGGTCGGCCTCGGCGTAGCCGAGCCGCTGCGCGGCGGCGAGCGCTTCGCCGTAGTCGGAGCCGCTGCGCGTCATCTCGCTGAGGATGTAGTTGGTAGTGCCGTTGACGATCCCGTGGATGCGCTCGACGTGGGCGCCGGCGAGCGACTCGCGCAGGACGCGGACGACGGGGATCACGCCGGCGACGGCCGCCTCGAAGGAGAGCGTCACGCCGCGCTCGCGCGCGAGCGACCACAGCTCCTCGCCGTGGCGCGAGAGCAGCTGCTTGTTGGCGGTGATGACGGGGAGGCCGGACTCGAGCGCGCGGCCGACGTACTCGAGCGCCGGCTCGACGCCTCCGATCAGCTCGACGATCGCGTCGGAGCGCTCGAGGAGGTCCGCGAAGTCGCCTCTCGAGCGGGTCAGGACGCCGGTGATCTCAGGGCGCCGGCCCGTGATGCGCTCGATCGACTGCGCGCGCTCCGCGAGCAGGGCGTCGAAGGCTCCGCCAACGGTGCCATGGCCGAGCAAACCGATCCGGTAGGCGCTCATCGCCTGACGCTCATCGGCTTCAGACGTCGCGAGCGTGAAGGTCGTCGAGGGTCTCGCGGCGCACGACGACGCGCGCCTCGCCGTCTGAGACGAAGATCACCGGCGGCCGCGGCACGCCGTTGTAGTTGTTGGCCATCGCGTGACCATAGGCACCGGTCGCCGCGACGACGACGACGTCGCCGACACGCGGATCATCGAGCAGCGCGTCCGGGATCAGGACGTCGCCGGACTCGCAGTGCTTGCCGGT
>Ga0070733_10002809_pt1 | contig 12121 bp, 13 predicted proteins | sample Coa_R1_9_FD_66450 | JGI IMG/M metagenome (GOLD analysis project Ga0070733, IMG submission 66450) | Surface soil microbial communities from Centralia Pennsylvania, which are recovering from an underground coalmine fire - Coalmine... | ecosystem: Environmental > Terrestrial > Soil > Unclassified ... | reverse complement strand
GAGGCGCAGTGGGTCAAGAACACGCGCAGCGCGGGCAGCCTCGAGCTGCGCGAGAAGGGCCACGCGCAGCGCTACAACGCGGTCGAGGTCCCGGTCGACGAGCGCGGCCCGATCATCGAGGCTTACCGGGCAAAGGCCGGCCGAGCCGTGGCGCCTTACTGGAAGCGCTTGCCGGAGGCCGCCGACCATCCGGTCTTCCGCCTCGAGGTCTAGCCGATCCGCTCCCAGCTGATCAGCGTCATCCCGTAGGGGGTTGGGCCACCGAGCTCGAGCCGGTTCCCGTCAAGGCGGCAGCTGCGCAGCTGATCGCGCCCCTCGAAGTTTGGAAACCAGGCCCCCTCGACGTGGTGGGTCACGGTGCCCGCCACGGCGTCGACGCTGAAGGTGCCGAAGTAGCCGACGTAGCCGCGCCAGGCCGCCACGGCCTCGCCGTCGCTTGCGGCGAGGTTGTCCTCACTTCCGAAGCGCGTTCGGTCCGAGCGCACTAGCTGCGCAGACATGCGGCCGTTTGACTCGTAGAGCAGCTGCCCCGTTGGGTCCTGACCGAACGGGTAGGAGACGACGCCAGCCTCATCGGTCGACTCGATCGAGACGAGACGCCACGCCCCGACCAGCACGGCCAGCGAGAGTTCGGTCACCGACGGGAATCTAGTAAAGCCGCCGCAGAAATCGCGGTCGGCTAGCTTGAAGTCGACCCCGACAGAAAGGCAAGCATGACCACGCTCGTGCTGTTTGAGGCAGACGCGCTCGCCGGAAAGGCGGAGGAGTTGACCACGCTCTTCGAGGAGGTCCTGGTGGACACGCGCGCGTACGACGGTTGCGAGGGCGTCACCGTGCATCGGGATCAGGATGCGCCGGATCGCCTCGTGCTACTCGAGCGCTGGGTGTCGCGCCCGCACTACGAGGCATACCTCCAGTGGCGGGCCGAGCAGGGCGATCCACGACTCGCTGCGCTGCTCACGGAGCCACCGTCGATTCGCTTTCTGGACGACGTGCAGGCGCAGGGACCTACATTTCGGGGGCGAGCATGGGCGGGCTGCGAGCCGCAGCGAGCCACCCGGGTGCTCGAGCCGACGCCGAGCGCATGAGGTCCGTGACTTCGGATGGTGTCAGCGCCGGGTCCAAGCGCCGTGGCGCCCCGACGGCGGATCGGTTGGCGTGTGCTAGTCCTTGTCATCCAAGGACACGCGACGCGTGGACGCTTGATGCAAGGAGGAGACACACCCATGCCGAGGCTACGTCGTTCACCGGCCGCGCTGGCAGTCGCCGGCGCCGCCCTATTCCTTTCCGCCGCCGGCGCAGCGTGGGCGGCCACCGACGGGCCGGGGCATGACCAGACGGCGAGCGTCAGCAAGGCCAAGCCACACACGCATCGAGGACCGCGGGGGCGACGCGGACCACAGGGCCCCCAGGGGCTACCCGGGTCCGCCGGCACACCGGGTGCACCGGGAGCGGCCGGACCATCCGACGGCTACATCGCGCGGGTGGCGACAGCCACTTCGCTGCCTCCAGGCACCGCTACCGCTGTTGTGCAGCTCACGCTCCCGACGGGTGGTGCGTACGTCATCACGGCAGCGACCGAACTCGGGGGCGCGGGCACGTCCGGGGGTCTCGTCGACTGCACGCTCCTCGAAGGAACAAACCCGATTGGTGGCGGATCGGCGGACTTGCCGACCCAGGCCGCCTTCGCCGCCACGATCACTCTGACTGGCGCCAGCTCCGGTGGCACGATCAGCCTGAGCTGCGTCCCTGACAACGCTGCGCAGGCGCGCAACAACGTCGTCACGGCGATCAAGGTCGGCACCCTGCATACCCCCCAGTAGGGCGACCCGCCGGGGTGCGTTCTCGGCGCAGCTCCGCGTCGCGCCGCGCCCCCTGCGTGTCAGCCCGGCCGTCGCGATCGAGCCGCCGCGGCGCCCTGCCGTATCGGTGCCGCGGGTCGGGGCGGGTAGTCTTGAGGCCCACCAGAGGAGCTTGGCCCCGTTGAGCGTCAGCACCAATCAGTTCAAGAACGGCAACCACATCGACGTCGACGGCGTCGTCTTCAAGATCATCGAGTTCCAGCACGTCAAGCCGGGCAAGGGCGGGGCGTTCGTGCGCACGAAGCTGCGCCGTGCCACCGATGGAGCGGTGATCGATCGCACGTTCCGAGCCGGAGAGAAGTTCCGGGCCGTGCGCACCGAGGCGCGCAAGATGCAGTTCCTCTACTCCGAGCGCGGCGGGGCGCACTTCATGGACCTCTCCTCCTACGAGCAGCTCGAGATCCCCGAGGCGAGCGTCGGATCGGCGCTGCAGTGGACTCGGCCGAACGACGAGGTGGACGTCCTCTTCATCGACGGGGAGCCGGTCGATCTCCAGCTCCCCAGCGCCGTCGATCTCGCCGTCACCGATACCGAGCCGGGCCTTCGCGGGGACACCGCCTCAGGCGGCGGCAGCAAACCGGCGACACTCGAGACCGGGGCCACGGTGGCGGTCCCGCTGTTCGTCAACATCGGCGACCGCGTCCGCGTCGACACGCGCACCGGGGACTACGTCTCGCGCGCATGATCTGAACGCCGTTGCGCCGCAGCACTCAACGTCGGGCCGCGGTGATCGCGGCCTACCAGCACGATCTCACCGGGCGCCCACTCGAGGAGACGCTTGGCCGCTCCCCGAGTGCGTTCACGGCGGCGCTGGCGGCGCAGGCCGTGGAACGCGCTCCCGAGCTCGACGAGCTGATCGGCCGCCACGCCCACGGCTGGACCGTGACGCGCATCGCGCCGCTTGAACGCAACATCCTGCGCGTGGCGCTTGTCGAGATGCTCCATCCCGGGGCAGTTCCCGGTGCCGAGGCGATCTCGCCGGAGGGAGCGATCGACGAAGCCGTTGAGAGTGCGAAGACATTCTGTGCGGCCGACGCCGCAGGCTTCGTCAACGGCGTCCTCGACGCGATTCTCCGCGAGGTGCGCGAGAATGGCGGCGATGAGCACGCCTGAGGACCGCCTCGACGCTCTGATCTCGCGTCTCGAGCGAGCCGGCGAACAGCTTCGAAGCGGGGAGCTGTCAGCCGACGCCGCCGCCACTCTCGTCGAAGAGTGCGCTGCGCTCGCGGGCGAGGTCAGCGGCGAGCTCGAACGACGCGCCCGCGCGAGCGCCGAGGAATCGGCCGGCGCGCAGGGCAGCCTGCTGTAGTGGGCTACCCGGATCACCTGCGCGCGCAGGTCGACGACTACCTCGCCGAGGTCCGCTTCACACGCGACGCCGACCTTGGCGGCCTCGAGGAGGCGATGCGCTACTCGCTGCTCGCGCCGGGTAAGCGGATCCGCCCCGTGCTCGCGCTTTCAACGGCGCTGGCCGTCGGTCGCGACCCGGCTCAGGTTCTGCCGCTTGCGGCGGGGATCGAGTTGATCCACACCTACTCCCTCATCCACGACGACCTCCCGGCGATGGACGACGACGATTTGCGCCGCGGCCGCCCGACCTGCCACGTGGCCTTCGGCGACAACGTCGCGATCCTGGCCGGCGACGCCCTAGCCGCCGAGGCGCTGCTCCACATCGTCGCCCATCAGGCCGGTGAACCGGCTGCGCTGCTCCGCACGATCGGACATCTGGCGGGCGCCACGGGGGTAGACGGGATGGTCGGCGGCCAGTATCTAGACGTGACTGAGCGGGCGCCAGAGGGTCCAGAGGGGCTGCGCCGGCTGCACGCGCTAAAGACCGGTCGCCTGATCGCCGCCTCGGTCGAATGCGTGCTCGAGCTTTTCCCCGCGCCGGAACCTGAGACAATCTTCTTCGGCCGTTTTGCTTCGGAGCTTGGTGTGCTCTTTCAGATCGTTGACGACATCCTTGACGTGACAGGCACAGACGCGGCACTCGGCAAGCCCAGTGGCAGCGACGAGCGCCACGGCAAGCGCACCTACGTCTCCGAGCATGGTCTCGAGCACGCCCGCGAGCTCGCGACGCTCTCGCACGCGGCGGCTCGCGAGGCGCTCGCCGGCGCGGCGCGGGGCGGAGCGGCCGAGCTCGAGCAGATCACTGACTTCATCTACACGAGGACCTCTTGAGCGCCGAGCCCTCAAAGCGCTTCCTCGACTCGATAAACGGCCCCCGCGACCTGCGCGGCCTGAGCGAGGATGACCTCACGCGCCTGGCGCAGGAGGTCCGCGAGCACATCATCGAGACGGTCGGGGAGATCGGCGGCCACTTCGGAGCAAACCTCGGGACCTGCGAACTGGCGGTTGCCCTGCACTCGCTGCTTGACTCACCGCGCGACAAGATCCTCTGGGACGTCGGACACCAGGCCTACCCGCACAAGGTGCTGACGGGCCGCCGCGACCAGCTGGCCACGATTCGCCGCTACGGCGGCCTGGCCCCGTTCTGCTCGATCGCCGAGTCTGAGCACGACATCATGGGTGCAGGCCACGCCTCCACGTCGATCGGGTACGCCGTCGGCATCAAGGAGGCGATGCGGGCGCGCGGCGACATCGACGCCGGCCGCGTCGTCGCCGTGATCGGCGATGGAGCGATGACCGGCGGCGTCGCCTTCGAGGCGATTCACCAGGCGGGCGGCCTCGGCACGCCGATCGTCGTGATCCTCAACGACAACGGCATGTCGATCGCGCCCAACGTCGGTGCGCTGTCGCGGTCCTTCAACCGCGTCCGCTTGAACCCGCGGCTTTGGCATGCGCGCGAGGACATCGAGGGGGGACTCACCAAGCTTCCGGCCGGGATCGGTGCCGCATTCGAGCGCTTCGGTCCCCACATCAAGGAGTCGATCAAGGCGTTCGCCGCTCCGGGACTGGTCTGGGAGGAGCTCGACTGGGCCTACGTGGGCGTGATCGACGGGCACGATGTGCGCGCCCTGCGGGCCGCGATCCGCGACGCGCTCGCGGCCCAGCGTCCGGTCGTCGTGCACATTGCGACCGTCAAGGGGAAGGGCTTCGGACCTGCGGAGAACGGCGGTCTCGAGGGGATGGAGAAGTGGCATGCCGCCAAGCCCCACTCGATCTCCGGTGGCGAGGTCGTCAAGCCCTCGAGCAAGGGTCTCCCGCCGCCGCCTCCGCAATACACGACGGTGTTCGGCGAGGCGCTCGTGAGGGAGTGCCGCAGCGATGCGCGCGTCATCGGGATTACGGCGGCGATGAACTCGGGAACCGGACTGAACATCCTCCAGGCCGCGATGCCCGAGCGCTACTTCGACGTCGGCATCGCCGAACAGCAGGCGGTGCTGTTCGCCGCCGGGCTCGCGCTCGAGGGCGCCCGTCCTGTCGCGGCGATCTATTCGACCTTCCTGCAGCGCGCCTACGACCAGATCGTGCACGACGTCTGCCTCCAGCAGCTGCCCGTCGTCTTCGCGATGGATCGCGCCGGGCTCGTCGGCGACGACGGTCCTACGCACCACGGCGTCTTCGACATCCCCTACATGCGCTGCCTGCCGAACATGGTGTTGATGGCGCCGCGCGACGAGTCGATGCTCGTCCACATGCTCCACACCGCGCTCGCCCACGACGGCCCAAGCGCTCTGCGTTACCCGCGCGGGGAGGCGGTCGGCGTGCCGATACCCGGCCTTCCCGAGGTGATTGCGATCGGGACGGGGGAGATCCTTCGCGAAGCACCCGACTCCGAGGGCGAGCGCTCCGGGCGTGTGGCGTTGATCGGCTACGGAACCGGGGTCGGCAAAGCGCTCGGCGCCGCCGCGCTGCTTGAGGTAGACGGAATCGAGGCGACCGTCGCCGACGCGCGCTTCGCAAAGCCGATCGACAGCGGTCTGATCGTTCAGCTCGCGACCGAGCACGAGCTGCTCGTGACCGTTGAGGAGGGCGTGCTCGGCGGCGGCTTCGGGAGCGCAGTCTGGGAGACGCTCAATGAGGCGGGTGGCGCCCCGACGCGGATCCTTCGCGTCGGCGTCCCTGACCGCTACATCGCGCACGGTGCGCCGAAGCTCTTGCACGAGGAGATCGGCTACACGGCGGAGCGGATCGCCGACCGGATCCGCTCGGCGATCGACCATCCGAGCGCGACCTTCGCCGGGCGGTAGCCGCCGGGGCGCGAGCGCCAGTTCCGATGCCTTCGAAGATGCGGCTCGACGCTCTGCTAGCGCAGCGCGGCCTGTTTGAGTCGCGCACGCGCGCCGCGGCATCCGTGCTGGCGGGCGAGGTGCGCATCGGATCGGTCGGCGAGCGGGCGACGAAGCCGGGCGCGCTGGTGGCTACCGACCTGGAGGTGCACGTCGATGAAGCGCCGCGTTTCGTCTCGCGCGGCGGCATCAAGCTCGCCAACGCACTCGCGGCGAGTGGCCTCGAAGTCGACGGCCGCCAGTGTCTCGACGTCGGCGCGTCCACGGGCGGCTTCACCGACTGCCTGCTCCAGGCGGGCGCGGCGGCCGTGACGGCGCTCGACGTCGCCTACGGCGAGCTGAGCTGGCGTCTTCGCGGCGACCCGCGCGTGACCGTCATCGAACGCTTCAATGCGCGCGAGCTGCACCACGGCGCGCTTCCCTACGCTCCCGACCTGATCGTGGCCGACGTCTCGTTCATCTCGCTACGCCTGCTGCTGGGACCGATGCTTGCCTGCGCGGCGAAGCGCTTCGACGCGCTGCTACTAGTCAAGCCGCAGTTTGAGGCCGGACGCGAGGCGGTCGGGCGCGGTGGCGTCGTCCGCGACGCCGCGCTGCGACGCAGTGCGATGGTCGACGTCGCTCGAGCCGCCGCCGCGCACGGAGCGTCGGTACGTGGCTTCTTCCCGTCCGGCCTGCCGGGGCCGAAGGGCAACATCGAGACCTTCGTGTGCCTCGCCGAGAGCGGTCGCGGCGGCGTCGAGGATCTCGAAGCGCTGGCGCTCGAGGCCGATCCCGAATGAGCGTGCGCGCGATCACGCTGCTCAGCCACGGCCGCCCGGCGGAGACCGCCGGCCCGCTGCGCGAGCTCGCCGAGATCTGCGCGGCCGCCGGCGCCGAGCTCCGCCTTGACGAGGAGGAATCGGCGAAGCACGCGGCTCTCTCGGGAACGCCGGGCCTCGCGTTCTCGCAGGAGGCTCGGGCAGATATCGACCTGTGCGTGGCGCTCGGCGGCGACGGGACGATTCTGCGAGCCCTGCGCTCCTATGCGCGCAGTGACGTGCCGGTGTTCGCAGTCAACTTCGGCGAGGTCGGCTTCCTCGCGACAGTCGAGCCGGAGGAGATGCGGGCGGGCTTCGAGCGGGCGCTCGCAGGCACGCTCGACGTTCTGCGCCTTCCCGCGATCGAGCTCGGCGGCTCGGCGGGCGAGCATGTCGCGATCAACGACGTGTCGGTGCACCGCGGTGTCGGCGGTCGCGTCGCGCAGCTCTCCTACGCTGTCGGCGGCGAGGAGGTTGGCAGCGTGCGCTGCGACGGTCTCGTTGTGGCGACGCCCGCGGGCTCGACGGGTTACAACCTCGCCAACGGCGGGCCGGTCATGGCCTGGGGAGTGGCGGGCATGGTCGTCTCCTTCATCGCGCCGCACTCCCTGAGCGCACGGGCGCTCGTGATCGCGCCCGACGATGAGCTGTCGCTTCACAACAGCTCTCACGAACCCCTCCTGGTGTCGGTGGACGGTCGGCCGGTCGGCGAGCTGGGTCCCGCCCAGACGCTCGTCGCGCGGTTTGCGCAGGACGTTGCGACACTCGCGCAGAGCGACGGATCGAGCTTCTATCTGCGCTTGCGCGAGAAGTTCGGACGCCTGTCCCGCTGAGTCTGTTCCGTCCCCGCTCGCTGGTAGACCCTGTGCGATGCTCCTCGAGCTGTCCGTACAGAACCTTCTGCTGATCGAGCAGGCGCGCCTCGAGCTCTCAGGCGGCCTCAACGTGATCACAGGGGAGACCGGCGCCGGAAAAACGGTTCTGGCGCACGCCCTCGACCTTCTCCTCGGCGGCCGCGCCCGCCCTGGCATCGTGCGGCCCGGGGCGAACGAGGCCTATGTCGAGGGGGTTTTCGAGATCCCGGCCGGGATGCGCCGCGAGAGTCTGCCGGATGACGCCGGCGAACTCGTCCTGGCCCGCCGCGTCGGCGCCGATGGGCGAACGCGCGCCTACCTCGGCGGACGCTCGATCCAGCTCGCCGAGCTTCGCGAGCTGGCAGGAGAGCTGCTGTCCTTCTACGGCCAGCACGAGCACCGCCGGCTGATGCTCGCCGCCGTTCAGCTCGAGATCCTCGACGCCTCGCTCGGGGCTGAGCATGCGCTTGCGCTCTCTAGTTGTGCACGTGCATGGACGGCGGTCCGCGATAGCGCCGCCGAGCTCGAGCGCCTGCAGGCGCTGGCTGGCGAACGCGAGCGCCGGCTCGACCTGCTCGAGTTCGAGCTCTCTGAGATAGAAGGCATCGACCCGCTGGAGGGCGAGCGCGAAACGCTGACGGCCGAGCGAAACCGGCTGCGCAACCTGGAGGCCCTGCGCGCGGCGGCGTGGGGAGCGGAGCAGGCGCTCGCCGAGGACGAGTCCGGAGCGCTAAGCGGACTTCGCGGCGCCTGCGTGAGCCTCGAGGGCGCGTCGGAGCTCGACGCGGAGGCGGCGGCGCTCGGCGAGCGGGCGCGATCGCTCGAGATCGATGCGAGCGACCTGTTGAGCGAGATCCGCCGTTTCGGCGAGGGACTCGAGGGCGAACCGGGGCGCCTTGAGTCGATCGAGGAGCGGCTCGGAGCGCTGACGCGTCTTGAGCGAAAGCACGGCGGGAGCGTCGCCGCCGTGCTGGATCACGCGGCGGCATGCCGCACCCAGCGCGACGAGATCGCCGGTGCAGAGGTGGCGATGGAGGCGGCCGCAGCGGAGCACGAACGCGCGCGCGCCGAGCATGCTTCGGCCTGTGCGGCGCTCGGCGCAGCCCGAGAGCAGGCCGCGCCGGCGCTCGCCGCGGCGGTGCGCTCGCGGCTCGCGGATCTCGGCATGGCCGAGGCGAGCTTTGATGTCGTATTGACGCCGTGCGAACCCGGTCGAAGCGGCGCCGAGCACGTTCAGTTCGAGATTGCGCCAAACCCTGGCGTACCGGCGGCGGCGCTGCGCGAGATCGCCTCGGGGGGCGAGCTCTCGCGGGTGATGCTCGCTCTGCTTTCGGCGGCGCACGGCGGCGGATCCTCGACGCTCGTCTTCGACGAGATCGACGCCGGTATCGGCGGGCACACCGCGCGCGCGGTCGGCGAGCAGCTGCGCGCGCTCGCCGATGGCCGCCAGATTCTCGCGATCACCCACCTTCCCCAGGTCGCATCGTTTGCCGCGCGCCACTTCACGATCGCCAAGGACCTCTCGACCGAGCCTGCGTGCGCGACTGTGGTCCAACTGGCCGACGGCGAGGTCCTCGGCGAGCTCGTGCGAATGCTCGGCGCCGACGAGGACGACGCCGGGGCCCGACGCCACGCGAGGGAGCTGCTCAGAGCGGCGTGAGCGAATCGCAGGCCGACGCGCTCGCCGCGCTCCTCGCCGGTGATGCGCCGAACGACGCGCGGGCGGTCGTCAGCGAGCTGGCGCGCGAGACTCCGGTGCTGGCCTCGGGGACCCTGTCCGAGCGTTGCGGCGGGCGGGTCGTGCTCAAGGCCGAGAATCTGCAGCGGACCGGCTCCTTCAAGCTGCGCGGCGCCCTCAACCGCGTCGCCGCCCTGGACGCCCAGGGAGCGAGCGCCGGCGTCGTCGCTGGGAGCGCCGGAAACCACGCACAGGCGCTCGCGTACGCCGCTGCCGCGCGCGGGGTCGCGTGTGAGGTTTTCATGCCCCTCGAAGCGGCGGTCGCGAAGGTCGCCGCCGTCCAGGCCTACGGCGGCCGCGTTGTCCTCGGGGGCGAGAGCGTCGACGAATGCGTCGCGGCGGCCAAGGCGCGGGCGCAGGAGTCGGGTGCGATCTTCGTGCACCCCTTCGATGAGCCGCTCGTGATCGTCGGCCAGTCGACCGTCGGGCTCGAGCTGCTCGACCAGATCTCCGACCTCGCGACGGTGATCGTGCCGCTGGGCGGTGGCGGCCTGCTGAGCGGCGTCGCCGGCGTTGTCAAGTCGGCGCGCCCGGACGTTCGCGTCGTCGGTGTTCAGGCCGCAGCGTGCGCGCCGTTCCCGGCGGCGCTCGCGGCGGGCGCCCCGCTCGCGGTCAACGCGTCGTCGACGATCGCCGACGGCATCGCGGTCAAGCGGCCTGGAGAGCTGACCCTGCCGCTTGTCGAGCGCTTCGTCGACGAAGTGGTCGTGGTCAGCGAAGAGGACACCGCCGAGGCGATGGTGATCCTCATGGAGCGCGCAAAGCTCGTCGTTGAAGGAGCCGGCGCGGTCGGGGTGGCGGCGCTTCTCGCGGAGCTCGTCAGGCCTTCGGCCGGGGGCACCACGGCGGTCGTGCTCTCCGGAGGGAATGTCGATGCGGGTCTGCTGGCGCTGGTGGCACGCCGGCACGAGACGGCAATCGGGCGCCGCCTACGTGTCTTCACGCGCGTTCCCGACCGCCCAGGTGGGCTTGCGGCGCTGCTTCTGTGCATCGCCCGCGCCGGCGGGAACCTGATCGGCGTGACCCATGTTCGCGAGGCCGTCGATCTTCAGGTCCGCCAGACCGGCGTCGAGCTGGCGCTCGAGACACGTGGCGCCGAGCACGCCGACGCGATCGTTGCGGCGATGGCCGCGGAGGGCTACGAGGTCGACCGGGTGTAGTCCGCCGGGACGAGGTCGCGCTTGGGATCGATGTTCCAGCGACTGGCGGCGACGAGGTGCTCCTCGCGAATCGACCAGCGGTCGGGAAGGTCGTCGCCCTCGTGATCGGCGACAGCGCCCTTGAGCTTCATGCAGCCGGTGTTGTCGCCGATCGCGCGGATCCGCGCCACCGCCTCGGCGCCGAGCGGCTCCTTGGTCCGCAGCGCCGCAAGCTCCGCTCGCTTGTCCTCAATCACCCGCGCGCCTTCCCCGCTCTCCTGGATCAGCGTCGGCGCCACGCAGGCCACCCCTTCGTGGGCGAGATCCCAGAGGCAGGCGAGCTGGAGCATCGTGACGCCGGCGGCCGCAGCGATCGGACGCATCTCGTCGAGCTTGGCGCGCGCCGGCGCCACCCAGCCGGCGGGGCGGAACGAGCGGTGATCGCCCTCGCGGAAGGAGTCATCGGCGATGACGTCGTCGTGGAAGACGCCGCCGTAATCGACGACGCGCGCGATGACGCGCGCTCCGGCCGCCGCCGCGGCGCCGAGTGCGAGCTCGCCCGGCCAGGGTTCGAGCGGGTTGAGGATCAGCATCACCCAGTCGATCGTCTTGCCGAAGCGCTCGAGGCAGTCGATGACGTCGAGCGTGAAGCCGTTGGCGGGTCCGGGCGCCACACCGATCAGGCGAGTGAGGCCCGCCTCGCGCAGGGCCGCCATGCCCTCCCAGACGGCCTCGCTTGTGAAGCCGATCCGGTCGGGGTTGTGCAGCAGGAGCAGGTCGAAGGAGTCGACCCCGCAGCGCTCGAGGCTTCGCTCGGCGGCCATCCGCAGATAGCCCGCGTAGTCGCCCGGGCCACGCAGGCGCGGGTCCGTGAAGCGCGGGAAGCCCTTTGGCCCGTCGCGCTCGCCCTCGTAGAAGTCGTGGCCCACCGCGCCGATCACGCAGACCGCGTCGCGGGCGCAACCGTTGAGCGCCGCGCCGAGCAGTCGGTCGGCGGCGCCGGCGCCGTACACGTCGGCGGTGATCACCGTGTCGATCGACTCGTCCGGTCGAAGCAACGCTTGCAGGCGCTCCTCGGCGATCGGGTCACCGAAGTGCATGAAGCGCCCGCCGCTCCACGTGCCGAGCGCAGCGATTCCCGGGTCTCGTCCGCCAACAAGCGCCATCGAAACCAGTCTAGATCCTGCCCGGCACGCTACGCTCGCGCCTCATGAGGGGACCCGCTTCGACCCGCCCCGCGGCGCCGTGAACGTCGGCGAACTGCTGCGGGAGACCCTTGAGCTCTACCGCCGAAACGCTCGGATCGTCCTCGTCTCGACCGTTCCGATCATCCTGATCGTGACTTTCCTGACGGCGCTCGGCCTCGGCGAGCTGAGCGCCAAGTTCAATCCGGCGCCGCCGCCCCGCGACCTCTACATCGATCTGCTCGCCAGCGAGCTCGTCACGATCCCGCTGATCAGCGCGATCCTCGCGCGCTGGGTGTACCTGCGCCGGCGAGGCGAGCAGACGACGATCGCCGACCTCGTCGCCGGAGC
>Ga0070733_10002808_pt1 | contig 12127 bp, 7 predicted proteins | sample Coa_R1_9_FD_66450 | JGI IMG/M metagenome (GOLD analysis project Ga0070733, IMG submission 66450) | Surface soil microbial communities from Centralia Pennsylvania, which are recovering from an underground coalmine fire - Coalmine... | ecosystem: Environmental > Terrestrial > Soil > Unclassified ... | reverse complement strand
TTGGCTTCGTACCACGCCACTTCATCGAGCGACGCAGCCGGCGCGCCGGTTGTTCCGGCTCTCGCCGCATACTCCCATTCGGCCTCGGCAGGCAGACGGTACTTGTATCCGTCATTCTGCGCGTTGAGCCGGGCGAGGAAGTCATGCGCGTCGTTTTTCGACACCATTTCGACGGGATGATCGTCGCCCTTGATGGCGCTCGGATTCGATCCCATGACGGCCTGCCATTGCGCCTGGGTGACTTCGTATTTCCCGATCTCAAACGCCTTGGTGATCTGAACGCGATGCGCGGGATTCTCGTCGGCAGTGCAGCCGGTGTCGCCGGTGGAGCAGCCCATGACGAACTCGCCGGGCGCGATCTTGACGAATTCAACGCCCGTGGCGCCACCGGTCGGGTTGGGATTTTGAGCGAGTGTGGCTAGAACGACAACGAAAATCAAGAGGCCCTTAGACATCGCTCTCACCAACTTTGACGCGCGCATCCCATTCCTGGGTTACGCTGGGCCACGGAAGAGAAAGCAAAGCAAGAAAAAAGCCCAGCCACCGCGGTGTGCGATGATTGGGCTTGCGATGACGGATCGTTTGCGCGCTATTGACAGCCCTTGAGGCCCTTGGTCAGGCAGATCGAGGAGGTGATGTCCTTGGGAATCTCGAGGCCTTTTTCAGCCATCAGCTTCTTGATGAACGCGGCCGTCTCGGGATGAGCGATGGCGGACTGGACGCCCACGCGCACCAGCCCCTCGGCGTAATGCAGCGGAATCCAGGTCCAGCCCTTCATGTCGCCGTTGACCGTATCGCGGCTGCCGTAGTCGTGCAGGTCGAGTTTCGCGCCATGGTCCACCAGAACCTGAATGACGGCGTTGCGGCCCTTGTGAGCCGCGCCGTGCAGGGCTGCGCGTCCGTCGTCGTCCTGGCTGTTGGGATCGACACCGGCATCCAGAATCATCTTCACGGCTTCCAGGTTCTGCTCCGGCGACCATTCGTAGGTCACACCTTCGACCCAGGCGATTCCGGAAGCGACCTCCAGAGCCGAAACGTTATGGGCGGTCTTGATCTTGGGATCGGCGCCATGCGCCAGCAACAACTTCATCAGTTCCACGTCACCGGATTGGGAGGCGCGCAGGAACGGCGTGGCGCCGTCCTCCTGCAACCACTGCATGGTGAAATTGGTGCGGGTTTCGGTGGAATCGCCGGTGCAACTTTCGGGCGTCGAGCGAATGCCGCAGACGCGCACGTTGACGTTGGCGCCCTTGTCGAGCAGCGCCTTGATGAAGATCATGTGATCCATATCCGGCTTGCGAGCCGGGTAATCGCCGCCTTCGATGTTGCGGTTGTCGGTGGCGAGGTACAGCGGACTCCAGCCGCCGTTATTGGAGATGTTGGGGTTGGCGCCCTTTTCGAGCAAATAGGAGGCCAGCTTGTAGTGCCGGTTCTGGGTGGCCGTCAGCAGCGCGGTCCAGCCATAGTGGGTGACCTGATTCACGTTCGCGCCCGCGTCGAGAAGGGCCTTGGCGCATTCGAGGCAATCCTGCCGCGCCGCGAAAACCAGCGGCGTGAGACCACCGCCATCGCTGTCATTGCCGCGTCCGAAGGATGCCGCCGCGGCGGCGTCATCAAGGGCTTGCACGTCCACCTCGCCGTCGGCACCGGCAGCGGCGCTTGCGGCATTCGCATTACCCCGGCCGCGACCGCCTCCGCGTCCACCACGGCCGCCTCCTCCAGCCGGTGCAGCAGCACCGCCTGCGGGAGCGTCAGCATTAGCGGTAATCGTGGCGACCGGTTCACCGGGAGCACCCGCGGCATTCGCACCACCTCGGTTTCTGCCTCCACCACCACCGCCCTGCTGGCCCAGACCGCCCGCGCCTTGCGCCGAATTCCTGCGAGCGGCAACCGATGGAGCCAGGTACGCCCGGGCGCCTTTGGTGTCGTTGTTGGTGACCGCGGCAACGTCCGCACCGGCGGCCACCAGAGCCTTGACGGCTTCCGGATGGACCTGTTCGGCGGCCCACATCAGAGCCGTGGTGCCGCGCAGCTTCTCTTTTGCGTTGACGTCGGCCTTATGGTCGACCAGAACCTTGATCGCGTCCACGTTGCCGTTGCGGGCGGCGAACATGATCGGCGTCTCCTGATTGGGATCGCGCTCATTGGCGTCGGCCCCGGCGGCAAGCAACTTCCCGATCATCGGTCCGCTGCCGTTGATGCTGGCCAGTACCAGCGCAGTGGCGCCGTCGTGATTGGGAGTCTTGACATTGGCTCCCGCGGCGATGAGCAGGTCGGCGATTTCGAGATCGTTGCGGTAGGCCGCCCATTGGATGGCGGTGGCGCCGTCGGGCTGGGCCACGTTGACATCGGCCTTCTGCTGGATGAGGGCGCGAACCGCCGCCTTATCGCCCTTCTGAGCCGCGTCGGCCACGGGGCTGCCCGCTGGATTCGACGCGCTGAACGCGGCGAGCGAGGCCATCAGAACTACTCCACACGCTGAGAGAATGTACCGGATGCGCATTTTTCGTTTTCTCCGTTTCGCGAATAGCGGCTTAAACCAAGCCAGGAAGGCGGCCGGTGCTGTCTCCGATCGACTCCTGATGAATTCCGTAGAGATCCAGGACGCTCAATAGCAAGTTGCCGGTGGTGATGGTCTTGGTGGGGAACGCCAGGTGGCGTCCGCCCTTGAGTCCGCCCGAAGCCCCGCCCGCCAGAATATGCGGCACGTCGTAATGCAGGTGCTGGTTGGAATCGCCCATGTTGGTCCCGTACAGCGTCAGCGAATGATCCAGCAGGTTGCCGTCGCCATCGGGCGTGTTCTTCAATTTATCCAGGAAGTACGCCAGGCATTGCACGTGATAGCGGCCGATCTTGGAGTAATCCTTGATACGGTCGGGATTCTCGGCGTGGTGCGACGCGCCGTGAAAGCTGCTGTTGGTGCCGCTGGCCGGGAAGTTGCGGCCGGTCAGGTCGCGGGCGTACAGCATGGTGGCCACGCGGGTGGTGTCGTTGCGCCAGCCCAGCGCGGCCAGATCGAAGTGCAGCTTGATGTGCTCGTCGAAAGATTCGGGAATACCGGCGGGGACAACCACATTTTCGCCGGTGACGACGCCGCTAGACTTCTTGGCGTTGTCCAGGCGGCGCTCGATCTCGCGAATGTCGTCGGTGAACTCATCCAGCTTGTGGCGGTCGTTGTTGGGGAGATTTTGCTTGAAGCGGGCCAGGCTCTGGGTAACGGAATCCAGAATGCTGCGGTCCTGTTCCCGGCGCGCGGCGCGCTCCTCCGGCGTCTTGGCCTGCACGTCGCCGAAGAGCTTCTCGAAGATGATCTGCGGGTTCAGCTCCATCGGGAGAGGTTGATTCGACGACCCTGGCACATAGTCCTTGGATTCCGTCGCCGGCGGGGCCCAGGAGATGGAGTTGGTGTAGGCGCAGCTATAGCCTTCGCCGCAGTTGCTGGAGTTGGCGCCGGGATCCTCGATGGCCATCTGGAGCGACGGAACGAGAGACTCCTGGCCGATCTTCTGCGCGATGATCTGGTCGATGGTGATGCCATCCATGATGTCCGCGCCGGTGGCCTTCTTGGGCTTCTTGGCGGACAGAAACGCGGCGGCGACCCAGTGGTCCGCACCGGTGACACCTGGAGGCGGCTCGGCCGACTTGGTCCACATCCCGCTCAGAATCACGGTCTGATCCAGGAAGGGGTCGAGAGGCTCCATGATCGTCAGCATCTTGCCGGATTCGAGCTTGGGGCTTTCCGGAATCCAGTACCCCGGAGCCATCCCGTGCGGGACGAAGATGCCCATGAACCGGGTGGGACGAACCGCCGCCGTCTTACTCAGCGGCGTCTGCGCCGGAATCATCGAATCGAGCAGTGGCAGAGCCAGAGTGACGCCCGCGCCACGCAGAAGCGTCCGCCGGGATATGTGCTTTTTAGAGATGAACATGTATCCGCTTCTCCTTATCTTAAGTTTCGCCTATCTGGAGGCGACCTTCTTGTTTTCCTGGCCGCCCTCGCTGATCAGTTTCTGATTCATCTGGAACGGCTCGCTCTTGACCACTCCCAGCACGAGAGATGAGAACTTGTAGTTGTTCTTCTCCGCGTCGTGCACGATGGAGCGGACCAGAGGCATGTCAAAATACTCGGTGCCGCGGCCCAGCCCGTAGATCATCAGCTTCTCGGTGATCACGCGGACAAACTGCGGAGAATACTTAACCAGCGCGGCGCGCAAGCCGGCAACGCCGTCGAGTTTGGTGCCGTCCACCAGAACTCCGGCGGAATCGATGGGGGTTCCATCATCGGTAGTACGCCAGGCGCCCACGGCGTCGAAATTCTCGAGCGACAGGCCGATCGGATCCATGATCTTGTGGCAGCTGGAGCACGGCTCATTGGCGCGATGCAGTTCCATCTGCTGGCGCATGGTAGGCTGGACGCCGCCGTGCAGGACGCCGGCCTGCGGGGGCAGCGGCGGTACCACGGGCGGCGGAGGAGGAGGCTCCACGCCAAGGAACACCTGCATCACCGTTTTACCGCGAATGGGCGGCATCGTCCCGCTGGGCTTGGCAGAGATGGTCATCAGCGAGCCCTTGCCGAGCAAGCCGCGGCGCATGTCGAACTGCGGAGCCAGTTCCACGCGGCGGAAATTGCTTCCGTAGATATTGGGGATTCCGTAGTGCTTGGCCAGCCGCTCATTCAAGAAAGTATAGTTGGCCGTCAGCAGGTCCGTGACCGGCCGATCTTCATGCACGATGCTGTCGACGAACATCTCAGTCTCTTTGCGCATCGCCTGACGCAAGTTGTCGTCGAAATCCGGGAAGGTGGCGGTCACCGGCGTTTGGGTCGGCAAAGCGCGGAGGCTGAGCCACTGGCCGGCGAAGTTGACCACCAGTTGATCCGAGCGCTTGTCGGCCAGCATGCGCTTCACCTGCGCGTCGAGAATGGCCGGCTCATGCAGCTTGTTCTGCGTCGCCAGACCCAGCAGCTCTTCGTCGGGGATGCTGGACCACAGGAAGAACGAGAGGCGCGAGGCCAGTTCGAGATCGGTGATGCGGTAGGTCTTGCCCGCGGGGACGTTGGCCGGCTCGATCTCCTTGCGGAAATAGAACTCGGGGTCCATCAAGACACGGCGCAAAGCCATTTCGATACCGTGATCGAAATTGCCGCCTTCATTGCGGCCCTGCTGATAGAAGCCCAGCAGCGTCTCGGTGTCCTGATCGGTCACGGGACGGCGGTAGGCGTGTCGCGCCAGCGAGGCGACGATCTGTTTGGCGCAGGCGGCTTCCTGAGCGGCCGAGGCCGGCTTGCATACGAAAATCTTGCGGCGGGCCGCGGTGTCGCCGGCGCCCTTGGCGTTGGTGGGGCCGTCGATACGGATCTTGCCGACGTGCGGGAAGAAGTTGTACCCGGGAAGGCCGCCGGTCTCGATGGTGCTGCGCAGGAAGTGCTCGTCCAGATCGTTGCCCGGCGCGTAGTTCGTGGCCAGAAACGTCACGACCACGGTATGCAGACCCGCGGTGGCCTTGAAAGCGAAGTTGAAAGTGCCATCGCCGCCGCGCCCTCCGCCACCGCCTCCACCTCCGCCTCCGCGCCCACCGGCGGCCGGCGCCGCAGGCGCTCCAGGTACCGGTAGCGGTCCACGGTCGGTGTCCCAGTTGAACAGCTTGAGCCGCTCGCCATCGAGCAGAAATTCCAACTTCTCGCCGCGGATTTCGCCGAAGGGGTTGGTGTTGCCCATGTTGCCTTTGCTGATGGGCGTGATCTTGATAGCGTAGTCGCCATCCGCGGGAAACTCATATTTGACGATCATGCCGCCGCGAGTGCCGAAGGGCATGCCTTCAATGTGATAGTCCTCCGAGGCGTCCTCGGGGATGCGGAAGGTCTTCTCGACGGGGGTGTTGACGTCGCCCACCGCCAGGCGGCTGATCTTGCCAGCAGCCGACGTATAGCCTTCCAGCAAAGCCGGCGAAAGCGACAGGCCGCCGGCGACGTTGTCGAAGCCGCTGTTGGAATCGTCGGAGGGCAGGAACTGGGCCGGATCAACTTCGATGGCCAGCAGATCCCGCACGGCGTTGGCGTATTCGGCGCGGTTGAGGCGATGCAATCCGGGCGGAGGCAACTGCGCCACCTTGTGGCGGTCGAGCTCATTCTCCATCCACACGGTCATGGCCTCGTAGGTCTTTTGATCGGGGCGAGGCTCGCCGGCTTTGGGCATCATCCCGGACCGGAGCATGCGCACGACCTTCTCCCATTTCTCAGCATCCTTCTCCACGTGCGCCGTGTCGAGCTTGTCGATCTCCAGCCCGGCCTTGGCGTAGGGGCCGCTATGGCACGTGACGCAGTATGCTCCGAAGTAACTCCGTTCCATGGTGGCGGACGCAATGGTCGAAACGGCGGGAGGAAAGACTCGGGCAGCGGCGGGGGCAGCGGGAACACCGGAGGCATCCGATTTGGCGCCCTGGTCCACCCAATCGGTGATGATCTTGATCTGCTCCTTCGAGAGCATGTCGCTGGGCGGCATCTGGTTGCCGTTGGTGTCGGAAATGCGCTGCACCAGCAGACTACCCTTGGAGTTTCCGGGGATGATGACGCGTCCGGAATTGCTGCCGGACATCGCGCCGGCGGCAGTGTCCAGATGCAAGCCGGCCGAGGCGGACGGGCCGATGTGGCAGGCCGCGCAGGTGTTGAAAATCGGCTGAACCTGTTTGGCATAGTCCACTGTGGCGGCGGGCTGTTGCGACGGCAGTTGAGCGGCGAAGATGAGAATGATGGCGGCGGGAATCAGCGTGGCGCGCATGGCAACTTGAACTCTCTCCCTGAGGACACAAAATCCTAACAACGACAGCAGTTTACACGAGATTTTCGTGGAGCACAAGGGGTCCCGGAAACATGCGGTTTGGCGGGGTTTTAGCCTGTACTTGGACTCAGGTTTTGCGCTAGCGGCGGCTGCGGATCTTCGACAGCAGGCGCAGCATTTCCAGGTACAGCCACACCAGCGTGACCAGCAGGCCGAAGGCGCCATACCATTCCATGTATCGGGGCGCGCCCTGCGCCGCGCCTTGCTCGATGTAATTGAAGTCCAGAATCAGGTTGAGCGCCGCGACGCCAACCACCAGCAGGCTGAACCCGATGCTGATCCAGCTGTTGCCGTAAACGACCGGCACCGACACGTGGAATAGCCCGAGGACCATGGTGATCAGATAGAAAATCGCAATGCCGCCGGTGGCCGCGACCACGCCAAGCGTGAACTTTTGCGTGACCTTGATGAGGCCGGAGCGATAGGCCACCAACATACAGAAGGCCGTGCCGAAGGTCGCCGCGACAGCTTGCATGGGGATGCCGGGGTACATCCGCTCGAAGACCGCGGAGGTTCCACCTAGCACCAATCCTTCGAGCAAGGCGTAAATCGGCGCGGTCACGGGCGCCCAGGACTTTTTGAACGTGGTGACCAGCGCGAACACCAGGCCGCCGATGGCGCCGATCATGACGTCGCCGTACATCTCGGCGGGATCCTGCGTTTCGGCGAAGCGGTTCCAGGTCCATCCGGCGCTGAGCACGGCGAGGAGCAGCAGGATGACCGTCTTCATGATCGTCCCGTTGATCGTCATTGCCTCGCCAACGCCGGCGCGCACCCCTGAAACGGAGAAGGTTTTGTCGTTGAAGGTGGGATTACTGGTCCGCATACCCTTATTGTACAGCCAGCATTGTCCAGCCTGCGCGATTGATACACTGGCGGCATGCGAAAACTTACGCTTTTTTGCTTCACCGTGGCGGCGTGGGCACAGGCGCCGGTCCAGCCGCTGCCCGCGGTTCGTAAGACCGTCCAAACCGGCGACGGGCGCAAGATCGAGGGCCAGGTGATCGGCGAAGGCATGGCCGACCTGCAGCTTCGCACCGACGACAAACGCATCGTGCTGCTACGCAAGGAGGCTGGCGGCGCGTTCCGCGTGGTAACTTCGCAAGCGGACTGGCCCACCTACAACGGCGATCCAAGCGGCAATCGTTATTCGAAGCTCACGGCGATCGACAAGAGTAACGTGGCGCGGCTTGGCGCCAAATGGATCTTCCCGATTCCCAATGCCCGGACCATCGAGAACACGCCGCTGGTTGTCGAAGGCGTCATGTACGTGTCGATGGCCAACGAGTGCTGGGCTCTCGACGCCGGTACCGGCCGCCTGCTCTGGCACTATCAGCGGGCTCGCACACAAGGCCTCGCGGGCAATGCTTCGATTGGCTTCAATCGCGGGGTGGCTCAGGCCGGCGACCGCATCTTCATGCTCACCGACAATGCGCATATGCTCGCGCTTAATCGCTTCAATGGCGAGTTGCTGTGGGAAACCGAGATGGCGGATTGGCATCAGAACTATAACGGGACGTCCGCGCCGCTCACTGTGGGGAATCTGGTAATTTCTGGGACCGCTGGCGGCGACGAAGGCGTGCGCGGATTCGTGGCCGCGTACGATCAAACAACTGGCAAGGAGGCTTGGCGCTTCTGGACGGTGCCGCTGCCGGGCGAGCCGGGCTCGGAAACATGGAAGGGCAAGGATGTCGAGCACCGCTCCGGTGCGACGTGGATGACCGGAAGCTACGATGCTCAGCTCGATACGCTGTACTGGCCCGTCGGCAATCCGGGCCCCGATTATACGGGCGCCGAGCGCGAGGGCGACAACTTATATACCGATTCGATTCTCGCGCTGGAGCCGAAGACTGGCAAGCTCAAATGGTATTACCAGTTCACTCCGCACGACGTGCATGATTGGGATGCGCAGGAGCCTCCGCTGCTGGCGGATGCAACCTGGCAGGGCCGACCTCGCAAGCTGCTGATGGAGGCGAATCGCAACGGTTTCTTCTACGTGCTCGACCGGACGAATGGAAAGCTGCTGCTGGCGAAACCGTTCCTGAAGAAGCTGAATTGGGCCGAAGGGATCGGCGCGGACGGACGGCCTATTTTGAAAGAGCTGCCGAAGCAGGCCAACGGCGATACCTACGTGTGTCCGGGCTTCCAGGGCGGCGCGAACTGGTTTTCGAGCTCCTTCAATCCGGCGACCGGTTTGTTCTATTTCAACGCGCTGGAGCGGTGCAACGTGTTCTCGTCGGTGCATGGAGAGTGGGTTGCGGGCAGGGGCTACATGGGTGGCGCGGCTCGGCCGGCTCCGGGCGAGAGCTTCGAAAAGTTTCTCCGAGCGATCAACATTCAGACGGGTGAGATCGCCTGGGAGGTCCCGCAGGTGACAACTCCGGCGACGGCCTCGGCCGGCGTGTTGTCGACGGCTTCCGGCCTGGTCTTCTTTGGCGAAAATAGCGGATCGTTCATGGCCGCCGACGCGGCGAATGGCAAGATCCTGTGGCAATTCCAGACCAACCAGACGTGGAAGGCCTCACCGATGACGTACATGTTCGATAATAAGCAATACGTCGCGATCGCGGCGGGGTCGGATATCGTGGCGTTCGGGTTGGGGGAGTAGTTCACGCCGCCGGCTGCGGCTGGTATAGCTTTACTTTGATTTGGTTCTCATGCTGACGCGCCTGCGCCAGATCGTATGCCGCCTGCATTCTTATCCAAATGTCGGGCGTTGCCCCGAAAGCCTTGGCGAGGCGAATGGCCATGTCTGGCGACACTCCTGCTTGGCCGTTAATAAGACGGGACAGCGTGGTTCGGCTGACTCCTAACGCTTTCGCCCCTTCCGTGACGGAAAGACCAAACGGTTCCAGGCAATTGAGCCGGACAGACAGGCCGGGATGCGGCGGACTCTTCATGGGCATTGGCGCTTCTTCTTCAAGTCTAGTGCACCTGCTCAAGCAGGTTCGCCAGATGGGGCCGCGTTTCTGTTCTTCCTTTGTTGGAATTCATACGGTTCGATGTATAGGAATCGAAGCAGCTCCAACGTATACTCCATTGTCTCTGTCACATTTTCCGTGCTTATCTGCAACGCACGGTCAGGATGAGCTGCATCATGCCCATCGTCCTTGATCGCTGGCAGCCACTCGTCAAAAATCGCTGGAAGACGGCAAGTGGAGATTAGAGTGCTCAGCCCTTCGCGCAGCGGATGAAGTTTGCAAGCCTTGTCGATCAGCACTCCGTAAAGAACCCGACGAAGCATTACTGCGGCAGCTTTTGGAGCAGGAGCCTGCATCGCCCTCTGCGCTTCAGCCCAATCCTCCGCTATGTTGACGGGAAGGCTCGGGTGGGGAGGAGCAATCGCCCGGGAGGGGTACATGAAAAACGGCATGTCCGGAGTTTGGCCGCCACCCATGTGCTGGGGCCTGCAGGTCGAAAAAACGTAGGCGACTTTCCTGCAAGTAGTGTAGTTGCACTCGAGGAACAGGTGGACATCAAAAAGGGGCTTGGTGTTACCGCTGCAAAAGTGCTGCCCTCGGATTGTAAACGTCGACGCAGTTCCACAGTGTGGGCAGATAGCGCGGACGTCGCTTACGCCGAACGGCTGCTGGTTTGCGTAGGCAACAGCCATCGACCAATCTTTTGGGATAGCCATCTCTGAACCTCCCGACAGCCCAACTTACCACTTAGCCCGAGCTCAGCCCGGCCGCCCTTCACGGCAGCGCGAACACGACCAATCCCTGCCCGCTAGGCGGTGCGCCAGCCAGCCCCGGAGCCGGTGCACCTCGTCCCCCTCCGCCGCCGACTGCCGCTACGATGGCCACGTACTGCTTGCCGTTCTTCCCTTGAAACGTCATCGGCACTGCGGTCGCAGTGTAGTCGAGCTTCGTCACCCACAGCTCCTTGCCGGTCCTCGAATCGAACGCGCGGAAGCGACTATCATTGGTTGCGCCGATGAAGACCAAGCCTCCCGCGGTTGCCATCGGACCCGCGAGATTGCTGACGCCGGTGTTCTGCTTGCCCTCCGGCAGCGACTCGTTAACGCCCAGCGGGACTTCCCACGCGAAGTCGCCCGTGTTGGCGTTTACGGCGATCATGCGACCCCATGGTGGTTTGTAGCAGGGCCAGTTCCCGATCACGCGGCCGTTGGCATCGTGGGCCTGCGCGTTGAATCCGTTGAGGCCAGGCGCAGCCTTGTTTATGTAGGGCTCGATGCCATCTTTATTGCCCGGCGTGTACTTCGGATTCTTTTCCATCCACCCCGTCAGCGGACTATCATGCGTGTTGACGAAAATGTAGCCGAGCTTCGGATCGGTGGCCGTGCCACCCCAATTCGCGCCGCCGGTGGTGCCGGGGAAAATGATCGTGGGCTTGGAACTCGCATCGGCGTGAAACATAAATGGCGTGAACGGGCCGCCGTTGTACAGGCCGCCGAATTTGTCCCACAGATCGTGGCACGCTTTGGAGTGTTCCGGCGTAGTATCTTCCGGAGTTACGATGTCGTCCTTGGTGAAGCTGACGCGCGAAATCGGCGGAGGCTTCGTCGGAATCGGCTGCGTGGGGAAACTGACTTCGCCGGGAACGTCGCTCTTGGCGACAGGAGTTTCAACGACGGGGAACACGGGCTTGCCGGTGACGCGATCGAGAATGTACATGTAGCCCGACTTGCCCACCTGCGCCAGAGCCTGGATCTTTTTGCCGTTTACGGTGATGTCGATCAGGCCGGGAGCCGGAGGAAGATTGTAGTCCCACAGCTCATGCCGGACGTTCTGGAAAAACCACTTCATCTTGCCGGTTTCGGCGTCGAGCGCGACCGTGGTGTTGCCGAAGAGATTGGCGCCGGGACGGTCGCCGCCGTAGTAATTCGCGCCCGGGCCGCTGACCGGTTCGTAGACGATGCCGTGTTCTTCGTCGACGGTCAGCGCAAAGGCCCAGACGTTGTTGCCGGTGCGATTCTGTGAGCTGTCACCGCCTTCGAAATTCTTGCCCCAAGTATCGTGGCCGACTTCGCCTTCGCGCGGGAACGTACGGAACGTCCACAATTCTTTTCCCGTGCGAACGTCGTAGCCGTGCTGCTCGGGAATCTGCCCGGCGGCCACCTCCAGCTGCGGACCGATGTGCCGCTCGCCCGGGCCGTAGAAATTGGTCCCGATCAGCAGCATGTTTTTGTAGATGGTGGGCGCGCCATCGTAAGGCACGTTCAGCGCCACCGAGCCTTCCTTGCCGAAGCCGGGATCCACCTTGCCTGTGCGCGCGTTCAGCGCCATCATCTTTCGCCCGGTAGTAAAGATGATGCGCGGCGGATTATT
>Ga0070733_10002807_pt1 | contig 12128 bp, 10 predicted proteins | sample Coa_R1_9_FD_66450 | JGI IMG/M metagenome (GOLD analysis project Ga0070733, IMG submission 66450) | Surface soil microbial communities from Centralia Pennsylvania, which are recovering from an underground coalmine fire - Coalmine... | ecosystem: Environmental > Terrestrial > Soil > Unclassified ... | reverse complement strand
CCGGAGCAGGAGGACGCCCACACCGCCATCGAGACCCTGCTCACGGCGGAGTTGGGTGAAGCGGGAAAGAAGATCCACCTCGGTCGTTCCCGCAACGACCAGGTGATCCTGGCACTGCGACTCTATATGCGCGAGGCGTTGCTGGACGTCACGGGACAGTGCGTCGACCTCGCACGGAATTTCCTGGTGTTCGCCCGGGCCCACGCCGGCGACACCATGCCGGGTTACACCCACCTGCGCCGGGCCATGCCCTCGAGCTTCGGCCTCTGGAGCGCCGCCTTCGCTGCGGGCCTAGCGGAGGAACTGCAAGCGCTGCAGGCGTTGTATGCGCGTCTTGACCGCTGTCCCCTGGGAGCCGCCGCGGGCTTCGGCGTGCCGTTGCCCTTGCAACGGGAGTACACCGCGGAACTGCTGGGCTTCTCCGCCGTTCAGGTCTCACCTGTGGATGTGCAGAACTCGCGCGGGCGCCATGAACTCGCGTTCCTGAACGAGCTGTCTTCCATCGGTTTGGTGATGGAGAAGTTCCTCTGGGACCTGTCTCTGTATTCCATGCCGGAGTTTGGTTTCCTCGTGCTGCCGGATGCGTTCACCACTGGCTCCTCCATCATGCCCCAGAAGCGCAATCCGGACGTGGTGGAGCTCGCCCGGGGCCGCTGCCGCGAACTACGCGGTTATGCCGCCATGCTGCAGGAGATCGCGTCGGGCCTGCCGTCCAACTATCACCGCGACCTACAGTTGCTCAAGAAACCCCTGTTCGGCGCTGTGGCGGCAGCCAAGGCATGGCTCGACGTGCTCATTGCACTGGTGCCGGCACTGAAGGTGGAGGCGGCGCGCGCCGAGGCCGCGTGCAGTGACGACATCTACGCGGCCCATCAGGCTTTCGTTCTGGCCCAGGGCGGCATACCGTTCCGAGACGCCTACCGCCAGGTGGCGAAGCAGATCGAGGCTGGAAACTTCAAGCCCGATCGCGGTGCCCTCACGGCGAGCCATCTGGGTGGAGTGGCGAACTTGGGTCTGGAGAAGATCGAGGCGGACGTGGCGGCGGTGGACGCCTGGTGCACGCAGACCCGCGCGCGTCTCGGTATCTGCGAGAAGAACCTGTGGGACCAACCGGTGAGCGGGAAATCGAAATGAAAAAACACGTGGTGCTGGCGTTTTCCGGCGGCCTGGATACCTCCTTCTGCGTGGTGCACCTGAAGGAGCAGGGCTACGAGGTGACCACCGTCACCGTGAACACGGGTGGCTTCAGCCCCGAGGAATTGAAGCGCATCGAGGCCCTCTCGCCGAAGCTCGGCGCCAAGTCGCATCGCACCCTGGACGCGCGGAGCGAACTCTTCCGGCGGTATCTGCGTTATCTCGTGTACGGCAACGTGCTGCGCGGCAACCTCTATCCCCTGAGTGTCTCGGCGGAACGGGTTTGCCAGGCGGTATGCGTTGCGTCGGTGGCCGGCGAAGTGAAGGCGGACGCCATCGCCCACGGCTCCACCGGCGCCGGCAATGACCAAGTGCGCTTCGATGTGGCTTTCCGGGCGCTCGCGCCGGAACTGGAACTCATCACCCCCATCCGCACCCTCGCCCTGAGCCGCGCCCAGGAGATGCAATTTCTAAAGGAGCACGGCTTCGAATTCCCGGAGAAGACCGCCCATTACTCCGTGAACGAGGGCATGTGGGGGGGCTCCGTGGGCGGCCGTGAGACGCTCGATTCCTGGAGCCAGCTGCCGGAGGCCGCTTTCCCGGGAGGCGAAGTCAGCGCCACGGCCCTGAAACCCCGCAAGCTGACGCTCGCGTTCGAGCAGGGTGTGCCGTCGGCAGTGGATGGCAGGAACCTGGACGGTGTCCGTCTGGTGGCGGAACTCAACGCCCTGGGGAGGAGCTACGGCATCGGCCGTGGCGTGCATCTCGGCGACACCATCCTCGGTATCAAGGGCCGGGTGGGCTTCGAGGCACCCGCCGCTCACCTCCTCATCGGTGCGCATCGGGAACTGGAGAAGCTCACGCTCACTGGCAAGCAACTCTTCTGGAAGGACACCCTCGGCAACCTCTACGGCCAGTTGCTGCACGAGGGCCATTTCTTCGACCCTCTGGCCCGGGACCTGGAGGCCTTCCTGGCCTCGAGCCAGGAACGTGTGACAGGCGAGGTGCAGCTCACCCTCTATCCGCGCAGCTTCGCCGTGGACGGGGTGCGCTCGCCTCACTCGCTGATGGACGCCAAGGTGGCGAGCTACGGCGAAGCGAACCGCTTGTGGACCGGCGCCGAGGCGGCGGGCTTCGCGAAGCTCTACGGGGTGCAGCAGATACTGGCGCTGCAGGCGGGAGCCAAGCATGCGGATTAATGCAGACAAGATTGCTTCTGTCACCCGCAACCTGAAGCTCGACCGCACGCTCACGCTCTCATCCACGGTGCGCGCCGAGCACGGCGCGGTGGTGGCGGGGCGGGTGATCGGCGAGAAATCCACCTACAACCAGTTGGAGGACGTGTACGGCCGCATGAACGTGCTGCACGGCGACGATGTGCTCGTGGGCGCGCTCGGTCACCGCAACGCCCTGCACGGTTACGAGGGCGTGCTGCCCAAGAGCGTCGAGGTCGGGCAGAAGCTGCACGTGCTGAACCTGGGCGGCGTGATCGGTGAATGCGTATCCCACAACCCCGAGGTGGGCACGCCCTTCGAGTTCGAGGTGCTGGGTCAGGTCCTCATCTATCCCGAGTTCCAGTCCCGCGAGGGGCAACCGGCCAACATCAATATGGGCGCCATCAAGGCCAACGGCCGCAAGCCCGATTGCCGGGTGATCTACGTAGCGGGCACCTGCATGAGCGCCGGCAAGACCGCCGCCGCCTGCGTCATCGTGCGCCGTCTCTCCCAGGCCGGTTTCCGGGTGGGCGGCGCCAAGCTCACGGGGGTCTCGCTCATGCGTGACACCCTCAGCATGCGCGACTACGGAGCCGAGATCACCTACGATTTCACCGACGCCGGTATCGTCTGCACCGCCCACGAGACCGCGGCGGACGTGGCCCGCACCGTGTTCGCCGAGATGTCGGGGCGCGGCCTGGACGTGATCGTGGCCGAGACCGGCGACGGCATCATGGGTGACTATGGCGTGCAATCCATCCTCGCCGATGCCGATCTGCGCGCTCTGACGGCGGGCTTCGTGTTCTGCGCCAACGATCCGGTGGGCGTTGCCGGCGGGGTGCAGGAGCTCAAGCGGCATTACGGTATCCAGTGCGACGTGATCTCGGGCCCGGCCACCGACAACCGCGTCGGCGTGCGCTTCGTGGAGCGCGAGCTGGGCAGGCCCGCCATAAACGCCCGCAGCAACGCCAAGGCCCTCGGCGAGCACATGATCAAGGTATTGGCGGAGCGCGGCATCTGGCGTCCATGAGCAAGATCCCCGTCTACATCCTGGGCGGCTCGGGCTACGGCGGCGGCGAGTTGCTGCGCCTGCTCGCTCTGCACCCGCAGGCCGGCTCACTGCAGGCCCATTCGCGTAAATACGCGGGCGAGCCTTTCTGGAAAGCCCATCCCAACCTGCGGGGCGTGGTTCAGGGCAGCTTCGACGCCGAGCCCGACTGGAAATCGCTCGCCGCTGCGGAGCGGCCGGTGGTGTTCTCCGCCATGCCTCATTTCGAACTCGCCCAGCAACTGCCTGCGCTGGAGGCCGCCTGGAAGGATGCCGATCTCGCCGAACGTCTGACCCTCATCGACCTTTCGGGGGATTTCCGCCTGGACGACGCAGCGGCTTTTGCCCATGCCTACGGCAAGGCCCATCCTCATCCGGAGAAGCTCGGGAGTTTCGCCTACGGCCTACCGGAATGGCGCAAGCAGAAGCTCAAGGGTACAAGGCGCATCGCGAGCCCCGGCTGCTTCGCCACTGCCGTGCAGTTGGCGCTCTTGCCTTTTGCGGGGCTCAAGGACCTCGGTTTCATCGCCGTGAGCGCCGTCACCGGTTCCTCCGGCTCCGGTGCTTCGCCCGGGGAGGGCACCCACCATCCGATTCGGGCCCAGGATTTTCGCGCTTACAAGGTGCTGGCCCATCAGCACGAAGCGGAGATCACGCGCCTCCTGGACGCGGAGGGCATGGTTGGCTACGGCCTCGGGTTCGTCCCCCATTCGGCGCCCATGGTGCGTGGCATCCATGCCACCGTACAGTTCCGTCCGCCGGGGGCCCTGAAGCTCGATGCAGCCGCGGTGCAGAAGCGCATCGAAGCGACTTACGCGGGCGCGCCCTTCGTGCGGCTCACGGGCGAGTCTCCGCGGGTGGGGGCGGTGACGGGGAGCAATTTCTGCGATATCGGCTGGGAGGTGAAGGGCGGGACCGTGGCGGTGATGACGGCCCTGGACAACCTCGTGAAAGGCATGGCGGGCCAGGCCATACAGAACATGAATGTGGCTCTGGGTTTCACTGAGACCGAAGGTCTATTACACGCCGGCACGTATCCGGGGTGAGCCACACGGCGGCGAACGCGCATACAGGATGTATTGGCTGGACTTTTTTGCGAAACAGGGTAAGCAGCGAAGTTGTGCACACCCGCACAGAAAGTGCGGGCTGGGCTATTTTGTGAAGCAGGAGTGCGCAACAAAATAGCGCAGCAAGAAAGAGGTGGGTAGCTCAAAAAGAAACCGGGGCCTCTCGGCCCCGGTCATCACATGCTTGCTGTTTCTACTTCAGTGCGTCTTGGCAGCGGGAGCCGGTGTCGGGGATGTTGCGGGAGCAGCCGCCGGAGCCGCGGGGGCAGGTGCCGACATATCGCTGTTGTAGATGTCGCGGAAGATCTTCCAGTCACGCCCTTCGTTTTTCAGCACTTCCAGGAACTTGCCGTGGTCGATGCTGGAGCCGTCGGCGCCCAGGAGGGTGTAGTAACCCGAGCAGAAGGCGTAGTCGCCGGTGACGACGGTCTCAGCGACGTTGAGTAGCATGCCGTTGACGGGTGACGAGGCCTGCATCTGTCGCGCGTAGTCTTGGATCGCGAGCTGCGTCTTGACGGCCGGGTAGCCGGGCGGCATCAACACCGCATCATCCGAGAAGACCGCTGCGAATGCGACGGGGTCCTTGGAATTGAACGCCTTGAGGAACTGGGAATGCAGGTCCGAGATGTCCTGCTGTGCGTTCTGCACGGCGCGCGAATCTGGTTGTGTTGCCTGCTGGCAACCGGCCATGAGGATTAAGCACGCGCAGGCAAAGAGTATCCGGATCGTACGACGAATGCTGTTCATCGGAATAGGCCTTTTGCATGTGTTGACTGGCTGGAAAGTATAGCCCGGTGGGCTTGTCTTGCAAGCGCAGGATTCATATACGGGAAACCAGCGCATCCAGCCATGAGGTAGGCAGCAGGCAGCGGGCCGTGGCCAGTGCATAGGCGGGAAAGGTGACGTAATACCGGGCTTTTGGCCGCGGGCTCTCGAGCACGTGCGCGATCTTCGCGGCCACCGCTTCCGGTCCGACAGTGAAGGGTTGGCCGTCCTTGCGGGCGCCGGTCTCCGCCCGCAGGCGCGCATAGGCACCCGCATGCATGCTGGCGGCGGCGTCCACCTGGGCGTCGAAGTTCCGGAGGGAGTTGTCGCGGAAGCGGCTACTGACCGGCCCGGGGTCCACCAGCGAGACGCTGATGCCGCTGCCATGCAATTCCAGGCGCAGGGTGTCGGTGGCGCCCTCCAGCGCGAACTTGCTGGCGTTGTAGGCGCCGCGCCAGGGCATGGCCACGCGCCCGAGGATGCTGCCGATCATGATGATGCGGCCGTGCCCCCGTTCACGCATGCCGGGCAGCATGCGGCGGGTGAGATCCAGCGTGCCGAAGAAGTTCACCTCGAACTGGTGCCGCAGGTTCTCGCGTGTGAGGTCTTCCAGTGCTCCGGGGATGGCGATGCCGGCGTTGTTCACCAGCGCATCGAGGCCGCCGCCGGTCAAAGCGTAGGTCTCGGCCAGCGCTTGTCCGATGGACGTCGGGTCCGCGATGTCGAGTTGCGCCGCGTCGAAGCCCGAGGTCCGCAACCGCACCACGTCCTCCACCTTGCGTGCGCTCGCCACCACATGCCAGCCGCGGGCTTTCAGCAGGCCGGCGGCGGCGAGGCCGATCCCGCTGGAGCAACCCGTGATGAGCACGCTGCGCGCGGGCATCTACTGTCGTTCCAGCTGGAACGCAGGCAGGGCCTCGCTGCTCCGCTTCTCCTGTTCCTTCGCCTCGCGCTGCTGCAGCTCCCAGAGATGGGCGTAGAGGCCCTTCGTGCGAAGCAACTGTTTGTGGGCGCCGCGTTCGGCCACGCGGCCGCTCTCCAGCACCAGGATCTCGTCGGCATCCACAACCGTCGAGAGCCGATGGGCGATGACCAGGCTGGTACGCTTGGCCGCCAGAGCCTCCATTGCCACGAGGATGGCGCGCTCCGCATCTGAGTCGAGACTGGAGGTGGCCTCGTCGAAGATCAGCACCGGCGGGTTCTTGAGGATGGCACGGGCGATGGCTACGCGCTGCTTCTCGCCGCCGGAGAGCTTGAGTCCGCGCTCGCCCACGAGCGTCTGATAGCCCTTGGGCAGGGAGGCGATGAACTGCCTGAGATGGGCGAGTTCCGCCGCGCGTTCGACTTCTGCCTTGCCCGCCTCCGGGCGGCCGTAGGCAATGTTGTAATAGATGTCATCGTTGAACAGCACCGTATCTTGCGGGACGATTCCCAGCTGGCGGCGCAGGCTGTCGCGGGTCACATCGCAGATGTCCCGTCCATCGAGGGTGATGCGACCGCCGGTGACGTCGTAGAAGCGGTATAGCAGGCGGGCGATAGTGGATTTGCCGGCGCCGCTGGGGCCGACGATGGCCACCTTGGAGCCCGGCCTGACCTCGAAATCCACGCCGTGCAAGATCTCTCGATCCGGCCCGTAACCGAAGCGCACGCCCTCGAAGCGGATGGCGCCTCTCACGTGCGGCAGGGGCTTAGCGCCGGGCCGGTCCGCCACCTGCGCGTGTCGGTCCAGGAGCGCGAACATGCGCTCCATGTCCGTGAGAGAGCGCTTCATCTCGCGGTAGATGAATCCGAGGATATTGAGGGGCGAGAAGAGCTGCACCATGTAGGCGTTGACCATGATGAAGTCGCCCAAGGTCATGCGCCTCTGGACCACCTCGTGGCCCGCCAGCAGCATCATGGCGGTGACGCCGAGCGCGATAATCAGCGCCTGGCCGCTGTTGAGAGTGGACAGGGAGTACTGAGTCTTGAGGGCTTCATTCTCCCAGCGCCCCAGGTCGGCATCGTAGCGCTTGGCCTCGAACTCCTCGTTGGTGAAGTACTTCACCGTCTCGTAGTTCAGCAGGCTGTCGATGGCACGGGTATTGGCTTTGGAGTCCAACTCGTTCATGAGCCGGACGTGGCGCGTGCGCCACTCGGTGATGGCGATGGAGAACAGGATGTAAAGTGCCACTGCGGCGAGGATGATTACCGCGAACCAGCCGGAGAAATTCCACAGGAAGATCACGGTCACCAGGGCCACCTGGACGATGGTGGGCAGCACGTTGAACAGGATGGCGCTCATCACGAAGCTCACGCCGCGGCTGCCGCGCTCGATGTCCCGGGACAGGCCGCCTGTCTGGCGCTCCAGGTGGAAGGCCAGGTCCAGGTCGTGCAGGTGGCGGAACACGCCGAGGGCCACGCGCCGGGCGGCGCGCAGCGTCGCGAATTCGAAGACCACGTCTCGCAGTTCGCCCAACAGCGTGCCGGTGAAGCGCAGGGCGCCGTAGGCCAGCAGCAGGCCTAGCGGCAGCACCAGCGGCGCCAGCTGGGGGTTGAGACCGTCCACCAGGCGCTTCAGCACCCACGGCACCGCTACGGTGGCGAGGTCGGCCAGCAGCAAGAGGACCAGGGCCAGGGACGCCCGGCCGCGGAACTCCCACAGGTAGGGGAGCAGGGCACGCAGAGTGGTGTGGTGGCGGGCGGCGGGTTCCATGGTTCTCCGGAGAACAGCGCGGCACGGCTATAATGGCACGCCCCGCCGGCCGGTGGGACTTGAGAACGGGGCGCTTGCACCCATACCTATGGGGGCGTATCCCGGGATTTCAAAGAGATCCAACCCATGCCGATCTATGAATATGAGTGCCAGGCCTGTGGGCACCAGTTCGAGGCCCTGCAGAAGGTGAGTGACGCGCCGCTCAAGAAGTGCCCGGAATGCGGCAAGCCGAAGCTCCGCAAACTCATGTCCGCCCCCTCGTTCCGGCTGAAAGGCGGCGGCTGGTACGAGACCGACTTCAAGTCAGGGCAGAAGCGCAACCTGGCAGACGGCGGCAAGGAGGACAAGCCCGCCGCCAAGGGCGATTCGGCGGAGCCGACGAGCGCCAAACCCGCCAAGGGCTCGGCGGTGGAACCGGCGAGCGCGGCCAAACCCAAACCCGCCGACAAGAAACCCAAGGGCGGCGAGAAATCCAAACCGGCGGATACATGATGCAGACCGAATCCAGCAAGATGCAACGCAGCTTCATGGGCCGCGTGCGGCGCTATCTCTTCACTGGCCTGATCATCTGGATACCGCTGGGGGTGACTATCTTCATCTTCCAGCTGTTCATCGGCTACATGGACCAGCTGGTGCTGTTGTTCCCGCGTGCCTGGCAGCCCATCGAACTCGTGGGCTTCAATATCCCGGGACTCGGCGTGATCCTCGCGCTCCTCATCCTGCTGTTCACCGGCTTCCTCGCCAGCAACTACCTGGGGCGCATGCTGCTCGGCCTCGGCAACGAGCTGCTTGAGCATATCCCGCTGGTGCGTTCGGTGTATTCCGCGGCGAAACAGATCTCCGACACCATGTTCTCCAACAAGGGCAGGTCGTTCCGCAAGGTGGTGCTGATCCGCTACCCGCAGAAGGACACCTGGAGTCTCGCCTTCCTGACCGGCGATACCCTGGGTGAAGTGAGCGCCAAGATGCCCGAGCACATGGTCAGCGTATTCGTGCCGACCACCCCCAACCCCACTTCGGGTTTCCTGCTGATGGTGCCCCAGGACGACATGATCGAGCTGGAGATGAGCGTGGACGACGCTCTCAAGATGATCATCTCCCTGGGGGTGTTCGTCCCGGTTTGGCCGAGCCCCAAGCAGAAGGCCGACGTCACCGGCGGCGATACAGTGCCCGAGCTTGCACCGCCGAGGCGGCGTCTATAACATCAGCGCCCCTCACCGCACCGTGAGGGCGGATCCAGGTCAAAACTACATGAATCCCGGGATTTTTCATGCGTAGCCATTATTGCGGGCAGGTCGACGAAACCCTGCTTGACCAGGAGGTCCGCCTGGCGGGCTGGGTGCACCGTCGCCGCGACCACGGCGGGGTGATCTTCGTGGACCTCCGGGACCGCGAGGGCCTGGTGCAGGTGGTGTTCGACCCGGACCGGGCCGCGCTGTTCGCCGAAGCTGAGCGTCTGCGCAGCGAGTACGTGGTGAGCGTCAAGGGCAAGCTGCGCAAGCGCCCCGCCGGAACTGAGAACGCGCACCTGCCGAGCGGCAGGGTGGAACTGCTGGCCGCCGAGATGCAGCTGCTGAACAAGGCGGAGACCCCGCCGTTCATGCTGGACGAGGAGGACGTGAACGAGGAGCGGCGTCTGCAGTTCCGCTACGTAGACCTGCGCCGCCCGGTGATGCAGCAGCGTCTGCGCCTGCGCCACCGGATCGTCAGCACTCTGCGCAACCACCTGGACGAGAAGGGCTTCATCGACCTCGAGACCCCGATCCTCACCAAGCCGACGCCGGAAGGCGCGCGCGACTACCTGGTGCCGAGCCGCACCCATCCGGGGCGCTTCTTCGCGTTGCCCCAGTCGCCACAGATCTTCAAGCAGTTGCTCATGATGTCGGGCTTCGACCGCTACTACCAGATCGCGCGATGCTTCCGCGACGAGGATCTGCGCGCTGACCGCCAGCCGGAGTTCACCCAGCTCGACGTCGAGACCTCGTTCCTGGACGAGGCCGAGATCACCGGCATCATGGAAGGCATGATCCGCCACACTTTCAAGAGTGTCCTGGGCGTGGATCTGCCAGACCCGTTCCCGCGCCTCTCCTACGACGAGGCCATGCGCCGCTACGGCTCCGACAAGCCCGACCTGCGTATCCCGCTGGAACTGGTGGATGTGGCGGACCTGGTCAAGACCTGCGAGTTCAAGGTGTTCGCCGGCCCCGCCAACGACAAGCACGGCCGTGTGGCTGCACTGCGCCTGCCGAAGGGTGGCGAGATGCCACGCAGCGAGATCGACGATTGCACCGCCTACGTGGCGCGCTACGGCGCCAAGGGCCTCGCCTATATAAAGGTGAACGACGTGGCCAAGGGCAAGGAGGGCCTGCAGTCCCCCATCGTCAAGTTCCTCTCCGACGAGGCCATCGCTGGCATACTCAAGCGCACCGGCGCCGAGAACGGCGACCTAATCTTCTTTGGCGCAGACAAGGCACGGGTGGTGAGCGATTCCTTGGGCGCGCTGCGCCTCAAGCTCGGCCATGACCGCGGTCTGGTGAAGGAAGGCTGGGCGCCCCTGTGGGTGGTGGAGTTCCCCATGTTCGAGTGGGACGAGAAGGACAAGCGCTGGGTGTTCCTGCACCACCCTTTCACCGCGCCCCGGGTCACCGAGGTGGAGGAACTGGAGAAGGACCCGGGCGGGATCCGCTCCCGCGCCTACGACATGGTGCTGAACGGCACCGAGCTCGGCGGGGGTTCCATCCGCATCCACAACCAGGACATGCAAGCGGCGGTGTTCCGCATGCTCGGCATCAGCGACGAGGACGCGCGCCAGAAATTCGGCTTCCTGCTGGACGCGCTCAAGTCCGGTTGCCCGCCCCACGGTGGCATCGCGTTCGGCGTGGACCGGCTGGTGATGCTCATGACCGGTGCGCCCAACATCCGCGAGGTCATCGCCTTCCCCAAGACCCAGACTGCCTGGGATCCGCTCACCGATGCCCCCGGCACCGCCAGCGAGGAGCAGCTGAAGGAACTGCACGTCCGCGTGCGGCTGCCGGCTGCCGAGCCGAAGGCTTCCTGAACGAAGACTCCCTTAACGTATGCTGAAAAGTTCATCCCTGAACTTTTCAGTTCGCCGGGCAAAAGCGTGGTTTTGCCCGGCTCCATTCCCCTTTCGGGGAATGTGCGGCCCGTCCTTGGGCCGCAACGCAGCCGGCAGCTATGAGCACATTCAAACGTCCTGAGTCAGTCTTAGTGGTTGTGCACACAAGCGACGGCCAGGTGCTGCAGATGTTGCGCCGGGAACCGGAAGGCTTCTGGCAATCGGTCACTGGCAGCTTGAAGGAAGGCGAGACGCCCTTGAAGGCGGCGCTCCGGGAAGTGCGGGAGGAGACGGGATTGGATGCCTCCGCGGGCCTCACGGATGGCGGTTTCATCAACCGCTATCCCATCCATCCTGCCTGGCGGCACCACTTTGCCCCCGAAGTACAGGAAAACACCGAATATGTTTTCCATCTCGAAGTGGACAAATCCTGCGACGTGACCCTCTCCCCTGAACATCTCGAATACCGCTGGCTGCCGCGGGAGAATGCTGCTGCCGCCGCCGGTTCCGACACGGACCGGGCCGCGATCCTCGCACTGTTACCCCGGGTTTCCGTAGAGGCGTAAAATAAAGCCATGGCCGTCCCGGCTCTCGCTTACGATCTCTATACCGCCCTCGACGATGCGGCCTGCGACGCGCGCGTCCACGCCGCCAAGGCGAAGCTCGGGAAGAAACTCGTGGTGCTGGGTCACCACTACCAGCGGGCGGAGGTCTACCGCCACGCGGATCGGACCGGCGATTCCCTGAAGCTCGCGCGCCTCGCGGTTGAATGCGACGCCGAATACATCGTGTTCTGTGGCGTACATTTCATGGCCGAGGTGGCCGATATCCTCTCCCGTCCAGAGCAACAGGTCATCCTGCCCGACCTCGCGGCCGGCTGCTCCATGGCCGACATGGCGAACCTCGCCAAGGTGGAGACCGCCTGGCGGGAACTGGCCACGGTGCTGGACCCTGATGAGCAAGTCACGCCCATCACCTACATCAATTCCGCCGCGGACCTGAAGGCCTTCTGCGGCCGCCACGGGGGCATCGTATGCACCAGCACCAACGCCCCCGGCATCCTCACCTGGGCCTTCCGGCAGCGGCAGAAGGTGCTGTTCTTCCCGGACCAGCACCTCGGCCGCTGGAC
>Ga0070733_10002806_pt1 | contig 12134 bp, 12 predicted proteins | sample Coa_R1_9_FD_66450 | JGI IMG/M metagenome (GOLD analysis project Ga0070733, IMG submission 66450) | Surface soil microbial communities from Centralia Pennsylvania, which are recovering from an underground coalmine fire - Coalmine... | ecosystem: Environmental > Terrestrial > Soil > Unclassified ... | reverse complement strand
GAATATCGGATCGTCTTAAGGTTGGCGCCCCCCATTGCCTTGAGAGAAGCTTCCAAAACGGCGCGGACATCCTTTATCGCCTGTGCCGATGCGGTTCCCGCCATCAGGCACAGAAAAACTGAAAGAACGGCGGCCCTGCGCTTCATGTGTTTCTCCTGTGCATTCCTTCCGCTGATTCTAGTCCATGATCAGACGCCTGCCGTCGGCGCGCCCCACCGCGCGCACTTTGCAGATGTTGGAGTGGACCTTGGCTGGGAACCCTTCGATCGTCACGTGGTCTCCGGGCTTCAGCGATTCCCTGCTCCAGCCGTTGCTCAGCAGGCCGCCGGGAGCGCTACCCTCGCATTCCCATTTCGCCACCGCTCCGGTCGCCTCCGTCACGTCGAGGTAGATCCTGGTGTGCGGGTTCATCCAAACGAACTTCGTTATCGTTCCGGTCAGCGTTATCAGGTTTGATCCGTATTCGGCCGCGAACGAATGGTGCGCAAGCGTCGGGGATGCGGACATGAGTATCGACGCCGCCAACGAAATCGGCAATTTCACTTGATCTCATTGTCCATCCGCAGGCCTTTCAGTTTCACTGTGTGTGAAATCGAACCGATGCTGTACGCGGTGGTATTATCCATCACAGCTAGGAACCGCCAATGATCAAGGTGATATTTGTCGCGTTTCTTTTTTTCTTTTCAATCACTCTGCCCATGGCGAAGGCCTCCCCGAACTGGACCGGAGCATATGCTCCCTGTGCCCACCATACCGATCTCCTAAGTCATGAACATATGGATCTCGGCGTGAGAATTTCAACCTCAAGCACTCTCCTGGAGCATGAGTTCAAAAGGGCATTGGATTTTTGGTCACAGATTCTGGACTTCGATTGGTACGAAGTCGCCTCCGAAGACTGCTCGATTCAGCTTGTGGACGGGACGCCTGAAGTTTTTGCCTTCGATGGAGGCTGCGCTTGCGCCAGCGCCCGCTCGCAGTTCCCCGGAGAGCCTGGGTTCCAGGGCTGGGTTGCCTTCAATCCGATGGTGCCTTCGACCCCTGGAGAGATGTTTCGCGATTCGGTTCACGAAATTGGTCACCTGTTCGGGTTGCACCACAATCCCGACATTTCGTCAGTCATGTTTTTCACCGACTTTGGTCAGGATGCGTCTCTTGAAATTACCGATCTGAAAGCTTTGGCGGCGATGCACAGGTTGCGCGGGGGAATCTTAGCGCGGGAGTCGCGGGCCGGCGGCATACCGATCGCACGGACGTTTCTGAAAAAGAACGAGAACGCAGAAACGGCGACCTCATTCTAAACGTTCGCCTCCTGACAATGTTCGCCAGCCTTCAGGGCTCATGGGAGCCTCCAGCACTTGTGAAAGGTTAAATAGACGACATTGCGTCTGAAATTGCGGAATCATTCTGGAGGTTGATTATGAAATCGTTTCCAACTGTACCTTCATTACTTCTCGCTTGCGCACTTTTTGCCAGCGGGCAGGAACAAACTCCTGACCACAGGCTGCAAAGCGCGGCGGACGTGTTTCGTGACGTCATGGCGGCGCCTGACAAAGGCATTCCCCATGGCCTGCTGGACCGGGCGCAGTGCATCGTGATTGTTCCCGGTATGAAAAAAGCGGCGTTTGTAGTAGGAGCCGACTACGGAAAAGGCTACGCGGTGTGCCGGAACGCAACCGGTATGTTCGGCGCGCCCGACCCCGTAGCCCTCTCGGGCGGAAGCTTTGGCCCGCAATTGGGCGTCGATTCGACGGACGTGATTCTGCTGATCATGAATGAAAAAGGTCTGAACCATCTCATCGCCGATAAGTTTTCTATCGGCACTGACGCAGCGGCCGCAATAGGTCCGGTAGGCCGCAATGGGGCGGCCGACACCGACGCATCGTTGCGCGCCGAGATACTGTCGTGGTCGCGCACTAAAGGCCTTTTTGCCGGAGCATCGTTGGATGGAACCGTGGTCGCTCACGATAAAGGCGAAACCCGGAAGTTGTACGGGCGCGAATACAGCGGAAAGGAGTTGATACGGGGAAGCGTGCAGCCACCTCCCGCGTCGGGTGACCTGCTTTCCGAGCTTAACGCCTACGGACCACGTAAGTAATTCTCCGCTCGGCTGCCGATTCGGTCGCGGACGGCGGCGCGCATCAGAGGAGCTATAACGGAGTTACACAAGCGTTGCGAAAAATAACATGCCTGCTGACGGCCGCTCTGGTATTTCCGCTTGCCGCGCAGCTGAACGCGCCCAACGAGAATACCGAGATCCTCTCCGTGGATCCAGCGGCCGCCGCGCATCCCTTTCCGCACTTCTGGGAGCGCATGTTCGGATCGGGCCGAGCCATCCTTGCCCTGCGCGACGATTATCGCCATGACCTTCGCGCCGTCAAGTCCATCACGGGATTTGATTATGTCCGCTTCCACGCCATCTTTCACGATGAAGTCGGCCTTTACAACCAGGACAAAACGGGCACGCCATTCTGGAACTTCAGTTACGTGGATCAGATCTACGACGGGTTACTTGCCGATGGTGTGCGCCCTTTCGTCGAACTGAGTTTCATGCCGAATCAGCTGGCCAGCGGTCCGCCTGCGGATTTCTTCTGGTACAAACTCAACCCCTCGCCTCCCAGGGACAACGCGCGATGGGCCGCCATGATCGATGCGTTCGTGCGCCATCTGCTGGTGCGATATGGACCCGCGGAGGTCGAGCAATGGTACTTCGAGGTATGGAACGAACCCAACCTCCCGTTCTGGACCGGCATGCCTGCCGAGAGCACATATTATGCTTTGTACGATCTGACCGCCGGAACAATCAAGCAGGCCGATCCGAAACTGCGGGTGGGTGGACCCGCGACCGCGCAGACCGCTTGGATCGACCGCTTCATCGCGCATTGCGTTCAGGCGGGCATTCCTTTCGACTTCGTCTCAACCCACATCTACGGCAACGAAAGCCCAGGAGACGTTTTTGGAAATGACACACCGATACCGATGAGGGATATGGTGCCCCGCGCGCTCACAAGAGTGCGTGACCTGGTCCGGAGCTCGCCGGCGCCCCATACTCCGGTAATCGTCTCGGAATTCAACGCCGCATATCTGAACCGCGTGGAGATTGAGGACAGCGCGTTTATGGGGCCCTGGATGGCGAATACGATCCGCGCCTGCGATGGCCTGATTTCGATGATGTCGTACTGGACCTTCTCGGATGTGTTCGAGGAGCAGGGCGTCGTCCGGACACCGTTCTACGGCGGCTTCGGGCTTATCGCGGAACGGGGAATCCCCAAAGCGTCGTTCCGCGCGTTCGAGCTTCTGCACCGGTTGGGAGAAGAGCGTCTCGATTCCGGCGGAGACGACTGGCTGCTCACGAAGAAGCCGGATGGAACCTTGGTAGCCGCAATCTGGAATTATGCGGAGCCAGGCCAGTCCGGGAGCATGAAGACCTTTCGGCTTCGTCTCAGGGATGGGCAAAAAGGAAGATACACTATGCAACTGGTAGGCCCGGATCGCGGTTCCGCTCTTGAAGAATGGGTCCGCATGGGCAAACCGGCCTTTCCCACCCGTGAACAGATTGCCCGCTTACTGGTTTCCTCGCAAATGCCCCCGGCAGCCCGGCACCGAATCTCCGATCCGATTCGTCTGGCTCCGCATGAACTGGCGCTGGTGAACGTTGCCTTCTGAGCCAAACACTATATGGAATGCCAAACACGACGGAATGAAGAGCGCCGTGGCCCTTCGCAGAGCCGCGGCGCTCGGCCAGACGTCACTTACTTTATCGCCAGTGACGATGATGGTGGTAGTGGTAATACCCGTGCCGGCCCACATAGGCGTACCCATATGGGTAGTAGCCGTATGAGTAATAGCCGTATGGGTATGCGTAGTACGGCGCGCCGAACTCCACGCCCACTCGCACCCTGGCATTTGCGGGTGATGGCGTGAAGAGCGTCGACAATCCGGCCAATACCAGGGCCGGTACTCCGAGGAGTTTGAGTTTCTTCATGATTCACCTCCCAACCGGCTTAGTGCAATTGCCTCGCCAATGTGGAGGTTGAACTTTCGCGCGTTCTTGCCGCTATAAAATTCGTCTTCCGATCACGCCCCTGCGGATGGCATGGTAGACAAACAGAAAAACCATCGCTCCTGCCGTGGCCACGATCACACCGTAGAGGTCCAGCCGCGTAACGGCCGCGTAGCCAAGAAGGTGCGCCACCCAACCACCAACCACGGCGCCCACAATACCGAGCAGCACATCCAGCACCATACCCTCGCCGCGGTGGTTCACCAAATGACTGGCGATAAATCCAGCCAGCAGTCCTAATACAATCCACGCAAAAATGGACATATACCGAATTCTCCGCCCTCGAATTGAGCAATCGGTCTGCCAACCTTCATTCAAAGCGCCCCCATCATTCATTTCCCGTCGCCCCGCTTAACCGGCGTTCCGTACAACTCAAACGCGGCGACATTCACATACCCCCCGGAGCCGTGGCCGCTTCCGGGCATCAAATCGACGAAACCGACTTCATCGACTTTGCCGAGGTCCGGCGATGCGGCCCAGCTCGAAGCTTCGCCCAGTGGCCCGTAGCGGCCGACGGTCACAATCCGATCGATATCAAGTCTGATCCACCTCAAGCCGGCAAACGCGAATTCGCTTTCCAGAAAAGTCGTGGTGGATGCCTCGGCGTGATCGCCAACCAGGAAGGTTCCATCCATCAGCTTAATGAGGGGCCGGACGGCGTGGAAACCGGATGCCCGTGTTGTCCAGCGAACTTTCGACAGCCCCGTAAGGTCCATAAAGTTGCTTTTGTCGCGCAGAGTTGCGGCGCAAGGCGTCGCACACATCCCGGTCCAGATGTTCACGGGTTGGCCCGATACCCAGATTCGTTTGTCCGGATCCGAGGCCGTCGCTGATGGCCCATACATCTTGAACTCGAGGTTTGCGTTTGTGACGACGACCTCACCAGGAGCGATCGCATGCGGTGCACCCATGAGCCGCCACGTCTCTTTAAAGAAGAGGGACGGAGGAGGCGGAGGCGCGGCGCCTCGCCCTCGGCCGCCACCTCCTGCGGGCTGCACGCCGGCGGACGGCGGCTGCTGACCAGCCGTCTGCCACGCAAGCCCTGCACAAGCAATCAAGCCGAACGGAACAATCGCAATCCGACGAAACATGACGTCTCCCTCGAAAACTGAATCGGCTGAAACTCTCAAGCCACCACGGGCTCAGAAGCCATCCGTACAGGAATAGTGTATGTCGTGACGTGCATTTCGCGCTGGCCACGGCGGCGTGTCTCTGAACCGATCGAGGCCGCGAGAGACGTTGCGGACCGATGAGGAAGTCCAGGGATTGCGCTACCGCCGTATCGCGGATCTGGAAGGCAATCCAAAACCTCGGCCTCCCCGGCTGTCGCCAACGAACCAGCGCCGACCCCCGAACCGCCTTCCGCTTCCTGCAGGTCGATACAGGACCTCAGGAAACCCTCTCAGCGCATTTCAATTGGCCGCGGGCCGATGTACACTGCACACCAGGTTCGATCCATTTGGGTACCCTGCCCGCGAGCAGTTTGGACGCTATAAGGAGGGGAAATGGAATTACGAAAGAGTGCCCGCCGGCTCGCCTTCGCGCCGGCATCACGCGTTCTGTTTGTCCTGATTGTTGGCGGGGCAACAGTTTCCGCAACGTCGATTACGACCGGCGATTTACTGGTTCCGTTCGTTAGCGGCAGTTCGATTCTGGAGTTCGCGCCCGGAAGCCTGGCCTCGCCCGTACTGACCATTGGGCTGCCCAGCGGCTACACATACACAACGGGGCAGATCGAGTCGGTGATCGTACGCTCCAGCGATCAACACATCTTCACGAACGTCCTGCACGACGGAATTGGGACGGTCCTGGAATTGGACAGCTCGGGAGCGTTTGTGGCGGCACTCGCCTCGCCATCCTCGAGTTTCGTCAACCAGTTGGTATTCGATCCCAGCGACCCCACGCATTCCACCGTGCTGGCCGGTAATACCTCTGGGAGTGCCGTACACGAGGTGGACAAGTTCGATCCGGACGCCGGCACGACCGGCACGAAGTTCACGCAGGCAAGCGCTGTCTTCACTGGTCTTGCCATCGACTCGACCGGCCTGATCTACGTGAGCAACGAAAACACCGGTGTGGTGGAGCAATACAGCGGCGCCGGCGTTTTCATCGAGCACTTTGCCACGATTGCCTCGGCCACCAGTCCGATGACCAGCGATATGAGCCTCACCGGCATGACATTCGACTCTCTGGGCGATCTCTACGTGGGTCAGGACACGAGCGGCTACATCTTGAAATTCTCCGGCAGCGGAGGGTACTTGGCTTCGTTTGGCACCGATGTCCTTCACCCGGAAGGGCCGTTCTACAATCCAGGCAATTCGCTGCTGTACATTGGCAGCAAGTCCACGTCGTTTCTGACCACCATCAAGACCGACGGAACGTCGGCGGCGGAAACGTCGATGGGCTCCACCACCGGAGTAGGGATTCCGACCATCGTTCCGGCGGTCACGGTACCCGAGCCGGCTTCGGTGGGGTCGTGTGGCGCCGCGCTCCTCCTTGCCCTGTTGCAGCGGCGCCGCCATTCGGGATAATGCTCAGCGCTTGACTCCGATCTCCCACGCCGCACAATTGGCAGGAACTCTGTCACCATCCATGCGGGGAATCGTCGCGCGAGGATACATCCGGCGTCAATACAGTTTTGGGTCCTTGCTTCGTGCGCGACTCTCCACCGGTAGAAACAGAGAGTCGAAAGTCCGGGGAATAGCTGATTTTATTCCGCGTTGCGACGGCAGGGCGATGATGTCAATAAAACGGCAGTCCAGTCCAGGGGGATAAATTTGGCTCCCCGCCTTGGGCACGTTTCGAAGTCCTGCCGGCGCCTTATAACGGGCGCGCATTTGTGATACTGTTCCCTCAAAGGAGTCGGCAATGTTGAATCGGCTGCTTCGTTTGTGGCGCAAGTTTGTCGGCTGGATGCATCCTCGGCCTGCCCCACGAAGTTATTACCCCTCGAACCTCCACGGTCGGCGTCGCTGAGAGTTAGCGGTAACGCGATACAACGGCTGGGGAGGTGTGGTTTCAGCATGTGGCTGTTACCGCGTTACTGCTCAGATTCCCATGGTGGAGCCCCATCGGTCGGCGCCTTTCCGCACCCTTCTCGCGCCATCGGCCCACCTCGCACCGCGGCAGTGAGGTGCAGCAGTTCGCGCCGATAAAGGCTTCACTTTTTCTTCGTTACAATTGGAATCCGATAACGGACCGTGCGGGAGCAATTCATGAAACGCAACTATGTAAGCTGGGCAATTCTGATTGCTTTGGCAGCCTTCGCCACGGTGGAAGAGAAACGGCCTTCGACTGCGGTGTTTTCAGCTCAGGCAGCGGAGCCAACAAGCCGCCGTCTGCCAATCTTCGAGGTTGATCGTGCGTGGCCGAAAGTGCCGCCCCAATGGAAGCTCGGAGATCCGTCGAGCATTGCGATCGATGCACAGGACAATGTCTGGGTGTTGCATCGACCGCGGACACTCAAGCCGGAGCAGGCCGCTATGGCCGCGCCGCCGGTGATCGTGTTCGATACGGCAGGCAATTACGTCAAGGCCTGGGGCGGGGCGGGCAAAGGTTATGAATGGCCCGAACGCGAGCATGGCATCCATATCGATTACAAGGGTTTCGTGTGGCTCGGCGGAAACTCCTGCCCCACGAATGGCCTGCCCGGGCTCAAGCCGGTTGCCGACGACCAACTCCTGAAGTTCACCCAGGATGGCCGGTTCGTTATGCAGATTGGCCACAGCAATCAAAGCAACGGCAATGCCGACACAACGAATGTGCATCGCGCGGCCGATGATTGGGTCCATCAACCGACCAACGAATTGTTCGTGGCCGATGGCTACGGCAACCACCGCGTCATTGTCTTCGACGCGGACACCGGCAAGTTCAAGCGCATGTGGGGTGCATTCGGCAACAAGCCGATGGACGATGACAATTGTCAGTTGGCGACGCCGTCCGGCTTCTCGGACCCGGGCCCTGGGCAATTCAGCGTAGTACACGCCATCCGCATCGCCAAAGACGGCACCGTGTATGTAGCCGATCGGGAATACCGGCGTGTCCAGATGTTTACCAAGGACGGCAAATTCCTGAAGCAGTTGGTCAGAACCGGCGAACCTTTTGCGCGCGACCTCGCGTTATCTCCAGAGCCACTCCAGCAGTTTCTGTATGTCGGCGGTGGCAACGGCATTTACGTTCTCGATCGCAAGACGCTGGAGATTGTGGGCAACATCCAGCCTGCGGGCATGATCGGACCGGGCCATGAAATCGCGACCGATTCGAAAGGAAATCTCTACATCGCGCAGACCACCGCCGGACTGCAAAAACTGACCTTCAAAGGGGCGTCGCCGGCAAGCCGCTAACGACCGCATCAGGGCCGCGGCACTCGGCCGAAGCGACAGACATTACCGCGCTTTTTCGCGCACGTGTGGCGCACGTTGCGCCGAGGCGGGAGAAGACGATTCGGGCCGAGGTCCGCGGCGACTGCCAATCGTGCAAGATAGTCAGAACGCCAATCGCAGTTGCCATTCGAGCCGGCGGTTATTCGCATTCTCGGAAAACACGCCTGGCCCGGCAGGCCCGGAATTCAAAGAATTCGCCTGTCCGAACAAGGGCGATGTAATGTTGCCCGTTATCGCTCCGGGATTCAAATGATTCAGTAGATTTCGCGCGGTTAGAGATAGCGTCAGGTCATAGCGCCGGCTACTCGACGAACTCCCGAAGATACTTCGCGATCCGCCCTCCGGAGGTCCAATTCCCGCGGGCGGCGCTCCCGAAGCGCTGGCGCGCCCGGAGTCCTTCGCCGGGCCGAATCCCCAGGTTTTCGCAAACCGGACATTCATCGTAATCTGTCCGGGGCCGCGGCCGTCGTTGCGTGGCAGGATCTGCTCACCCGGCGTGGGATTCGGATCAAGCAAACCATAGATGGTCTGGATCGCGCCGGGGATATTCGGATTGGTCCCTATTCCCGGACGGGCGTTGAACAGGGTCGTACCGTACAGGTCGGTGCCGGTAGTGACGTTGAAAGGAGCGCCGGATTGAATGATCAGCAATGGACTTAGTAGTATGTTCCACCGCATATTCAATGAGCCCCCAAAAGTAAACCGATTTCGTATATCCGTTGAGGCGGGTCCATACTCGCCTGCCCAGTTGTATGGATTCGCGGGAAAAGTGCCGAGGCCGTCCGTGTTGCTCCTCGCATAATTCAACGAATAAAAACCGAACAGCGAGACCACCGTGTCGATACGCGAGTTGACGTTGACGAATATCTGGTTCTGGTTATACAACCCCGACGATGTCATCAGGAAAATCGGATTCGCGGTGCTTTGAGTGCCCGATGGCGGAGCGATATCCAGCGATCTCAGTTCGTGAAGCCCATGGGAATTGCTGTAAGTGAGCGCCAACGTCGTATTCTTCGGCAACTGGCGTTCCGCGGTGAACGCGGATTGCATCAGATAGGGCGCACGCAGGTGGGCATCGACTTCCTGAATCACCTTCGCCGATTGCAACCCCGCCGGTTGAAGCCCCGCCAACGCCGACGCCGGGGGAACGGTAGGAAAGAAGTCCGGATTTGAAACGACGTATTGTTGTTCCGTGATGCCGTTGAACCGCTCAGCCGTGAGCGTGTTCAACAAAGCAAAGCGATCGTAGAACACGCCGAATCCACTGCGCAGGACGGTCCTGGCCCGCGAATTCCCGCGGCCTCCGGGAGCCCACGCGAAACCTACGCGCGGAGCGAAATCCTTTCTGTCGTGAATATTAGTTTGACTCTCGTAGCGAAGCCCAAGGCTGACGCTCAAATTGGGCCGCACTCGCCACTCGTCGCCCACGAACTCAGCGGCGTCGATCTGGTACCCGGCGATGGCCGGATTTCCGGCGCTGATTGAGAACTGGGAAGCGCCGCCACCCAGCATCCGGATCGCAGCGGGCATGTATCCGAGTTCTTCGAAGACCGTCGTCCGGCGATACTGTTCGATCGATGAAATCTGCGCCATTACAGGCAGGCCATTGGGCCCGATAATCTCCTGGTTATTACCGTCGAGCGCCGGCGCCAGACCGCCCGTGAACGTAAACGTACCTCCGAAGTTCGTCGGCGAAACGTTGTTTTCAATCTGCCCGCGTAACCGTATTCCGACGCTCAGGACATGCGCCCCGCGAGTCATCGTTGAGTAATTCTGTAACTCAAAGTTGTTTTGCAGGTCGGAAGCACGCCCGGTCTGCGCGCCGCCGTCATTGAACGAACCCAAGACCGAAATCTCAGGCGCGTCGCTGTTGGCGGAGGTCTGATTGGCGCTGCGGAAATACTGCAGACGAGTCTCGTTGACGGCCGTACCCAGAATAGCCGTCTCGATGACTTGTAAGGTTTGGTTGATATTTTCGAAGTGATAGCCGCGGGAAAGCAGATCGAACCCCCCGATTCCGGCATCCTGAATATCGCTGTGCGTCCACGCGTAGCGAATGGTCAGACTGTTGTTGTCGTTAAGCTGATAATCCACTCTGGGCGTAACGCGCGTTCGTTTCTGTCGCGTCTTCACGACGCTTTCCAGCGGGCTGGGCGCGAGAGTCGCCTGATCCAGAGTAACCGCGTCGACGACGGAACCGTTGTAAACCAAGTTCTGTTGTGCATCGAGCGTAAACGAAGCGCGCTTGTTGATTGGGCTGCTCAGGTTGCCGCCGAATGCGTCGTTCTGCAGGGGGGCTTTCCGGGATGTGAACGGGTTGCGCGAATCGATTGCCGAGTTCGTGAAATTATAGAAAACGTTGCCGTGCAGCGTTCCGGCACCCGGTTTGGTAAACACTTCGATTCGGCCGAATCCCAGCTTGTCATCCTCCGGCGAAAACGGATTCTGGTTGATGCGAATCTCGCGGATCGAATTTTTCTGAGGAAGTTCGCCGCCGCTGAATCCATCCACGAAAATCGCTCCGCCGCCGGGACCCGCTGCCGGTCCGGCGAGCGCCTGCAGATCGGCCTGCAGATCCTCGGTGTCGTCGGCGAGTGCGTCCAGATCATCCCCGCGCAAGACCAGCGCATTGGCGTTTCCCGCGGCTTCCGTACTGATCGCCCTACCGGTGTCCGAGTGGACATTCAGCTTTTGAGGGACGGCTACGATCTTGAGCTGGAGGTTCAGCGTCTGCGGCGGACCGGGCCTGATTTCGACCCGGATTGGTTCCGTCGTCAGTTCGGGCGCCGTTGCCTGGACGACGTAGGTGCCAGGGGAGAGATTTGTGAAGGCGTATGAACCGTCGCGGCTCGAGACGACACTCTTCTCACTTCCACCCCCGCCCGTCAGCGTGATTTTCGCTCCTGGAACCAGCGCGCCGGACTCATCGCTGGTCGTTCCGTTGAGAGTCGCTGTCTGGGCCAGAACATCGGAGACCGACAGAAGGAGACCGAAGAAAAGCCCGCGGATGAGGTTCATCGGTTCGACCGGCACCAGTTTATTAAACGAATTGAGCGATCCGCAATTGGAGACCAGCGCCGTTTCGGCGCGCGTCGGCGCAACAAAAGGGTCAGCCGAGTTCGCCCGTCAATCTGAGCCAGGCTTTATGGCGCACACCGCCGGGTTGTCGAATTTCGCAACCCGGTGCTGTGCGGTGCAAGCAGTCGGCGAACCGGCAGTTCTCGCTGCCGAATTCCGGGAATGCTGCAATCAACTCGCTCCGGCTGATCGCGCCCGGACCGAGCTCGCGAATGCCCGGCGTATCGATAATCCTCCCGCCATTTTGGAGTTGGTAGAGCCGAGATGATGTCGTAGTCTGGCGACCCTTGCCCGTAGCGCTGCTGACTGCCCCGGTACGGGCTTGATCCACCTTGGTCGGAGCATTGAGCAGTGTACTGTTCCCTGTGCCACTGTGGCCCGCGAGAACAGCCAGGTTCCGGGCCATAATTTCGAGCAGTTCGACAATCCCTTGCGCCGTAGCGGCCGAGCGGCGAATTATACAGATATCTGATCGCGGCCCACCGTGGCGGCATCCAGCCCGTTCTTTGTATCAACAAGATCAAACTTTGTTCCGACACATCGGCGCCCGAGGTGTTCCGCATTCCCTACGGCAAGGGCGACTCCTGGCTGAAGCAATACATATAGGGTTGAAT
>Ga0070733_10002805_pt1 | contig 12141 bp, 9 predicted proteins | sample Coa_R1_9_FD_66450 | JGI IMG/M metagenome (GOLD analysis project Ga0070733, IMG submission 66450) | Surface soil microbial communities from Centralia Pennsylvania, which are recovering from an underground coalmine fire - Coalmine... | ecosystem: Environmental > Terrestrial > Soil > Unclassified ... | reverse complement strand
TCGCCCACGGCCTGCGCCCACCAGATCGTCGAATACCCGATGGCAGATCCCAGTTCGAAAACCGAGCGGGCGTCAATCATCATCGCGAGCTGTTGCAGCACGCGCGCCACCGCCGGGCCCACGATTGGCACTTTGTGCTCGGTGGCGTACTCTTCCATTTCGACCAGCACTTGGTCGCGCTTGGGCAGCATCGAGTAGAGATAGTCGTCCACGGCACCCGCGGTGGTGAAATTGTAGTGCCGCCAACTCGCGGGCGTTTCTTTCTTCTGGTCCTGCGACTTCTTGTCCTGGAACTTCTTGTCCTGCGTTCCCTGGTTCTCGGGCTTTTTGTTCTGAGTCACACGCTTTCCCTTTCAAAGTGCGATTGATCAACGTTACGATGCGACGTGAAATTGAAAGCAGATCTTCATCCGAGGGTGACGCCCGGCTTCATCTCAAACACTTCAACTCCGGGAACCAATTTCTGCAAAGCTCCGGGAGTTCCGGTGAGCGCCGGGAAAGTCCCGAAGTGCATGGGGATCACCGTCTTCGGCTTCAGTAGATTGATTGCATACGCGGCCTCGCGTGGTCCCATGGTGAAAAAGTCGCCCATGGGCAGCATGACGATTTCCGGTGCGTACAGTTCACGAATAATCGCCATGTCCCCGAAAACGTTGGTGTCGCCCGCGTGGTAAATCTTCACGCCATTCTCAAACTCGACTACGTAGCCACAGGCCTCGCCTCCGTAGACGATCTCGTCGCCATCCTGAATGCCGCACGAGTGATCGGCGTGCACCATGGTGACTTTAATATCGCCAACCGTTTGTGTACCGCCCTTATTCATGGGAGAAATCTGCTTCGCGCCTTTTTTCGCCAGCCAAAGACAGAGCTCGTAGATGCCCACCACAAGCGGGTTATGCCGTTGAACCACTTCGACCGCGTCGCCGATGTGATCCCCGTGACCGTGAGTGCACAGCAGCACATCGGCTTTCTTCACTTTCTTGTCAGACTCCGGACACATGGGATTGCCCATGATCCACGGATCGATATAGATCGTCTTGCCACCCGGAGTCTCTATGCGAAAGGTCGAGTGGCCCAGCCACGTGAGTTTGATGCCCTTGAGATTCATGTGTGAAGACGACTCCTCGCCTCTATCCGTCACCACTCGGCATTTTCCTCGAAGCATTCCCCCTCGAAAAATTGCGGGTGATGCTCTTGAACGTGAATGCTGATTACTGGTCGCCGAATGTTGAGTACTTTTACACGAATCGGCCCACCTAGTTTAATATGAAACGCCATGAGTGAACTCAAAGTGCTGATTCCGCGGCAGGAAATCGCGAAGCGCGTAAGCGAACTGGGTGCGCAAATCACGAGAGACTTTGCCGGACAATCTGTGATTTTCGTCGGCGTCCTCAAAGGCGCAGCCATTTTTCTGTCGGACCTGACGCGGCAGGTCGACCTGGATTCCACATTTGATTTCATCGCTGTATCCAGTTACGGCAACCGACCCAGCCCCAGCCAGGAGCTCAAGAGTGGATGGGACTCAACGGGCGAAGTGAAACTCACAAAAGACGTGGACCAGACGATGAAGGACAAGAACATCATCATCGTAGAAGACATCCTCGACACTGGCCTGACCATGACATACCTTAAAAAGATGCTGCTGGCGCGCCAGCCTCGGTCCCTCAAAGTCGCGGCGCTGCTCGACAAGCCGTCTCGACGCAAACTTCCGCTCGAAGGAGATTATGTCGGGTTCAAGATTCCCGACGAGTTCGTGGTCGGCTACGGACTGGACTATGCCGAAAAATATCGCAACCTAGCCGACGTTTGCATCGTGCCCAGAGAGTAGTCCCAGGTGGGCCTCGGGTGCCCCATGTCTTGCACCTTTTGCGAGACGTGGGAGTATTTGCCGGACATTCGATCAACCAAAAACCGCGAACGCGGCTGCTATCATACAAAGCAATGGGTTCTGTCCTTTCCAAACCGGATCGCCTGCCGGTCGAGTCGCTATTGCTCGACGTTGCTGATGTGCTGGCGACATCACTGGACCTAGACACAACCGTGCGACGCGTCGCCGAAGTTGTACGCAAAGTCATCGACTACGAAATCTTCGCGATTCTGCTCCTCAACGAAAAGACTCAGGAATTGCGCTTCCGTTTCCAGGTGGGCTATCCAACGGAGTTCGCCGACCGCACTCGCATAAAAGTCGGAGAAGGAGTCACCGGCATGGCCGCCCAATCGCGCCAGGCAGTCCTGATCGACGATGTGACTCGCGATGCGCGCTACATTGAGGCGGTTCCGAATGTGCGCTCCGAGCTCGCCGTTCCGCTCATCACCAAAAACCGCGTGATCGGCGTCATCGACATTGAGGCTCGCGAACCTGGTTACTTCACCGAAGAACACGAGCGCGTGCTCACGCTGGTGGCATCGCGTATGGCGGCCGGCATCGAGAATGCGCAACTCTACACCCGCACCACGAAACAGGCTCGCATTCTGCTGTTGCTCAACGAAATTGCGCGCGAGCTGACGTCGATCTTGAATCTCGACGAATTGCTCGGACGCATCGCAGAACTCATCCGCCGCCTGATTGACTACCAGATGTTCAGCATCCTGCTGCTTGATCCTTCCGGCGAGAAGCTCCAACACCGTTTTTCACTCCGCTTTAACGAGAACATTCTCTTGAAGCACGAAATCCCTTTGGGCCGCGGACTGGTCGGCGCCGCAGCCGAGAGCAAGCAGGCGGTGCTCGTGCCCGATATCAGCAAGGATCCCCGCTACATCGAAGCCAATCCTGAGACTCGCTCGGAACTGGTGGTCCCGCTCATTTACAAGGGCAAAGTGATCGGCGTGCTCGATCTCGAACACACGCGCCGCGGATTTTTCACCGAAGAGCACCAGCGGACCATGACGACGCTGGCGGCGCAAATCGCAATCGCGGTTGAAAACGCGCGGCTGTACGAAGAAATCGAACGACAGGAACGACGCCTGGAGCGCGACCTCGCCCTCGCTCGTGAACTGCAGGGACGCCTGCTCCCGCAGACGCGGCCGAAGCTGGCTCATCTCGACGTTGCGGCAAAATTCGTTCCCGCTCGCGCCATCGGCGGCGATCTTTACGACTTCATCCCATACTCCATGTCGCGGCTCGGCATCGTGATTGGGGATGTCAGTGGCAAAGGCGCGCCCGCGGCCATCTACGCCGCGCTGGTCAGTGGAATTATTCGCTCGCACGCGCCTATCGAACCGGGCTCCGCTGAAATGCTTTCTGCCGTTAATTTGTCGTTGGCCGAACGCCGCATCGAGGCGCAGTTTGTTTCTATCATCTACGCCGTTTGGGACGACGAGCATCGTACCCTGACTGTCGCCAACAGCGGTCTTCCCCGCCCGATTTATGTGCACAACGGAAAGAATGAAGTCATCGAGGCGACTGGCTTGCCGCTCGGCTTATTCGACGAAGCTGACTACGATGAATTCAAGTTTCGAATGAAGCCCGGAGACATGTTCGTGTTCTTCAGCGACGGCATTCTCGACGCGCGCAACCGCAAGGGCGAACTTTTCGGACGGGGGCGAGTCGAGAAGATCGTCTCCGAGTGCACCGGAAAATCGGCGGACTGCGTTGTCGACGCGCTCTTCAAGGCTGCTGCCGAGCACTCGGCGGGAGTGGAAACGTTCGATGATCAGACCGTGGTCGCCATCCGGGTGCGCAGCGCGCACGCCGCATCTAAGACCAAATGACCTCCCGTAGTCAGAGCTCAGGTTCGACACGCCCGCCGGGCTTCACCTTTCGCGCGACCAAGCGCGGCCAATCCGTCTTGCATTGTGAGCAGGTAGCCCTGCCGAAACTGGCCGGGACATACGGCACACCCCTCTACGTCTATTCCGCGGCGGCGATCCGCCAACGCTACCACGCGTTCGACGACGCGTTCCATGAAATTCCGCACACCATCTGCTACTCGGTCAAAGCCAACTCAAACCTGAGCATCCTGCGTCTGTTGGCTGGGAAAGGATGCGGCTTCGACGTAGTTTCCGGCGGAGAATTGGAGCGTGTGCTCACCGCCGATCGGAGGGCGGCGAAGAAGGTCGTTTTCTCTGGCGTGGGCAAGACACGGGAAGAACTCACCGCCGCGCTGAAGGCTGGCATCTTCCTCTTCAACGTTGAGAGCGAATCCGAGTTGTCGGCCTTGGCAGAATGTGCAAGCCGCCTGCGGACGACGGCGCCGGTGGCGCTGCGCGTGAATCCAGATGTCGCGGCCGAGACTCATCCTTACATTTCGACCGGCCTGCACAAACACAAATTCGGCGTGCCGATTCGCGAAGCTCGTTCTCTTTACTCGAAGGCGTCAAATGCGCGATATCTCAAAGTACGCGGAGTCAGCGTGCACATCGGTTCACAAATCATCGATGTCGCCCCCTTCGGCGAGGCCATGGCCCGCGTGGCCGATCTCGTTCGCGAGTTGCGTGCCGACGGCCATCGTATCGACTGCATTGACGCCGGCGGAGGTCTGGGCATCGCTTACGAAAAGCCGAATCCGCAGGAGTTCTCAACCTACGTCGCTGCTTATGCGCAGGTGCTAGCCAAGCCGCTGCGTAACCTAGACGTACGCCTGCTTCTTGAGCCCGGCCGTTCGATCATCGGCCCCGCCGGAGTCCTGCTCACCTCGGTGGTATACCGCAAACAGAACGATGGCAAGCGTTTTCTGGTGGTTGACGCCGCCATGAATGACTTGATTCGTCCCGCACTCTACGGCGCTTATCACGAAATTATTCCCGTAACACAGAACGCTGACTCGGCGGCCGGCACTGAGGTCGCTGACATCGTTGGCCCGGTTTGCGAAACGGGAGATTTCTTTGCCCGTGACCGCGCAGTACCCGCGGTCAACGAAGGCGATCTGCTCGCGATTCTGGATGCGGGCGCATACGGGATGGTGCTGGCGTCGAACTACAACACACGTCCGAGGCCCGCTGAAGTCTTGGTCAACGGCAAGTCCGGCAAGATCATTCGGCGTCGAGAGAGGGTTTCCGATCTTCTGCGAGCGGAGTTATAGCCGCAACTTTATCCCTCGCCCCATTTTAGCTTGCTGCGCAGCAGCTGAAAAAAATCGCTGCCCGTGCGAAACAGATTTACCTGATGCTCCGAGCGGCGGCAGATCACGCGGTCGCCGTCGCTTAGGTCGAGCCCGGGCTGCCCGTCCAGGCTAAGGTAAGCGACTTCCTCTTCGCTGCGTAGCAAAATTTCAATCTCCACGGAGTCCGGCACCACCAGCGGACGATGTGTCAGCGAATGCGGTGCAACCGGCGTGATCACAAAGGCCTTCACTGATGGCATCAGAACCGGTCCGCCCGCAGACAGAGAATAAGCCGTCGATCCGGTCGGCGTAGCCACAATCATGCCGTCCGCCCGATAACTGGAAACGAAAACCTTGTCGATATAGAGGTCGTAAGTGTTGAGGCGGGCGAGGGCTGTCTTATTCACCACCGCATCGTTGAACACTTGATAACTCCCGCGCACCATGTCTCCCCGCAGAAGTTGACAGTGCATCAGCGAGCGGTGCTCGACCGCGGCGCGCCCATGCACAATCGCTTCGAGCATGGGATAGAGCGATTCCAACGGCACTTCGGTCAGAAAGCCAAGTGATCCCAGGTTCACGCCCAGCAGCGGAACATCGATCGCAGCCGTAACTCGTGCCGCCGAGAGCAGCGTCCCGTCCCCACCCAGCACGATTACCAGATCAAGCGACCTCGATCCCATTTCCGCTCGTGGCACCACCTCCGGACCCGAGGCATATTTCGCGGTTTCGGGATCGATCACAACCTGGTATTTGTGCTGCGCAAGCCAGTCCAGAAGTCCTGGAGCGATCTGCGCTACTCCGGGACGATTCGGCCGAGAAATAATGGCTGCTGTTCTCTTGGCGAGTTCCTGGGAAGATGCTGGCGGGCTGACCATAGGGAAAAGGAGATTGTACAGAAATTCGAAGACTTAACCACAAACGGCGTCGGTGAGCACAGCGGATTAGAAGACGCCATAAAGCAGACACTCGCGATTGCCTTCCGCTCCGAGGATCGGCGATTCGATCGCGTCCGTCTTCTTTGCCCCCAGATTCAGTAGCGCCGTTCTCACTCTTTCCAACGCCGCGGCTTGCGCGGCCTCATCGCGAACAATACCGCCCTTCCCCACAGATTCCCTGCCCGCTTCGAATTGAGGCTTGACCAGCACGACGATCTGCTTTCCTTCACGCCCGCCGGGCGCATCGCGAAACGCAGCGTCAATTACCGCGGGAAGCACCAGCGTCGCCGAGATGAATGACACATCCATGACGACGAGATCGACCGTTTCGCCGACGGCATCGCGCATCAGATAACGGGCGTTCGTCTTTTCCAGCAGCCGCACCCGCGTGTCTTGACGAAGCTTGAAGTCCATTTGACCGTAGCCGGTGTCGACCGCGATCACTCTCGCTGCGCCGCTCTGGAGCAGGCAATCGGTAAAACCTCCAGTCGACGCTCCCACATCCAAGCATACCTTCCCTGCGACCGCGATGTTCCAGTGTTCGAGCGCGTGCTCTAGTTTCAGTCCACCCCGGCTAACAAACTTGAGATCTTCGCCGAGCATACGGATCACACTCTCCACTGGAACCTGCGTTCCTGCCTTCTCCAGCTTCTGTTCGTCCACCAGAACCTTGCCGGCAAGAATCAGCGCTTGCGCCCGCTCGCGCGAGGCGGCGAGGCCACGATCTACCAGAAGTTTGTCGAGTCGAATTTTCAAAGCAGAGTTCTTCGTCACAGGTTCTACCACGAAAGTGCCAGCACCCGCAGCAGTGCAAAGTGCTGAAGCATATTGCGGTGAATCACTTACGAGAATACTGCGCCGCTTTTCCACAAGATTTTCCACGGACGTGTTGAAAACTTCGGCGCGACGATTGCGAGGCGAGCTAGGATTTAAAAAGGAAAAGCCGCCTGTGCCAAGGCGGCTTTCCCCAATCTTTCACGCACTACTTTTGTCGAGCCGTGCTATCCCGCGACTTCTTCCAACAACTTCTGATCGATGTCGAAGTTGGAGTGCACGTTCTGTACGTCATCCTGATCTTCGAGCGCTTCCATCAGCCGAATCATGGTGTTCGCGGCAGCGCCTTCCAGTTTTATGTAGTTCTGCGGAATCATGGCGACGCTCGCCGACGCAGGCTCAATGCCGGCTTTCTTCACCGCTTCCAGCACGGTTTCGTAAGCGGAAGTGTCGGTCAGGATTTCCCAGTTTTCACCATCGTCATTCAAATCCTCGCCGCCGGCTTCGAGAACAATGTTCATGAGGTCATCCTCTTTGGCAGCGGTCTTGGGGATGATGATGTCTCCCTTTTTGTGGAACATCCAGGAGACGGCGCCGGCCTCGGCCATGTTGCCGCCATTCTTGCCGAAGACGTGGCGAATTTCACTCACTGTGCGGTTGCGATTGTCAGTATTGATGTCGAGCAGCACAGCGACGCCGCCGGGCCCATAGCCCTCCAGAGAAAATTCTTCGTAGGTTGCGCCAGGCAGTTCGCCGGTACCCCGCTGAATGGCCCGCTTGATATTGTCGGCGGGCATGTTTTCGGCCTTGGCGGCTACGATGGCGCCACGCAATCGCGGGTTGGAGTCAGGATCGCCGCCGCCGTTCTTGGCGGCAATGCTGATCTCTTTAATGAGTCGGGTGAATATCTTGCCGCGCTTGGCATCTAGCGCGCCCTTTTTGTGCTTGATTGTGGCCCATTTTGAGTGGCCGGACATGGTTAGACCTCGTGTCGAAAATCCTTCTTAAAAGAGCTATGAATGGCGCAGGATTCGCCTTCAGAGGAGATCAAGATTGCCTCAACAACGATTGCCTGGACAACGATCGCCACGACAACGATTGCCTCGATGTAGATGCAGGCGAACACAGATTATAGCACGCTGAACCTGACGAACAGTACCGCATCGTAGTCGCTGCGAACACCCCACGACTTTGCCATCTCCATGGCCTTTCAGCGGCCTTGACTGTACCCGCCGACGCCCCTAACATGCCATGCAACGCGTGCTCGTGTAATTGCTTATGACAGGCCAGCTCGTGGGGCACTACCGGGTCCTCGAAAGAATCGGCGCAGGGGGGATGGGCGAAGTCTTTCGCGCGCGCGACGAGCGCCTGGGCCGCGACGTCGCGCTGAAGTTGATTCGCCCGGCCTCCAGCGACAATCCCGATCATCTGCGCCGCTTCGAACAGGAAGCCCGCGCCGCCGCCGCGTTGAACCATCCTAGTATTCTTGCTATTTACGACGTCGGTTTCGAAGGCACTACGCCTTACATCGTCTCGGAGCTGCTGCAGGGCAAGACGCTGCGCAAGCGCCTTTCCGAAGGCCCCATCGCGGTTCGCGAGGCCGCCGATTACGGGCTCCAGATTGCGCACGGCCTCACCGCCGCCCATGACCGGCTCATTGTTCATCGCGATTTGAAACCTGAGAACTTGTTCCTAACCAATGACGGTCGCGTCAAGATTCTGGATTTCGGCGTGGCCAAGCTCCAGACTTCAGCGGAAGACAATCGCGCCATCGAAAGCCTGACCACGGTGACCAAGCACGGAGCTGTAATCGGCACGGTCGCCTACATGTCTCCCGAGCAACTTCGGGCTAAGCCCGTCGATCACCGCAGCGATATCTTCACCTTTGGCGCCATTCTCTACGAAATGCTGGGCGGGCAGCGAGCGTTTCGCGGCGAGACGGAAGTCGACACCATGACTGCGGTCCTGCGCGAGGAACCTCCTGACACCAGCATGGAGCAGGCCTCCATCCCCACCGGATACCGCGACATCGTCAGGCATTGTCTGGAGAAAGATCCCGAGAACCGTTTCCAGTCCGCCAAAGACCTGGCTTTCGCCTTGCAAACGCTTTCGGGTTCCTCGCCGGTTACGACCGTCAATCTCACTGAGCCGAAGACTCTGGCCGCGCCCATGCTCCCGTGGATGATGGTAGGTGTGCTGGCTTTGGCAACCACGTTGCTGGCCCTCACCCAGATATCGCGCGTTCCACCGCCTGCCCCGACCTACACGCGTTTGACGTCGGAGCCCGGCACCGCATACGCCGCGCGCTTCGCGCCGACCGGTCAGTCCATTGTTTACAGCGCCGCCTGGAACGGCAACCCCGTGCAGCTCTTCTCCACGGTCGGGGATTCCCTTCTGACTCAGCCCCTGAATTTCGAAGACGCCAATCTGCTTGCCATTTCCCCCAGCAACGAACTGGCCATCGTGTTGCGCGGCACGCACACGGGGCAACTGGAAACCGTCGGCGGAATGTTGGCGCGTGCTCCTCTCGCCGGGGGCGCTCCAAAGGAGTTACTCGCCGATGTACGCTGGGCTGACTTCGATGTAGCGGGGAAGTTAGCGGTGGTTCATGAGTTTGAAGGCCACAGCCAACTGGAATATCCCGTCGGCACAGTGCTCTACAAAACCAACGGCTGGATCGGCAATATTCGCTTCTCTCCGGACGGCAACCGCATCGCGTTCATGAATCATCCAGAGCTCTGGGACAATCGCGGAACCGTGTGCGTCGTTGATTTGAACGGGAATGTCCAGACTCTTTCGCAAGAATGGGACTCGGAGCAGGGCCTGGCGTGGCAGAGGGACGGGAAGGAGATCTGGTTTACCGCGATCGAAAAGGGCACCAACCTGAACCTGATGGCGGTCACGCTGGACGCCAAAGTCCGCACTGTGCTGGATCTGCCTGTAGGAATCACGCTGCAGGACATTTCCTCCGAGGGCCGCGTCCTGGTGGCGTTGAACTCCAAGCGTCTGGCCCTGTCATTCAGCACTCTGGGCAGCAAGAGCGACGTGGATCTGTCGTGGCACGACTGGAATGTCGCCACCGATATTTCGCGTGACGGGGAGTCTGTACTATTCGGAGATGCGAGCGAAGCCGCCGGTCCGGGCTACGCTGTGGCACTGCGCAAGGTGCATGGCACACTGCCGGAGCGTCTGGGAGAAGGCAGCGCCGGCGGACTCTCTCCCGACGGGAAGTGGGCCATCTCGGTCTCCAGTAGCCCGCCACAGCAGGTCACGCTACTCCCGATTGGCGCCGGCCAGCCGCGGCCGGTCGCGATCGACGGATTGGAGCACATTCAGAGCGGGTTTGCGCGCTTTCTTGATGGACACCGGCTGATCATCAACGGCAGTGAGCCCGGCCACGCGGCCCGATGCTATGCATTGGACCTGTCCGGCGCCAGGCCCGGAGCCATCACCCCGGAAGGCGTCTTCTGCGGTCCCTCGTCCCCGGATGGCCGATTCGTAGTTGGAATCGGAGCTAATCCGGTCGCGGCGATCTATCCCGTAAAGGGCGGTCCATCTCGTCCAATCCCCGGAATGGAAGCCGCCTTCCGCCCGGTTCAATGGTCGGAAAACGGAGCCTACCTCTACGGTTATCGTCCAGGCGAGCTCCCCAGCAAAATCTATAAGGTTGAGATTGCCACGGGGAAGGAGAGCGTAATCCAGGAATTGCGGCCCGGCGTTCCGGCCGGCGTGGTTACGGTTGCGCCGGTGGTAGTGAGCCGCGATGGAACTCGATTTGCCTACAACTACAACCAGACTTTGTCGGTTCTATATCTGATTCATGGTCTGCGCTAAGGCCCGAGTCAATCCAGCGATCCCAGGAAATCCTCAGCGACATAATGGAAGAAAATTGACGTCGAGGTTTGCCCTTCACCCAATTTATCCCGGTAGTGTGGGACACGAGTCCCGCGGTACGCCAGTGCGTCACCCAACGCCTGATACACCGCCACCGTACCGCTGGGAGTCTGCAGTCGGATTGGCCACGGAGTCTCCAGCGAGGGCTCGGGAGAAAAATCAAGACACAGGGTAACGCTGAACTCACACTGCTCCCGGTCGGTGTGCTTCCTGAGCTCCGCCCCGCTCAAATAAGAAGCGAGATAGACGTAGGACGGTTTGAGCGGTTGCCCCGCCACGGCGCTCAGCTTAGCCGCGATGTCGTGGTGGAAGAACCTGGCCACGGGCTCGTTGTAGGCCGCGTAGCGCCGCGGGCTTTGGCGATCCCCGAGCTGAATCGCGCCAGTACGAATCAGATGGCGGTAATAGCGGCGCAAAGCGGCGAGATGAAACGGATGTATCAGATCGGCGATTGGGGTGTAGCCTTTCTTGCGGAACGACGAACCTGATTTTTCAACCGCCGCTTCCCACTCGCGCACACGCCGGACAGCATGGTCGGCGCCAACCAGGATGCCGGCTGCCAACAGCCACCTGCGAATGTCGTACGGCAGAGCGAGAACAGGTTCATCCGGCTTCATGCCTCGCACGGCCGTCTCAAACTGCGGGCCCAGCCAGAACGGCAGCAGAGATCGGCTGGCTGGGTCTCGCACCCAGGCAATCGTCCCCTGCAGCGCGAATCTCGAGAAGTTCTCTTTGTGGAGCCCAAGTTCCTCTGGCAGTTGTTCGGCATCACAAAGAATGCTCTCGGAATTCAGAAACAGCGGTTGATCCGAATTGTTGTGAATCTCGAGAGACCGGGGAACGCGCCGCGGAATCAGGTGCAGCGGCAATTCATCCAGCAAGCAATAGAAACGATCGGGAGGAAAGGTCGCGGCATAAGTCCGCCGCGACCCTGCTCCCATGAGCGTGGTCATCCACTCCATCCACGCCGAATTGTTTAACGACGAAGCCATCCGTTTAAGGTGAACCGGCTGTCGGCGAAGAGCCCCGACGAGCACCTCACTGGAGTGATCTCGTGCAGCAGTTCGCAGGGAAAGAATACGATCTGATTCTGCTGTGGAACGATCGTCTGGTAACTGCCCTCACCGATGTACGAACCGTCTTTCAGTCGCGCATCGTGAATTCGCAGTTCTCCGCCTTCGAACTGCCGTGGCTCGCGATGGAAGAAATAGACGAACGTCAGTCGGCGCGCAGCGACCCGCTCGCTGCCGTTATCGCTGTGGAAGCGGAAGAAGTCTCCGTCATTGCTGACGGTGATCTGAACTTCCGAACTGAAAACGGAGAACTCCTCCATTCCCAGCGCATGAAGCACTTGCGGCAGCACGCCTTTGAGGCGTTCCAGCAGCATGTCCTCCTGTCGCCCAAGGTCCATCAGTACGCGCGAACGGCGATGCTCATAGTTGACGACGCCGCTGTCGGCAATCGGAGAGACCACTTCACTGGCAGTAAAGTCG
>Ga0070733_10002802_pt1 | contig 12144 bp, 13 predicted proteins | sample Coa_R1_9_FD_66450 | JGI IMG/M metagenome (GOLD analysis project Ga0070733, IMG submission 66450) | Surface soil microbial communities from Centralia Pennsylvania, which are recovering from an underground coalmine fire - Coalmine... | ecosystem: Environmental > Terrestrial > Soil > Unclassified ... | reverse complement strand
ACGCCCTACGACTACCCGCTGTCGTCGCGCTTTGACGAGAACGATGCGATCTTTGTGCTCGATAAGGTGTTGATTCCCTGGGAGAACATCCTTGTCCATCGCGACACCGAGAAGATCCTGTCGTTCTACCCGCGCTCGGGGTTTTTGAACGGGTTCTGCTTTCAGGGCTGCACGCGCTATGCGGTAAAACTCGATTTTATCGCCGGGTTGGTCGCCAAGGCGCTGCACGCGACCGGTGGCGACGAGTTTCGCGGCAATCAGGCGATGCTGGGCGAGATCGTCGCCTGGCGCGAATTGTTCTGGAGCCTGTCGAACGCGATGGTGGCCAACCCGCAGCCGTGGATCGGCGACGCGCTGCTGCCCAATCTCCAGCCGGCGATGGCGTACCGGGTCTTCGCGCCCGACGCCTATTCGAAGATCAAGGAGATCATCGAGAAGATCGTCGCCTCGGCCCTGATTTTCCTGCCGTCTTCGTCAAAAGACTTCGCCAACCCGGCGATCGACCCGCTCCTGAAGCAATACGTCCGCGGCTCCAACGGCATCGATTACAAGGAGCGGATCAAGATCATGAAGCTGCTGTGGGACGCGATCGGCAGCGAGTTCGGCGGCCGCCACGAGCTTTACGAGCGCAACTACGCCGGCAACCACGAGGACATCCGCATCCAGGTACTGACCGGCGCGCGCCGCTCAGGGGCGATGAAGGCGATGACGGATCTCGTCGACCAATGCATGGCCGAATACGACGAAACCGGCTGGGTGGACGAACATTGGCGGTAGGCTGCCGATCCGTCCAAATTTTGCTTCCCGGCGAAAACCGGGACCCACTTATCTCCGGTCTCGGGCGCTGAAGGGTGGACCCCGGTGGGCGCCGGGGGGAGCCTGGAAAAGCTCAGTCCGCGTAGTAGTGGTTCTCCAATAGCAGGCAGCCGCCCTCCGATTTGAACGGGCCGTGCGCGGCGCCTGGCGGGCGGCAGGCATAGGTGCCGGAGCGGAAATTCTCGCCGCCTTTGCCGTGCTCGTCGTTGCCGACCGTGAGGTCGCCTTCGACCAGGAACACCTCTTCCCAATAGTCGTGGACAAACGGTGCGGTGGTGTAGATGCCGGGCTGGAAGCGTAAGAGCCGGGTGCGGCTGCCGGTCTTCTTGGTCTCGTCGAGCGTGCCGGCCAGGATTTTCTGCTCGATCCCGACCGGATAGCCCTCCGGCGTTTCCCAGCCGCTCCCCATGTCGATGCGGTGGAATTCGAGATGCGGCTTATTGACTTGCATGGCGGGTTCCTCCGGCTTCCCTGCATCTAGCGCAAATTCGGTTCGCGTGGAATCGGTTCCGGGCAGCCCGGCGGGCTGCTAGGCTCGGCAGCGCGCAGGTGAACTGGCACGAACAATGCCTTGCCGCGCAACAAGAGGGGGAGGCTTTTTGATGCTGTCACGCCGCTATCTTGCCCTGGCCGCCGGGGCGCCAGTGCTGCTCGCCGCCGAGGCGCGAGCGCAAACCGTGGTTGCGCCGGGCAACGAGTCCACGCTCGACCGCGTCCAACGCACCAAGACGCTGCGCATCGCCGCGCTGCCGGGCGAAGCGCCCTATTTCAACAAGGACATCGCCACCGGGGCCTGGTCGGGCATGTGTATCGAGATGGCGAAGGACATCGCCGGCGTGTTCGACGGTCAGGTCGAATATCTCGAGTCGACCTATGGCAATTCGGTGCTCGACCTGCAGGCCAACAAGATCGACCTGGCATTTTCGCTGAACCCGACGCCAAAACGCGCGCTGGTGATCGATTTCACCCACGCGTTTTACCTGCACGGTTTTGGCATGGTCGGCAAAAAGGGGTTTACCGCCTCGACTTGGGGCGAGCTCAACAAGCCGGAGGTCAAGGTCGCGGTCGACATCGGCTCGGTGCACGAATTGTCGGCGCGCCGCTTCGCGCCCAACGCCACGATCATCGCGCTGAAATCGCGCGACGAATGCATCCTCGCGGTGCAGTCGGGCCGGGCCGATTGCGTGATTCTCGCGGTCAATCTCGGCCTCACCGCGGTTAAGAAGAACCCCGAGCTCGGCGCGTTCCAGATGCTGCACAAGCCCGAGGTCAAACTGCCGACCTGCATGGGCATCCGCATGGAGCCCGACAAGCGCTGGCAGAATTTTCTCAACGCCTGGGTCGATTTCAACCGCGGCACCCAGCAGATCCGCGAGTGGCTCTATGACGGGCTGGCGATCAATGGCGTCAAACCCGAGGACGTCCCGCCCGACGTGGAGCTGTAGCGCCGTCGCCTGAGCCGCGATGGGCAACGCCCCGGCCTACCACTGGGATTTCACGTTCCTCTGGCATTACCGCGGCTTGATCCTGTGGGGGCTCGGGGTCACGGTCGCTTACACGATTGGCTCGATCGTGCTCGGCATGATCATCGGGCTGGCGACGGGGCTGCTGCGGCTGTCGCGCAACAAAATCCTCACCTTGCCGCTCATCGCCTATGTCGAGGTGTTCCGCTGCACCCCGCTCTTGGTGCAGATCATCTGGTTCTATTATGCGCTGCCGGTGGTGCTGGGGATCGATATCCCGGCGACGGTCGCGGCGACGCTGGTGCTGTCGCTCTATACCGGCGCGTTCTATGCCGAGATCGTGCGCGGCGGGGTCGAGTCGATCGAACGCGGCCAGTGGGACGCAGCGCGAGCGATCGGGCTACGGCATATCCAGGCGCTGCGCCTGGTAATCCTGCCGCAAGCGTTCCGGCGAATGATCCCGCCGTTCATGAACCAGTCGATCATCCAGCTGAAGAACACGTCGCTGGTGTCGACTATCGCGGTCGCCGATTTGCTCTACGAAGGGCAGATGATCACCGCGGCGACCTACCGGCCGCTCGAGGTCTATACAGCGGTCGCGGTGCTCTATTTCGCGGTGCTGTTTCCGTTGACCCTGGCGGCGCAATATGTCGAGCGCCGCCTGGCCCGGAAGGATTGAGGCGCGAGCCCTACTTCTGCTGCTCGGCGGGAGCCGGCGTGCCGATGCTCGGCGCGGCGTCGTCCGACATGCGGGTGACCTGCGGCAGCCGGTCGATGACCCTCTGCGTCACCATGAACGTGAAATCGAGCGTCGCCAAACCGACCGCGAACACGATCAGCACGACATTGAGGTCGGAGGCGACTTTGTCGACCCGTTCCATCAGTTGACGCGGCCAGCGAATGGTTTTGTTTGCTACGCGCATTGCCCCTACTCCGACACTCGCCATCGGGCGAGCCAATGTTAAAACCGCAGTCTCCTGCCTTCTGCGTTTGCGGCCTGCCGAGCGATCGACAGGGGTCAACCGTGACGGCCCACATATTGGCAACATAGGGATTATGCTGCATTGCACAAACGCAAGTCCAACAGGTCAGCCATGCATACCTAAAATCCGACCTGCCTTGCGAATCCCGCATGCCCGGCCGGAGGCTGAGGGTCAGCGGCAATCTGCCGCCAACCCTTGGTCAGCCTAGGGTTAATAGGTTAAGGATTCGCTGCTAACCCGTTCATTTATTGGAAACGCCTGCACCGGCGGGGAAAGAGCGCTGGTGGCCGGCTCGGGCTTTCCGGTGGAAACTTTGCCGCAATCCTCGAGTGACCGGCGTTAGCATTTGCGGCGGGCGCGCGCAGGCTATAGAAAGCGGGCTTTCCACAACGAGGGGCACTGGGGCGGCTTGACCGATCGGCGGTTGCGACAAGCGGAGCGGGTTGCGGCACGCGAAGGCAGGCCGTCCGGGCGAGGAGGGGTGAGGCTGCGTCTGATGGCGCTGGTGCTGATCGCGCTTGCCGGCCTGATGCGGCCGGTTTCCGCCCGGGCCGAGACTTTGGTCTATGACGTCAAGCACTCGGTCTTTGGCGACATCGGCACCTACACCAACCAGATCGAGACCAGCGGCGCGGTCACCACGGTCAAGACCGCGGCGCACTTCCTGGTCAAGGCGCTGGGGGTTGGTCTGCATCGCGAGGACGCCCAGCGGGTCGAGCAATGGCAGGGCGGCCGGCTCACGTATTTTCACGGCGTCACCGTCAAGAACGGGGATACTGTCGAGGTAAGCGGCAAGGCCGACGGCAATAATTTCGTGATCACATCGCCGCTCGGCACCATCAACGCCCCGGCGACGATCAAGCCGGCAAACCCGTGGTCGGCCAAGAGTCTCGACTCGACGACGATGATGCGGGTCGATAACGGTAAGGTCGAACAGGTCCGGGTCAGCGGCGGCGGCGAGACCAATGTCACGATCAATGGCGCCAGCGTTCCGGCCAAGGAATATGAGATTTCCGGATCGACCCATTATAAAATTTGGATCGACAAGCGCGATATTCCGGTAATGTTCACAGTTGACGACGACAGCGGCCAAGTTACCTTTACCTTGAAGAAGTAAGGCTGCATTCGAACGTTTGGTCCGTCGCTCTGAGGAACCGCCGAACGATGAGCATCCAAACGAGCGGCGTAATAGCTTCCGAACGGCCGCATTGGACGCTCGGCGACATCGAATGGTCGAGCTTGCGCCGCGACCTTGTCGCCGATAACGAGGCGATGTTTTACCTGGTCGCCGGCGCGTCGTTTGTCGAGGCCACGACCGATCTCTACACGCAGAACCTGATCGATTATTTCTCCGACGATGACGAAATCACCAGCTGGCTCAAGGCGCATTGGCTTCCCGAGGAACTGCAGCACGGCGAGGCGCTGCGTCGCTATGTGCAGCTCGCGTGGCCCGATTTCGACTGGGACACCGTCTACGCGCGCTTCTTGCCCGAATTCACCCAGCAATGCGCCGAGGACGGGGTCGAGAAAACACGTATTCGCGAGATGACTTCACGCTGCATCGTCGAGATGGGCACCTCGAGTTATTACCGCACGCTGAGCCGGATGACCGACGAGCCGGTGTTGAGTGACCTTACCCGGCGCATCTCCGATGACGAGGTTCGCCACTACAAGCATTTCTATCGCTACCTAAAGAAATACCAGCGGCGCGAGGGCCAGCGCCGCGTCAGCGTTGCCCGCGCCTTGTGGAACCGGCTCAGGATGATCGACGGCGAGGACAGCCGCATCGCGATGCGGCACATCTATGAGGCGCGCAATGGCGGCCGTTCCCTCGGCTACCGCGCCTTAAAGCGCGTGCGGCGCGGGTGGCGGCCGTTGATCGCGCCGCATTTCCCGCACCGCATGTGCATGCAGATGTTACTGAAGCCGCTCGGGCTCGGGCCGCGCACCCACAGCATCGCGTTGCCGCTTATCGAGGCGGTATCGCGCCGGGTAGTCCCCTAGGCGCGGTCGACGCGGGCGGCGTAGCAGCCCGGCGCCGCATAATGGATGTGCAGATAGGCGGCTTTAGGGTTGGCGAGCAGCCGCTCGATCGCGCCCTCTGCATCGCGACCCTCGATCAACTCCCAGCCGACCATCATCGCGTCCCTGTCGAAGGCCCTAATGGCAAGTGTGCGTGAACGCAACTGCTCGGGCACCTCATCGATCCGGTCGAAACGCTCCTCACCGCGGCGGACATAGACCGCAAAACGCATCCGATACGGCGAGTCGACAGGGTGATGCTCGTAATTGACCAGGATCAGCTCGTCGCCCTGATGCGAGTCGGTGAGGCTGACGCGGCAGGGGTAGCCAGATTCACGGCCATCGGCGATGCGCCGCACCGCGCCATGCTCGGCCAGCTCGGCGTCTGACAACGAAAACAGCGGTGCAAATTCCTCGGCGGGCAGGCCGGATATACGGAAACTCATGGAACCCTCCTCATGCTGATGAGATCAACATAAGGACCGCCACACCCGATCGCGTCCCGTTGCTTGCGGTGTTATTGCACGCGGTGTCTGGAGCGCCGCATCAGCCGCGCAATCTGCCGAGCAAGAATTGCGCGATGGCTATCAGCCCCAGCCCCAGGGCCAAGACCACAAACGAGCTGGTCTCGATTTCGAACGGGTCGTGGCTGACATAGGTTTCGTAGACCGGCGCGATGACACCCGTGGACATCGAAATGATGCCGAGGTTGTTGAATGCCATCGCCGCCAATCGAAGCCGCTCGTTGAAGACCAAATTCGACGCCATCAGTGTGCGGCGTCCCAGGTCGTGGCCCAGCCGGTTTCGACCACCAGCGGCACCGACAGCTCGCAATGCGGCGCGCAGGCGCCTTCCATGACCTGCTTCATCAGCGAGGCGGTGGCTTGGATTTCGTCTTCCGGCACTTCAAACAACAGCTCGTCGTGCACCTGGAGCAGCATGCGCGCCTTGAGCCCGGAAGCCGCGAGCGCCGCCGGGATGCGGCCCATCGCCCGCTTGATGATGTCGGCCGCCGAGCCTTGCAGCGGCGCATTGATCGCCTGGCGCTCGGCGCCCATGCGCTTCATCGGGTTCGCGTCGCGGATCGACGGGATAAAGCATTTGCGGCCGAAGATCGTTTCGACATAGCCCGCGGCGCGGCACTCGGCCTTGATCCGCTCCATATAGGCGCGGATGCCCGGGAAGCGCTCGAAATAGAGGTCGATATAGGCTTTGGCCTCGGCCTGCGGCACGCCGATCTGGTTGCCGAGGCCGAACGCGCTGATCCCGTAGAGGATGCCAAAATTGATCGCCTTAGCCCGCCGCCGGGTCAGCGCGTCCATCTCGTCGAGCGGAACGTTGAATACCTCGCTCGCTGTCGCCGCGTGGATATCGTGGCCGGCGAGGAATGCCTCCTTCAGCGCCGGGATATCGGCGACATGGGCGGCGAGGCGCAGCTCGATCTGGCTGTAATCGGCCGACAGCAGCACATGCCCCGGCTCGGCGATAAACGCCTGCCGGATCTTGCGGCCTTCCTCGGTGCGAACCGGAATGTTTTGCAGGTTTGGATCATTCGATGAAAATCGGCCGGTGGTCGTCGCGGTCAACGCATAGGTCGTATGGACCCGCTGATCGTCCTCGTCGATCTCGCCGGCGAGCGCGTCGGCGTAGGTCGATTTGAGCTTGGTCAGCTGGCGCCATTCGAGCACGCGCCCCGGTACCGGGTGTAGCGGCAGCAATTGCTCGAGCACCGAGGCGTCGGTGCCATAGGCGCCGGTCTTCCCCCTGCGGCCGCCGGGCAGGTTGAGCTTGTCGAACAACACGTCGCCGAGCTGCTTGGGCGAACCGATGTTGAATTCGTTGCCGACATCCTGGTAGATCGCCGCCTCGATTTCGGCGATGCGACGGGCGAAATCGGTCGAGAGGTCGGCGAGCGCGTTGCGGTCGACCTTGATCCCGGCGTGCTCCATCGCCGCGACCGGCGGCACCAGCGGCCGCTCGACGGTCTCGTAGAGCGCGGTCATGTGTTCGGCGACGAGCCGCGCCTTCAAGTGCTCGTGCAGCCGCAACGCCGTATCGGCCCGCTCGGCGGTAAAGTCGCGCGCGGCTTCCGGCCCGACCTCGGCGAATTCGATCCGGCTCTTGCCGCTGCCGAGCAGCTCCTTGAGCGGCTTTAGATTGTGCTCGGCGGCGCGCGCCGCCAGTTCCTCGATATCGTGGTCGAACTGGCCGCCGTCGAGGACGTAGGACATCAGCATCGTGCAGTCATAGGGCGCGACGCGGACGCCGTGGCGCAGCAATAGCCGCGCCGTGTCCTTCATGTCGTGGCCGATCTTGAGCGTGCCGCGGTCTTCGAGCAGCGGCTTCAGCCGCGCCATGACCTGGTCAGCCTGCAGCGCGTTCGAGCCTGGCGCGGCGAGATCGAGACTGCCCTGACCGGCCGTCGCACGCGCCAGCGGCACGTATCCGGCGCGGCCAGTGCCGACGGCCAGCGCGATCCCGGCCAGTCCGGGCGCGGCGTGGATCGCGACGCAGCCGGAATTGGCCGCCGCGCCGATCCAGTTGTCGAGCTCGTCCAGCGTCTCGATCAGCGTGTAGCGCGTTTCGGTAAACGGCGCGACCGGTGGAACGATTGGCTCCAGCGCCCGCTCTTCCTCAACGGCCGCCACTGGCTGTGCGCCGGCCAGACGCTGCGTCATCCGCGTGCCGAGGGTGCGGAACTCCATGTCCTTGAGCCACGGCAGCAGCACGTTCGGGTCGATCGGCTTGACCGCGAGGTCCGAGAGCGGGCAGGGCAGCGGCACCTTGTCGTCGAGCTTGACCAGCTCGCGCGACAGCCGCGCCATGGCGGCGTGCTCGATCAGGCTTTCGCGCCGCTTTGGCTGCTTGATCTCGGGCGCGTGCTCCAACAGGTTTTCGAGATCGCCGTAGGTGTTGATCAGCTCGGCGGCGGTCTTGACCCCGATGCCCGGCACGCCCGGCACGTTGTCGACGCTGTCGCCGCACAGCGCCTGAACCTCGATGACCTTTTCCGGCCCGACGCCAAACCGCTCGCGCACTTCGGCGTCGCCGATGGGCCGGTTCTTGATCGGGTCGAGCATCGTCACCCGCTCGCGCACCAGCTGCATCATGTCCTTGTCGGACGAGACGATGGTGACGATTGCGCCGGCCTGTTCCGCCTCGCGCGAATAGGTCGCGATCAAATCGTCGGCTTCGTAATCCGGCACGTCGATCTTGCAGACGCCGAACGCGTCGGTCGCGTCGCGCACCAGCTTGAATTGCGGGATCAGATCATCCGGCGGTGGCGGGCGGTGGGCCTTGTATTGGTCATAGAGCTGGTTGCGAAACGAGCTGCCGGAATGGTCGAAGACCACGGCGATATGGTCGGCGTCGGTTTCCGACAGCAGCTTCGCCAGCATGTTCGAGAAACCGAGCACGGCGCTGGTCGGTGTCCCGTCGGAGCGGGTCAACGGCGGCAGCGCGTGGTAGGCGCGAAAGATAAAGCCCGACCCGTCGATCAGATAGACGTGGCGCGGCGCCAAGGAGGCACCATCGTGGCCGAGGGCGGGGCGCTGCTCGTTGCTGTCGTTGGGGGTGACGGTGTCGTTCATCGGGCTCGGTCAGTCGGCGTCGGTGTGGCGCGGTGGCGGTTCGGCACCGCCATGCGGCGCCATCTTACGATTGACGAAGGTCCGCGAGCAGTACGGGCATTCGACCTGGCCCGACGGCGCCAGGTTGAGATAGACGCGCGGGTGACCGAGCGCGCCGCCGCTGCCGCTGCAGGCAACCCGCACCTCGTCGGTTTCGACGGTTTCAAAGGGGCCCATCAAGCCATCCGGAACGTGTTGAGTGGCGCGGATTGACCGCTTAGCCAAGCGAATGATACCCGTTGAGCCGGGAGTTTCAATGGTTCGGTCTCGCATCTTTGGTGGCCGCTTCGACGCTCGGTTTTTATCCCGCCGGGTTGTGTTGGCCGCGCTCGTTGCTGCGCTTGCCGCCTGCGCTCCGAACGGCGGCGATTCCCCAGTGGCGCAAGTCGCCGCGACGCAGCCGGTGCTGTTGCCGGCGATCGCCCGCCCGGCGATCCACGACGCCAGCCTTGTCACTACCGACGCGCTCTCTTTGCCGCTGCGCAAATGGTTGCCGCAGGGCGAGCCGCGGGCGGTCATTCTGGCGCTGCACGGCATGAATGATTACAGCAATGCCTTCGACGCGCCGGCCAAGATCTGGGCGGCGCGCGGCATCGCCACCTATGCCTACGACCAGCGCGGGTTCGGCGGCGCGCCGGGCCGCGCTTTGTGGCCGGGAACCGCGGCGCTGACCACCGACGCGGTGACCGCGGCGACCTTGCTGCGCGGGATGTATCCCGGCAAGCCGCTCTATATGCTCGGCGAAAGCATGGGCGGCGCAGTCGCGATCCTCGCGACGTCGGGCGCGACCGGCATCCGCGTCGCCCCGGTCGACGGGGTCATCCTGTCGGCGCCGGCGGTATGGACTCGCGAGTCGATGCAGTTTCTGCCACGCCTGGCGCTGTGGGCCGGTGTCAGGATGTTCCCCGGCTGGGTGTTAACCGGGGAGAACCTGCACATCCTCGCCTCCGACAACATCCCGATGCTGATCGCGCTCGGCCGCGATCCGATGGTGATCAAGGGCGCCCGGGTCGATGCGCTTTACGGCCTTGTCGATCTGATGGACCGGACGATCGAGGCGGCGCCGAGCCTCACAATGCCGACGCTCTTGATGTATGGCGCGCATGATGCGGTGATCCCGGCCGACCCGATGCGCGCCTTTGTCGCCGCGCTGCCGGCCGGCGCCGTGCATCACGACCGGCTCGGCTATTACCAGCAGGGTTACCACATGCTGTTGCGCGATCTCGAAGGCCCGCGCGTCGCCGCCGATGTCGCGAGCTGGGTGCTCGACCGCGCCGCCGCATTGCCCTCGCATGCTGATGCCATCGAGGCCGCGCGCCCGTGGCCGCCGGTCGCGGCGGGCGGATAGCGCTACCGCCGCTGTTTTCGATTATGGCAATTGCGATATAATCAAAAATGGTGCGTGCATCCGGATCGTCAAGACCGGCCCCGAGAAAAATCGCGCGCTTGCACCCGCCGCGGCTTGGCGCTAATCCCTAGCGCGGCGCGGACCCGTAGCTCAGCTGGATAGAGCGCTGCCCTCCGAAGGCAGAGGTCGTACGTTCGAATCGTATCGGGTCCGCCAGTGATCCAGCCTGTCTCGTCGCAGCCATCCCTTTAGGTGGGCGTTTGCGCCTCGTTTACGGGAAGTGACCACTCGCTCTTGCCCTTAGGCTATGCGGTCAGACATTCGACGGCCGTGCGGACGGAAGGCTCCAATCCCGAGCCACCGGCGGCAACGTGGGCGAGAATTTCGTTGCGCATGCGCGGGTCCCAGAATTTCACGATGTGGTCGGCGATCAGCGGCACCGCCTTTTCTTCGCCCTGTCCGGCGAAGAATTTGCCGATCTGATTGGCCATATAGACGAGTTTATCAGGCGACATGTTCGGTCACTCTGAGCCCGGCCGCCTTCGCCTCGATGCGCCGCGGATGGGTGAACAGCTCGAACCCGTCGTCGCGGGCGATCGCGGCGAGCGTGATTCCGGCGGCCTCGGCGGTGCGGATCGCGAGCGCGGTCGGGGCCGACACCGCGACGATGACCGGTGCGCCGATCACCGCCGCCTTTTGCACCATCTCGACCGAGACCCGGCTGGTCAGCACGACGATGCCGCGGGCCGGCGAATGCCCGGCACGCGCCAGCGCCCCAGCCAATTTGTCGAGCGCGTTGTGGCGCCCGACGTCCTCGCGCAGCGCGACAAGGCCCTTGTCCGGCTGCCAGAACCCGGCGGCGTGAACCGCCCGCGTCTCGCGATTAAAGGCCTGGGCGGCCGGCAGCGTGGCGACGGCCGTGCTTATCGCTGCCGCGGAGACGCGTAAATCGCTGGTCACCACCGGCGGGAGCCGATTTGCCTCGGCGAGGCTCTCGATACCGCACAATCCACAGCCGGTTGGGCCGGCCAGATGCCGGCGCCGGTCGGTAAAGGCATCGCCGCGCGGCTTGGCGATCCACATCCGCAGTTCGATGCCATCGTCGCCCGGCACGATTTCGAGCGCTTCGATCTCGCCGGCGCGGCCGATGATGCCCTCGGTCAGGCTAAAGCCGACCGCGAAGTCCTCAAGATCGCTTGGGGTCGCCATCATCACCGCATGCGTGACGCGGTTGTAGGTTAGCGCGATCGCCGTCTCCTCGGGGATCGCGCGCTCGCCGGCGCGCAGTTGTCCGCCTCGCCACGCGGTGCGGCGAACGTGGCGAACCGGCGCTGGCAGGCCGTCGTTCATTCGGCGGCTTCGACCGAAACGATGCGGCGGGTCTCGCGGCTCAGCGCCTCGTATCCCTCCTGCCACTTCGACGGGCCGTTCGACGGTGACACCTGCACCGCTGTCACCTTGTATTCGGGGCAATTGGTCGCCCAGTCCGAATAGTCGGTGGTGATGACGTTGGCCTGCGTGTCGGGGTGGTGGAAGGTCGTGTAGACGACGCCCGGCGCGACGCGGTCGGTAATCTTGGCGCGCAGACTGGTTTCGCCGGCCCGGCTTCTGAGCCGGACCCAATCGCCGTCGCGGATGCCGCGCTCCTCGGCGTCGTGCGGGTGGATTTCGAGCCGGTCTTCCTCATGCCAGATCGAGTTGTGCGTGCGGCGTGTCTGCGCCCCGACATTGTACTGACTGAGGATGCGGCCGGTGGTCAGCAGCAGCGGAAAGCGCGGCCCAGTCTTTTCGTCGGTCGGCACGTATTCGGTGATCAGGAAATTGCCCTTGCCGCGCACAAAGCCGCCGATGTGCATGATCGGCGTGCCGTTGGGCGCTTTGTC
>Ga0070733_10002801_pt1 | contig 12144 bp, 7 predicted proteins | sample Coa_R1_9_FD_66450 | JGI IMG/M metagenome (GOLD analysis project Ga0070733, IMG submission 66450) | Surface soil microbial communities from Centralia Pennsylvania, which are recovering from an underground coalmine fire - Coalmine... | ecosystem: Environmental > Terrestrial > Soil > Unclassified ... | reverse complement strand
TACGCCCCTTCCCAAGCCGCGCAGATCTTTTCTTTCAAATCACCTTCAACGAACCACGACCGACCCGACGCAAAAAATATCCAAATTTCAGGTTGACTTTGTATCTTTCGATATATATCTTTAGATACGTTTTAAGACACAGCCACATTTGGAGCACCCCTCATGCGTCACTCTCACCACTCTCGTTACACCTGGGACCGCGAACCGATGTTCGCGGACGCCTTCTCATTCCGCGCGTTCTGGCACGCGACCGGCCGCCACTCTCACGGGCGCGGCGGCGGTGGCGGCCACTGGGGCGGTCGCGGCGGCTTCGACGGCGATAACGAGGGCCTGCCGCGCGGCCGCAAATTCACCGGCGACGATCTGCAACTGCTGCTCCTCGCGCTGATCGCCGAAGCGCCGCGCCACGGCTACGAGCTGATCAAGGCGCTCGAAGCGCGCTCGAACGGCTTCTACGCGCCGAGCCCCGGCATGGTCTATCCGGCGCTGACCTATCTCGAAGAGCTCGGCTACGTGACGGTCCAGGTCGAAGGCAACCGCAAGCGCTATGAACTCGCCGAGCCGGGCCGCGAGCATCTGGCCGAGAACCGCGAACGCGTCGACATGATGCTCGCGAAACTCGCGCACATCGCCCACCGGATGGATTCCGTGCGGCGCGCCTATGCAGGCGAAGAAGCCGACGACGCCGAACCGGGCGGCTGGCTGCCTGAACTCCACGAAGCCAAGAGAGCGCTCAAGCGCGCGCTGATCCGCCACGCGGGCGCATCCACGGCGGAACAGCAGCGCATCGCGGCGATCCTTTTGCGCGCCGCAGCCGAAATCGAAGGCGGCGCAAGCAAGCCCGCCGGCAACCCGGGCGCCGGCGAAACCGTTTGAATATCTTGGAAGAATCTATGCAAAACCACCCCGAATTGACCGTGACGCGCGTGCGTCACCCGCTGAAATTCCGCCTTTTGCAGGTCAAGCGCATCCACACGCTGACGCCGCATCTCAAGCGCATCACGCTGACGGGCGACGATCTCGAAGACTTCGAATCGGCGTCCTTCGACGATCACCTCAAAGTGTTCTTCCCCGAGCCCGGCGCGGACAAGCCGGCCATGCCGGTTGCCGGTCCGGACGGTCCGGTGTTTCCGCCCGACCGCCCGCGCCCGACGGCGCGCGACTACACGCCGCGCCGCTTCGATCGCGCCACGCGCGAGCTCGACATCGACTTCGTGTTGCACGACGCGGGTCCGGCCACGACCTGGGCGGCGCAAGCGCTGCCCGGCCAATACCTCGGTGTCGCCGGCCCGCGCGGTTCGTTTGTCGTGCCGGCCGGCTTCGACTGGCATCTGCTGATCGGCGACGACACCGCGCTGCCCGCGATCGCCCGCCGCCTCGAAGAACTGCCGGCAGGTTCACGCGTCGCCGCGATCCTCGAAGTCGCCGATTTTGCGGCGCAGATCGAGTTCAACACGGCCGTGGATCTTCACGTCGTCTGGCGGCATCGCAACGAAGCGGGAGCACCAGACGATGCACTGCTGCAAGCCGTGCGCGACACCTATCTGCCGAAAGGCGACGGCTATGTGTGGGCCGCCGGCGAATCCTCGGCGATCCGCGCGGTGCGCCAGCACTTGTGCAGCGAGCGCGGCATCGACAAGACGCGCATTCGCGCTTCAAGCTATTGGCGCCGCGGCACGGCGGCGGTTCACGAGTCGCTCGACGACTGACCCGCAGCCCCCCGCCAGACGGACGTCACGAACAACAGGACATCAACGAATATGTACGCCCTTTCCGCCAGCCGCGAGCGCAGCCTGCTATGGCTCCTCGCGCTGACCCAGTTCACGCTGATCATGGACTTCATGGTCATGATGCCGCTGGGTCCGCAGATCATGCACGCGTTTCAGATCACCCCCGCCGCGTTCGCGACGGCGGTGTCGACCTATTCGTGGTGCTCCGGTCTTTCAGGACTCCTTGCCGCCACCTATATCGACCGCTTCGACCGCCGCCGTCTGCTGCTCGCGGCGTACGCGCTGTTTGCGCTGTCGAACCTCGCCTGCGCGATCGCAACGAGCTACCCGATGCTGCTCGCGGCACGCGCGTTCGCCGGCATTGCGGGCGGCGTGCTCGGCTCGGTCATCATGGCGATCGTCACCGACGTGATCCCCGTCGCGCGCCGCGGCGCCGCAACCGGCGTCATCATGACGGCGTTCTCGCTCGCGGCGATCGCGGGCGTGCCGGCCGGCGTCGTGCTCGGCGCGCACTTCGGCTGGAGCGCGCCGTTTTGGCTGCTCGTCGCGCTGTCCGTGCTGATCTGGCTCGGCTGCTCGCGCGCCGTGCCGCACTTGAACGAACATCTCGCCCATCGAGCGCCGCCGCTCGTCGAAGTGCTGCCCGCGCTGTGGCGACTCATGAGCTATCCGCGGCACCTGAAGGCGTTCGCACTCACGTTCACGATGATGCTGTCGCACATGCTCGTGATCCCGTTCATCTCGCCAGTGCTGGTCGCCAATCACGGCATAGCGCCCGCGCAACTGCCGTGGATCTATATGGCAGGCGGCGCCGCCACGTTCTTCACGTCGCGCGCGGTCGGCCGGCTCGCCGACCGCTACGGGCGCCGCCAGATCTTCCTCGCGTTCGGCATCGTGTCGATGCTGCCCTTGCTGTTCATCACGCATTTGCCCGATCTGCCGTTTGGCGTCTTCATCGGGTTCTTCGCGTTCTTCATGGTCGTCTCGTCGGGCCGCATGGTGCCGATGCAGGCGCTGCTCACCACCGTGCCGGCGCCTTCGCAGCGCGGCGCGTTCCTGAGCGCGAACAGCGCGGTGCAGGCGCTCGGCACCGGCTGCGGCGCGTGGCTCGGCGGCTTGCTGCTGTCGCCGGGGCCGGCCGGGCACATCCTTGGCTATGGGACGAACGGCTGGCTCGCCGTCGCGCTTCTGGTCGTTGCGCTGTTGTGGGTGAGCCAGGTAAAGGGCGCAACCGATGGCCGGGCCGCGCCGGCGCCGGACCCGCGGGAGCTGGTCGGCGAAGCCTGAACGACGACGGCTGAGCTCGGCAGCTTGGCTCGCCGATCACGTGATCTCGAATCGAACCAGCAACTCGGCAAGCTCGTCGTCACGGTCTGAAACGAAAATGGCGGGAAGCGGCATGACACCGCTCCCCGCCTTTCGGCTGACTATCGGCTACGCAGTGCTGCTTACGCCGTCCGCAGCCCCTCCTGCGTTCGTGACTTCGCGCCGCTGCCTGCCGTGCGCGCCAGCACCGGCGCGAGCGCCGCGCCCGTATGGCTCGCGCGCACCCGCACCAGGGTTTCCGGATCGGCCGCCGCGACGATCGCGCCGCCGCCGACGCCGCCTTCCGGGCCAAGATCGATGATCCAATCAGCTTCCGCGATCACGTCGAGATCGTGCTCGATGACGACGACGCTATGCCCGCCGTCGACGAGCCGATGCAGCACGCGGATCAGCTTCGCGACGTCGGCCATATGCAGGCCGACGGTCGGCTCGTCGAGCACGTAGAGCGTGTGCGGCGCCTTTTGCCCGCGGCGCGTGATGTCGTCGCGCACCTTGGAGAGTTCGGTGACGAGCTTGATGCGCTGCGCCTCGCCGCCGGAGAGCGTCGGCGACGGCTGGCCGAGCGTGAGATAGCCGAGGCCCACGTCCTTCATCAACTGCAGCGGATGCGCGATGTTCGACATCGATGCGAAGAACTCGACGGCCTCATCGACTTCCATCGTCAGCACGTCGCCGATGTTCTTGCCGCGCCAGGTGACCGCGAGCGTCTCCGGATTGAAGCGCTGGCCGTGGCAGACATCGCACGGCACCTTCACGTCGGGCAGGAAGCTCATGCCGATCGTGCGCACGCCCTGGCCTTCGCAGGCGGGGCAGCGTCCTTCGCCGGTGTTGAACGAGAAGCGCGATGCCGTGTAGCCGCGTGCGCGCGCTTCGAGCGTGTCGGCAAAGAGCTTGCGGATCGTGTCCCAGACGCCGATGTAGGTCGCCGGACACGAGCGCGGCGTCTTGCCGATCGGCGTCTGATCGACTTCGAGCACGCGGTCGATCGCTTCCCAGCCGCTGATCGAATCGCACCCTTGCCAGCTATGCGTCACGTTGAGCGATGCGCGCGGCGCCGAGCGCGCGAGCACGCTCGCGCGGCGCTTGTCGGCGGACGGCCCGCCTTCGCCGCTTGCCTGAGCGCTCTTGCGCGCGCGCTTCGTCGCCGGCGACGACAGCACCGAGCGGCCCACCGCGTCGAGCAGGTTCGTCATCAGCACGTCGCGCGCGAGCGTCGACTTGCCGGAGCCGCTAACACCGGTGATCGCGACGAGCCGCGAGAGCGGAAGGTTCGCGGTCACGTTGCGCAGGTTGTGCAGCTTGCCGCCGTGCACGGTCAGCCAGCGCTCGGGCACCGCGGCCGAGCGCTTGGTTTCCTGCGCGACCTCGCGGCGCGTCTGCAGCGGATGCACGATCGGCTCCGCGAGGAACTGGCCGGTCAGCGAATCCTTGCGCGCGGACAGGTCGCCAACGCCGCCTTGCGCCACCAACTGCCCGCCGCGCTTGCCCGCGCCCGGGCCGATGTCGATGATGTGATCGGCGCGCCGGATCGTGTCCTCGTCGTGCTCGACGACAACGAGCGTGTTGCCCTTGTCGCCGAGCCTTTTCAGCGCGTTCAGCAGGATCTGGTTGTCGCGCGGATGGAGGCCGATCGTCGGTTCGTCGAGTACGTAGCAGACGCCCTGCAGATTGCTGCCGAGTTGCGCGGCAAGACGAATCCGCTGCGCTTCGCCGCCCGAGAGGCTCGGTGCCGCACGATCGAGGCTCAGATAGCCGAGGCCCACTTCTTCGAGGAATTGCAGGCGGCTCTGGATTTCGCTGACGACATCGCGCGCGATCTGCGCGTCGCGTCCGTTCATCTTGAGCGAGTCGATCCAGCGGCGCGTGTCGGACACGGTCCACTGCGCGACATCGGTGATCGCTTGCGCGTCGAACGTGACGGCGCGCGCGGCCGCGTTCAAGCGCGTGCCATGGCAGTCCGGACACGGCTCGTCGCCGACGCCTTCCGGCTCCTGTTCCTCCGACGGCAGGCTCTGTTCGCGGCCACGGCCGTCTTCGACAAGGGTCGTGTCGTCGAAGACCGCGCGCTGCTCGCGCGTGAGCGCAAGGCCCGTGCCGACACAGGTCGTGCACCAGCCGTGCTTGCTGTTGTACGAGAACATGCGCGGATCGAGTTCGGGGTAGCTCGTGCCGCACACCGGGCACGCGCGCTTCACTGAAAGCACTTTCACCGCGCCGACGCGCGACGTGCCGTGACCGTTGTTCAACGCATCGCTCAGACCGTCCAGCGGCGTGAGCAAATGCATGACACCCTTGCCGAGTTCGAGCGTCTGGTCGAGCGCTGCCCGCAGTTCGGCCTCGCGGTCCGCCGATACGACGAGATCGGCGACCGGCAACTCGATCGTATGTTCGCGGAAGCGGTCGAGCTTCGGCCACGGGTCGACCGGCAGGAACTCGCCGTCGACGCGCAAGTGCGTATTGCCGCGCGCCTTCGCCCACTTCGCGAGATCCGTATAGACGCCCTTGCGATTGACGACGAGCGGCGCGAGCAGGCCGACGTGCTCGCCTTTGTGATCGCGCAGCAACTGCGCGGCGATCGATTCGACGCTTTGCGACGTGACGGGCGTGCCGTCGTGCACGCAATGCTGGATGCCGAGCTTCACGTAGAGCAGGCGCAGGAAGTGCCAGACCTCCGAGGTCGTCGCGACCGTGCTCTTGCGGCCGCCGCGCGAGAGGCGCTGCTCGATCGCCACTGTCGGCGGGATGCCGTAGACGGCGTCGACTTCGGGGCGTCCCGCGGGCTGCACGATCGAGCGCGCGTAGGCGTTCAGCGATTCGAGGTAGCGGCGCTGGCCTTCGTGGAACAGGATGTCGAACGCGAGCGTCGACTTGCCCGAGCCGGACACGCCGGTGATCACGTTGAAGCGCCCGTGCGGGATGTCGACGTCGAGCGCCTTCAAGTTGTGCTCGCGCGCGTTGACGATGCGTACGACGTTGTCGCCTTCAACCGCGCGGCGCGCGCGGGCCGCCGCGAGCGCCGTTTGCAGCGGCACGCCCGTATCGATTTGCGCCGCGGCGTTTACGTCCGCACCCACGCCCATCGCCTCGTCGTATTGAATCAGCGCCTGCCCCGTATGCGATTCAGCGCACGCCTTCACGTCTTCCGGCGTCCCCGCGACGAGCACGCGCCCGCCGCCGTCGCCGCCTTCGGGACCGAGGTCGATCAGCCAGTCCGCCGCGCGGATCACGTCGAGGTTGTGCTCGATCACGATCAGCGAATGGCCGCCCGCGAGCAGCTTGCCAAACGAACGCATCAGCTTCGCAATGTCGTCGAAATGAAGACCCGTGGTCGGCTCGTCGAACATGAAGAGCCGGCCGGCGGAGGCGCCTTGTTTGCCGCGCCCCTGGGCGGTCTCGGCGAGAAAGCCCGCGAGCTTCAGGCGCTGCGCTTCGCCGCCCGACAAGGTCGGCACCGGTTGGCCGAGCTTCACGTATTCGAGGCCCACGTCGACGATCGGCTGCAACACGCGCAATACGTCCGCGTCTTTCGCGAAGAACGCCGCCGCCTCGCTGACGGTCAGCTCGAGCACGTCGGCGATCGACAGCGCGCGCGGCGGCATCCCGCGCTCGATCTTCACGTCGAGCACTTCGGCACGATAGCGGCGGCCGTCGCAATCGGGGCAGCGCAGGTAGACATCGCTCAAGAACTGCATCTCGATGTGCTCGAAGCCCGAGCCGCCGCACGTCGGACAGCGTCCGTCGCCCGAGTTGAAGCTGAACGTGCCCGCGCCGTAGCCGCGCTGCGCGGCGAGGGGCGCCTTCGCGAACAGCTTGCGGATCTCGTCGAACGCGCCGACGTAGCTCGCCGGATTCGAGCGCGCAGTCTTGCCGATCGGCGATTGATCGACGAACACGGCGTCGCTGATGCGATGCGCGCCCGTGAGCTGGCGGTACGCGCCCGGCGCTTCGGTTGCCTTGCCCAGTTGCCGCGCGAGCGCCGGATACATGACGTCTTGCAGCAGCGTCGATTTGCCGGAGCCGGACACGCCCGTCACGCAGACGAGGCGCCGCAACGGAATCTCGACCGTCACGTCCTTGAGGTTGTGCTGCGTCGCGCCTTCGAGAACGATGCGCGGCGTGTCCGCGTCGATCCGCCGGCGCTCCCAGTGCGAGGCGTCGGCAACGTGCTTCCTGCCGCTCAGATAGTCGCCGGTCAGCGTGCCGGCCTTGCGGATATCGCCAGGCGCGCCGTCGAAGATGATCGTGCCGCCGCGTTCGCCCGGGCCCGGCCCCATGTCGATCAAACGATCGGCCGCGAGCATCACCGACGGATCGTGCTCGACCACCACGAGCGTGTTGCCCGCGTCGCGCAGCCGCTGCATCGCCTCGACGATACGGTTGAGATCGCGCGGATGCAGGCCGATGCTCGGCTCGTCGAGCACAAAGAGCGTCTTCGTCAGCGATGTGCCGAGTGCGGTCGTCAGGTTGATCCGCTGGACTTCGCCGCCCGAGAGCGTGCGGCTCTGGCGATCGAGCGTCAGGTAGCCGAGGCCCACGTCGCACAGGTATTTCAGGCGCGTGCGCACTTCGGCGATCAGGAGCTTCAACGCGTCGTCGAGCAGCGCGCTCGGCAGCGTGATCTCGTCGAAGAAGCGGCGGATGCGCTCGATCGGCAGCAGCATCAGATCGTGCACCGTGAGCCCAGGCAGCGCTTCCAGTTGAGCGCGCGACCAGGCGACGCCGCGCGGCATGAAGCGCGCTTCGGAAGCCAGCACGGCGTCGGCGTTCGCCTTCGTGCCGAGACGCCACAACAGCGATTCGGTTTTCAGGCGCGCGCCGCCGCAGGTCTCGCACGGCGTGTAGCTGCGGTACTTCGACAAGAGCACGCGGATGTGCATCTTGTACGCCTTCGATTCGAGGTAGCTGAAAAAGCGCTTCACGCCATACCACTGACGCTGCCAGTGGCCGTCCCAATCGGGGGAGCCGTTGATGACCCAGTCGCGCTGCCCGGCGGTCAGTTCCGCCCAGGGCGTGTTGACGGGGATGCCGGCGCGCCCCGCGTAGCGCATCAAGTCGTCCTGACATTCTTTCCACGCGGGCGTCTGCAGCGTCTTGACCGCGCCGCCGCGCAAGGTCTTGCGCTCGTCGGGAATCACGAGCCCGAGGTCGACGCCGATCACGCGGCCGAAACCGCGGCACACATCGCAAGCGCCGTAGGCCGAGTTGAACGAGAACAGGCCCGGCTGCGGATCGGCGTAGCGCAGATCGCTGTCGGGGCAATGGAGGCCGGTCGAGAAGCGCCACACTTGCGGCGCGTTCGGCTTGCCGTCGGCTTGCTTGTCATCGTCGCCCGATTCCGGCAGCACATAGACGTTCACGCGCCCCGCGCCGCGCTTGAGCGACGCTTCGATCGCCTCGACCGCGCGCGCTTTTTCGGTTTTCCGCAAGCGGAAACGGTCGGCGACGACGTCGAGCAGCTTGCGCGTGCCGCTCGGCGATTGCGCTACGCGCCGGGCCGCCCCAAGCGTCCCGCCGTCCCCCCGGGCGGCAGCGAACCCAGTGAGCGTGGGGGCCGTTGCCACCTCGCGCTGTGCCTGCACGCGTGTATAGCCGCTCGCGGAAAGCCATTGCTCGACCTCGGCCTCGGTCGCCGAATCGGGCAGCTCGACCGGGAACGTGACGACGACGCGCGGATCGCCGGCCGCGGCGCTGCGCTCGAGCAGCTCGGCGTAGATCGTCTCCGGCGTGTCGTGCCGCACGGCTTGCGCGGTCTCCTTGTCGAACAGCTCGGCGGCGCGCGCGTACAGAAGCTTCAGATGGTCGTTCAGCTCGGTCATCGTGCCGACCGTCGAGCGCGAACTGCGCACGGGGTTGGTCTGATCGATCGCGATCGCGGGCGGCACGCCGTCCACGCGATCGACTTGCGGCCTGTCCATCCGGTCGAGAAATTGACGGGCGTACGCGCTGAAGGTCTCGACGTAGCGCCGCTGCCCTTCCGCGTACAGCGTATCGAACACCAGGCTCGACTTTCCCGAGCCGGACGGACCCGTGACGACCGTCATTTCGCCGGTGTGCAGATCCAGGTCCACGTTTTTCAGGTTGTGCTGACGGGCTCCGCGAATGCGGATGACGCCGGATGTCATGGGAGCGATCCTTTTCTGATGCCTGGGAGAGTCGGAATGCGTCCTCGTTGCTGCCTCGTTTGCGAAGCAAGAAAAGACGCCAGGGGTGCAATGATAGCCCCGTCAAACGCGCGTCGCTAACGCTCGATTTCGGGCGGGGTTTGTGCGGCGGATCGGCGCGTGGCGCAGGTTTCCGGGCTGATTGATTGGCACGCGCGACTAATGGAACGGCAGGAAAAACTCGCCACGCGCGCTCGTTAAAACGGCCGCAATCGCGCGCCCCTAGCTCGCGCCGATGCCCCGCAGTCACGCCAGAGTTCGCGTCAATCGGCGGTTAGTTGCCTTTGCCGTCCAGCACGGCGGCAACGCGCGCATGCAGCATCGGCACGACATCGCGTTCGAACCAAGGATGATGTTTGAACCAGCCAAGATTGCGCGGCGACGGATGCGGCAACGGCAGCCGATGCTCGCCGTAATCGCGCCAGGCTTGCACGGTCTGCGTAAGCGTCGCCTTGCGCTCGCCGGCGAGGAAACGCTGCTGCGCGTAACGGCCGACGAGCAGCGTCAGCTCGACTTCCGGCAACTCGGCAAGCACACGGTCGAGCCACAATTGCGCGCACTCGCGGCGCGGCGGCAGATCGCCCGACGGTCCCTTGCCCGGATAGCAAAAGCCCATCGGCACGAGCGCAATGCGCGAAGCGTCGTAGAAGATGTCCTCGCCGATGCCCATCCACGAGCGCAACCGCTCGCCGCTCTGGTCGTTCCACGGCACGCCGGTTTCGTGCACGCGCGCGCCCGGCGCCTGGCCGACGATCAGCACGCGCGCCGCCCTCCCCGCCTGCAACACCGGGCGCGGGCCGAGCGGCAATACGCTCTCGCATGCCCGGCATGCGCGGATCTCGGCGAGGAGCGCCGGCAAACCGGGCTGCTGTTTTTGCATTGGCTGTCGGTAGATGTCAGTGGTGTGCGAGCTTCGCCAGCAGATACTCGCGCAGCACGACCGCCTGGTTGTGCTCGGGATCGCGCGCGCCGAACAGCAGCGTGACCGGGCCCTTGGCAACGGCTTCGAGGATCGGCTCCAGACAGTCGGGATGCGCGTCGAGTTCCGTGCGATAACGGCTCACGAATTCGCTCCAGCGTTTGGGATCGTGGCCGAACCAGCGGCGCAACTCGTCGCTTGGCGCGGCGTCGCGCAGCCAGGCGTCGAGATGCAGTTCTTCTTTCGTCACGCCGCGCGGCCACACTCGATCGACGAGAAAACGCGCGCCGCGCTCGCTGAGCGGACGATCATAAGCTCGGCTGATGCCGATCCGGGACGATTTCATGATGTTGGCATGCGGGCGGAAACCGCGCCGGCGCTTCGCCGCCGCGCTTCGCCGCCGCGCAAAACTGACGATTGGGCGGAAAATCAATATATCACTTCGTGATACAGGCCGCAGGGGAGCCGTCGCTCCAGGCCCCGGCGCCGGTCAGGCGTGAGGAATGACGGGACCGATATCGGGCGACACCTGCCGCAAAGTCGCATCGAGCGCCAGGGCCGCGGCGCGATCGCCCTCCGTGGCGAGCGGCACGCGAAACACGGTCTGCCGGTTGTGCCCGGCTGCAGCGGGCGAATCCCACAGCAGCTCGATCCGTTGGCGCAGATGCCGGCTGCCCATGCGCGAGTGCGTAGAGGCCATCGCGGGCGCGGCGCCCGGCAGCGCCGTTTCGACGGCGCGCACGTCGCCGAGCGGCGTCACGACGGGCTGCACGTCCGACGCCGGCCACTTGACCGACAACTCGCGCGCGTCGTACTGCCCGACCTTGCGGCTCTCGACCCACACGACGACGGTACGCGTGTTCGCATCGAGTGAAATCGCGTAGCGGCCGATCGCGAAACGCTTGGCCGCGATGTTCGTGCGCCACAGCGCGCGCGAACGGCAAATCCACATGACCGCCGCGTAGAGCGCCGGCGCGACGACGAGCCAGCCGTTGGTCTCGGCGATCGTATTGATGGTGCGGCGCCAGCCGGCGGCCCAGACGAACGCCCCGATCGACCAGATCGCGAACGCGAGCCCGATCAGAGCGAAGAACCGGAGCGCCTGGCGCAGCCATTGCGGCAGCGGGTGGAACGGGCGCTCGGCCCGCGCCTGAGCGCCTGGCAGGACAATGAGGAGGAACAGGAAGACGACGTTGATGCAGGCCCACGGCGACGACGTCATCGCCGACAGCGACGCGCCGTACCCCATTTGCGACATCGAATAGAGCCAGCGCGCGAGAATCACGAGACCGATGGCGCGCAGCGCGAACAGCGTTCCGGCGCCGGGCGCCGGATTCGCACGCGTTTGATTCGTTCTCGCCAAAACGTCCTCCTGACATCGACTGAGCGCCGTCGGGCTGGACGCCGTCCGGCTTCGCGCCATCCGCAAAACGGCACGGCGGCCATTATAGGGACATTGCAAGAACCGCTCACGCGCATTGCCCGCTTCGAATGCAAAATCGGCGCAAGGACGCAGCCACGAGCCTTTGAAGCGAGGCGCAAAAACAACAACGCCCCGCATGCGGACCTTCGCATGCGGGGCGTTACCGGCGCCAGGCGTCTCGCGGACACCCGCGCGTCTGGCTGCGGCGAACGAGTCTAATCCATTCGCCGGATTAGCCGGCCGCGACTTCGCGCAGCACGGTGCGGCGCTTCTGGCGCAGCAGATTCTCGTACGAATTGAGGTAGTTCTGCGCCATCACCTTCGACGAGAAGCGGTCTTCGAACGCCTTGCGCACGGTTGCGCGCGGCAGCGAGGACAGACGCTTGACGGCGGCCACGGCGCTGATTTCGTCTTCGACGACGAAACCGGACACACCATTTTCGATCACTTCCGGCACCGAGCCGCGCTTGAACGCGATCACCGGCGTGCCGCAAGCCATCGCTTCGATCATCACGAGACCGAAGGGCTCCGGCCAATCGATCGGGAACAGGAGCGCGTGCGCGTTGCCGAGGAATTCGGTCTTCT
>Ga0070733_10002800_pt1 | contig 12160 bp, 13 predicted proteins | sample Coa_R1_9_FD_66450 | JGI IMG/M metagenome (GOLD analysis project Ga0070733, IMG submission 66450) | Surface soil microbial communities from Centralia Pennsylvania, which are recovering from an underground coalmine fire - Coalmine... | ecosystem: Environmental > Terrestrial > Soil > Unclassified ... | reverse complement strand
CAACCGAACGCCGACGCCGCCAGCCATTTGCCCGCAGCCAGCGCAGCGCGAGGCACGGGGCTGAGCAGCAGCGGTTCCAGCGACCCACGCTCGCGTTCACCGGCCGTCGCATCGATAGCGATCTGCATTCCGCCCGTCAAAGCGGCCAGAACCAGGAAAAGAGGCAGGATGTTGAGCAGGGTCGCCAATCGCTCCTGCGCGCTGGAAACCTCCACGTCCTGAACCTGCACCGGCACCGCAATCGAAGGAGCCACTCCGCGCGCGATCAGCCGCAACGCAGCCAGTTGGCTGGAATAGTCGGTGACCAGCGTTTTGGCGCGTGCCGCCTTTGGCCGCGCGGTATCGCGCGTCCCGTCGGTGATCAATTTTACTGGCGCAGGGATCCCGCGCGCCATATTCTTGGAGAAATCCTTTTCGATAATGAGAACAACGTCCTCTTTGCGATCCCGAACAGCCTGCTCAGGATCGGCCGGGGCCGCCACAATCTCGACTCCCGTCTGCTGCTTCAGCCAATCGATAAACGCGGGCGCGTATTCGGCTCCCGCCACCGGCAGCTTAATCTCCTGGGAGTCCCTGCTGCGGCCGGCGATCACCGTAAACATTCCTCCAATGAGGAGCGGCGAAAGCGTAGCGCCAATCAGCGCGGACGCAATCGAGCGCCGGTCGCGGGCGCCGTCGCGGAGCTCCTTCGCCAGTACGATCCACACCAGGCGAAGCCGGTTCATGAGATTTCCTCCGTCTCCAGCCCGGAAAGCGCGACGAATGCGTCCTCCAGGTTGTCACGACCGGTGAGGCTGCGCAGCTCGTCGGGCGTTCCATCGGCAACCACGGTCCCTTGCGCGATCACCACAATGCGATCGCACAGCGCCGAAACCTCCTGCATGATGTGGCTCGAAAACAGCACGCAACAGCCGTCCCGCCTCAGCCCCCGGATCACCTCCCGCATTGCGCGCGTGCTCATCACGTCGAGCCCATTGGTGGGTTCGTCCAGAATCACGTTGCGCGGCTGATGCACCAGCGCCCGGGCCAGCGCCACCTTGGTTCGTTCGCCTTGCGAAAAGCCCGATACGCGGCGGTTCGCCAGTTCATGCAGTCCCAGACGCGCAATCAGAGCCTTGGTTCTTTCGGCAAGAGCGGGCCCGTCAATGCCGTGCAGCCGGCCGAAGTATTCGATGTGCTCGATGGGTGTCAACCGCGGATACAGCCCGCGCGAGTCCGGCAGCAGGCCCATGTGCGTCTGCGCACCGATGGGATCGGCCACGACATCGGCATTGTCCACACGAATCGTCCCCGCGTCCGGCCGCATCAGTCCCGAGAGCATGCGCAGGGTCGTGGTCTTACCGGCGCCGTTCGGTCCCAGAAGTCCGACCACCGTCCCATCTCCGGCGTCGAAACTAACGCCCCGGACCGCCTCCACCGCGCCGAAGCTCTTGCGTAATCCCCGAATTTCGATCATGGGGTTGGCTGATCGGCGCCTGTATAGTTCACAAAAAATGGAGGCCGGTGCTGCGACTCTAAGCATGCCGGGTCCACATCTTTGGCGCTGCCTTGATCGAGAAATTTGCCGATGAGCAGCGGCACGCAGCCTCGCGGAGTGGTGCCATGTCCAGCTCCGGGCACGATGAAATGCTTCGAGTTCTTCAAGTACTGCCCCACGTGCTCGCCCCAGGAAGGCGGCGTCACCGGATCGTCCGCTCCGGAAAGGATCAACGCCGGCTTGCTTGAAATCACTGGCGCATAGAAATCATCGTCGACGGCGCCCCGCGGCCAGAACTCACAGGGCTTCATCCGCGTGTCAAAAAATGCGGTCCCCAGGAAGCGGCCTTGTGCTTCGCGCGCGACCTCCTCGCTGGAAATGCGAGGCATATCCTCGGCGCAAACTACCGACAGAAACATGCCCTCGCTCATCGCGCCCTTCGGAAGCTCATTTGAAAAACCCAGCGTCACTAAGCCCTGATAATTTCCTGAAGCCGCATCAGTGATCAGCCGCGGCAGTAAGGAAGTGGCCACCGGATCGTAGAGCGTGGCGAAAACGATGGAGGCCACCAGGCGCTGGGAAATGGCGATCTCCATCGATTTGCCTGTTCGCGGATGAATAAACGCGATCCGCGGCTTGGCGGCCGCGTGTGCGAACATCTCTGTCACGGATTCACGTAGATGCGGAAACTGCTTGCCACAAGCGGCGTCCTTCGCGCAGTCTTCGATCATCAGGTCCAGCGCCCGCTGGCTGTCACGCGGCATGAACAGCGGCAACCGCATGTCGGGCGGCGCGACTCCATCGAGAACCACGCTTCGCACCGAGTCCTCGTGCCGCTTCAAATACACCAGCGCGGCGCGCGTCCCGTAAGATCCGCCCCAGAGGTTGATCGCGCCATAACTCAGGTACCGCCGGACGTCGTCGATGTCGTCCATGGCGATCGCCGTAGTGTACAGGCGTGCGTCGGCTTTGAGTTTTGCGAGACACGTGCGCAGCCGCTCCACGGGATACTCGTCGATTTTGGACAAATTCTCCTCATTACGATCCTCTGGCTCGCAATTCAGAGGATTGGAATCGCCCGTTCCGCGCTGGTCGATCATGACAATGTCGCGATCCGCCTGGAAGCGGCGGAACATCGGCAGAACAAAAGCCGCCAAGGTAGCCGCGCCGCCGCCCGGACCGCCTTCGAAAATGAAAAGAGGATCCGGCTTAGGGTCGCGCCTCAACGCGGGCGCAACCACGATCTTGAGCCCGATCTGGCGGCCGGTCTTTGCAACCTGATTTTGGCCCGGTTGGTTCTGAGACGATCTGTCTTCGAAGACACTATAGGAGCCGCAGAAAGCCTCGGTCGGCCCCTCCTCGATCTGGCACGGATGCAGCCGGTCCAGCGCGCTCGGCTGGGCGCGTTGACAACCAGTCAGAGCGAGCGCCAGCGTCGCAAGGCAAACGAGGGTCGCGCGCACAAGCGACATTACATCACATAAGGCCACTCGCCCGCTCTGCTACTCGCCGTCTAGTCCTTTCCCAGTGCGAGATAGACCGCGGTAGGAATCAGAAAAAGCACGACCGCCATGGCCAGGGCCAGCGCCCCGTGTCCGGCCAGGAGTGTGGTTGTGGAAACGAGCAACGCCTTCACATCGAGACCCGAAACCCTCGAGCCGATCGATAGAAGTACGGACCGAAGCGCCGACTGAAACCCAGTCGACATCGCTCCGAAGCAGGCGCCCAACAGCCCAACCGCGCAAGCGAATGCGACCACCTGAGCGACCGTGATCGGACGACCCGCTGTCTTGGCTGCTTCGCGGCGCGCTCGAAGCTGCGCGAGCCACCAGACTCGGCCTGAATCGGGGACGATCACGCTGGCGCGCAGGTCTTCGCGGGCGTCATCAACTGCGCTCGCGATGGCCGCAACATCGGAACAGATCGTGCAACACTCGACGTGCGCGCGCAGTTGCTCGTCCACCCGCTCCGGCCATCGGGACTGCAGCACGGCGGCCAGGATCTCGGGCTCGAATTCGCATTCGACCGGATTCATCGTTTGTCTCCCAGCCTGTCTCCGTGGGATGCGCGGCCTAAGAGCGCAGCCAGCCTTCGCCGAGCTCGAAACAACAGCGGCTTCAAGCTGGCCGGACGCAGACCCAGCACGTCCGCGATCTCGCGATGCGAGGCGCCCTCGGCGTACGCCAGCCAGAGCATCGCCCGCTCGCGCGGTTTCAGACGCGACATGGCGCGGGTAAAATCGGTGCGCCGCTCCGCGGCCCGAGCGTGGTCCCCGCCCGCTGCGACGCGCTCGATTTCGTCGCCGCTGAGCCTGGTGGGAGTTCGGAGTAAGTTTCGCCGCCGGGCGTCGCGCGCCAGATTGGTGGCGATGCGGTACAAAGAATTGCGGCGATGCGCTTCGTCCTGATGGGCGGCCGCGGCGCGCAGAAACCGATAGAACGCCTCCTGAAGCAGGTCATCCGCCAATTGGCGATCGCCAGTGATCCGGGCCAGGTACGCCCACACTCCCCGCGCGGCCCGATCGTAAAATGCACGGAAAGCGTCCTCGTCCATCACGAAGCCCGCGGAATCTTCGTAAAGGGCATCGGTGCGGCTGACATCGGTAAATGTCACGTCACGAAACATAGCGTACAGGCGTCCTCATCCCTGCGTGCCAAAAGTGGTCCCGGGAGAATCCGGGCGAGCCGCGGGCTGCTCGATTAACCCCAACCGGCGCGAGATCAAGAAGGATATTATCGCCGAAATCACGAACCCAAGCCCGACCGCAATCGCCAAAACGCCCAGCGCATTCAGCGGCTGCGAGGCGTCGTCGGTTACGCGTCCGCTGACCACTTGAAGGCCGATGCCCAGTGCCGCCAACACCAGGCCCGCCTGCACCGACCAGAGAATCCGGCCCAGCGGCGCGCCCACGCTGCGCGGACCGGCGTCAAGCGTAATCGGCGACGACTCCAGGAACTTGGCCCCCGCCGGCGACTTGATATAGGCGAGGAGATCCTCGTTCGCGGTAAACCGATCCAGGATTTTCGAATGTGCGTCGGTCTGCACCTTGGCCAGCCGGTTCCACCTGCGGTAATCGGTCATCGTCCTTATCAGCCAGACCAGCAGACCAATGACCATGGCTCCGACGCCAAAGCCGGCCAAGCCGCCCAGCACATCCTTCCACATGTTCAGAACCTCCTGCGCGTGGTCTGGGACGTAGCCCGGCTCATAGGGATTACGATCGCCGCCAAGGTAGAACGACGGATTGTGCGCGATTTCCGGGTGCGCGGTCAAGAAACTGAGCAGCGCTGGATATGGTGCTAAATAGGCCTGATTGCCCAAGAGGCTAGGGTCCAGCGCAAGAACCCCTCTCAACGCGGGCGGATAGCGCTGGAGAAGTTGCCCTAGTTCGTCCTTTGTACGGGCGGCATCGGGTTGCTCCACCGTCACGACAGGGGTTGGTAAGGCTGCCTTTGGGGTCGGCTGCGGCGCTTGCGCCAAGGCCCCGGATAGCGCCAACATTCCTACTCCCAAAACCCGCCTTATTCGCATCCGCGCCATTTTTCGTATTCGCCTCTACCGAATGATACGCATCGAGGCGGGGCGGGTTAACATTTCCCGCCGTTTTCCGCACGTCTGGCCTGAACCGCGGGCACAGCCTGTGCGGCGCTTGAACCGGCGCTACACTTTCAAGAGGGTAACGTCGCCAAATGAGGCTCCATCTTCTGGCATCGACCATCGCGTTGCTCTTGTCCGTGACGGCATCGGCGCAGTGGCTCCACTATCCCACGCCCGGCATCCCACGAACACGCGACGGCAAGCCGAATCTGGCCGCACCAGCGCCGCGAACATCCAGCGGGAAGCCGGATCTTTCGGGAATCTGGGAGCTAGAGCACCCTCCTTGCCACGCCGGCGGCTGCGCCGATTATGTCGGCGCTCCCGAGTTCCTGAACCTGGGCGTCAAGCTCAAGGACGGCCTACCGTATCAGCCGTGGGCCGCTGAGCTGGTGAAGCAGCGATCGGCCGACTTGGGACGAGACGATCCGGTGGCTCGATGCCTGCCGTCCGGCGCAGTGCGAATTCTCACCTTTCCGCCTCCGCGGAAGATCATCCAGACCCCGGGAGAAGTCGTGATCCTCTCCGAGCGCGACGTAACCTTCCGGCAAATCTTCACCGATGGCCGCCCGTTGCCGCTGGATCCGTCGCCATCGTGGAACGGTTTTTCCACTGGAAAATGGGATGGCAATACGCTCGTAGTCGAAACCAACGGGCTGCGTGATGGCGCCTGGCTCGACCGCAACGGCAGCCCCATGACGGATGCCGCCCGAATGACAGAACGCTTCCGCCGTGTCAGCTATGGCCGGCTGGAAATCGAGCTGACAGTGGACGATCCCAAGGCCTACACCAAGCCCTGGACCGTGACGCTGAATCAGCTCATTGTGCTGAACACTGAATTGTTGGATTATTATTGCAACGATAACGAGAAGGATGTGCAGCACGCAGTGGGGAAATAGAAATGCGGATTAAGTTGATCGCAATCGTGATCCAAATCGCGGCAATCATGGCCGGAACTGCTTCGGCGCAGTGGCTGAATTATCCCGCGCCTGGAATTCCGCGCACGAAGGACGGCAAGCCGAATCTGGCCGCGCCCGCGCCGCGAACAGCGGACGGCAAGCCGGATCTGTCCGGCGTTTGGAGCGGTCCGGGACCGGGGAGCTACGATCGGAATATTGCCAGAGACCTGAGTCCGCGCGACATTCAGCCCTGGGCCGAGGCGATTTATCAGCAGCGCGTGCGTGACATGGGTAAAGACGCGCCGCGCGCGAACTGCCTGCCCGACCCCTTCGCCTACTACCATATGGTCGACGTGGCGCGCATCGTCCAGAACCCTGGAGTAATCGTGATGCTGTATCAAGGCACTACCAACAGTGTCCATCGGACCATCTTCACGGACGGCCGTCCGCTGCCTAAAGATCCGAATCCTTCTTGGATGGGTTACTCGGTCGGGCATTGGGAGGGCGACACCCTCGTCGTCGACACCTCGGGTTTCAATGACCGAAGCTGGCTCGATATTGAAGGGCATCCGCACACCGAAGCCCTGCGCATCACCGAACGGTTCCGCCGCCGCGACTTCGGACACATGGATCTGGAGATGACGGTTGACGATCCTAAGACGTTTACGAGACCGTTTTCGTTCCGGATGGACCAGACCCTGACGCCGGATACCGACCTTCTGGAGAGCGTGTGTGAGCACGACACCTCGGTCCCGCACATGCTGGGCGGGACCGCTATTAAGCTCGCCCCGGAGGTCCTCTCGAAGTACACTGGCACTTACCAGTACGCGCCCGGCCGCGACGCGGTGATCACCTTCGAGGGGGATCTTCTGTTCTTGCAGGAAGGTGCGAACCCGCTCAAGCTGCCGCTTGCGCCGAACTCGGAAACCGAATTTGTGGCGCGCGCGATCGGTGAACATGTCGAATTTCTTCGCGATTCTCAGGGCGCGATAACCGGCTTCATCTATCATGGCGAGCGTGGCGATCGAAGGGCTGTCCGCAAAAAGTGACTCCGGAAAGACGGGCCCTACGCAACACCTCCAGATCCGCCTCTATATAGGATTTAACCCGGGCAGCCGATTAACTCGATGAGTGGTGTACGCTCATCGAGGACCGCGACACGTGGCCGAAAAATCCCTACTTATCCTGATTCCCTGCTATAACGATTGGGAAGCGGTGCGCCTGCTTCTTCCGCGCATCGACCGGGCGGTCGCGGGCTCCTCATGGAACGCGTCGGTGCTGCTTGTGGATGACGCATCGAGCGAGCCCCTGCCCGGCGATTGGCCGGGGGCCGATCTGCCGGCTCTGGAGTCGGTCAGCGTGCTGAACCTGCGCTGCAACCTTGGACATCAACGGGCCATCGCCCTGGGTCTGTATCATGCCCACGAATTCACGAATGCGGACGCGGTCTTGATCATGGACGGCGACGGAGAAGACCGGCCCGAGGATATCCCTGTTCTGTTGCGTGAGTTTGCGCTAAGCAGCGGCGCGCACACAGTGTTTGCGGCGCGCACTCGCAGGATGGAAAGCTGGACTTTCCAGTTCTTCTACCATGCGTACAAGCTGATCCACTTGGCGCTGACTGGGGTGGAGGTGCGCGTCGGCAATTTCAGCGTGGTATCGCGATCCGCATTAGAGCGGCTGATGGTCGTTTCCGACGTGTGGAATCACTACGCGGCCGCGGTGTTTCGCGCACAACTGCCGCGCCGCCTTGTACCGCTGGAAAGAGGCGCCCGTCTCGCGGGCGAGTCGCGCATGAATTTCGTGAGCCTTCTGATCCATGGACTCTCCGCAATTTCGGTTTTTGCGGATCGGGTGAGCGCGCGTTTGCTTGCGGCATCCTGCGTTTTCGCGATTGCCGGAGTGAGCCTTCTGTTTTTCACCGGGGTGAATGCCGTTTCGGTGGCGACGCTGGCGTTGGCTACGCAGACGCTGGGTTTCGGGGTTCTGTTTGCCCTCACCATCGTAAGCCGCCGCAGCGCGATGAACTTCCTGTTGCTGAGAGACGCTCCGCATTTCATCCTTGGCGTAACGTCCTGCGAGCATACCGTCGCACCGGGTAGTGCGGCTTCCGGCCTGGCGCGTCTTGACGTGGCGCTGGTCGAGCAAACTCCCGTCGCCTCGGGAGTGGCGAAATGAGCCGAGCTGCGGAGACTCCGGCTTTCGAATACGTCGGCGGCGAGCTTGCGCTATTCGAAAAAGCCGTCCACTGGAAACGCTATTGGCGAAACGAGGCCGAACCATTCATTGCGGGCGACGTGCTCGAAGTGGGCGCCGGCATCGGAGCAAACACCCGGTCTCTCGCGAGCCTGCTGCATCGCAGTTGGACCTGCCTGGAGCCGGATGCAGCGCTTGCCGCGAAGATCCCCCCGATGGGGCCGGAATACTCGACACGCCTGGGAACCACCGACGACCTTGACGCTTCCGACCGCTTCGACTCCATCCTCTACATTGATGTGCTGGAGCATATCGAAGACGACCGTGGCGAGATGGCTCGCGCCGCGGCGCATCTCAAGCCGGGCGGCTACGTCATAGTGCTTTCCCCAGCGCACCAGTTTCTTTACGCGCCGTTCGACCACGCCATCGGGCACTTTCGACGCTACTCGCGTTCCACGCTCCGCGACGCCGCACCACCCGGTCTGCGCGAAACGAAATTGGTTTATCTGGATTCCGTAGGGCTGCTGGCCTCCGCCGCAAACCGCATGCTTCTGCGCCAATCGATGCCCACGCAGAACCAGATTCTGGCTTGGGACCGCTTGATGATCCCGGTTTCCCGCGTGCTCGACCCACTGTTCTTTGGGAATGCCGGGAAGAGCATCCTGGGAGTCTGGCAGCGGGAGCGGTGAATGACGGAACCCGCCGGCGTCCACACCGCGAAATATCCAATCTTCGTATTTCTCTTCGTGGCGGCACTGCTGTACCTGGTCCACGGAAATCGGTTTGTGCTTACCAACGACGAAGGCATCCTGCTGGAGCCTGCGCAACGGCTGGTGCAAGGCGCCCGGCCGTACGTGGATTTTTTCGGCTATATGAGTCCCGGCAGTTATTGGATCCAAGCAGCCTTGTTCCGGCTTTTCGGCACGACCATGTGGATCGCGCGCCTCCCCGTCATCATCGGATTTTCGCTTCAGTCCGCGCTCGTGTTTTGGCTGGTCGCCCAGCTTGCATCACGCCGCGCGGCCACCGCGGCAGTGGTGGCATTTGTCGGATTTCAGATTGCCGACCCATCCTTTCTAACCGCGCAACATCGTTGGGACAGCGCGACCCTGGCGCTCGCGGGGGTGTGCTGCGCGATTGGGTCCACTGAAAGATGGCGCTTGGGCGCGAGCGGCGCCTTGTTGGCCCTGGCAGTGTGGTGTACACCTTCTGTCGCACTGGTTGCGATTGTCGTAGCGATCTGGCTTCTGAGTTCTCGAACGCACCGGCATCTGATCCTGCCTTTCGCGGCCGGAGCCGCAGTTGTCAGCGTGGCGGCGGCGGGCGCATTGTGGGCAACCGGCTCATTGCTTCCGTTTGTCAACCAAATGCTGTGGCTAAAAAAGAACTACACGGCGGTCAACGTGATGCCGTATGGTTCGATCATCGGAGGATACGGCCGGTTGTTGGAAGGGCCAAGCGGAATTGAGGCTCTGGTCCGGTATCTGCTCGTGTTTTGCCTGGCGCTGCCGGCGATCCTTCCTCCGTTGGCGATTGTACTGTGGACCTTCCTGACGTTCCGGAAAGATTCCTCCGATCGGAGTCGCTCCTGGGAAGTCCTGCTTCTTGCCTCGGCTAGCTTCGCTCTGGTCGTGAGCACGTTTCCACGCGCGGATATGATGCATCTTGCATTCATTAGCGCGCTTCCGTGTGCGCTGGCAGCGGCCGGGTTGGCACGACTATTGACGGTGCGCGCCGGTGCAATCCTGGCATTCAGCGTGATCCCCTTCGCCGTGCTATTCAGCTTGAACGAATTCACGGGCTCCTGGAACGCACAAACGATATCGACGCCGGTCGGAACGCTCCGGGCAGCTCCCGAGCTTGCTCCGGAGATCCAAAAACTCGTCTCGATTATTCATCCGGGAGAAGCATTGTTCGTTTATCCGTATATGCCTGTGCATTATTTCATCACTCAGGCACGAAATCCCACGCGATTCGCGTTTCTAGCCCCTGGAATGATGACCGCCGCCGAGGAAGGCAGCGCGTTAGCCGAGCTCCGCGAGCATCCTCCCGAATGGTTGTTGTACATGCAACTCTCACGCGACGAATATCTGCGCGTTTTTCCAAACGCTACCGGATTGAATCCCCATTTTGAAACCATCGAGGCCTGGCTCCAGGCGAACTATGAGCCTGCCGACAGGCCGGGAGTCAACATCGCGGGCTACCGGCTGTGGAAACGCACCCCGGAGTCTTCGGCGGCGCTCCGCTAACCCAAAGCTGGGTTCTTCCTCGGCCAGCAACTCCAGTTGTAGTTTGCTGAGCGTTTCGCTCTTCGGACCCAGTTGCTGAATCCGACGCTGTCGCAACTTTTCTTCCAGTACTTGGATCTTCAACTGCGCCCAGTGCAGTTGCCTCTCCAGTTCAGCGATGCGCGCGGAAGCGTTCACAGTGGGGGAAGGTCACGCTGCGCTGTCTGTCTTTCGTTTGGGGCCAGGGGAAACGGCCCTTCTCTAAACGCTTCGCGCACACCCATAATCCGCTGCCATCCCACACCGGCGCCTTCAAGCGCGTGCGCGTGCGATTTGAAAACAGGAACAGATGCCCGCTCAGCGGGTCCGCGTCGAGCTGATCGCGCACCAGCCCGCACAATCCCTCGAAGCCCTTGCGCATGTCCACGGCTCGATGGCAACATAGATTTTCGTTGCCAGCCCCAGCCCGAACACGTGTTAGGCCTCGGCCATGCGGATCAGCCGCGCAAGATCGGCCTCGGCGAACCTCCAGGAGCTTTCAATGCGCCGGCCGTTGACCAGCACCAGCGAGAACCCGCCGACCGGCTGCCCCTCCATCGCCACTTCGACCAGCTTCGGCTTGCCCTTGTGTTTGCGGCGCCAGTAATCCAGAGTGCTGATCCCGATGTTATGCTTCCGCGGTGATCTGCCGCGGCCGTCCCAAAGTCCTTAAGCTTGATTGGAAGTACTCCGGCGCCAGAGAGTTGAAGTATCGCAGAGCCGTTGACGGCTGAGCACTTTCGATAAGACGGCTTGAGCCAAGCTGCACCGAAGTCTACAGGGATTGAAGGGATGGCGCACGGATTGGACGGCGCGCTGGCTCCGAGCTGTGCGGCCGATTGCGGCGCATCAGATTCAATCTATTCTGTAAACTTCCTTCTCGCCCAGATGCCAAACAGACTGCCGCCTACCAACAGCAGGGTGGAAGGTTCGGGCACTACTGAAGAAGGCCCCGTAAGGTAGAAAGCGAGGTATTGGTTGGGGGAGCTTTCATTCCATCCTTCAACCTGCGTATATGTATAAGCAATTGCCGTGGAGCCGCCCAAGCTCCAACCCCAATCCTGGGTTACGCCAGCTGGAGTGTTGTAGACGATCGACAGCAGGTACATGTCGCCTGCAGTCAGCGTAGTGGACGGGATGTCGACATCATACGCATAGATCGGGGCATCGTTGTACGTATAGTTGACCCCCGTGTATGTTCGCGTCGCGGAACTTCCAATGTGGAACGTATCAAGAGGGCTTGTTGAAGGACTCCCCGCTACAAAGTTGTAGATGTTAATGGTGAAGTCATCGGTGAAGGCCGAGGGATAATATGATCCCCACCAGTGAACATCCGTAATGACATTCAATCCAGGAGCAAGAGAAAATTGCGCTCCGGAAACTTGGCAGTTTATCCCACAGTTCACGTTGCTTGCCGCCGCGTACTGCGTGTTGTCGTACGTGCCCGCGTCAAATATCGTTACAGTGGCGGCTTCGAGCTTCGCGGCGGGAAGCAACGCTGTCAGCACCGAGACTCCAAGCAGGACTTTCATCGCACGCCCTCCTTCCGGATGACTCCCTAGGGAATTATAGTGGCGGTACCTTCCCTTGTCAATGCGGCCAAGGTCAATTGATGTAGGCCAGCGATTCTGTCACCCCATAACGGGCCAGCGATTTTGTCACCCGCCGAAAGGAGAGGGTGACATTGAGTGAAAAGCAATTGCAACGGATCAAGGTGGTGGAGAATG
>Ga0070733_10002799_pt1 | contig 12162 bp, 10 predicted proteins | sample Coa_R1_9_FD_66450 | JGI IMG/M metagenome (GOLD analysis project Ga0070733, IMG submission 66450) | Surface soil microbial communities from Centralia Pennsylvania, which are recovering from an underground coalmine fire - Coalmine... | ecosystem: Environmental > Terrestrial > Soil > Unclassified ... | reverse complement strand
CTCGTGGTGATCGGCTTCGCCGGGCGCTTCGCGCCCATTGGCGCAATCTCGGAGATCGCATGACGCCGGCAGGGGCTTGGACCAAGGCCTTCGCGGCGTTTGTGGCCGCGTTGGTCGTCGTTCCGGTTCTCGCGACCGTGCCGCTCGCGTTCAGCGCGCAGAGCTTCGTTCGCTTGCCGCCGCAGAATTGGTCGCTGCGTTGGTGGGGCGCGTTCTTCGCCGACCCCTCCTGGCTGCGCGCGCTCGCGACAAGCTTGGAAGTCGCGACCTTGTCATGCCTGCTGTCGGTGATGGCCGGAACCTCGGCGGCGCTTGCTTTGCCGCGATTGGGACCACGCGTCAGGGCGCTCGCCAATGGTCTCTTTCTAGGCCCGCTGATTGCCCCGGTTATCGTGCTGGCGGTCGGCCTTTACGCGCTCGCGCGCGCGCTCGGCCTGGTCGGGAGCACGATCGGCCTCGTCCTCGCCCACACTATGCTCGCGCTGCCCTATGTCGTCATGAATGTGGGCGTCTCCATCGCCACGCTCGATCCGCGCCTCGCCTTGGCGGCGAGCGGCCTCGGCGCCGGGCCGTGGCGGGTGTTTTTCACCGTCGTCCTGCCTTCGATCTTGCCCGGCGTCATCGGCGGCGGCGTCTTTGCCTTCGTCACTTCGTTCGACGAGGTCGTGTTGGCGATTTTCCTCGCTGGTCCCAGCGTCAAGACCCTGCCGGTGCGCATTTGGGAGGAAATCCGCGTCGAATACACGCCGGTCGTGGCGGTCGCAGCGACGATTATGATCGTTCTCGCCGGGTTTGGCTTGGCGATCGGAAGATTGACAGCGCGGAGGCGCGCGTGAGCGCGGTCGCCTTTCGCGGCGTGACGAAGCGTTTCGACGCCTTCGAAGCGCTCGCGCCGCTCGATCTTGATATCGCTTCCGGCGAGTTCGTCACGCTGCTTGGACCGTCCGGCTCCGGCAAAACCACGCTTCTCAATATCTGCGCCGGCTACCTGCCGCCGACTTCCGGCTCGCTGTTGATTGGCGGGCGGGACGTCACGGCTCTGCCGGCGCGCCGGCGCAATATCGGCATGGTGTTTCAGAACTACGCGCTGTTTCCGCATCTCGACGTGTTCGAGAATGTCGCCTATGGGCTGCGCGCGCGCAAAGTCGCTATCGCCGAATTGCGGCGACGGGTCCAAGAAGCGCTCAGAACCGTTCGTCTCGACGATTTCGGCGCGAGGTCCGTGCGCAGCCTGTCGGGCGGTCAGCAGCAACGGGTTGCGCTCGCCCGCGCCATGGTCATCGAGCCCGACATTCTATTGATGGACGAGCCGCTCGGCGCGCTCGACAAGCAGTTGCGCAAGGATGTGCAGATTGAAATCAGGCGCATGCATGTCGCCCGTCCGCGCACCACGCTCTATGTGACGCATGACCAGGAGGAGGCGCTGGTCATGTCGGATCGCATCGCGGTCATGCGCCAAGGCCGCATCGTGCAATTGGGGACGGCGCAAGAGCTCTATAGCCGACCGGCCGACAGTTTCGTCGCGCGCTTTCTCGGTGAATCGAATCTCGTCCGCGGCCGCGTCGCGGCTTTGGAGGAAGGGCGCGCGAGCCTCGCTGTCGACGGCTTCGGCGCGCCGATCGAAGGACGTCCGGCGCGGGGCCTCAAGGTTTCCGATGAAGCTTGCGCGCTTATTCGGCCTGAACATGTGCGCCCTGTCGCCGGCGGACGCCAAGCGCGCGTCCTCGAGCGCCTCTTCCTCGGCGAGATTGTCGCGCTGAGGCTCGTTTCGCCCGGCGGCGTCGAACTCTGGTCGCGCCTTTTTAGCGCAGATGCGCCGCAAGACGATGTGATCGAGATTGGTTGGGAGAAGGAACGCGTCTCCATTCTGCCGGAGGCTTCGTAACGGAGGAAAAGGTCATGCTGACGAGACGACATGCAATCGCCGCCGGCGCCGCAGGGGCGCTGGCGACTTTGACGGGACGCGCCTGGGCCGATGCGACGAAGCTCAACTTCTGCTCTTGGGGCGGCGCGCTGAGCGATCTTGAAAAAAACGCGCTGCTCGATCCTTTCGCCAAAATGAGGGGCTTCGAAGTTGTCCCCGCTTCGCCGACGAACTACGCCAAGCTGAAGGCGATGGTCGAGGCGGGCCAGCCGGAATGGGACCTCGTCGATGTCGGCGGCCGTTTCATCTGGCAGGGCGCCGATCTGCTCGAGCCGCTCGATATGTCGATGATCCCCAACGCCAAGGCGCTGGATCCAAGCTGGGTCGCGCCGAAGGGTATCTTCACCTCGACGGGAGCGACGGTCGTCGCCTGGAACACCAAAGCTTTTCCTGAGGGCGCAGGACCGAAATCGTGGAAGGACTTCTGGGACGTCAAGACGTTTCCGGGTCCACGCGGCCTCTACAAGGCCTTTTACTACAATTACGAGGCGGCGCTGCTGGCGGCGGGTACGCCGCGCGCCGACGTCTACCCCGTCACCGACGACAAGGCGAAACTCGCCATGGACAAGATCCGCGAGCTGAAGCCCAATGTGAAAGTATGGTGGACCGCCGGCGCGCAGCCGCCGCAGCTCCTGTCCACCGGCGAACTCGCGATGTCCTCGGCTTGGTCAGGCCGCGTCCTGGCGATCATCAAGGAGAACGCGCCCGCCGCCATGACCTATCAAGACGGCATCGCCTGGGGCAGCGCCTGGGTCGTCCCGAAGGGCGCCCCGAACGCCAAGCTCGCGATGGAGGCGATCAACTACGCCATCTCGATGGAGGCGCAAGTACGGCTCCTCGATTTCGGGACCTATGGGCCCGTGCTTGTCGACGCAGCGGCGAAGGGCACGCCTGAGCAGCGCAAAGTGTTGGTCACCGCGCCGGAAAACATCAAGGACATGTTGATCTTGAACGAGCAACAGGCCGCGCTCTATTCGGCGAAATATGAAAACGACTGGAATCGCATGCAGCTCGAGTGACGGCCGGACATGACGTCCGCGATCAGCGAGGCGCGCCTCCGGCCGCTCCTCGCGCCCCGCAGCATCGCCTTCGTCGGCGCCAGCGCGCGGCCGAACACGCTTGGTCACGACATGATGCGGATGATCCGTCGCGGCGGCTATGAGGGAATCGTCCATGCGGTGAATCCGAACTATACGGAGATCGAAGGCTACCCTTGCGTCGGCGCTCTTGCCGATTTGCCCGCGCCGCCCGATCTTGTGGTTCTCTCGGTAAGGAACGAGCGTCTGGAGGAGACGCTCGCCGCCGCCATCGCCCGCGGCGCCAAGGCCGTCGTAATCTTCGCTTCCGCGCTCTTAGCTGAAGACGACGACCCTCCTCTCGCGAGACGGCTCGCGCTGCTGGCGAACAAGGCCGGCGTACCGGTCTGCGGCCCGAATTGTATGGGCTTCTACAACGATCTCGATGGCGTCTGGGTCTGCGGCTTTCCGAGCCCGCGCCAGCCGGCGCCGGGCGCGATCGCCTTCATCGCCCATTCCGGCAGCGTATTCGGCGCGCTGGCGCATAACGATCCGCGCCTGCGCTTTGCGCTCGCCGTCTCGCCGGGCGGCGAAGCGACCGCGACCGTCGCCGATTACATCGCCTATGCGGTGGAGCGGCCTGAGGTGCGGGTCGTCGGCGCCTTCATCGAGACGGCGCGCGATCCGCACGGATTCGCTTTGGCGCTCGAGCGCGCCGCCGAGCGCGGCGTTCCCGTTGTCGCGCTCAAGGTCGGCCGCACCGCGGCGGCGGCGGCGGCGGCGCTCACCCATACCGGCGCCTTGGCGGGCAGCGATCTCGCCTATGACGCGCTGTTCGACCGCCATGGCGTAATCCGCGTCGAGACGCTCGACGAACTCGCCGCCACGCTGCTGCTCCTCTCCGCCGAGCGTCGCGCCGCGAAAGGCGGGCTCGTCGCGATCGGCGATTCCGGCGGCGAGCGCGAAATGTTGATTGATCTGGCCGACCGCGCCGGCGCGCCTTTCGCCGAAATATCGGACGCGACCAAAGCCGCGATCGCCGCGCGGCTCGATCCCGGCCTGGAGGCCGCCAATCCGCTCGACGCCTGGGGAACGGGCGCCGATTTCGTACCTCACTTCGCCCAATGTTTCGGCGACCTCCTCGCCGATCCCGCCGCCGCGCTGGGCTTGTTCAGCGCCGATCTTCGCGATGGCTACTATCTTCATCGCGGCTTCGCCGACGCCGCGCTGGCGGCGGCGCGCGGTTCGGAGAAGCTCGTCGCCGTAGCCACCAACTATACGCAAGTTCGCCATAACCAGCTCGCGCTTGAACTGACGCTCGCCGGCGTCCCGGTGCTTGACGGCACGGCCAATGCGCTCGCCGCGGTGCGCGGCGCCTTGGCGTATCGCGATTTCCGGACGCGGCCCGACGATCCGCCGCCGCCGCCGCCCGCCGCGTTCGCTGTCGATCGCGCCGCCGCTCGCGAGCGGTTGCAAGCCTCGCCGTCTGGCGCGCTCGACGAGGCGGCCAGCCTCGCCTTGCTCGAGGCCTGGGGAATTTCCGTCATCCCGCATATGGTGGTTGCAAGCGCCGACGAGGCGCGCCGCGCCGCCGCCGCGCTCGGATTTCCCGTCGTCTGCAAGACCGCCGGAGGCGCGGCGCACAAATCCGATGTCGGCGGCGTGCGGCTCGACTTAGCCGACGAGGAGAGCCTGCTCGACGCCTATCGCGACATTGCGGCGCGGCTTGGCCCCGGCGCCCTTATCGCCAAGATGGCGCAGCGGGGCGTCGAACTCTCTCTCGGCATGATTCGCGATCCGCAATTCGGTCCGATCGTCACGGTCGGCGCCGGCGGCGTTCTCATCGAATTGCTCGACGACAAGCGCGGCGCGCTCGCGCCGTTTGGGCCGGCGACGGCGCGCCGTCTGCTCGACAGCCTCAAGCTCCGCCGTCTGCTCGACGGCTATCGCGGCGGCGAGCCCGTCGATATCCGCCGCCTCGCCGGGATCGTCTCTTTGTTCTCTGTGCTGGCGGCCAATCTTGCCGATCAGATCGCCGAGATCGACGTGAATCCGCTCAGCGCCGGCCGCGACATTGTCGCGCTCGACGCTCTCGTCATTACGCGACCGAGAATCTAAGCCATGGACCTTACCCTGCCTCAGCAAGCGCTTGACTGGCGACGGCGCGCCAAGGCTTTTGCGGAAGAGCATCTTTTCCCACACGAAGTCGCGCTCGAAATGAACGGCGCATTGCCGGCTGCGACGCTCGACCGCCTGCGCCGCGCCGTGACGGAGCATGGGTTCAACGGGGTCAACCACGCTCGGCAAGTCGGCGGCCAGGGCTGCACGCAGCTCGAACTGACGCTGATCGGCGAGGAGCTCGGCAAGGCGACCGGGGCGCTCTGGGCGATTGTGCCGCATCCCGCCGTCGCATTGAAGCACGGGACGCGGCGCCAAATCGACGAGTACCTTAGGCCGAGCTGCGCGATGGAGCGGCGCGCCTGCGTCGCCGTTACCGAGCCCGGCGCCGGATCCGACCCGCGGATGATCCGCACGCGCGCCGATCGTCGCGACGGCCGCTTTGTTCTCAACGGCGAGAAATGGTTCGTCACCTCCGGCGACGTCGCCGACTATATTATCGTTCACGCCAATGTCGACGACGACCCCGACAAGCCGACCTTGTTCCTGGTCGACAAGGCGACGCCCGGCGTACGCATCGCGCGCGAGCCTAAATTCACGCACACTTACGTTTTCGGCCATCCCGAATTCGTCTTCGAGAATGTCGAGGTCGGCGAGGATAAGGTTCTTGGCGCGATCGGCGGCGGCCTCGAATTGACCAAGGATTGGTTCGTGGAGGCGCGTCTGCAGATTGCGGCGAATACGTTAGGCGCGGCGATCCGTGGCTTCGAACTGGCCAATTCCTGGGCCAGCGAGCGGCGTCAGTTTGGCCGCGCCATCCGCGACTTCCAGGCGATCGAATTCATGCTCGCCGACATGGCGGTGGAGATCATGGCGACGAAGAGCCTCGTCTACCGCGTTTCATGGGAGATCGATAACGGCCTCGACCGCAAGCTGGCTCATGCGCGGGCGAGCGCGCTGAAGCTGCAAGCCTCCGAAATGGCCGGCCGGGTGCTCGACAAGGCGGTTCAGATTTTCGGCGGCCGCGGCTATATGCGCGAGTACCCCGTCGAACGGCTGAACCGCGAGGTGCGCGTCGATCGAATCTGGGAAGGCACGTCCGAAATCCAGCGCGCGATCATCGGCGGCCAATTGCGCAAGCGCGGCCCCGGGGTCTTTACAGGTTGGTGACGGGGTCGATCGCGGTCTTGGCGCAATCATCACGCCGTTAGGCTTTCGCTCGGGTCATTTCAGGGTCATGGGGCGCTTTCAGGCGGACCTCGCCTTGCGCCTTCGCGCCGCTGCCGTCGCTAATTGTGACCTGCGCGCCTGTTTCAATGTCCGGCGGCAGGTAGCCGAGCGCAAGGCTCTTGCCAAGGAAATAGCCGCGATCCGCGGACGTCACCTTGCCGACGGTCTTGCCGTCAAATGCAATCGCGTTTCCGGGCGCCGGAACGAAGGCGAGATCAGGAAAGACGACGAGCGCCAATCGCCGGCTCACTCCTTCATGCGTCTGACGCGCCAAGGCGTCGTAGCCGATAAAGGAGCCCTTGTTTAGGCGGACGGTCCAGCCAAGGCCGGCTTCGATAGGGCTCGTCGTCTCGTCGAGGTCAAGGCCATAAAGCGGGTAGCGCTTTTCGATGCGCACGCTCCTCAGCGCGCCGAGCCCGCAAGGCTCCATCCCATGCGGGCGTCCCGCCGCAAGCAACGCGGCGTACATATGATGGGCGTATTCGCCAGGATAGAAAAGCTCGAAGCCGAGCTCGCCGGAATAGCCCGTGCGCGAGATAACGACGTCGGGAACGCCAGCGACGGTTCCGCGCGTGAAACTGTAATAGGGAAGGGCGGCGGCGCTTGAAATGTCGACGTCCGCCAACGGCGCGAGGATTTGCCGCGATAGCGGTCCCTGTACGGACAGGAACGCTCGGCCGGCGCCGAGATTGGTGATATACGCGTTAAGTCCGCTGGCCAGCTCCGTCAGATAGGCTGTTATGCGATCGACCCGCGATGGCGTCGGACATAGCCAGAAATGGCTCGACGTCAGCCGAAAACAAGTCAGATCGTCGATCATCCCGCCGGCGTCGTTGCATAGGGACGAGTAGAGAACCTTGCCGTCGACCATGCGCGCGACGTCATTGACCAGCGCGCGCTGCAACAGCTTCTCTGCGTCGGCGCCTCTAACGTCGACGAGAACCTGATAATAAACGTCGTAGAGCCCTGCGCGATTGCGCGTCGCGAGATGCTCGTTTTCGATTGACGTAAATTTGAATGCCGCGTCGAAGCCGATGCGGTCCACCATTTCGGCGCCAAGCGAAAGGAACTGGTGAAAGTACGGCGTATGCTTACGGATCATGAACGTCTCCTAAAATAGGTCATGCGATGCGACCGCGATATCCAAGGCCTCACGCTCAACCAATCGCTTTCGCTTCTCAAAACAAAAACATGAGCGGACGCCGCCTTAGGGCGACGCCGCCGCCGCGGTCCGGCGCGCCTCCAGAAGAGCCGCTGCGTAATCGCCGCAGCGCTGGAAAGTCACGCTGAACGTCTGCGCCCGCTCCAGAAGTCGCGTCATCATCTCGAGCCTCGCCGCCCGCGCGACGCCGATGTCGGCGCGCGGATGGAGCACCAGACAGGCGTATCCGGATTCTTCGATCAACGCGTCGAACTCCTCCCGCATGAAGGCTTCGGCGCGCGCCTGGGTGAGCTTTCGGCCGAAATGCGAGGCGTCGATCAACCATTGATTGAGCGGCAATTCGACCATTCCCGTCCCGCCGTCGTCGTCGAGCAAATAGGGAGAGTCATCGTCAATGAAGCTCGAATCGTAGCGACAGCCGAGCGCATGGAGCAAGCCGAGCGTCTTTATCGAAAGGAGCCCGTGCGGCGCGCGAAATCCGAGCGGCGGCGCGCCGGCGAGCCGCGTCAACGCCTCATGGGCGGCGGCGAGAACCTCCGGCTCGCGGTCGCCCAGCGCGGAGTGATCTTCGAAAGCGTATCCGTGGGACGCGACCTCGTGGCCCCCCTCGAGACAGCGCTGAAGAAGCGCCGGGCGGCGCTGCGCCTCGACGGCCGGCCAAAAGAAGGTCGCCGGAATTTCCATGCGCTTCAAATAGTCAAGAAGGCGCGCAAGGCCGACCCGATAGGCATAGCGGCCATGGGCGAAGCGGGCGAAAAGCGTGGCGCCTGGATGGGCCGCCTCCTCAGGACCGGTTCCGAGCACATTGACGGTGAGCAGGACCACGCGATTCACTTGTCCTCTCCTCGCCATTGCGAAGGCGCGGCGAGACAATGCTCGGCGAGCCTCGCCAGGGTGACGACCTGAAGGCCGGGCCACCGCAACGCCTCGACGATGAACCGTTCGACCACGGCGGCCCGCGCCGGCGTGCCCGAGCCATAGTCGGAGCGCGGATGCACGATGAGATGCACATAGCCGCCCGACGCAATGAGCGCGTCGAGCTCGGCGATCCAATTGGCGAGAAGCTCGCTCGGCAACCCCTGGCCCTGATGGTACATCGGCCAGTCATCGAGCGAGGTCGTATTGTTTGGAAGCATGATGAAATCGCGGGCCTCGACGCCCTCGATCTCCGGCAAATAGGGGAGATCGTCGTCCTTCTCGCTTGTGTCGTAGCGATAGCCGAGCCTTTTCAACGTCGGCAGCGTCAACCTGCTCTTGTAGCCCGAAGGCGAGCACCATCCGACCGGCGCCTCGCCGACGCAATTGCTCAAGATGCGATGAGCGCGCTCGAGAAGCTCCGGCTCGGCGTCGCCGAGCTCCCAATCTTCATGCTGATAGCCGTGCGCGGCGATCTCGTGGCCGGCGCGATGAACCTCCCGCATCAAGTCGGGATAGAGCTCGGCGTCATGACCGCACATGAAGAATGTCGCCTTGACGCCTTGCCGGGCGAAAATATCGAGACAGCGCGCGATGCCGCGGCGAGCAGCGTAACGGCCGCCGCCGCGCATGCCGAGCGGCGCATGGCCGTGGCCGATTTCGCAGGCGGGTCCGTCCATATGCACAGCGACGCAGAGCACGGCGCTGGCGCCGCTCGGCCATTTCGTCATCATTTCTTCCTCCTTGAGGCCGCAGCGCCGGCGCCGCTAACGCGGGTCCTATGGCGCTTTCAGCGAAACACCCCAGAATCTCGCCTTCTCGCCCGGCCAGGGTTCGTAACCTTCGACATTGTCCCTCAGCGCCGTCGGCACGTTTCTGAACAGCCAGGCGACGAGCGGCGCGTCGGCGAGATAGAGTCGGTGCAACTCATCGAAAATCGGTTGCCGCTTGGCGGGGTCCGACGTCTGGTACAATTGATTCAGCAAATCGATCGCCTTGGGATCGTCCCAGATTTTCTCCGGCTGTTTCGACTTGTCGCCGATGAATCGATCGAAGATGAGGATCGGATCGAGGTAAGGCGTCGTATCCCAGGTCATAAGCTGAAACGCGCCTTTGTAATAGCGATCGTATTGTTTGGCGAAATCGACGACATCGACTTCGGCATTGATTCCGGCCGCTTGCAGCATCGCCTGCGCCAAAACGGCGGTGTCGTGCATCCTTCCATATTGGGCGTTCGTCGTTATCGTTATCTTCTCGCCTTTGTATCCGGCCTCGGCGAGAAGGCGCTTCGCTGCTTCGAGATCGTAAACATTGCCGGCGCGTTCGACCTCCCCGTAATAGGCGCTGGTCGGCGTAATCAAGGAACCGCCCGCCTTGCCGAAGCCCGCCGTAAGCGCCTCGCGCAGCGCGGCTGTATCCAACGCCGCCGCGATCGCGCGGCGCATGCGGACATCTTTCAGAACGGGGTCGGTCGTCTCCATCACGATATTGTTTGTGCCCGCGACTGGCGAAACCACGATCTTAATATTCTTGTCCGAAGCAAGGTCGCGGGCGAAATCGCCGGGTATGTCCCAGAAAACGTCGAGCGCCCCGGATTGCAGGGCGAGCTTTGCGCTCGATTGGTCAGGAATGATCAGAAAGCGCAGCTTATCGACAAGAGCTTTCTTGCCGCCGGCGAGCCCGTCGGTCGGTTCGGGCCGCGAAGCATAGTCGGCGAATCGCTCGAGCTCGACATATTCGCCTTTCTTCCACTCGGCGAGGCGGAAGGGTCCAGTGCCGATCGCGCGGGTAAATGCGCCGTTGGCGTCGACGGAATCCGGATGGGCGATTCCCGTGCTGTCGCAATCCGATCGCGCCATCATGGTCAGCAGGGCGCCGGCGGGTTTCTCCAGCCGGAACACGACGGTCATATCGTCCTTGGCCTCGACCGAGACGATGTGGATCTGTCGCGTTCCGTCGAAGTTGGCGCGGCAAGACCAATTGTTCGCGGGGTCGAGGAAGCGCTTCCAGGTCCAGACGACTTCTTTTGACGTTAGCGGCGCGCCGTTATGGAACTTGACGCCGTCGCGAATGGTGAAAGTGTAAGCCAACCCATCGGGCGACACGTCGATCGACTTGGCGAGCATCGGCGCGACCGTGCCGTCGCTGCGCCAGGCGACAAGGCCTTCATAGATCTGCTGCAGCACGGTTCCGGTGGCGAAGTCGGGGCCGGTGCCGGGCGCGAGGCCGCGAATGTCGGTCGAGATCAGCGTCCGCAGCGCCGTCTCCGCCCGGGCGGAAGCGATCGTTGCGACGGCGAGTGCGAAAGTAAGCGCGAAAGCGACGAGAGTGGAAAATGATCGCAAGCATCTCATGTTGAGCTCCCCAGGCTGACGAGGTTTGGCGCATGGGCGCGAGGCGTCGCCAAATCGAGCGTTGGCGTCGCTTCGATCAGCGCGCGCGTATAGGGATGGCGCGGCTGGTCCAGGACTTCGTCGACAAATCCTTGTTCGACGAAGCGGCCCGATTGCATCACGATGACGCGGTCGGCGAGTTCGCCGACGACTCCGAGATCGTGCGAGATCAAGAGACAGGCAAATCCATGCCGCCTCTGCAGCATGCGGAAGAGGTCGATCACCTGCTTTTGCACCGTCATGTCGAGCGAGGAGACCGGCTCGTCCGCCACGACGAAGGCTGGCCGGCGGATGATCGCCCGGGCGATCGCCACTCGTTGGCGTTGCCCGCCTGAGAGCGCATGAGGAAAGCGGCCGCCATATCCGGCGAGGCCGACCTGGTCGAGCGCTTCATCGATGCGCCTTGTTCGCTCCCCGGCGGTAAGGTCCGGCGTGTGCCGCAAAGGTTCGCCGACGATCGCAGCGATGCGCATACGCGGATCGAGCGAAGAATGAGGGTCTTGGAAGATGAGCTGGCACGCGAGCCTCGCTCTGCGCCGCGTCGTCCGATTGGCCCCGAGGAGGCTTGCGCCGTGCACTAAAATATGGCCGCCGACGATAGGCGCGAGGCCAAGCAAGGCGCGGCCGAGACTTGTTTTGCCGCTGCCGCTGCCGCCAACCACGGCGACAACCTCGCCAGCCTTGACCTCGAGGCTGACGGCGTCGACCGCAAGGCGATCCCGCCGCCGCCCGAACAAAAGACGCCGGCCGCGATAAAGTACGGACAGATTGCGCGCAGCGATCACCGGATCGCTGCGGCTCGGCGCATCCCGGCGCGGACTGCGGCGCGGCAGCGCGTCAACCAAAGCTTTGGTGTAGGCGTCGCGCGGCGCGCTGAGCAACGCGCGCGCCGCGCCTTGCTCGACCAGCCTGCCGCGGCGCATCACGATCGCGCGTTGGGCGTAGCGCCCGACGAGACCGAGATTGTGGGTGATCAACATCACCGCGGTTCCGTGATCGCGGGCGAGTTCGACCATGAGATCGAGAACTTCGCGTTGGCTCAGCGTATCGAGCGCGGTGGTCGGCTCGTCGGCGATGAGCAGCTTCGGCTTGAGCAACATGACGGAAGCGAGCATGATGCGTTGGCGCATCCCGCCTGAAAATTCATGCGGCCAAGCGCCGAGGGCGCGCTCGGGATCGCTGATTTGCACGCGCTCCAGCATGGCGATGATCGCGCGGCGCCGCTCGGCGCGCGCAACCCGTTCATGCATGGTCAACGCTTCGGCCATTTGTGCACGATGACGTAATTGCGGGTCGGAGCTCATGTCCTGCGGCAGGGCGGGCTACGATCGACCGCTGCAATCGCGGAATCGGGAGATCGTCATGAGGCATTATGTCGGGCTGGACGTATCGCAACGGGAGACT
>Ga0070733_10002798_pt1 | contig 12162 bp, 6 predicted proteins | sample Coa_R1_9_FD_66450 | JGI IMG/M metagenome (GOLD analysis project Ga0070733, IMG submission 66450) | Surface soil microbial communities from Centralia Pennsylvania, which are recovering from an underground coalmine fire - Coalmine... | ecosystem: Environmental > Terrestrial > Soil > Unclassified ... | reverse complement strand
TTCGATCGAGCAATCCGATCGCAGTGTCATCGGCGTGACGGGTGTGCGCGGGACGGGTAAGTCTGCGCTACTTGAGCATGTGCTCGCGACCCTAAACCCCCATCACTTTGTGCTCTTAGTCACGTCGCCGATCCGGCACGACCCGGGCATTGGATTCCTTTCCACGGTATGCCGTGCAGTCTGCCGACGGGTCCTCGACGACATGCATCGAGTCCTATACGGCTTGCAAACGGACGGAGACCGCGCCCGTTCGGAAATTGCACGCAGAGTGGGGATCAGCACTCTGGTGGTCCTCGTTTTGGCATTAGCAACGCTCTTCTTGGAGCAGCAAAGAACGCTACGCGACTTCGCTGCCAGATACCAGCCGGCCGAATCCGCTCGGCAGCCCGAGGTCCTCGTCTCCTACTCGGCCGGATCCCCTGGGTCTATTCAGGAGACTGCCCCGGACGCAAACTTCTGCACGCAACGAAGGGCAGCCGAGCACGAAATGGTTCGCGACCTGGTCGCGCAGATCGAGGCCATCGAGAAGACGCCAGCCACCCTCTACCGCCAGTACTCACTCCTACCAAAAAAGGAGATAATCCCTCTGCCTCAGGACGATCCCCTGTTTCTGCTCGCGCCGGATTACGGGGCCGGGCAACAGCTTACTGCAACCTCGCAGGGTCCTCGCGAGGTGGAACGGTCGAGAATTTATGCTAGCTTGATAGCTCGGGAATGCTTCGGGTATCTTACCCAGCGCCTTCTGGATCGACACTTGCAGTTCATGCTCGCCTTTCTCTTCCCCAAGGAGCACGGGGAATGGGGACATGCGCTGTTGAGCACCGACTTGTTGGAGCTTCTCGGGGAGGGTCGCCCGGCGCCACTCCTCGACGTACCGCACCTGCATGATTTCGCCACCCTCCTCAGAACGTACGATTTCATGTTAGAGGGAGAGACGGTGCGCTCGACGGCGCGCGACGGATTCCCGGCGGTAGAGGCTCGCATTAGGGGCGCTTCGATTCCCATTTCGCTGGTCGTGGCCCTGCTGGCGGCCATGGTGCTGCTCGTGGTCGTGTCAATCGAGTTTGTCTGGCCGAGCGTTTCGGCCCTTCTGCGCCTGCTGATGAATTGGCGGTACGCGGCTCTCTACCGCGAGGCATGGGACTTCCTCGAACTGCTGCAGTACTCCGAGCGGAGGGACTCCTCGGGGAGCCTGGCCTGGCGGGGTTTCAGCTGGAAGCGGTCGCGGTCGCTCGCCGCTCGCGACCTGACGTTGCCAGGGCTCACGGCCCGCTATGCTGATTTCGTTAAGTCGGCCCGGCGCTGCTACAACGGCAAGATGGTGGTCGCGATTGACGAGGTGGACAAGATTCATGACCTCGAGACGGTGAAGGCCCTGTTCTCCGAGATCAAGGGAGCACTCTTTTCGGCTGGAACCTTTTACTTGATCTCCATCTCCTCGGACGCTACCAGGTCGTTCAGGCAGCGTCTGGCCGCCGGCAGAGACATCTTTGAGAGCACCTTCGATGACGTGATCGAGACCGGCCAAATGGGCGTCGACACGGCAGCCGCGATGATCCAGCGGCTGCCTGGTGGAGGCGGCGGGGCGCGCATTCCGGTTCCCTGCTACCGCGCCCTAACTCTGATGGGCGGCGGCATTCCGCGTGAGATCTTGCGCTACCTCGAGAAGCTATCCCGTTCCCTCGACGAGCCGGAAGAGGCAACTCCCGGCCTGGTGGCGGCGACGCTTCTTCGCGCCGAGGTCGGGGAGTGGAGCGATCATCTGGCCGAACTTCCTCTCGCCGGTGGTGAGGTGATCGTCCTGCGCAAGGAGGCGAGGAGCGCGCTGGCGGCGCTGGATTCGGCGGCGCCCGATCAGGCCGCTTGCCGCGCGGTCTGGTCCCGCCTTGAGACTTGCCTGGCTCTGCTGGACCCGGACGACCTGCGGGTGAAAGGTGCTTCGTCACCAGTATCCGAGAAGGGCGACACCGCGGAGCCAGAGCGTCGCTACCACCTTGCCGAAAACGCAGTCAAGGGGTGCCTGCGGCTCGCCCTTATGAGCACGGTCTGCCAGCTGATCTGCAGTGGTCACCAGTGGTCCGACGAAGACGAGGACGGCGTGCTCGAGGCCCATCGTGCTCTCGCGGACAAGCCGGCGCTTGCCGAAGAGCTCCTGCGCGAGCTGCGGGAGCGGGTCGACGGATCAAACTTCCGGGAAGTAGCGTTTCCCACTCCGCTCACCGAAGGGCCGCCGGCGTGATGGACCGCCCGGAATTGGGTAGTGTCCTGATATGGAACGGGAGAGCGCATCAAGACCGACCGGCGGGATGCGCGCAAGCTCGCGGAGCTGTTGCGGGCAGGGCTGTTGACCGAAGTACGCCCGCCGAGTGAAGCCGAGGAAGCCTTGCGCGATCTGTGCCGCTGCAGGGAGGACCGGATCGGAGCATCCGGGTCGCCGCAGCTGGTGGGCAGGCCGCAGCCGGTTGGCGGGCTAGAGCTGCCGGGCAGTCCGCCGCTGGAGGTCCGGGCGCCCATCCGGGCGCGCCGCCGCCTTCGCCGCTGTGCCTCCGGCGGCGGGTGTCCCGGGAGCCGGCGACCGGCTTACCGCGAGCGCGCCGCGGCCATCCGCCTGACCGCCTCCGGCAGCTCGCGCTCGTCCAGCCAGGCAAAGCCGAGTCGCGCGAAGGGCCTGGGCTGGCCATCGCAGGCGTAACGCCGGCCGGTGTACCAGGAGACGCCGTGGCGGAGGCCGCGGCGCGCCCACGCTTCGACGTCGACCGCCAGGCGCAGGCGGACCCAGAGCGCCATGCCGCCGGGGGCGACGGTGAACTCGACGCCGTCTCCGAAGACCCGTCGCAGGCTGTTGGCCAGGATCTCGCGGCGGTCGGCGTAGATGCGCCGGACGCGCGCGACGTGCCGCTGCAACTCGCCATCCTCGATCAACGCCGCCACCGCCGCCTCGGTCGCCAGGTCGCCCTGGATGTCGAACAGCGAGCGGATCGCGCCGGCACTGCGCAGCACCGCCGGCGGCGCCACGAGGTAGCCGATCCGGAGGCCGGGAGCGAGGATCTTCGATAGCGTGCCGACATACACGACGAGGCCCGCATCGTCCGCGCTGGCAAGGGGAAGCACGGGACGGCCGTCGTAGTGGAACTCGTGGTCGTAGTCGTCTTCGACGATCGCGATCCGCCCGGCGCGCGCCAGGGCGAGCAACGCCAGGCGGCGCGCGGCCTTCAGGGTCACCGTCGTCGGATACTGATGATGGGGAGTGACGTAGATGGCGCGTAGCGTGGTGCGGCTCGCCAGCCGCCGCAGGGCGTCGACGTCGATCCCCTCGCCATCGACCGCCACCGGCACGACCGTCGCCCCGGCGGCGCGGAAAGCTTCCCAGGCCGGCCGGTAGCCGAAGTCTTCGACGGCGACGGTGTCGCCGGGACGAAGCAGCGCCCGTGCCGCGAGCGTCAAGGCCATCTGACTGCCGCGCGTGACCAGCACGTCGCCGGGGCCGACCGCCAGCCCCCGGGTGCTGGCGAGCATCGCTGCCAGCGCGGCGCGCAGGTCGGCGTGCCCTTCGGGATCGCCGTAGGCGAGCAGCTCGGCGCCGCGCAGCCCGAGCGCGCGCCGATAGGCGCGGCCGATCGCCCGCGCCGGGACCAGCCGGACGTCGGGCGCGCCGTTGCTCAGGTCCAGCGTGCCGGGCGGCAGGCTCGGCGGCCGGTACGCCGCCGGCGCTTCGGCAAGTGCGAAGGGCACGCGGGCCGGAACCCGCGCGCGGAGGCCGAGCCGGCGCGAGAACGGCCGGCCGCGGGGATCGACGATGGCGCGCGTGACGAAGGTCCCGCGCCCGGGAGCCGTCTCGATCCACCCTTCCGCCATCAGCTCGGCCAGCGCCGCCAGCACGGTATTGCGATGGACGCCGAGGCTCGCCGCGAGCCGGCGGCTGCCGGGGAGCCGGTCCCCCGGACGCAGGCGTCCGCGCTGGACCTCGGCGGCCAGCGCCCGCGCGATCTGCAGGAACGGCGGCAGCGCCGCATCGCGGACGACGTCGAGCACCAGCTCCCAGGGATCCCGCGGCATCGGGTCCATCCTATCGGGCGGCGGTGAGCTGGTCCAGGCGAAATCGCCGAACCGGCACTTGGCACCTGGACCAGCGAGCACTAGCCTGATGCCGATGACCGAGATGCGCGCGCTCATCCAGGACCTGCGCTACGGCCTGCGGGTGATGCTGAGGGCGCCCGCCTTTAGCGCCGGCGTGATCGCGACGGTGACGCTGGCGATCGGTGCGAACGCGGCGATCTTCAGCGTCGCGCATGCCGTGCTCCTGCGCCAGCTGCCGTTCCGCGACCCCGAGCGGCTGGTATGGGTGTGGTCGCGGCAGACCTCCCGCGGCAAGGCGCCGTTCAACGTCCCCGACTTCGTCGACTATCGCGACGGCAACCAGGTGCTCGAGCGGCTCTCGGCGATGACGCCGTGGAACGCCACCCTGGCCGGCGCGGGGGAGCCCGAGCGCATCCAGGGGCTGCGCGTGTCGGCGGATCTGTTCGCAACCCTCGGCGTCGACGCGGCCGCCGGTCGCACGCTGCGGCCCGACGACGATCGGCCGGGTGCACCGCGGGTCGCCGTGCTGAGCCACGGGCTGTGGGTGCGGCGCTTCGGCGCCGACCCCGGCGTGATCGGCGCCAAGCTGGTGCTGGACGACGCGCCGTACACCGTCGTGGGCATCCTGCGCCCGGCGTTCTTCTTTCCGCTCCGCGGCGCCGAGCTGGCGGTGCCGCTCGCGCCGGACACCGATCCGTTGCGTGGCGTCCGCAGCTCGGTAGCCTTCCTCCGCGCCGTCGGGCGCTTGCGGCCCGGCACCTCGCTCGGGCGGGCGCGCGCCGCCCTCACCGCGATCGCGGCGCGCCTGCAACGCGAGTACCCCGACACGAACGCCCGCAAGGCCGGCGTCATCGTGGTGCCCATCGCCGACGAGATCGTCGGCGGCTATCGCGCCGCGCTGCTGGCGCTGGCGGCGGCGGTGGCGGGCCTGCTGGTGATCGCCTGCGCCAATCTCGCGAACCTGACGCTGGCTCGCGGCGCGGCGCGGGCGACCGCCATCGCCACGCGGCTGGCGCTGGGCGCGACCCGCGGGCGGCTGGCCCGCCAGCTGCTGACCGAGAGCATGGTCCTGGCCGTCGTCGGCGGCATCGGCGGCGCCGGCGCCGCGACGGTCGGCGTCCGCGCGCTGCTGGCCCTCGCGCCGTCCGACCTGCCGCGAATGCAGGAGATCGCGGTCGACCCCACCGTGCTGCTGTTCACCCTGGCGGCGACCCTCGTCGCCGGCATCTCCTTCAGCCTGATCCCGGCGTTCGTCGCTTCCCGGGCGAACCTCAACCAGGCGCTGAAGGAGGGCGCCCGCGGCGCCTCGGACGGACCGCGTGGGCGGCGCGCCCGGCACGGGCTGGTCGCCACCGAGGTCGCCATCGCCGTCGTGCTGTCGATCGCCGTCGGCCTGCTCGCCAGGAGCTTTGCGAATCTGCAGGCCGTCAGGCTCGGATTCGAGGCGCCGGGCGCGGTCGCGGCGAGAGTCGCGCTGCCGCCGGCGCGATACGCCGCGCGGCGCAGCCTGCTGGCTTATCAGCGGCGCGCCCTGGCCGGCGTGCTCTCGCTCGGAGCGGTGGAATCGGCAGGCGCCGTATCGTTGCTGCCGCTGAGCGGCCAGGACGCCCGCATCGACTTCACCGTCGCCGGGCGCGCCACCGACCGTGATCGCGTCCCGACGGCGCACTACCGCATCGTGACCCCAGGCTACCTGCGCGCCATGCGCATCCCGGTCATTCGCGGCCGCGGTTTCAGCGCGCGCGACAACGAGACGGCGCGGCCGGTCGTGCTCGTCAACCAGGCGCTGGCGCACCAGTACCTTGGCGACGGCGAGCCGATCGGCGCGCGGCTGCTGGTCGACGACAACAACGGCGGACCGCGGCCGCTGGAAATCGTCGGCGTCGTCGGCGACGTGCGCCAGCTGAGCCTCGACGGCGAGCCGACGATGGACGTCTACCTGCCCTATGACCAGCTGCACCCGGACGTCATGTCGCTGGCGACGGCGAACATGTGCTGGGTGGTGCGGGGCCGCATCGACAGCGGCGCGCGACAGGAGGAGCTCCGGCGGGCGCTGCGCGGCGCCGATCCCGCGGTGCCGATCTCGGAGCCGCGGTCGATCGAGCAGTCGATCGCCGCGGCCGTGGCGCCGCGGCGGTTCCACCTGGTGGTGCTCGCGGTGTTTGCCGCGGCGGCGCTGCTGCTCTCGGCGACCGGCATCTACGCCATGCTCTCCTACTCGGCCAGCCGGCGCACGCGCGAGCTGGCGATCCGCTCGGCGCTCGGCGCCGGCCGCAACGATCTCCTGCTGCTCGTCCTGCGGCAAGGCATGCAGCCGGCGCTCGTCGGGATCGCGGTCGGGCTCGGTGCGGCGTTCGCGATCACCAGGACGCTTTCGAGCATGCTCTTCGGCCTCGGCGCCACCGATCCGGCGACCTTCACGATCGTGCCTTTGGCCCTGCTCTTCGTCGCGCTGGCGGCGTGCCTCGGTCCCGGCCTGAGAGCGTCGCGCGCCGCGATCGACAGCGCTGCCGATCGCAGGTCCTGAGGCCCCCCGCACCGGACGGTCGCTTCTAGCCTTCTAGCCGCACAGTTTTACAGATCTTAGTGTATAGTCTGACATTGGAAAATGCGAAGGCACGTATTGGCGCCGAGGCAGTGACCCATGCGCCGGCGGCACGGCCTGAAGCGCCGTGGCAGCGCTGGGGATCTTCGCGATCGATGAACGATACGCAAAAGGAGGCGTCATGACCGCACGAAGCAGGTTCACCCGCTCGAAGTCCCTTGCAACCTTGGGGTTCGCGTTCGCTTGGTGCCTGGGCACGCTGGCTGCCCTGCCCGCGTTTGCCGCCACCACCGGGTCGAGCAGCGCCTACGGCGAATCGATCAACCTCAGCCTGGTGCCGCTCCTCGGCGGCGGCGTGACGATCGTGAGCGGCCCGCTCCCGGTGGTCGCCGGCGCCGCGGCGCCGAGCTATGACCAGCAGACCAGCCTGGCCAGTGTCAAGGTTCAGGCCGCGGGCCTGGGCACCGTCCTCCAGACCGGCATCCTCAACGTCGCGGCGGACTCCAGCGTCCCGGCCGCCGACCAGGCCCATGGTCACGCCGAGGTCGCCAACCCGGCCCTCCAGCTGGCCAGCCTGCTCGGCCTCAACGCCAGTGTGATCTCCTCCGACGCGAGCGTCAGCGGTAGCTGTGGCTCGGGCCTCGCCACGACCGGCACCACCCAACTCCTGAGTGCCCAGGTGAGCGGCCTCGCGGCCTTCGGCCTGACCGTTCCCCCGAACCCGGCGCCCAACACCGAGCTGCTCAACCTGCTCGGGGTGCGTGTGATCCTCAACGAACAGATCGCCGGCGGCGACGGCTCGAGCCAGGCGTCACTCACCGTCAACGCGGTGCACGTCTCTCTCACCAACTCCGTGCTCAGCCTGATCGGCGTGCTGAGCGGCGACATCGTCATCTCGCAATCGCGGGCGGAAGTCGACTGCGGCAGCGTGTTGGTCGAGTAGTCCAGGACACTCGGGCCTTGCCCTGCAGCTGAGGGGTCACGCCCGCCGCCGCCACGCCGGGATGTCGAGCAGGTTCTGGCCCCGGGGCGCTACTTCCCTTTCGCGGCGGCGGCGAGCGAGACCTGCTCGACCGCCTGGCCGCGCGCGACGCCTTCGGCGATGACCTCGGCGTAATAGCGGCTCATGTTGCCGGTGACCGCCGGGGCCACCTTCGCCGGGTCGGGAGTGGCTTCCAGCGGCAGGCCGGCGAAGGCGGCGAGGCCGTCTCCGGCCAGCAGCGGGCGCACCCAGGCCAGGGGCTCGCTGCCGACGTCGGTCACCGCGGCCTGCAGCACCTTGCCCGCCGGGTCGAAGGCCACGGCGATGCCCACCGGGCCGTGCTCGGAGGGGACCCAGAGGAAGATCGCGGAGCCGACCAGGCGCTTCTCGGCGTCGCGGCCGAGATAGACCTTGACGTCCTCGGCCGAGGGGGTCCATTTGGTGCGGCTCTTGATCGCCGCGGCGTCGGCGGGGCTGAAGGCGAGGCTCTGCTCGAAGAACTGGCTGGCGGCGGCGAGGCTCTGCCTGACGAACTCGCCGCGCTTGAGCAGCTGCACGTTCGGGGTGACGTGGGCGGCGGCCGGGGCGGCGCCCAGCGCCGCGGTCGCCGCGACCACGACGACGACGAGGAATTGCAGGCTATGCGTGCGCATCGGGATCTCCTTGTGGACGCCGCCACCAGCACTGCGTCAGGGTGACGGCCAGGACGAAGAGGTAGACGAGGCCCATGCTGAAGCCGCCGGCGATGGCGCAGGCGCCGAACCAGGCGCCCCAGCGCGGCAGCAGGTGCGCGCCCCATAGGCCGCCGAGGTCCAGTAAGGGGGCGGCGAAGGCGGCGAGCACGGCGGCGGTGCGGACCCGCGAGCGCAGCCGTAGGCCGCAGACCAGCAGCGACAGCACGGCGGCGGTGAGCGCGTAGACCGGCACGTGGACGTGGGTGTCCTGCACCAGCAGATCGCGGTTGATCACGTGCTTGGGGCGGTCGAGATTGGCGAGGTCCACGGGGTGCTCCATCGCCATGGTGCCGCAGGCGGCGCACATCGCCATCACGTGCGGGGTCTCGGGCGCCACCGTCGCCGCGGTCGCCGCCGGCGTGAAGGCGGCGAAGTTCTTCACCTCCCAGGCGCCGAACAGATCCGCCACCCCCAGCAGCAGCAGGAAGAGGGTGGCGGCCAGCCTGGCTTCGAACGGACCCTGCGGGAGCTTGCCCATGGTCTTGCCTTCCTGGCGTCCCTAGAACAGGAACACCGTCTGCAAAGTTGCCTGGGAATTATCGCGCCGGCCGCGGCCGTCGACGCTGCCGGCGAAGACCGGCGCCGTCGAGCGGTCGCGGCGCAGGTCAAGACGCAGCACCAGCTCGGGCAGCCGCAGCGAGGAGCGCTCGAGATAGCGGAAGATGCCGTAGAAGCCGCCGCCCACCAGGTACTGCGGCGAGAGCGTGATCTCGCGCAGCACCTGCGGCGTGCCGCTGCGGCCGCCGCCGGCGTCGTCGAAGACGTCGAGGCGCAGGGTCGCCGCCCAATGCGCGTCGAAGCGCAGGTGGGTGAACAGCATCTCGCCGTACCAGCGGGCGAGCCCGCCGTTCACCGCCGAGTGGGGTTCCTGGCCGTAGACCGACTCGCCGCCGACCACCCAGCGCTCCGCGGGTTGCAGCAGCAGGGTGGCGATCACCGCCGTGCGGTCGTCGTTCTCCTGGTTGTCCTTCTCCGGCCCGTAGAGGGCGCCGAGGCCAAGGTGCGCGGCGAGCGACGGGCTCCACAGCGCGTAGAGCCCGCCGGTCTTGCCCCGGTTGTTGTCGACGTCGTCGTCCCAGCCGTTGGCGACGATCGCCCAGAGCTCGAACTGCGGCGACAGGGCGTCGTGCGCCGCCAGACCGGTGAACTTGACCGGCCGGGCGAAGTCGAAGGTGAACGACGAGGTCGCCTGGAAGTTGAGCGGCGCGTCGTCGCGCTCGATGGCCATCGGCGAGTCGAACTTGCCGACGGTGAGGTCGAAGCCGGAGGCGAGCGACGGCTGCCAGCGCAGTTGCAGGTTGTCGATGTCGGTGGAGATGTCGTTGCTCGTCCCGACGTCGGCAAGGAACGGCGAGGGATCGTTGCGCGAGGTGGTGAGCTGCACGAACACCGTCAGGTTGTCCGACAGCCCTTTGTAGAGGCTGAGCGCCACGGCGCTGTCGGCGAAGGAGTTCTTGCCGGTGTTGAAATCGTAGTTGTAGCCGAAGGCGCCAAAACCGTTGATCACCAGCTGCCGGTTGGGGTCCTCGCCGAAGCTGAGCAGCGGCGAGCCGCCGCCCCCTCCGAGCGCGCCCGCGGCGACCGGCGTCTCGCCGGCGCCCTGCGCCGCGGCCGGTTGCGCGGTCGCGGTCGCCAGCAATCCCGCGCAGGACACTGCCAAGCCATACCACCAAAGCCTTTGAATACCCAAGGTCCACCTCCTCGAAGTCCGTCGTCCGGGTGGCGGCCGCCGCTGCCCGTGCGGCGCACGGCGCGGTGCCTCGCAGTTGCCGGCAGCGGCCGGTTGGCACCTGCCGCCGCCGGCCGGGGCCGGAGCTACGCCGTCGCCGAGATCAGGCGCGAGGAGGACGTTCGGGCAGGTCGAGGAACGGCAGGGTCGCGAGGCCGCGCAATCGCTGGCAGCTGGGCCCGCCGCTCCGGGGCGCCGGCAACCGCGGCGGCGCCGGCAGGATGGAAGGCGTGCCGGCGGCGAAGCGGACCTGGCGGATGGGCTGGCTGCCGCCGCGGCCGCAGGTGCAGGCGGCGCCAGGCGGCGCGGGCGCGGCGGCCGCTCGCGGCGACCGCTTGCAGCAGGTCATGCGGCAGGCGGGGCGGTGCGCGGCGGTGCTGTCGCCCGGGCCGGCGAGGCGCGCCGACATGGCGGCCGCCCGGGGGCAGCCGGGAGAGAGGGCGCCGGCATCCCACCAGCCAGCTGCCGCCAGCAGGGCAGCGCTCAGCAGCGCCGCGGCAAGTCTGCGCATTGACGCAAGCTTACCATGCCGGCCGGCGCGGGGTTGCCGCCGCGCGATGGCCGGCTGGCGCTGGCCCCATCCGGACTCTCCGCGTATCATCGCAGCCGCTTGCCGCCTGCCGCCGCGTGCAGACGCTGCGCCGGCGCCGGTTGTAAGCTGAAGGTTTCCATACCGTTCGAGAGGAGGTGCCAGTGCCGGGAGCCAAGCCGCATCCGACCGAGCCCGCGGCGGTCGATGCGCCCGAGGACGAGCGCCCCGGCCCGGCCTCGGACCCAGGCCTGCAACAGGTGCGTGCGCGCCTGCTGGCCCGCGCGCGGCACGACGTGCAGCTGCTGCGGCCGGAGCTCCTCGGCGGCGGCGGCGAGCCGCGCTTGACCCTGGTGGTGCTGACCCACGACCGGCCGGAGCAGTGGCCGCGCCTGCTGCGCTCCCTGCGCGCCCACGTCCGCCTGCCGATCAAGCTGCTGGTCGTCGACGACCACTCGCAGCCGGCGGCGCGCGCCGAGCTGCGGCGCCTCTGCGACGAGGTCGTCGCCGCCGTCGCCGGCGATGGCGATGACGGCGGCGGCATACGCGACCTCGAGCTGGTGTGGCTGGAGCAGAGCCTCCACTGTCCCGCGGCGCGCCAGCATGCCGTGGGGCTCGTCACCACCGAGTATCTGATGTTTCTCGACGACGACGCCGAGATCTTCCCCGGCACGATCGAGCACCTGGTGCAGGAGCTGGATGCGGACCCCGCGGTGCTGGTCGCCGGCGCGCACGTGGTGCTGCCGGACGGCCAGACCCAGTTCTGCGGCGGCGAGTACTGGGAGGAGGCCGATGGCGTGCTCCACTTCGAGCCGCTCGGCATGGGCCTGGATTTCGAAGATCCGGCGCTCGGCCCGTCGCGGGCCTGTCAATGGTTGGCGGGGGCGGCGATGGCGGTGCGGCGCTCGGCGCTGGTGAACGATCCGCTCGACCTCGGCATGATCATGTATTACGAGGACAACGAGTGGTTCTACCGGCTTGGCCGCCGCCAGCCGCCGGCGATCTTCCGGCGCTCGGTGCATGCCCTGGTGCTGCACTACCAGCAGCTCAAGAGCCCGCGCGAGGAGAGCCGGGACGAGATCCTGCGCTCGCTCCCCTATTTGCAGTCGCTCGCCCACTTCTACCGCGTGCACGGCCGCATCCTGGAGGGAATCTTCGTCTTCGCGCCGCGGCTGGTGGCGAAGGGCCGGCGCGACACCGCCGCGGCGCGACTGCTGCTCGAGCTGATCGCCGCCCGCGGCTGCGACTGGCTGGGGCGGGAGTGGCTGGCAGGCGGCCTGGCGCCACTGTTTCGGGGCAGCCTCGAGCAGGACCTGGAGACGGCCGGCAGCGACTTGGCAGCGGCGCGGGCAGCGCTGGCGGCGGCACAGGCGGAGGTTGCCGCGGCGCATGCCGCGGCCGCGGCAGGAGCGAGCGAGCTGGCCGCGACGCGGCAGCAGCTGACAGAGGAGCGCGAGCGCTCGACGGGACTGGCCGCGGCGGCCCGGCAGCTGGCGGCCATTCACCAGTCGAAGCTGTGGCGCTTTGGGGATTGCTACTGGCGCCTGCGCCGCGCCGCGGCGCGAC
>Ga0070733_10002797_pt1 | contig 12166 bp, 9 predicted proteins | sample Coa_R1_9_FD_66450 | JGI IMG/M metagenome (GOLD analysis project Ga0070733, IMG submission 66450) | Surface soil microbial communities from Centralia Pennsylvania, which are recovering from an underground coalmine fire - Coalmine... | ecosystem: Environmental > Terrestrial > Soil > Unclassified ... | reverse complement strand
CCGACGATCGCCGCGCTGGCGGGCGCCAGGATGCCGCGGACCACCAGCACCACCAGCAGGGCGATCAGGCCGCCGAGCCCGGCCAGCGGCCGCCACGGCCGGCGGCGCTCGCCGCGGTCCGCGCCGGCCGGGGTCGGCGCGCCAACGGCGGCGGCGGCGGGGTCCCCGGGGGTGGGCCGCAGGCCGGCCTTGCCCAGGTACTTGGCGCCCAGCGAGTACTGCACCACGCCCACCAGCATGCCGGCGCCGGCCGCCACGAAGGCCCAGTGCCAGTCGACCCGCTCCCCCAGCCAGCCACAGATCAGCGGCGCGAGGAAGGCGCCGAGGTTGATCCCCATGTAGAAGATCGAGAAGCCGGCGTCGCGCCGTGCGCGATCGTCGGGGTAGAGGTCGCCGACCATGGTGCTGACGTTGGGCTTGAGCAGCCCGGTGCCGCACGCCACCAGCACCAGCCCGAGGAAAAACGTCGGCAGCCCCTTGATCGCCAGCGAGAAGTTGCCGGCGGCGATGACGAGGCCGCCAAGCAGCACCGCGCGGCGCTGCCCCAGCAGGCGATCGGCGAGCCAGCCGCCGGGCAGGCACATGAGGTACGCCGCACCGGTGTAGAAGCCGTAGACGGCCCCCGCCCGTGCGGTGGTGAAGCCGAGGCCGCCGCCGACCACGCCAGCGGTCATGAACAGGATGAGCAGGCTGCGCATCCCGTAGTAGCTGAAGCGCTCCCAGAACTCGGTGAAGAACAGCGTCGCCAGGCCGCGGGGATGGCCGAAGAACGCGGTCGGGTAAGGGACCGCGGACGCGTCCGGCGAGGAGGCGTCGGCGCTCGGATCAGGGCTCATGGCGGTCGAGGTCTCGGGGCCGCGCGAGTCTAGCACGCGATCGTCGCGGCCAAGCCTGGAGCCGATCTCGTAGTATAGGGCGCCGGCGGCGCACTCGCGCCCACCTGCACCGGAGACCGCGCATTCCATGCCCCCATCCGACCCGCTGCCGCCCCTGCGTGACGCCATCGCCGAGCTGGACCGCGCGCTGCTCGAGGTGCTGCGCCGGCGCATGGCGGTCGCCGCCGAGATCGGCCGCGTCAAGGCCGAGCGCGGCGCGCCGATCGTGGTGCGCGACGTCGAGCACCAGGTGCTGGAGCGGGCGCGGCTCCAGGCCGAGAGCTGCGGCGTTTCGCCAGAGGTGCTCGAGTCCCTCTTCCGGGCCGTCATCCGGGGCGCGGTCGAGCGCCAGCACCGGGTCGGCGTCGAGCTGCGGGCGCGGCACGGCGAGCGGGTGCTGATCGCCGGCGGCGCCGGCGGCATGGGCGGCTGGTTCCATCGCTTCTTCGAGCTCGCCGGGCACCGCTGCGACCTGCTGGACCCGTCCTTCTCCGGCCTGGCGCCGGCGCCCGGACGCTTCGCCGGCCTCGCCGAGGTGCCGGATCTCGGCGCCTATGCAGCCGTCCTGGTGGCGGTGCCGCTCGCCCGCACCGCCGAGACGGTCGCGGCAGTGGCGGCGCGCATCCTGGCGGCCGCCGAGCCGGCGCCGACGACGGCTCGTGCAGGGCGCCCACCGCGGCCCCTGATCGTCGAGGTGTCCTCGATCAAGGCGCCGCTCGCACCGGTCCTCGAGCGCGCCCGCCACGACGGCGTGCGGGTGACCTGCCTGCATCCGATGTTCGGCCCCGGCAAGTCGCTCTTCGAGCCTCTCACCTTCGTGCTGGCGGCTCAGCGCGAACCGGGGATCGAGCGACAGGAGATCGAACCGTTCCTCTCCCATCCCTACACTCGCCTGGTGGAGGTCGCCTGGGCTCACCACGACCGGCTGATGGGCTGGCTGCTCGGCCTGGCCCACCTCACCAACCTGCTGTTCGGCGCCGCGATCGGCGGCAGCGGCATCTCGCCCGCGGAGCTCCGCGAGTGCGCGTCGACCACCTTCCTGCGCCAGGCGGCCACCGCCCGCTCGGTGCTCGGCGAGGATCCCGGCCTCTACCTGGACATCCAGCGCCTCAACCCGTATCGCTCCGAGATCTACCGCGCGGCCCGCGAGTCCCTGGCGAACCTCGAAGGCCTGGTCGAAGGCAACGACCGCAGCGGCTGGCACGACGCCATGGCCGCCGCCCGCCGCGCGCTGCTCGACGAACCCTGAAACCGGACCGAGGCGCGCCCATGGCGAGCGCCATGGAGCCGTGGACTCGCTTTTGCATTGCGGCCAACGCCGAGAAGAAGAGGGAGGGTGCCGGCCGATGCGGTCCAGCGCGGCGAGCAGCGGAGACGACCACGATGACGCCGGAGGGCCGGCACCGCTGCGCACCTGGCAGCGGGCTGCCGCCGTCGCCCTGCCGCTTGCCGCCGCCGCCGCCGCCCTGGCCGTCTCCTGGCAGCGCTGGATCGACCCCCTGGTGGATTCCGGCCGCGAGATGGACGTCCCATGGCGCCTGCTGCAGGGCGAGCGCCTCTATGCCGACGTCACCTATTACTACGGGCCGCTCGGGCCGTGGACGAACGCCCTGGCCTTACGGCTGCTCGGCAGCCGCTGGCTGACGCTCGAGCTGATGTGCGCGGCGCTGTCGGCGGCGATCTTCCTGTTGCTCTTCCGGCTCACCCGCCGTGCCGGCGGCAACCTCTCGGCGACGGTCGCGACCACCCTGGCCGCCGCGCTCTGCATGGCCGCGCCGCGGGGCGGAGCGTTCATCTTTCCCTACTCCAGCTCCGGCCTCTTCGCGCTCGCCGGCGGCCTCTTGGCGCTCGACGCCACGGCGGCGGTCGCTTCCGGGTCGCCGTGGCGCCGCCAGCTGCTGGGAGCGCTGGGCCTCGGCATCGCCCTGGCCTCGCGCTTCGAGATCGGGGCGGCCGCCGCCGTCACCCTGGTCCTCGCCGGGCTACGATCCCGTCGCCGCCAGGAGACGCGCGCCGATCTGGCGGTGGTGGCCGGCGGTGCGGTGCTCGCCTGCGGCGCCTATGCGGTCGCTTTCGCCGGCATCTCCTGGAGCAGGTTGCTCGCCGACGGACCGCTCAGCCCCTATCTGGGCATGCCCCCGGAGTGGCGGACCCTCTACCTCGAGATCTCCGGCCTCTCGCAACCGCTCACCGCCGCCGGCAGGTTGGGTGTTTCGCTGCTGCTCGACGGCCTGCTGCTCGCCGCCGCGGCCTGGCTGGCGCTGCCCGAGCCGGGCCGCCCGCGCCGCCGCTATCTGTTCGCCGCCGGCGGCCTGCTGCTGCTCGGCGCCTACCTGTGGAGCCCCTGGAACGTCTCGCTCAAGAACCTGCCGCCGCTGCTGTCGATCCTGCCGCCGGCGGCCCTGGCCGCGGCCCTGATCCTGCTGCGCCGGCCGCTCGCGGACCGCCAGCGGGCTCGCTTCCTGCTCTTCTTTTTCAGCGCGGCGGTCGCCGCCCGGGTCTTTTTCGGTCTCGTGGTGGGGCCACGGATGGGCCCCATCTCGGCTTTGCCGCTGCCCGGCCTGCTGGCGACGGGCGCCGTTCTGGCCTTCGACGTGATGGCGCCGCGTACGCCGGCGCCCGCCAGCTTCCGGCGGCGGCTGGCCGCCATCGGCGCCGTGGTGGGTGTCCTCTTCCTCTATCGACTGGCGCGCTTCGACGATCAGCCGCGGCGGGTCAGGCTCGCCACCGCCGCGGGCTGCCTGCGTCTGGCGGCGCCCGAGGCCCGGGCCATCGCCGAGACCCTGGATTACCTCGACCTGCGCGCCCGCGACGGCGACACGCTCACCGCCTTTCCCGAGAGCGGATTCTTCAACTTCGTCACCGGCCTGCGGAGCCCGCTGCGCCAGGACCTGATCGTCCCGGGCGTGCTGCGGGGGGCGCGCGAGGAGGACGCCGCGCGCCAGCTCGCCGACGCCGGGCCGCGGTTCGTCCTGCTCTGCAACCGGCCCACCAGGGAGTTCGGTCCCGAGGCGTTCGGCCGCGACTATGCGGTCCGGCTGTGGAGCGGCGTCGCCGCCCATTACCGCCTGGCCGCGGCCTTCGGCCCGGGCGGCGGCGCCTCGCCGGTGGGCGTCAAGGACTTCTTCGTCCGCCTGTACGAGCGCAGCCCGGCGGCGGGCGCGCCAGTGCGGCTGGCCGCGCTCGGCCGGCGGCCCCCGGCCGGGCCGGACGCCTCGCTTGCCGACTCGGATCGAGGCCCCGGCAGATGAGCCGTTGGCGAAAGACCGCGGCGGCCCGCCTTTCCCGCTGGGAGTGGGCGGCGGCGATCGCCCTGACCGCGGCGGCCGCGACCCTGGCGGTGGTGCGCATGCTGCACGCGGGCGCGCTGTGGCGGGACGAAGCCGGCGCGGCGCGGCTGGCGATGCTGCCGACCCTGCACGAGGTCGTCGCCATGTTCCCGCACGAGGCGTTTCCGCCGCTCTTCCCGCTCCTGGTCCGCACCTATTCGGAGCTGGTGGGCGGCGGCGATACGGCGCTCCGCGCCTTCGGCCTGGCGATCGGCCTGCTCATCTGCGGCGTCCTCTGGTTCAACGCCCGCACCACCGCGCGCACGGTGCCGCTGCTGTCGCTCGCGCTGCTGGGCCTCGACGTGCCCTTCGTGGTCCTCGGCGACTCGCTGCGCGGTTACGGCCTGGGCAGCGCGCTCATCCTGCTCACCTACGGCTTGCTGGCGGCAGGGATTCGCGGGCAACCGGGCCGCCCGGCGGCCAGCCGATGGCTGCTTGCCGGCGCGGCGGCCGGGGCGGCCATCGCCAGCGTGCAGGTGGTGCTGGGCAATGCGGCCCTGGTCTTCGCCGTGTGCGCCGCCGCCGCCGTGGTTGCCGCCGCGCGCCGCCGCTGGCTGGCGGCGGCCTGGGCCATGGGCTGCGGTGCGGCCGCTGCCCTGTCGCTGCTGCCCTACGCGCCTGAGCTTGCCGCCGCCCGGCGACAGTGGAGCCTGATCGTCGTGCAGCCGATCCCGGCGATGAAGCTCTGGCAGGTGTTTGCCGGGACCATCGGGCCGCGAACGGCGCTGGTCGCCTGGCTGCTGCTCGTCCTCGGCGGCCTTGCAGGCATCCTGCGCCTGCTGCTCGGCAACGGCGATGGCCGGCGGCCGGCGGTGCCGGCGGCGCCGGCGGCGAGCCAGGGCGCCGCCCTCGCCTCCGACGCGGGACCACCGTCAGCAGCGGCCATGGATCCGGAGCCGTGGCGCCGCGACGTCGCCGCCTTCGCCGGTTTGACGATCGTCGGCGCGCTGCTCGCCTGCGGGATCTTCCTCGAGACCCTCAGCTATACGCCGCGCCCGTGGTATTTCGTGCCGCTGATCGCCCTGGTCGCCAGCGCCCTCGACAGCGCCTTCGGCGTGCTGAGCCACGGCGGCGGCCGGCGTTTCGCCACCGCCCGGATGGCTGCCGTGGCGCTGCTGGCCGCGGCGGAGGTGCTGCCGCTGGCGCAGCACCTCAACACCCGGCAGACCAACGCCGACCTGGTGGCGCGGGCGGTGACCAGGGCGGCGGCGCCGGCGGACCTGGTGGTGGTGGTTCCCTGGTTCTTCGGCGTCAGCTTCAATCGCTACTACCGGGGGCCTGCCCCCTGGGTGACCCTGCCCGAGATCCCGGACCATCGCGTCCATCGCTACGATCTGCTCAAGGCCAGGCTTGCGGACCCGCACCCGCTCGACGATCTGCTGGACGCCGTGGCGGCGACCCTGCGCTCCGGCCACCGGGTCTGGCTGGTCGGGAGCCCCGCCTGGCCGCGGCCCGAGGAGGCGATCGCCATCCTTCCGCCGGCGCCCCTCTCGCCGGCCGGCTGGCGCGACTTCCCCTACGTCATCGATTGGGAACGCCAGCTCGGCCGCTTCCTGCAGCGCCGCGCCATCCTCGTCACCAAGGTGCCGGTGCCGGTGGACGAGCCGGTCGACCGCCTCGAGAACCTGAGCCTGACCGTCGTGCAGGGATGGAAGCCGCCGGCGGCGGCGGAGCAAGGGGGCGACGCTCCGGGAGCACCAGGCCTACCCGCCACCTACACCGGCAACTGAGCCCGGCCGCCGCTCACTCTGCGCGGTCCGTGGTCTTGACAGTCTCCGGACCTGGATGACAGATTTCTGTCATGCAGACGACCTTGAGGCTGGACGACGAGCTCTATCGGCAAGCCAAAGCACAGGCTGCGACCCTGGGGATCAGCGTCACCCGGTTTCTGGAGGACGCCATCCGGGAGCACCTGGAGACGTCTGCGCCGCGGCCGCGTGACCGCCGGCTCACCCTGCCGGTCTCGACGGCGGCAGGAGGTTTGGCACCGGGGTTCTCGACCCTCGACGAGGCGGTGGCCGCCGCGGACCTGGCCGCGGATCGACGCCAGACGCGCTGAGCCATGCATCTGCTCGACGCCAACATCTTGATCGGAGCGTTCCGCCCGGACGACCCGGAGCATCCGCAGCTGAAGCACTGGCTGGATCAGGCCCTGCGCCAAGGCCGTCTGGTGGCGTTCCCGGCCTTGGTGGAAGTGGCCTTCCTGCGCATCGTCACCCATCCCCGGATCTTCCGCTCTCCCTCCCCGCTGGCGGAGGCCGTCGGCTTTCTCGAGGCCATCCGGGCCAGCGGCCTGTTCCGGGAGCCACCATGGACCCGGCGGACGCGCGAGCGCTGGTGGAGCTGGTGCCGGGACCTCGACCTCCACGGCAACGACGTCAACGACGCGTACCTGGCAGCGGTCGCCACGGAAGCGCGGTGCCCGCTGGTGAGCCGGGACCTGGGCTTTGCTCGCTTCCACGGTCTCGACTGGCAAAATCCCGCCAGACCGTCCTGACCCTCGCTCGGCCTCCCGGCTCAGCGGACCGCGCCGCGGCGGAAGAGGTTCACGATCGCCAGCAGGATCACCGATCCGAGCAGGGAGACGAGCAGGCTGGCGGCGCTGAAGTTGCCCTGGTTGATGGTGCCGGCGCCGAACACCGGCGAGAGCAGGAAACCTGCCAGCACCGCACCGACGATGCCGACCACCACGTCCATCAGGACGCCTTCCGGATGACGCATGATGATGCTGGCGATCCAGCCGATCAAGCCGCCCACGATGAGCCAGATGATGAAGTTCATGGAGGTTCTCCTTTGTCGTCGTGAGGTGTCGGCAACCTTTTGCCTACACCCGCGGCACAGAGCAATGCTCGTGCCACGGCCGCCGCTGCCGGCCTTGCCGAGCACCGCGCGGTCAGGCGGGCGGGCTGCCGACTTCGCGGGGGCCGCGAAGCATGCTGCCGCTGGCGGAGAGGTGCGCCGTCAGGCTTGTAAGGCTTGCAACCAGCGCCGGTCAGCTGGTCTCGAGCACGATCTTGCCGAAGCCGCCGCCGTCGGCCAGCGCCGCGTAGGCCTGCGCCGCCTGCTCGAGCGGCAGCACCCGGTCGACCACGGGGCGCAGCCGCCCGGCCCGCAGCCGCGGCACCGCAAACGCGGCGAAGCCCGCGATCAGGCGGGCCTTCTCGTCGCGCGAGCGCGAGCGCAGGACGGAGCCGATGATGCGCAGGCGGCGGCGCAGCAGGTCTTCGAGATCCAGCTCGGCGGTGCGGCCGGCGAGCAGGCCCATCACCACCAGCCGGCCGCCCTTCTTCAGCGCCGCGAGGTGCGCCGGCAGGCGGCTGCCGCCCACCAGATCGAAGACCAGGTCGACACCGCGGCCGCCGGTCGCCCGGCGCACCCGCGCCGGCAGCTCGTCGTCGTCGGTCACCAACTCCTCGACGCCGAGCTCGCGCAAGCGTTCGAGGCGCCGGCCGTCGCGGGCCGCGGCGATCACCCGCGCCCCGAGCTCGCGCGCCAGCTGCGCCGCGAAGCTGCCGACGCCGCCGGAAGCGCCGGTGATCAGCACCACCTCGCCGGTCACCAGGCCGCCCTCCGCCACCAGATTGGTCCAGGCGGTGAGGCCCGCTTCGGGAAGCGCCGCACCCTCGACGAAGGAGAGGTTCTCGGGCAGCGGCAGCAGCTGGCCGGCGGGCACCGCCACCCGCGTCGCCTGGCCGCCGCCCGCCAGCAGCGCCATCACGCGCGCGCCCACCTTCCAGCGGTCCACGCCGTCGCCGACCGCGGCGATCAGGCCGGCGCATTCGAGCCCCGGCACGTCGCTCTCGCCGGCCGGCGGCGGGTAGTGCCCGGCAAGCTGCATGAGGTCGGCGCGGTTGAGCCCGGCGGCCGCCACCGCCACCAACACCTCGCCGGTGCGCGCCACGGGATCCGGCAGCTCGCCCACCCGCGGTACCGGCGGTGCGCCGGCCGCGGCGGCAGGGTCCACCGGGAGTACGGCTCTCATGCCCGCGCGGACAGGCTGAAGAGATGCATCGGGCATTGACCCTACCATGGGTCCGCAACGCCGGACGCATGCTGCCGCGACCTTCGCGTGACGGCTCGAGACCGGCCGCCGGTCTCGACCCGCGCCGCTTCGTGCGCGAAACTACCGGTCAGTTGTTACAGGTCGCTTCCGGGACGGTGATGCAGCCAAAGCAGAAGGAGATCGACGGGCATGGGCAACAACACCGCAAGCGGAATGCGGCGCGCGCACCGGACCGGCCGCCGGCGGCGAGGCCGGGGCCGATCGGCCGCTGCCCTGCTGCTCTGCGCGCTGCTCGGCACCGGTTTCTCGCTCGATCGCCCGCGGCACACCGACCTCGGCAGCCTGGGATGGAGCGCCGCCTTCTCGCGCCTCTGCGAGCTGCTGGCGCGGGAGTACCCGTTCTCCGCTTGGAAAGGGCTCGATTGGGCGGCGATCGAGCGCGAGATGGGGCCGCGGGTGGCGGCGGCCGAGGCGAGCCGCGACCGCCGCGCCTGGTACCGGACGCTACGGGAGCTGGTCTGGCGGTTGCGGGACGGCCACGCGCGGCTGCTGGGCGATGACGACGGCCTGGAGCGCGCGGCGATCGGCGGCAGCTTCGGGCTCGCGGCCATCGCCCTGGACGACGGGCGGTTGCTGGCCTGCCGGGTGGACGCCGGCGGTCCGGCGGCGCGCGCCGGCATGCGCTTCGGCGCCGAGCTGGTGCGCTGGAACGGCGCTCCGGCCGCCGCGGCGCTGGCAGCGGCGCCGGTGCTCTGGGACCAGCGGCCGCCGGCCACGCGCGAGGGCCTGCGGCTGGCTCAGGCCCGCATGCTGGGGCGGGCGCCGGTCGGAGCGCGGGCGACCGTCACCTTCCGCAACCGGGGCGAGGCGGAGCTCGCGAACCGCGAGCTGGTCGCCGCCGCCGCGCCACCCGCGGCGCCGCCCTGCCTGCGCGCCACCGACCTGCTCGCTGGCCGGACCGTCGAGGCGCGGGCGCTCGCCGCGGGTGCCGGCTACGTGCGCATCCGCTTCGAGCTGCCCACCCTGCGCACGCCGCTGCCGGGCCGCACGCTGCGCCGGGCGCTCGCCCGCTTTGCCGCCGCCGGCCTGCCGGGCGTGGTCGTCGACGTGCGCGGCAACTGCGGCGGCATGGACGCGATGGTGCCGCCGCTCGTCGCGCCGCTGCTGCAGGAGGCGGAGATCTACGAGGTGCCGGGGGTGTACCGGCAGCGCGGCCGCTTCGAGCCCGACCCGCGGCAGGCGATCACCGTGCTGCCCCGCCCTCCTCTCTACCGCGGCCGCATCGCCGTGCTCATCGACGGTGACACGGTGAGCGCCGGCGAAGCCATCCCGCTGCTGCTCAAGGGACTTCCCGGCGTGGCGGTGATCGGCTGGAACGCCAGCCAGGGATCGTTCGGCATCGGCCTCAAGTCGGTGCGCCTGCCCGGCGGCCTGGAGATGGTCTTTCCGCACGCCCAGTCGCTCGACGCCGACGGCAGGGTCGAGGTGGACGGCGACGCCGGCGGTCAGGGAGGCGTCGAGCCCGACCGGCGGCTGCCGCTCACCGAGGCGGCCGTCGACCGCTGGTACGGGCGGGGCGAGGACGTGGTGCTCGAAGCAGGCATCCACTTCGTGCGCGGCGAGGAGCCGGGCACCGCAGCGCCAACTGCCGTGGTTCCGCCGCGGCCGCGGCTGGTCGGCCGGGATCCGCGACGGCTCATGGCCGGGCCTTGAGCTGGTCGAGCAGCTGCCGCACCTGAGCGGCGATGGCGGCAGCGGGCGGCGCGACGGCAGCGCCGCCGCGAGCCGCGCCCGCGCGGCCCGTCAGTGGGCGGGGACCGGCCGCGGCCGGGACGGCGCCGCCGGGGCGGGCACCGGCAGCCCCGGAGGGGCCGCCGCCGGCGCCGGGACGGCCTTCGCCGCCGCCACCGCGGCTGCCGGCACCTCCTCCTCCTCATGGTCGCCGGCGCCGCCACCGACCGCCGGCGCCGGTCCGCGGCGCATCATGCCCTCGATGTCCGCTTCCATCCAGGCGTGGCGGCCTTCGAGGATGCGCAGCGCCACCCGGTACTTGCGCGCATCGTCATTGGCCCACAGGTCGCGCAGCAGGCGCATCACCTTGCGCCGGGCGCCGCGGCAGAACAGGTCGGCCAGCTCGATCGCCTCCGCGGCGTGCGGCGCGCCGGCGGCGGCCATGGCATGAGCGCGGGCCGCCGCCGCCGTCATCGCGAACATCTCGTTGGCGATGTCGACGATGCGGAACAGGAACGCCTGCTTGTTCTGCAGCGCGCCCTGGTAAACGATCATGCCGTGGAAGATCTGGCGCGACAGGCGCCGGGTGTTGCGCTCGACGAAGCGCAGATGGGTGGCCATCGGGCCGTACTCGGAGTAGCGCGGCCACTGCCCCCAGCCCAGCCAGCGCGACGGATACCAGGCGCCGTAGAAGGCGGCGATCTGCGGCAGCGCGGCGAGCTTGTCGGCCAGCGCCTTGTCCGGATCGATCAGGCTGCCGGCCACCTGCAGATGCTTGTCCACCGCCTCGCGCGCCATGAACAGGTGCATGATCTCGCTCGAGCCCTCGAAGATCTTGTTGATGCGGTAGTCGCGCATCAGGCGCTCGACGCCGATCGGCTTCTCGCCGCGCGCCGCCAGCGAGCGCTCGGTCTCGTAGCCGCGGCCGCCGCGGATCTGCATGGTGTCGTCGACGATCTCCCAGGTGCGGTCGGTGTTCCACTCCTTGCAGGCCGCCGCCTCGAGCCGGATGTCGTAGTTGCCGCTGTCGGCCATCACCGTGGCGAGGTGGGCGATCGACTCCATGGCGAAGCCGATCGCCGCCATGTCGGCGAGCTTGTGCGACACCGCCTCGTGCTTGCCGATCGGCCGGCCCCACTGCACCCGCTCGTTGGCCCACTTGCGACAGATCTCGAGACACACCTTGACCGTGCCCACCGAACCGTTGGGGATCGACAGGCGCCCGTCGTTGAGGGTGGTCAGGGCGATCTTCAGGCCTCGCCCCGCCTTGCCGATCAGGTTCTCCGCCGGCACCCGCACATTGGTGAAGCTGATCACCGCGTTGGCCAGCGCGTGCAGGCCCATGAAGTGGCAGCGGTGCTCGATCTTGACGCCGGGCCAGTCGGCCTCGACGACGAAGGCGCTGATCTGCTTGGTCTGGGGATCGCGCGCCATCACCACCAGCAGCTTGGCGATGGTGCCGTTGGTGCACCAGAGCTTGTGCCCGTTCAGGACGTAGGCGTCACCCGCGGGCGTCTTGACCGCCGAGGTCTCGAGTCGCGCCGGATCGGAGCCGACCTCCGGCTCGGTCAGCGCGAAGGCGGAGATCTCGCCGCGCGCGCAGCGCGGCAGGTATTTCTGCTTGAGCTCCTCGCTGCCGAACAGCTTGAGCGGCTGCGGCACGCCGATCGATTGGTGGGCGGAGAGCAGCGCGGAAAGGTTGCCGTCGAGGCTGCCGAACAGCTGCATCACCTGCTGGTACTCGACGTTGGTGAAGCCCAGGCCGCCGTACTGCTTGGGGATCTTCATGCCAAAGGCGCCGAGCTTGCGCAGGCCGTCGAGCACGCGCTCGGGGTACTCGCCGGTGGCGTCGATCTCGACCGAGTCCACCTCGTCGCGCACGAACCGCTTGAGCGCGTCGAAGAAGGCGGTGAACTCGGGCCGCTCGGGCTCCGGCAAGGGGTAAGGATCGACCAGGTCGAGCCGGAAGTTGCCCAGGAACATCTCGCGCATGAAGCTCGGCTGCTTCCACTCCGTCTCCCGGGACGCCTCGGCCACCTGCCGCGACTCCTGCTCGCTCACGTGCTCTTTGGCTGCCATCGTAGGATCTCCCTGGCGCGGCCCGGGGAGCCGCCGCTCGCCGGTTTATGCCGCAGTGCGACTTCGAGTCTAACACAACCGCTCCGGCGCGCAAGAGGCGCGACCGCCAGCCGGGGCCGTTGGCACGCCGCATTGCGGCACGAATGCCG
>Ga0070733_10002796_pt1 | contig 12174 bp, 12 predicted proteins | sample Coa_R1_9_FD_66450 | JGI IMG/M metagenome (GOLD analysis project Ga0070733, IMG submission 66450) | Surface soil microbial communities from Centralia Pennsylvania, which are recovering from an underground coalmine fire - Coalmine... | ecosystem: Environmental > Terrestrial > Soil > Unclassified ... | reverse complement strand
GCCGTCACCGTGGCCGTGTTTCACCAGCGGGACAAACAGGATCAGCCGAGATTATCCGCACTGCTCCAGAGGAATTCCGGAGCAAGTGTTATGGTGCAAATAGGAGACGGCGCGTGGCAGCATGCGACGGTCGTGCGTCTCAAGAGTTGCTTCGGCCGCGGCTTGCTGATCCTCCCGCCCGGCGAACCGGCGCCCAAGGATGGCGAGACATTTCTTCTCAAGTTTGCTTCCGGAAGCGGCGGTGCATCAAGATAGCCGCCATGAAACTTCTCGCAACAATTTTGTGTTTCGGTTTACTCGCGCCCTGCGGCTTCGGCCAGGCGAAGACAAACCCCGCGAGCGCCATGCCAGATCGTATGGGCATGACCTGCGCGCAAATCCTTCGGATGACCTCGTCGAAATGGGTCTCGGTGTACGCCGTGAAGAGGGGCGAAAATCCTGAAAACGCGATCCGCGCGATCAAAGTCTATGGTGCCTGCTACGACGCGCGCACCGACCGCCTTGCAGCGGCGCTCGCCAAGACCGGCAAGGGCCCGCTCATGGGCGCCACCGGGAATTTCCGCGATTCCGACGCGGCATTGAAAGACTTCATGGCGAAGGCGCTCGCCGCCACCGAGCCTCCCGCCGACGCCGTGAAGTCCGCTTACGCCGCCCTGTACGAAAAACAGTTCCGCTACGATTTCTACCGGAGCTACGAACAGAAAAACTCATCTTTGCCGGCGCCGGTTCTCTCGCCGGATGATCTCGAGCAAGTGGGAACCGCAAAAAACCAATTCGGCCAGGAGCTGAATTTGCTGCCCCCTGAAAAAATTCGCGAGGTCCATGCCGCTTTCAGCCGCATTTTCGACGCCGGGTCCATCAGCGACGCAACGAAGCTTGCTCTCTACCGCTTCGCGATTTTCTGCCTCGAAAAACCCTCCGCTGAGCCTTTCTCCCCGCCGCCGTTTTGAGTAGCCATTTCCCACCTCGAGGAGCTGAGGTAGACTTGCCACTTTATGGCGCGAGTCGAGAAGGTGTTTCAACAGGTCTTGCGCGGCGATGCCGACGCCAACGTTCCTTTCCAAGGAATGAGGCGACTACTCCAACAGTTGGGTTTCGAGGAACGCGTTCGAGGAAGTCATCACATCTTCACCAAGCAAGGAGTGCCCGAAATCCTGACCTGCAACCAAAAGGATCAAAGTGCAAGCCGTACCAAGTCAAGCAGGTCCGCCATGTTATACTCGTTTATCGTTTGGCTGGAAGGTTCGATGCCTAAGTACGAAGTTATCATCTACTGGAGCGCGGAAGACCAAGCCTTCATAGCCGAGGTGCCGGAACTCCCCGGCTGCGCCTCCGATGGCAAGACATATCAGCAAGCACTTGCAAGCCTCGAAGTAATCATCCGTGAGTGGATTGAGACGGCAAAGGAACAAGGCCGTTCCATCCCTGCCCCAAAAGGCCGTCTCGTTTTCGCCTGACGCTGTCGCCCCTCTTTAGCACGTCTTCAAAATTTGACTCAGTCACTCACGGCAACGCCCAGTGGCAGTGCGACTCTCAGTCTGATAGGCTCCTGAGTTCTTGACCCAGGAGCCTCTGATGAAATCCCGGCAGTTCGTGACCCTCACCAGCCTCCCCTGCTTTGTCATTCTCGCCGCCATGATCTTCGGTGCCGGTCCTGCAAGCGCGCAGACCAGCGACGCGACGAACCAGCTCGCGCACGACATTTTCAAGCAGCTCATCGAGATCAACACCACAGACTCCGCGGGCAGCACTACCGTCGCGGCCGAGGCGATGGCGCAGCGTCTGCGCGATGCAGGCTTTCCCGCGAGCGACATCTATGTCGACGGCCCCAACGCGCGCAAGGGAAACATCGTTGCGCGGCTCCATGGCACCGGCGCGCGCAAGCCGATCCTTTTCATTTGCCACCTCGATGTGGTGGAAGCGCGGCGCGAAGACTGGACCATGGATCCCTTTCAGTTCATCGAAAAGGACGGCTACTTCTACGGCCGCGGAACCGGCGACATCAAGGACGGCGACGCAATTCTCGTCACCACCTTCATTCGATTGAAGCAGGAAGGCTACAAACCGGATCGCGATTTAATTCTCGCGCTCACGGCGGACGAAGAAGGCGGCGCTTCCAACGGTGTGGATTGGCTGCTGAAGAATCACCGTGATCTCATTGACGCCGAATTCATCGTGAACCCCGACGCCGGCGATTTCGAGCTCGACCACGGCAGGCACATGCTCGTCGGCATTCAGGCCAGCGAAAAGCTCTACCAGGATTACGATCTCAAAATCACGAGCGCCGGAGGCCATAGCTCTCTTCCCACGGCCGATAATCCGATCTACGCGCTTGCTGCCGCCCTCACGCGCCTCGAGCAGTATCAGTTTCCATTCGAACTCAACGAAGTCACCCACGCGTACTTCGCGCGCGAGGCAGACCTTGTCGGCGGGCAAACCGGCGCGGACATGAGGAGCATTCTCCAGACGCCGCCCGATCCCGCTGCGCTCGCGCGGCTTTCGGCGATGCCGTATTACAACGCGCGCTTTCGCACCACTTGCGTCGCCACACGCATTGACGGCGGCCATGCCAACAACGCCTTGCCCGGTTACGCGCACGCGAACGTCAATTGCCGCATTCTGCCGGGGCATTCGCCCGATGAAGTGCAGGCTACGATCGAACAAATTCTCAATAATTCGAAAATCGCGATCAAGCAAGTGGCTGCGACGGGAACAGGCTTGAGATCAAATCCAGCTTCGCCGCTGCGCCCGGACGTTCTGGGCCCGCTCGAAAAAGTGAGCCATGAAATGTGGCCGGGAATTCCCATCGTCCCCGTGATGGATGCCGGCGCGAGCGACGGAGCCACTTCGCGGGCGGCTGGAATCCCTACCTACGGCGTTCCGCCCGTTTTCATGGACGTGGACGATGACCGCTCGCACGGCCGCGACGAGCGTATCCGCGTCTCGGCATTCTATGAAGGCGTCGATTTCTACTATCGCTTTGTCAAGGCGCTCAGCTCCGCGCATTGATTTCGACGGAACCAGCCCATGAGCTTCATGCGCCGCGCGCTTCTGAAAGCCTCCCAGAGCCGATGGCTCCGCGAACGCGCCCCGCGCTTCGGCTTCGTGCGCCGCACCGTCGCGCGATTCATGCCGGGCGAAGAAATGGCGGACGCGCTCGCCGCCGCCCGCCGCCTGGCGGACAACGGCATTGCCAGCTTGCTCACTCATCTCGGTGAAAATATCGCCGATCGCGGCGAAGCCGAAAACGTCACGCGGCATTATCTCGCCGTGCTCGATCAGGTTCGCGATGCCGGCTTGCCGGCGGAAATCTCCGTAAAGCTCACCCAGCTCGGCCTCGATCTCGACCCTGAATTCTGCTACGCGAATCTGGCGCGCCTCATCGAGCACACTCCCCCCGAAAAAACTCTCTGGCTCGACATGGAGCAGAGCCCCTATGTGGACGTCACGCTCGCCCTCTATCGCCGCACGCGCAAGATCCACGGCAACGTGGGCGTGTGCGTGCAGGCTTACCTCTATCGCACCGAAAAAGATCTCGACACGCTGATCCCGATGGGCGCGGCGATCCGCCTGGTGAAAGGCGCGTACAACGAGCCGCCTGAAATCGCGTTCCCGAAGAAGAATGACGTGGACGAAAACTATTTTCATCTCGCGCAGAGGTTGCTGAGTCCAGAAGCGCGCCGAGCCCGTGTCCGCGCCGCGATCGCCACGCACGATCGCGCGCTAATCGGGCGGATCACCCGCTGGGCCGCCGCGCAGGGAATCGCCAAGCCATCGCTCGAATTCCAGATGCTCTACGGCATTCAGCGCGCCGAACAATTGCGCCTGGCGCAAGAAGGCTTTCGCTCCGCCGTGCTCATCGCCTACGGTTCCTTCTGGTATCCGTGGTTCATGCGCCGCCTCGCCGAGCGCCCCGCCAACGTCCTCTTTCTCGCGCGCAACTTCTTTTCGAGATAGGGAGGTGCAGATGACCGAACAAGCAGTTCATCTAGCCCAAATCGGCCAGATCGCCGTGCCCGTCACCGACCTGTCGCGCGCCGTTGCGTTTACCGCGACACTCTCGGCATGAAGTTCCTATTTCAGGTTCCCAATCTCGCCTTCTTCGATTGCGCCGGGGTGCGGCTGATGCTGGATGTCCCCGAAGATAAAAGCGAGCATCGCAGCTTTGTCCTGTACTACAAAGTGGACGACATCGAAGGCACGTACCGGACTCTCTCCTCGCGTGGCGTATCCTTCGAGGACAAACCCCACATGATCGCGAAGATGCCGGACCACGAACTCTGGATGACGTTCTTCCGCAACCCCGACCGCAATCTCCTGGCCCTGATGAGCGAGGTGACGATCCGACAAGGATCGTCATCCTGAAACCGGCGTCTTTCGCCGTCGGCCTCCTTGTTGCGCTGCAATCGCTCCTGATTTGAACTGCTACTTCTTCCTCGAATAAGTTGTCTCCTGAAAGGCGCCTTCTTTGCCCTCCGCGTTCTTGCTGTACAAGGTGACGACAAAATGGTCGTCATCAATCTGGCGAACGCGAGCGTGAAGCGGAACCTTGCCGCTCGACTCGTAGGTGTCGCCGGTGTAATCCACGGTCTTCCCGCCATCGCCGCTGGTTCCCGTCAGCATCAGAATTGCCGTGGACATCGTGTACGTCCAGACGGCCTCGTATTGCTTCGTGACGTTGTTGTAGCCCCACAGGCGCAGGCCCGTTACGGGCTTGCCGAAAACCACATCGTTGTTTTCTTCCTGAAGGAAACGGCCATCCAGTACCGCGGAAATTTTCGATGTTCCCGTGAAGGCCATCGCGTCCGCGCCCGGCTGGCCAACGAACTCCACGGCGCGCGTGTATTCGCCCGCGCGTTTCGCGAGGAATGCCTGCTCCGGGCCAGGTTTCGAGGGCGACGCGGCTGCGTGTGCGCTTGCAGCGGCGGGTTCGGCCTTCTTCTCCTGTTGCTCTTGCGCGAATGCCGGGCCCACGACCAACAACGTTGCCGCAGTCAGCTTTGTCAGGCAATCTCGAATGCTCTTCGGCATTTGTTTCTCCTTCGTTGGGAGTTTAACCGGCAATCCTTCACGCAAGCCGTAAGTCGTTCAGGGTGGTGCCCCTACGAACGAAAAGAACCAGTCCGGACTGGGCGTTACTGATTCGATCCCGGTTTAGTCGGCGCGGGAGACGATTCGAGGACGCAAAGAAGCATGGCACTGCCCGCGCCGATCCTCAACGGCCCTTCGGCCGAGCTGAGAACTATCTCGCCTAAAGGAGCGTCGCCTCCTGTTTGAGTAATCATGAGTTTGGGAAAGCCGTACGGCCCGCATGCATCGGAGGAAAACACCCACAAAGCCTGCGGTGCGTTATTACCATCCACAGCACCGCCGCAACTTGTGCCGGGTTTCGCGCTTAGCTGAGCCAGGACCCCGCCCTCCACGCCGCGTCCCACGATGCGCCCGCCATTTGCCACCGGGCCGCCAAGGCCATAAACCTTTTCGCCGCCCACTTGCACGGTGGGGACCCAGTCGTAAAACTCAGCCTGGCCGGGGAAAAACGCCGGGTTCTCGGCGGATTCAACTTCCAGCGGCGATGCCATCGCACGCAGGCTGGTGATGACGGAAATGGATTGCGTGCCTTGCACGACGGTGTCGAACCGCAAAACGAGTGACGCTTTGCCGTGAGGAGGAGTTGCGGGAATGACGTCAACGACATGACCCAGAACGGTTGCGCGCCGGTAAAGCTTTTCGCCGTTTTCGAACGGAACCGTTTGCGCAACCCAGGCCTTGAGCACGTCGCCCTTCTTGATTTTCTCCGACGAAATCATCGGAACTGCAATGGGTATGACGGTGCCTGCGGGAATCGCGATCAAGGACTTCGCTGAGCTTGGAATCGGTTGCGCGGATTCGTTGCGGGCGCCCGACGACGCCGGGAAGGAACCTGCGATCAGGATCGCCAACAAGGCGGAAAGCGATAGCGAACGAAAGATACTGCGCCGCGACGAGTACATGGCTACCTCCTTGAGGGCTGGCTACCGCGTACGTTCGTCTTTTTCGATTTTACCATCACGGAGGCGAATTACGCGGTGGGCGTGCGCGGCGATGTCCGATTCATGCGTGACGAGAATGATGGTGTTGCCGCCCTGGTGCAGGCGGGCGAACAGCGCCATGATTTCCTCGCCGGTTTGCGAGTCGAGATTGCCGGTGGGCTCGTCGGCGAGGAGGATCGAGGGATTGTTCACCAGCGCACGAGCGATGGCCACGCGCTGCCGCTGGCCGCCGGAAAGCTCGTTGGGCTTGTGCATCATGCGGTCGGTGAGATCCACCTGCGCGAGCGATTTCTTGGCGCGCTCGAGGCGCTCGACGGACGGCGTGCCGTTGTAAATCAGGGGCAGCTCGACATTGTGCAGCGCCGTGGCGCGCGGCAAAAGATTGAACGTCTGAAAGACGAAACCGATCTCCTTGTTTCGGATGTAGGCCAGCTCGTCGTCGTCGAGCTGGCTGACCAGACGCCCGGCGAGCCAGTAGCTTCCGCTGGTGGGCGTGTCGAGACAGCCGATCAGGTTCATCAACGTGGATTTTCCGGAGCCCGAAGGGCCCATGATGGCGACGTATTCGCCCTTGGGAATCTCGATGCTGACGCCGCGGAGCGCATTCAGCTTCTCCGTCCCCATTTCATAAGTTTTCCAGAGATCTTCGGTCTGAATGACCACGCCGGAAGAAACGAGATCTTCGCGGTAACTCTGGGCGGTGATTTCTTCGACGGCCATGGTAACGGGGCTCCGTGAGATTCTAGACCGCCAAGAACGCGGCGAGTGGTGCGAGCTCGGCGCTAGCTCGGTGACTCTTCGTGCTTCGGCGCGGTGTTGTCCACCTTGATTGTGGCGCCGGGCTTGAGCGTACGAAGGGCTTTGTAGCTGCCGGTGACGATTTCATCGCCCTCTTGCAGCCCGCTCAAAACCTCGATATCGGTGACGCCGGTGATTCCGGTCTGCAGGGGGACAAACTCCGCTTTCTTATTTCGGATAACGAAAACTCCCTGAATGTCCGCCTTCTGCGCACCGCCCGCGGGTTTGGACGCGGCGAGTGTCACACTGCCGCTCTTGCCTGCTTTCGCCTCGTCCAAATCCTTTTGCGTACGCACGGCGATTGACTGGATCGGAATCGTGAGAATGGCTTTCTTCTGTGCCGTTTGAATCTTGGCGGTGGCGGAAAGGCCCGGGCGCAAGTAGTCCGGCGGAGCATCGAGGGTGATGACCACTTTGAAATCGCGGGCTTCCTGCGTGTTGGCCGTGGTTTGCGACGTAGCGGCCTGGCCGGAAGAGCGCAGAATCGCAAGTTCGCCGACTTCGGTGACATTGCCCTTGAATATTTTGCCGGGTATGGCATCAATCGTCACATCGGCGGACTCGCCTTCCTTGACGTTGGTAATGTCGGTCTCATCCACTTTTACTTCCGTGGTGGCCACACTCATGTCCGAAATGGTCATCAGTTGGCTGCCGGCCGTTCCCTGAATTCCGGGGACCACGTTTTCTCCCACGCGCACGGCGATGTAGCTGACGATGCCGTTGATGGGCGCCACGTAAGTGGTTTTGCGCAGAATGTCCTGGGTGTGCGTCAGGACGGCCCGCGTCTGGTCCAGGTTGAACTTGGCCTGCTCGCGCGCGGCACGTGTTTGCTCCACCTGAGCCTTGGCTGCATTCAGCGCGGCGGTCGCGCTGTCGAAAGCGGCCTTATCGGCGTCGAACTGCTGCTTGGAGATGAGCTGCTCTTTGAAAAGCTGCTGGCTGCGGCCATAGTCGAACCGGGCCTTTTCGAGGTCGGCCTGGCGCTGTGCGAGCGTTGCGACGGAAGAGTCGTAAGACGAGGCGGCGACGCGCATGCCTGCCTCTGCGCCGTCGATACTTGCCTTCTGGGCCTCGACGTCCGCGCCGGGCTGAATATTTTCGAGATGGAGCAGGACGTCACCCTTCTTGACGTGGTCGCCTTCCTTGACCACGATCTCGGTGATCTTCCCGAATCCTTCCCCGAGGACGTTCGTGTAATTCTTCGGCCGGATTTCACCCGAGGCAGTTACGATCGATGTGAGATCCTGACGGACCACACGTCCGCTCTGCACCGTCACGACGCCCTTATTTACCTGGTAGACGCTCACCCCAACCATGATGGCCACGAGGGCCGCAACCCCCACCCCAATGCCGAGTTTTTGCCACCTCTTCATCGCCTCAACCTCTGGATTCTCGGTTCTGGACCGGCAAGTGTACCCCCTACAATATAGCTACGCGCGGAGGGCACAGAATGTTTCTCGGCTTAGACGCACCACGGCGAATAAGGACAGGTGGAAACAGCCCTTGAAGCTCGGTCTCGTAGCTCCCAGATTCGCAGCCCACTCCACGGAGCCGCCCAGCCCAAAAACCCAAATGATTCTAAATCGAATCCTCCCAGAAAGAAAGGCCCCTGAACACGGCAGGCGCAATTCATGGGTTCGAGCCTTCATGCCATGTTCCACATTGCATCGGGACCCAAACCGGCACCTGGATTCCGCGCGAGTCGAGGCAACCCGTGGGGCATCAGGGGATTCCAAGCGGGGTAAGGGACAGCCAAGGGAAAGTTCGTTGACCTGTACTCTAGGACAGGTTAGAATTTCTCACCAAATAGGGTCGGGGGCGAGGGTTGTAATCATGGGCCGATGGGCGAAGGTGTTTCTATCTGCTTTTCTAGCCTCGGGTGTTGTATTCCCGGCATTCACCCACACCAGACCTGCGCAACAACAGGATCAACAAGCTCAGCAGACGGATAAGCAAGCAGCCAAGGCAAGGCAAAAAAGGGACAAGGATCTCTACAAAGAGCTGAATCCTCAGTACCGGAGATGGCTGGACGAGGACGTCGTCTATATTATCTCTTCCGAAGAGCGCGCCACGTTTCTCCATCTGCAAACGAACGAAGAACGCGAGCAATTCATCGAGTCGTTCTGGCAGCGGCGCAACCCTGATCCCGATTCCCCTGAAAACACCTTCAAGGAAGAGCATTACCGCCGCATCGCGTATGCGAACGAGCATTACGCTTCCGGAATTCCCGGGTGGAAGACCGACCGGGGCAGGATCTACATCATGTGGGGTCCGCCGGATGAGATCGAATCTCATCCATCCGGCGGGACTTACGACCGTCCTCCGGAAGAAGGGGGTGGCACGACCTCGACCTATCCTTTCGAAGATTGGCGCTATCGCTACCTCGAAGGGCTGGGCAACAACGTGATATTGGAGTTCGTGGACCCCTCAATGAGCGGCGAGTATCACTTGACCATGGACCCCAGCGAGAAGGACGCTCTGCTCTATGTCCCCGGCGCCGGATTGACCGAAATGGAGTCCATGGGACTCGCGAGCAAGACGGACCGCTTCAACAACACGGATGGGAGCCACCTGGCAGCGCCCCTCGGAATGCGGCCAGCTGCCATGGGCGAATTTGAGCGTTTGGAACAGTATTCCAAGATTCAACAGCCTCCCCCCGTGAAATTCAAGGATCTCGAAGCAGTCGTGTCGTCGCGACTCCTGCGCGATCAGGTGAAGTTCGACTTCCGTTTCGATTTCCTGCGAATCACCTCGGATACGGTGCTTGTGCCCATTACGATTCAGATTCCCAAGCGCCAGTTGAGCTTCCAGCAAAAGGACGGAGTCGCTTCGGCCACGGTGAATTTGTTCGCGCGGATTACGAGTTTGAGCGGGCGTCCCGTGCAGACGTTTGAAGATACCTTGCACGACGACACTCCGGCTTCGCTTTTGCAGCAGTCGCAGTCCAACGCCCGGATTTACCAGAAGGCCGTACCGCTCAGCCCGGGACTCTATCGCATCGACATCGTGGTAAAGGATGTAAACAGCGGCAACGTGGGCGTCAAGAATGAGCGGCTCGCTGTTCCCCGATTCCAGGAAGACCAACTGTCCTCCAGTTCCCTGATTCTGGCCGATCAGATCCAGCGCGTCGGGATCAAGGACATCGGCCTCGGCCAGTTTGTGCTCGGTGACGTGAAGGTCCGCCCCAAGCTGGATGCGTCGTTTGGCGCCAAGGACAACATGGGAGTTTTCCTTCAGGTTTACAACCTGAAGGTGGACGACAAGACGCACAAACCGGATGTGACCGTGCAATTCCGGGTCACCAAAGACAAGGGCACGGAACCCGTGCTGAAGTTTGACGTTCCGGCGGACAAACTGCCGCAGCGCGGCGAGGAGTTGACCCTCGAGGATGTGCTGACGCTCGGCTCGCTCGACCCCGGAAAATACAAGCTGGAAGTTCAGGTGACCGACAATCTATCGAAGCAGACGATTACGCCGACGACGGAATTTACGGTGAAGCCCGCCGCGGCAGTGGCGGGTTCGCAAGGGAGGTAAATCCGCGTGAGTCTCCGAACGATTCGTGCCCTGGGGCTCGCGGTGCTGGTTTGCCTGAACGCAGTTCCGCTGGCAGCGGGGGTGAATTCCGGCAAGATTTCCGGCGTGGTGGTGGATCCGTCGGGCATCCCGCAAATGGGCGCCACGGTCCTTATCTCGTCTGAAAAGCTTTTCGCCGAAACGCCCGTTGAGTTGCTGACCAACGATCGCGGCCGCTTTTCCACCGCGACCCTTGCTTCCGGAACTTATTCGATCAAAGTAACGCTGGCGGGCTTCCTCCCCTCGATGGAGCAGCACATCCAGGTCAGCGATCAGCACACCACGCTGCTCGAGATTATCCTCGGTTCTGTTTTCTCCTCCGCCGATAAGCTGCGCCGCCAGCCCGATCAGGAACTTCCCGGCGATGAATGGACCTGGGTGCTTCGAAGTGCGGCGGCAACCCGCCCTGTCTTGCGATGGCAGGATGACGGAATCGTCGCCGGCAATCCCGAGGGCCGGGATCCTCTGGCGCAACGCGCCGTTCGCGCCCGGCTGGAGCTGACGTCGGGTTCGGACCATCCCGGCTCGATTTCGAATCTCGCTGATTCTCCGGCCACTGCGTTCGCTTATGACTTCGGCGTCGGCTCGAAAGCCAAGCTCCTGATCGCCGGCCAGTTCAGCTACGAAGGCGCTTCCCCGGCAGGCGGCTTCGTCACGGAATGGATTCCATCCGGAGACCTCGGCACCGGTCCTGTCACGAGCCTAGTGATCCGTGAATCGCATCTGGGTCCGGATGGCCCCACATTCCGCGGCCTCCTGCTGGCCCACGACAGTCAGCTCGCTTTGGGCGAGCGCGTGAGCATTCGCTATGGCGCGGAATACCTCATGGCCGGGTTCAATGGCACCACTTCCGACCTGCGGCCACGAGCGGAAGTGGCCGTGCAGTTGGCGCCGGGATGGATGGCATCGCTCGCCTTCGCGGCGCGCCCGTGGCAAGACACCAATGCCCAGGGCGAATTACAATCCACCTTGAATAACTTGGACGCCTTTCCGACTCTGCTGCTGCGTGACGGGCGGCCCGTGCTCGATAGTGACCTCCATGAGGAAGTCGCTCTCGAACATACGCTGGGCAAGCATGCAAGCCTTACCGCCGCCGTGTTCCACGATCGTTCGAGCCACACGGCCGTTTTCGGCCGCGGCGCGGTTTCGAGCCCCGATTTCCTGCAGGATTTCTTCTCCGATGTTTTCGCCTACGACGCAGGTGCGTCGAGTTCCATGGGAACCCGCTTGGCGTATCAGCAGAAGTTCTCGGACAACCTCGACGCGACGATTGTCTACGCTTATGCCGGAGCGGTGGCGCCCAGCGAAGGATCAACGGACGCGATCCTGCGCGATGAATTGGCGACGCGGTATCGCCAGAGCCTGGCGGGCCGGGTTTCAACCAAACTCCCTCGAACCCACACGAAATTTACGGCCAGCTACAAGTGGATCAGCGGCCCGGTTGTTTCGCACCTCGACGCGTTTGGCGAATCGGCCTACCACCTCGATCCTTATCTGAGCATGCAGGTTCGCCAGCCGTTGCCGAACCTTTTCGCGTGGCACATGGAAGCCGTAGCTGATTTTGGCAATCTGCTGGCTCAAGGCTATGTTCCGATCTCCACGAGTGATGGGCGAGTGATCTTGGTACCCTCATATCGTTATTTCCGTGGCGGTTTGGCCTTCCAGTTCTAACGCAAGGGCTTAACGAGTGGATTATCCGGTCTACTGGAATTGGGAACATGCCTTCCACAAATGGGATTAAGGCCTCTTCCGTTGCTCTTACCTATTGTAA
>Ga0070733_10002795_pt1 | contig 12174 bp, 11 predicted proteins | sample Coa_R1_9_FD_66450 | JGI IMG/M metagenome (GOLD analysis project Ga0070733, IMG submission 66450) | Surface soil microbial communities from Centralia Pennsylvania, which are recovering from an underground coalmine fire - Coalmine... | ecosystem: Environmental > Terrestrial > Soil > Unclassified ... | reverse complement strand
GCTTGGTTGGGAAATTTCCGCCGTCTGGTTGTGCGCTACGATCGCTCGCTCTCGATCTACCGAGCGTTTTTTCATATCGCTTGCTTCATGATCGTCTTACGGAGGGTTGTGCAATAGCTTCTAGCGATCCCCGTTCGAGCAAACGCATAGCCCCCCTTCGTGTATGATTCCTCCAGTCAGCGAGGCAAGTGCGATGAACCGCCGCGAATTCTCGCGAAGGATTCTGGGATCGGCACTCGGAGCAGCGGCGGGAGTTTCGGCGCTGCTTCGCCCGAGCGGCGCGAAGACCATGCATCCACTGCAAAGGAGGAGGCGCCGTTCCCTCTTTCCGTGATGCTGTGGACCGTTTTTCGCGATTCGCCATTCGAGGAACGGCTGGGAAAAATCGCGGAGGCCGGCTACGCGCACGTGGAACTGGTCAACGAGTCCCGGACCTGGTCGGATGCGGATTTCACTCGCGCGAACCGGCGCAAGAGGAATCTGGGAATCACGTTCGATGCAACGGCGGGAGTCAGGAACGGCGCTGCGAATCCATCGAAGCGCGACGCTTTTCTGCGCGACGTGGACGAGATGCTTGTCACCGCGGAGAAACTGGAATGTCCGGCGATCATCGTGCTATCGGGCAATCGCGTTCCGGGCTTGACGCGCGAAGCGCAGCATGGGGCTTGCGTTGAGAGCCTGAAGCGGGCGGGCGATGCGGCAGAGAAGCGGGATATCACGCTGCTGCTCGAGAACGTCGATCCGGAGGAAAATCCGCGCTATTTTCTGACTTCTGTTGCAGAAGGCTTCCAGATCATCGGCGAAGTGAATCATCCGCGCGTGAAATTTCTCTACGACTTCTACCACGAGCAGATTGCCGAGGGGAACTTGATCGAGAAGTTGGAGAAGAACATCGAGAAGGTCGGCGTGGTTCACATTGCGGACGTGCCCGGGCGCCACCAGCCGGGCGCCGGCGAGATCAATTACACGAACATCTTCAGGAAACTGGCCGCGTTGAACTTCAGGGGATACGCGGCGATGGAGTTCCTGCCCACCGGCGATGCGGTCGAAAGCCTGCGTGCAGCCCGCAGATTGGCAGCCGCGGCAATTCGAACTTGAAGCTCAAACGGCAGAATCCTACCTCAGAAGGCCGTAATAGCCAGGACCGACGCGAAGGTGATGGTGCCACGCGAGCGGGAACGCCCACCAGACGAGCGAACCGAGAATCACCTGTCCGATCGCGAGCGGAATAATGTTGCGCGCGCGCCCGAAGAGCCACGCCATCACGGCCCCTCCGGCGAGCGTAAGAGGAACGAGCACAGGGTTGGGCCAATGACAGGCGGCAAAGATCACGCCGGTCAGCCCTGCCGCGACATACTCGTTTCGGATCAGCGAAAGCATGCGGTTGTGAACCAGGGAATTGAGGGCTACCTGCTGGAGAAGGCAGAAAGCGAAGTACGTCCACAGCCTGCGCCACGAAACCAGGTTCGGCGGAAGGCCGGTTGGCTGTCCCAGCGCGAATCCGATGGCGATCAGCGCAGCCGCCATGAGTCCGAAGGCGATGAGGGCCTGCCTGGTTGCGGGTATCAGGTTGTCGGCGCGCCAGCCGAGTGTCTTCGCCGTGTCATGATGGGCGACGAAGCTGGCGACGATCCAGAAAATGAAAATAATCCAGGTCCAACGCGCCTCGAACTGCAGTCGCCAGATGAACCAGAGAATGAATGCGGGGAGGAGAGTGACGTCCGCCAAGGAAAGCCAGCGCTCGATTCGCGAAGTCATCACTCGTGCTTTGATGCGGCGATCAGGTCGTCGATGAGCTTGCTTGTGGCGCGACGCGAATCGAAGGGCGTTTCAGGCGACGTGAAGAATTTGTCCCAGGCGACGTCAGGAAACCCCATGCGCGTTGCTTCTCCGGGAAGGCGGTCACACAAGGTGCCGGACGGGACGGAGCTCAAGCGAACAAGAGCCTCGAATATGGTGCGATGGTCCAGCACGGCCCAGGAATGGCGAGTAAGCAGATCGAGCGCATCGGGAGTGAAACTGGCCACGCCCGTTTCGCAAAGTCGCCGCAGGAGCGCACGTTCTGCTGCAATCAAGGGCTGGCTGGCGGACACGTCTGTCCTCGCATCGAACGGAACGTAACACCCTTCGGCCCACGGGAAAAGGACGGGATGGACTTTGACGGGGACAGTCTTGAAGAACAACCCCGATCAGGCAGCGTTGGTAGCCACTGGACGGACAAAATCGAGGCGGTTGATCGAGGCGGCGACGCCGTAAATAGGAGTCGGCTCGCCTTCGATTAGCGTCACGCGCAACGCCTTCGCGCTGGCACGAACCAGCACCGAAGGTCGAGTTTCACGCTCAGCGGGAAGAGCGAACGTCAGTTCAAGACCTGCCCCCGGCGCGATCGCGATATTGGAGTGGAAATAGATACCGGAACGGGACACGTCGCGGAGTTGAGCGGTGTGGAATTTGGCCGGGAGCGTTCCGGACAGAAACACCTGTAACGGGAGGTACACCCCGTACCTGCGCGCTTGTCGACGCTCTCCCATGCGCCCCCGTGTTTTGGATGCAATGAATTTGCCAGACGAATAAGGGACATAAGTGTCTAAAAGTACAGGGTTTAGGGGAAGGACCTAGAGTCTTCGACGTCCAAATCAGTGCAAATTCTTCCCCATGAGGGAAATACGTTCACACCGGGCAAGTAGTGGGGTGTGCCTTCGTGCGGGTCAATAAACGCGGTCCACCACCAAGCTGCGGGTGTTTCTAGAGCTTGGCTTCTTTTTCAATGGCGCGAACGGCTTCCTCCGAGATCTCCACGAATTCGATTCCGACGCCCACGCCAGGCAGACAATAGCGAACCTCCGCGCGTGCGGCAATCTGCTCGCCGCTCTGTCCCAGGCGGAACTGGACGTTCAGGACAGCGCCTTGAGGAAAGCTCCGGGTCGTATTGATGAACATCCCGCGGGTGCTGATGTCCGGGGGTTTCAGGGCGACTTCTTCACTCCGCCCTTCGTAATTCACGGACAGCTCGCGAAGCGTGCTGATGCGGGGCGCGACGCGCGGAACACTCCAGCCTTTGCCATTGCTTTTCGGACTCACTCCGTCTGGGCTCCTTGACCGATCAACACACGGCCGTCTGATTTTCTTGATGCAGCATCGTCCTGCGGTTTCCCGCAATACGGGCAGAACAGGAATATCGGCGAGAGATCTCTGTGACAAGAGTGGCAGCGGACCGAGAAGACCTGATCGAAGGGAACAACACGCAGAACCTCATCCAAAGTGGTCTCGCCCTGGCAGACGCGTTCCAGAGCGAATTCCTGCATTCTTCGCATCCCATTGTGCTGTGCGATTTTTTGGATCTCGTCGGTGCGGGCGCCGGTGCGAACGATGGCGCGAATTGGCTCGTCGAAGGTCAGCATTTCGTACACGCCGATGCGTCCCTTGTAACCGGTCATGTCGCAGTTCTCGCATCCGGTGGCCAGGGATTGCTTCGCGGGCGGGATTCTAACTCCCACCTCGAGTAACCGCGCTGCGTACTCGGGCGTGCTTGGGACTTGTTCGTGACAGGAACACAGCCGCCGAATGAGGCGCTGGGCCAGGATCGCGGTAACCGAACTGGCGATCTGAAACCCCGGGATCCCGAGGTCGAGCAGTCTCGTGATCGCGGATATGCTGTCGTTCGTGTGCAAGGTGGAGAAAAGCAAATGCCCGGTCTGCGCCGCCTTCAAGGCGATCTCGGCCGTTTCCTTGTCTCGAATCTCTCCGACCATGATGACGTTCGGATCCTGGCGGAGGATGGAACGCAGACAGGTCGCGAACGTCAATCCAGCTTTCGAATTGACCTGCACCTGATTCAACCCTTGGAGAACGTATTCCACCGGGTCCTCGACGGTGATGATGTTCACGGTGGGCCGTCGCACCAGATTAAGCGAGGAATAGAGCGTCGTACTCTTGCCTGATCCGGTGGGTCCCGTCACCAGGATCATGCCTTGCGGCTGCCGCAGGAGTCGCGTCAGCGAGTCGGCGATTTCCTGCGGCATTCCCAGGCCGGCGTACCCCTGCGCCGGAGCTTCGGATTCCAGCAGCCGCATCACCACTTTTTCGCCGTTCTGCGTAGGCAAGGTCGAGACGCGCAGATCGATCTTGTTCCCCGCTATCTTCACCAGGAAGCGGCCGTCTTGCGGAGCGCGGCGTTCCGCAATATCCATGTCAGACAGGATTTTTATTCGCGAAACGACCGAGTTCTGCAGGCTCCGCGGGATGTGTTGGTAATCGCGCAGCATGCCGTCGACGCGGAACCGAATGACCATATCGCTCGACTGCGGCTCCACATGAATGTCGCTCGCATGTTTGGCCGCCGCCGCCGCGATTGCCGACGCCACCAGACGGACGGCCGGCGTGCTTTTGTGCAGAAGTTCGGCCTGCATCTCCTGCATGGCTTCGATATTGCGCTGCAGCGAGCTGGAGGAAATGAACTCCATCTCGGGCCCTTCGGTCACGGGCGCGATGGCTTCCGCGATGGTGGCTTCGGCCTCTTCGACCCTGCCGTACCATTTTTCGATGGCTGCTTCGATCTCGCTTCGAAATGACAGGTGCGGGACGATGTTCATTCCCGTCGAGAAGCGGAGTTCATCCACGACACGCAGGTTTTGCGGCTCTGCCATCGCTATGACCAGCTTTGTCCCCTGAGCCTGGATCGGCAGCACGCAGCAGCGCTGGGCCATAGACCGCGGAACAAGTTTCAGAATTTCCGGGTCGATTTCGACGTTCTCACAATCGACGTAGGGAAGGTGAGTGACTTCCGTTAATGCGCTGGCAAGATCCTTCTTCGAGACCATCCCGCGCTCCAGCATCATGTCGCCCAGATGCACGAGCTTTCCCTGCTGGTCCTGGATCGCCTTTGAAAGGTCCGTCTGGGAGATGTGGCCTCGCTCCCGCAGAACCTCGCCGAGTCGTTTGCGTTTCATTGTTGAGCCAAGCGCTCCGCTTCGAGAATCGGAAGGTCTTCGTTTCGGAAGCCTGAAGTGAACTGCCGCCTAAAGAACCGGGTCAACCAGCACGGATGACCCTTCTGCCTCCGTCAAAATGCCCTTCGTGATCATCAAGCGCACCAGCCGGACCAGCGCCGCGTGATCCGAGCTGGCTACGAACTCTTTTACGGCCTTTTTCTCGAGATGAACCACGTCCAGAGGAACGTAGGCGCCATCCGTCAGTTCGCCGATCCACGCGTCCAGAGCTTTTCGCTGTTCTGGGTCCAACTCGTTGAAGGAGATGCCCATTCCGAGACCCTGCTGCGAGTAGACGACGGTTCCAGGTGTGTGGAACTCGTTCCTGCCCTTGCGAACGGTTACCCTTACCTCTGCTCCCACCGGGAACGGATTCGTCGTGTCCACGAAACAGCCGCCCGGCCCAAGGTCCGTCGTCCGGGTGGAAAACCGAGCGCCCGACACCAATTCCACAACTTCAGCTGACGCGGTAAAGACGTGCCGATCTCCGCTGCGCCGTTCCGCCTCTTTGACGCCGGAGGACTTTCCAGCCGGCGGTTGGAAGAAGTTCTTGTTTCCTTGATCTGGCATTATCGGTTCATCCCTCGCGAGCCGCCGATGCCAATAGCGTTCGTCTTTCCATCACTGAATCGGCACCCAAGTGGCTTACGCCATTTTTAAGCTGCTACGGGACATACACAAGACAAATGGGGAATCAATTGCCCAAACACCAACGGCCACGATCGAAACCTCGCGCTTGCCGTGCGACGTGCTGAAAGCGGACCTCCAGGCAGCGGTCGAGTGATCTCCCACTGGCGAAGGGCTGATTAGAGCAGGAACCTCACTGCCACGCCCGAATTGCCCAGGTGACGCTCATCCAGACGCACGACCCTGCCGAGGAACTTCCTATGTGCCGCGGCCTTTTGCCCGAAAGGAAAAGTGACGATCAGCCGCATGCCCACTTGGTAGTGAGGCATACAGGTGACGAAGAGTAGCCCATCTTGTGTGAAATCAATCACTTCGCCGACGTCTTCGAGATCGATCAGCCGAGACTCAAACGGCCGGACATGCACGGGCAGTGAAAGCCGGATTCGCTTTCGGCGGCGTGCATCGCCTGCCTTTCTGCGCGTACGATTGAGATTTCGGGAGCCGCTGACGGAACTGGTTGTTGCCTTCATGACTTTTCCATTTGCGATTAAGCGTCCGCCCACAAGATAAGAGACTCGCTGAGGCAAGGCCATAGAACGAGGGTACCGGTTGTTACCGCCCGAAAGTTTTGAGGTGCGCTACCGCGTCAGTGTTCTTGACGAAGGCGGAAAGAGCTTAGCCCTCGGCCCACAAAATACTAGAACCCCAATCAAATATCCGGGGGACCCGTGCTCGATACCAACAGCCGCCCCGTCTTCATTTTGCCTGGATCGCCACGAGGGTCGCCCGCTTGACGCCGGATGTAGCGTTTGCGAAGCCTGGGATAATCCGCTAAAATTGCTGCTCACAATCGGAGTCGAATGCTCTGGGTTGGGTGCCTCGCGCGAGCGGCGCAGCGAGAGGTTCCCCAGCCGCTCGGACCAAGATGAAGCGGGTCGCACGATGGTCTGAGGCAATACCCTGAGGAATGTCGGAAGAACAACAGCGAAGTGTCCTGAGTTACGACCCAGCCGACGAATACCGCCCCGAACCTCTGCCGCCTCCTGAAATTCCCGCCTGGAAGAACGGAAGCATCCGTATCGGAATACATACTTCGATCGCCGGCGATATTGTGCGGGCGCTCGATCTGGCGCACGGGCTGGGCGCGAACGCGCTGCAAATTTTTTCGTCGAGCCCGCGCATGTGGGAGCGCGGCGATTCCCGAATTTCGGATGTCGATGCGAAGAGATTCCGGGAACGCCGTCGGGAACTTTGCCTCGGTCCGCTGGTTGTGCACGACAGCTATTTGATCAACCTGGCGTCTCCAAATCCCGTTCTGCGAACGCGGTCGGTGCAGGCGTTTCACCATGAGATCATCCGCGCGATTTCGCTGGGCGCGGATTACCTGGTGGCTCATCCCGGCAGCGCGCGCGACGGAACAAGGGAAGCCGCAGTTGCCGCCATCGTCCAGGGACTGCGCCAGGCGACTCGCGGCCTGAAACTCGGACAACTGCGGATTCTTCTGGAAAATACGGCCGGACACGGGGCTTCGGTCGGCTCGCGATTCGAGGAATTGAAAGCGATCCTCGATGGCTGCCCGGAACTGCCTCTCGGCATCTGTATCGACACCGCGCACCTCTTTGCCTCCGGATTGGATATTCGCAAGCCGGGCGGCTTGGACGGGACGCTGGCGGCAATCGACGAGTCGCTGGGACTCGACCGCGTCCCAGTCATTCACGTGAACGACTCGAAAACGGCGCTCGGCTCGCGCGTTGACCGGCATGAGCATATCGGTAAAGGAAGAATCGGACTGGCGGCGTTTCGTGCCATCCTGAATCATCCGATGCTTGCCGGAAAGGCGTTCATTGCCGAAACGCCGATCGACAGGCCCGGCGACGACCGCCGAAACGTCGCGACATTATGGAAGCTGGTCGCGAAGACGGTCGTTGCAACCGGCAGAGATGGAATGAAGCCCAGGAGAAGCCGAAATAAAGGAAGTACAGGACGAAAACGAAGTAGAGGAAGCAGCGAAAAGGCGCGGCGGTAGTATCGTACGTGCCGATGAGAGCAGCGGCCCGGTTGAATCAAAGGCGGCGTTTGAAGAATCGAATCAGGCGCCCTGAGCACGAAGAGCCGAAGCACAGAGCGGCGACCGAAAACGGCGAGCCGGACGGAAAGGAGGACGGGCGGAGTGGCTGACTACGATCCACAGCAGATTGAAGCCAAGTGGCAGAAGATTTGGGCAGAGCGTGGTGTGTTCGAAGCGAAGGATTGCGATGCCTCGCGCCATAAATACTATCTGCTGGAGATGCTCCCCTATCCATCCGGAACGCTGCACATGGGCCACATGCGGAACTACACGATTGGCGACGCCGTGGCCCGTTACAAGCGAATGCGCGGCTTCAATGTCCTGCACCCCATGGGCTGGGACGCCTTTGGATTGCCCGCGGAAAATGCGGCAATCAAGAATCAGACTCACCCGCGCGAGTGGACCAACGCGAACATCGCCGAGTTCCGGCGCGTGTTGCGGCGGTTCGGGTTCAGTTATGACTGGCGGCGCGAAATTTCCACCTGCGCCCCCGAATACTACCGCTGGAACCAGTGGTTGTTCCTGCGCATGCTGGAGAAGGGAATCGCTTACCGCAAAAAGAGCAAAGTGAACTGGTGCCCGGAATGCGAAACCGTCCTGGCCAACGAGCAGGTAATCGACGGTTTCTGCTGGAGACACGAAACCACCCAGGTCCAGAGCAAGGAACTGGAGCAGTGGTTTCTGCGCATCACGCAATATGCCGACGAACTTCTGGACGACATGAAGCGGCTCGAGGGCGGCTGGCCCGAGCGCGTGCTGGCCATGCAGCGAAACTGGATCGGCAAGTCGCGGGGAACGCGCATCCGCTTTGATGTTGCCCAGAAGGACGGCCTGGCGTTCGAGGTTTTCACTACACGCGTTGATACGATCTATGGCGCTACGGCTCTCGTTCTCTCACCCTGGCATCCCGGTATCGAGAAGCTCATTGACGGCGTGCCGGGTCGCGCGTGGACGGAAGGCCAGCTCAAGGCCATGCGGCAGAAGAGCACGAAGGCGGTGGACATCGCCACGGCCGAGAAAGAAGGCTTCTTCACCGGGCGTTTTGCGGTTAATCCGTTCTCGGGCGAGCAGTTGCCGATCTGGGTCGCTAACTTCGTCCTCGCGGAATATGGGACGGGCGCGCTAATGGCCGTGCCGGCGCACGACGGGCGCGATTACGAATTTGCGGAAAAATATCATCTGCCCGTGACGATCGTCGTTCAGCCGTTGAGCGGTCCTCCGGTCAGGCCCGAGCACATGACCGAGTCGTACACGGAATATGGCCGCCTGGTCAATTCCGGGCCGTACACCGGACTGACCTCGGAAGAGGCGATTGCGCGCATGACAGCCGACTTGCAGGCCAAGGGATTCGGGAACGGCGAAACGACATACCGTCTGAAGGACTGGGGCATTTCGCGGCAGCGCTACTGGGGCACTCCGATTCCCGTGCTCTACTGCGACAAGGACGGAATCGTTCCCGTTCCCGACGATCAATTGCCGGTGCGCTTGCCGGAGAATGTGAAGCTGACGGGGCAAGGGCAGTCTCCGCTGGCGAGCGATCCGGAATTCGTGAATACGACGTGTCCGAAATGCGGCGGCCCGGCGCGCCGCGAGACGGACACGATGGACACGTTCGTCGATTCATCCTGGTATTTCTATCGCTACACCGATCCGAAAAACGAGCGTGCGCCGTTCGATAAGGAAATCGTGCGCTATTGGTTCACCATCGACCAGTACATCGGCGGGATCGAGCACGCCATCCTGCACCTGCTCTACGCGCGGTTCTTCTGCAAAGTGATGCGCGATCTCGGGCTCGTCGATCACGGCGAGCCGATTGCGCGCCTGTTTCCCCAGGGCATGGTCCTGAAGGGCGGCGTGGCGATGTCGAAGTCGCGTGGCAACGTGGTGGGAGCGGTTGAGATGGCGGAAAAGTACGGGTCGGATACGGGACGCGTGTACACGCTTTTCGCCGCGCCCCCGGAAAAGGACTTGGAGTGGAGCGAGGAGGCCATCGAGGGATCGTCGCGCTTTCTCAACAAGATTTACCGGCTCGTGGTGAAGTACGCGGACCGGGTCCGCGAATTGCCTTTCGACCTGTCCAAGCAGACAGACATGGCGGCGGCGAGCGCGAAAGAAAAAATCATCGTGCGCAGGTCGCACCAGGCGCTCAAGCGCGTCACCAACGACTTTGAAACGCGCTGGCACTTCAATACTTCGGTTTCTTCGCTGATGGAATTGCTGAACGAGATTCACGCGCAGGAGCCGTTGGACGTGGACATGTCGCCCCTGATTCTGAAGCGCGCCCTCTCCGCCTTTGTCCTGATGCTCTCGCCCATCGCCCCTCATATTGCGGAAGAGATGTGGGAGATGCTCGGCCATACGGGCGGAATCTGGCAGGCCCGGTGGCCGGAATATCGCGAGGACCTGACGAAGGAAGAGCAGATCGAAATTCCCGTGCAGATCAATGGACGTGTGCGCGGCAAAATCGTGGTAAGCGACGGCATGAGTGATGACGAAACGCTCGAGCGTGCAGTAAAGGACGCGCGTATCGCCGTGATGCTCGAAGGCAAGCAAATCGTGAGGACAGTCGTGGTCTCGCGAAAGCTGGTGAACATCGTCGTCCGATGACCCCGGAGCATCACCGGTTCGGTGTCGGGAGCAGGGCAGCGAGCGCGGAAAGGTTCCGCGTTTTCCGTACAGGAGGCTCGAAGACCCGCCCGCACTCATCATGGTTTTGGCTGGCTGTACTGCCGTTCACCACGCGGAATTTGAGGACTGAAAAATGACTGCTGAAACTGCTGCCGCCGCGGAAACGAAGAACGCTGGCGAGGCCTTCGTGCCGAAGGGCGGCATTGTCGTTCTCGATTTTGGCGGCCAATATACGCAGCTCATTGCCCGCCGGATTCGCGAGCAGGAAGTCTTCTCTGCCATCCTTCCGTGCACCGCGAAGCTGGAAGAAATTCGCGCGCTGGAACCGGTGGGGATCGTTCTTTCGGGAGGTCCAAGTTCCGTTTATGACGCGGGCGCGCCGGTCTGCGACCCGCAGGTGTTGCAACTGCATCTGCCGGTGCTGGGGATTTGCTATGGCATGCAGTGGATGACGCACGCGCTTGGCGGAAGAGTGGAGCGGGCTGATCGGCGCGAATACGGGCCGGCGGAATTGGGAATTCGCGAGGAATCGCCGCTGTTCAAGGATCTTCCGCGCCAGCTCAAAGTCTGGGAAAGCCATGGCGACCACGTCGTCGGATTGCCCGAGGGATTCGAGATTACGGGGCGGACGGAGAACGCAGTGGCCGCCGTCGAGCATCGCGCGAAGAAGTTCTACGGCGTCGAGTTTCATCCGGAAGTGAAGCATACGGACCGCGGCACGGAGATTCTTCGGAACTTTGTGTTCGAGGTCTGTAGTGCGAAGAAGAATTGGAATCGCGCCGGATTCATCGATGCCACGGTGGAAGCAATTCGAAAGCAGGCGGACGGCGCGCGCGCGATTTGCGCTTTGAGCGGCGGAGTGGATTCGGCTGTAGCCGCGGCGTTGGTACATCGCGCGATCGGCGACCGGCTGACGAACATCTTTGTCGATAATGGAGTGCTCCGCCGCAACGAATTTCAGGACACGCTGGAACTGCTGCGCAAGCGCGTCGGCCTCAGCGTGATCGGAGTGGATGCCTCGGACCGGTTCCTGGGGCGCCTGAAAGGGATCCTTGATCCGGAGGAGAAGCGGAAGCGCATCGGCAACGAATTTATCTCCGTTTTCGCGGACGAGGCGACAAAGCTGGCGCGGGAGTCCGGCGCCTTGCCGATCAAGTTCCTGGTGCAGGGGACTCTCTATCCCGACGTGATCGAATCCGTGTCCGTGAAGGGGCCGTCGGCGGTGATCAAGTCGCACCATAACGTTGGCGGACTGCCGGACAAGATGCCGTTCGCGCTGATCGAACCGCTGCGAGAGCTCTTCAAGGATGAGGTCCGTTTGATCGGCCGGGAACTGGGCTTGCCCGACGAAGTACTGGTGAAGCACCCGTTTCCCGGACCGGGCCTCGCCGTTCGAATTTTGGGCGAGGTAACGCGCGAAAGGCTGGCGACAGTGCGCGGCGCGGATGCAATCGTTATCGAAGAAGTCAGGCGAGCCGGGCTCTACGAAAAAGTCTGGCAGGCGTTCGCGGTGCTGCTGCCGGTGCAGAGCGTCGGGGTGATGGGAGACGGCCGGACGTATGGCTTCACGATCGCCGTTCGCGTCGTGGATTCGCTCGATGCCATGACGGCGGACTGGTCGCGCCTGCCGCTCGAAGTGCTCGAGAAAATGTCAGCGCGCATCGTAAACGAAGTGGCTGGAGTCAACCGGGTGGTATACGACATCAGCTCGAAGCCACCGAGCACGATCGAGTGGGAATGACGCGCGAACGCCCGAAGATCGAGTCCGGAAACACCCCGAGTGGGGAGGCGCGAAAGAAATGGAAACCGCGCGAAAATCCTACGCGCGGTGCGCCATTTTCTGGGCCATGTACATCAGCAGCT
>Ga0070733_10002794_pt1 | contig 12177 bp, 11 predicted proteins | sample Coa_R1_9_FD_66450 | JGI IMG/M metagenome (GOLD analysis project Ga0070733, IMG submission 66450) | Surface soil microbial communities from Centralia Pennsylvania, which are recovering from an underground coalmine fire - Coalmine... | ecosystem: Environmental > Terrestrial > Soil > Unclassified ... | reverse complement strand
CGCCGCTCTTCACGATCCTCAATCTCGTGCAGACAATCCCTTCGATCGCACTGTTCGGATTGCTGCTCGTCCCCCTCTCGGCGCTGGCGACCTCTCTGCCCGAGCTGGCCGCTTTGGGCATCGGCGGGGTCGGACCAGCGCCGGCGATCACCGCGCTGGTGCTCTACGCTTTGCTGCCGGTCGCTCGCAGCACGCTGGCGGGGATTGGCGGCGTTTCCCCCGCCGCGGTCGACGCGGCGCACGGCTTGGGAATGACCGAACGACAGATTTTCTGGCAGGTCGAGATGCCACTGGCGTTGCCGGTGCTGATCGCCGGGCTGCGCATTGTCACGGTGCAGGCGATCGGGCTGGCGGCGGTCGCGGCGCTGATCGGCGCCGGCGGGCTTGGCAGCTTTATTTTCGATGGGCTCGGACAATACGCGACCGATCTGGTGCTGCTCGGCGCGCTGCCGGCGATCCTCATGGCGTTAATGGCCGATTTCCTGCTGCGGCTGCTGTCCGCGGCGCTCGGCCGGCGCTACGCGCCATGATCGAGCTCAGCCATGTCGGCAAGTCCTATGACGGCCGCGCTGTGATTGACGATTTGTCGCTTGAGGTGCCGCAGGGCGCTTTCTGCGTGCTGCTCGGCCCGTCGGGCTGCGGCAAGTCAACGACGTTGCGCATGATCAACCGTCTCGTCGATTTCGACAGCGGTACAATCCGGGTCGGTGGCGACGACATCCTTTCCGTCGCGCCGGAAACGCTGCGCCGACGTATCGGCTATGTGATCCAGTCGACCGGCCTTTTTCCGCATTGGCCGGTCGCCGACAACATCGCGACAGTGCCGCGTCTCCTCGGCTGGGAGACCGGGCGGATCGAGGCGCGGGTGACCGAGCTGCTGACCCTGTTGCGGCTCGATCCTCAGAGTTATCGCGGCAAGTACCCGCATCAGCTCTCAGGGGGCGAGCAGCAACGTGTCGGCGTTGCCCGGGCGCTCGCGGCCGACCCGGACCTGTTGCTGATGGACGAGCCGTTCGCCGCGATCGACCCGATCACCCGCGACGCGCTCCAGGCCGAGCTCGCCCGTATCCACCGCGAAACCGGCAAGACGATTGTCTTCGTCACGCACGACATCGAGGAGGCGCTGCGCCTCGCAACAATGATTGCGATCCTCGATCGTGGCCGGTTGGCCCAGCTCGGCACCCCGCTCGAAATCGTCGAGAACCCGGAAAGCGATTTCGTCCGTGAGTTTGTCGGCGCGCAGGGAATTGGGTTGAAGCTTCTGTCGGTGCGCAAGGTCCGCGAGCGAATGCGTACCGGTGAGCAGGCGGACGGCGAACCGATCGCCGAGGACGCGTCGCTCGCCGAAGCGCTTGGCGCAATGACTGCGCGGGGCTGCGATCGCCTGCCGGTGACCGATGTGCAGGGCCGGGTTATCGGCGCGCTCCACCTCGCCGATCTGGTGCGCTGAACAATGCGTCCGGCCGCCAAGAGCCCCGTCCTATGGGCCGGCTTGCTCTTTGTCTTCCTGCTCCTCGATATGCGGCAGCTCGGCCCGCTTTTCGCCGGCGCATTTCCCGGAGTGCAACCAGAGATCTTCAACCGCGCCAGCTTTACCGAGATGTTCTGGTCGCATCTCGAGCTGGTCGCCCTGGCGAGCGGCGCAGCGGCGATTGTCGGGATCGGACTCGCGATCTTCGTGACCCGCCCTGCCGGACGCGATTTCCGCGCCATGGTCAATGCCGCGGCAACGATCGGTCAGACCTTTCCGCCTGCGGCGGTGCTGGCGCTCGCCGTGCCGGCGATGGGCTTTGGCCCGCGGCCGACCGCGATGGCGCTCTTTCTCTACGGGCTGCTGCCGATCCTGGAAAACGCGATCGCCGGGCTCGAAGGTGTGCCCAATGCCGTGCGCGATGCGGCGGCCGGCATGGGGCTCTCGCGCTGGCAATTGCTGCGCGATGTCGAGTTGCCGTTGGCCGCGCCGGTAATCCTGGCCGGAGTGCGCGTGTCGGTGACGATCGGCATCGGCACCGCGACGATCGGCTCGGCGGTCGGCGCACTGACCTTTGGCACACCGATCTTCGCTGGGCTGGCGGGCAATAAGTTGCCTTACGTCATCCAAGGCGCGGTGATGGTGGCACTGTTCGCGATCCTCACCGATCTTCTGTTTGCGCGGCTGGCGCGGGCGCTGACCCCGCCCGGCTAGCAAGGAACTGCGCCAATCTTTCTTTTTGCTCCGGCGAGGCCGTGAGCCCCAGTTTGCTGCGCCGCCATAAGACGTCATCGGCGCTGCGCGCCCATTCCTCGCGCATCATGAACTCGACCTGCGCGGGACCGAGCCCCGTCGCGAATTCCGCTGTGCCAACAGTGAAGGCTTCGCTGTCGTCGGGCAGCGTCGCAGCCGCCGTCCAGGGCGGGCCGGCATCCGGCAGGTGCGGCGCCAACTTGGCGAGTGCCGCTTCGGCGAGACGGCGATAAGTCGTCAGTTTGCCGCCGAAAATCGATAGGGCGGGCGGGCCGGCCTCGTCGAGCTCGAAGACATAGTCGCGGCTCGTTGCCGCGGCGCTCCTCGCACCGTCGTCGTACAGCGGCCGGACGCCCGAGAAGCTCCAAACAATGTCGGCCGGTTCGGGCGCCCGCTTGAACCAGAGCCCAACCGCGCGGCAGAGATAATCGATTTCCGCGCCCGTCACCCCGCCCGCGTCGGGATTGTCGGCTGGCGCCTCTGTCGTGCCGACAAGCGTGTAATTGCGCTCGAATGGGATCGCAAAAACAACGCGGCGGTCGCTGTTCTGCAGCAAATAGGCGTGGTCGCCGTCGTACAGCCGGCGTACGACGATGTGGCTCCCCTTGACCAGACGCAAGTGGGCGCGCCCCGACAGGCCGGCGCGGCTGCGCGCCTCCACAGCCCACGGCCCGGCGACGTTGACGAGAATGCGCGCGGCGACCTGGTGCGCCGTTCCGCCGCCTTCCACGAGCGAAGCGCGCCAGACGAATTGGTCGCGTCGCGCTTCGATCAGCTCGGTTCGGGTCAGGATTGTCGCGCCATGACGCGCTGCGTCCCGCGCGTTGGCGACGGTGAGCCGAGCATCGTCGACCACGCAATCGGAATAGACAAATCCGTCACGCACCCGGTCTTGCAGCGGCGCCCCAAAGGGGCTGCCGCGCAGACCCACCGCGCTCGACGCCGACAGCGTGTGCGCCCCGCCGAGCCGGTCGTAAAGGTAGAGGCCCATCCGCACCATCCAGCGAGGCCGCAACCCCGGCCCGTGCGGCAGCACAAAGCGCATCGGCCGCACCAGATGCGGCGCGGTACGCAGCAGCACTTCGCGTTCGGCTAGCGACTCGCGCACCAGACGGAAGGCGCCGTACTCGAGATAGCGGAGCCCGCCATGGATCATCTTGCTCGACGCCGACGACGTCGCACTGGCGAGATCGCCCTTTTCGCAAAGCAGTACCTTCAGCCCCCGCCCAGCAGCGTCGCGAGCGATGCCGACCCCGTTTATCCCGCCGCCAATGACGAGAAGGTCGAAGACCTCACTCACGCTCGGACCGGCAATCCCGGCACCAGATCGCGGCCGGTGGGAATTTGGATCGACGAGCCGGTAAAATCGCTGCCGACCGGCTGTGCCCGGCCGCCGAGATGCTTGCCGATAAATGCCTCGGCGACAGCGAAAAAGGCCAGCCGGTTTTCCGGCCGCACAAAGCCATGCCCTTCGTCGGTGAAGGTGACGTAAGTGACCGGCACATCGCGTTTCTGTAACGCGGCCACCATCTGCTCCGATTCCGCCGCGACCACCCGGACGTCCTGCAAGCCTTGTGCGATCAGGATCGGCTTGGTGGCGCGTTCGAGATGGTTCAGCGGCGAGCGATCGGCGAGCAGCGCGCGGCCCTCGTCGGTGTCGGGATCGCCGAGACGGATTTTCCACACCCGGAACCACGGGCTCCAATAGGGCGGGATGGTTTTCATGAATGTCATCAGGTTGGAGACGCCGAATTCATCGACGATGCAGGCGAAACGCTCCGGCGTCTTGGTCGCCGCCATCAGCGCCGAATACCCGCCGTAGCTGCCGCCGAAGAACCCGACGCGCTCGGGATCGCCGAACCCCTGCGCGATCGCCCAATCGAGCCCGTCGATCAGATCGTCGTGCATCTTGCCGCCCCACTCGTGGTCGGCGGCGGTGACAAAGGCCTTACCAAAGCCGGTCGAGCCCCGATAGTTGATGCTGAGCGCCGCATAGCCGCGATTGGCCAGCCATTGATGCGTCGCGTTGAAGCCCCAATAGTCGCGAGCATAGGGGCCGCCATGGATCACCAGCACGAGCGGCGGTTTGCTGGCGGGCACATCTGCCGGAAGCGTCAGATAGCCATTAAGCTTAAGACCGTCACGCGCCAGAAAGCTTACCGGCTGCAGCGGTCGGAGTGCGATCCGGTTGAGCGCTGTATGTTGGACATAGAGATGGCCCGCCGTGCCGGCGTTACGGTCGAGCAGTGCATATTCCCCGCTCGACGTATCGTGCTCGTAATAGGCGACTGCCCTGATGCCGGGTTCGGTGAAATTGAGCAGATAGATATCACCCGGTCCATGCGCCGTTAGCGCGGCCAGATTCTTGTCGAAGCCCGGCGCTACCGCGTGCCAGCGGACACGCCCGGCCACCGCCATCGCCGCGATCGGGCGCCGCTGCACAAAGGCGACGCTGACGATGTCGGCCTCGTCATCGGCGGCAAGGACGGTCGATTGCTTGCTCGCCATATCGAAGGCAACCAGCACCGCCTTGTCGCGGCCACGTGAATCAAGCAGGTAAAGCGTCCCGCCATCTTCGCTAAAATCGAGCAGGTCGGTGGCGTCGACATCGCTGATCGGGACTGTGGTGAAGGGCGCCCAGCTGCCGTCCGTACCCTGCTCGAAAAATGCGAGGCTGCCATCGTCGACAACCTTCCCACCAAGGCGCAACCGGAAGGAGCTGTCGGTAAGAAGGGCGTAGTACTCGCGATTCTCGTAAACGAGCTCACTCTTTCCAGTCAGCAGATCGACGCGAAACATATCGAAGAACTGCTTGTCGCGCTGATTGTGGCGCAACAGCAACTCAGTCGGAAATTTGTGGTCGGATTCTTGAATAAAGGCGCGCACGCCGCGCTCCGGCGTCAAAGCGACAGTCGCCAGCGTCGCCATATCGACGCTGGCGTAGCGCCAGTTCTCGTCGCCATCGCGGTCGCGACAGAACACCAGGTGACGATTGGTGTGAGCCCAGCGGTAATCGGTGCCGATGTCCCGCTCGGTGACGCGGGTCAGCGGCTTGGCATCGTGCGGAGCGGACAGTGGCGCGACCCAGAGGTTGCGCACGCCGTCGAGCGGTGCCAGGTACGAAAGATGTCGCCCGTCGGGGCTGATCTGCACATTGCGGTATTCCGGATTCTCGAAGAACACGCGGCGCGCGACCAACTCGGCGGATTGCGGCGCCGCTAAGACGGCGGGGGCTAGCAGCGACAGCCCCGCACCTGCCCCGATATGACTGAGAAATACGCGGCGGTCGATCGGCATGCGCGGCATCGTCGGCTCCATCGGCGACGAAAACAAGGATAGCGGGAAGTATGCGGTTAGAGATCGCGGCATCCCCCCAAACGGAGAGTTGCATAAGCCAAAACTTGGAACTACCGTCCCTGATCTTCTCTGTTGAAGGGTCGCTCCAATGCATCGCGCTGACGGGCGACTGCAGCCGCTGTTCTCACGTCGGTAGGAGGATAAGATGCGCCGTGTGACCCCGTTCATTATCGCCGCTACGGCTCTGGCGGGTGTTTTCGTCAGCGCCGCACCGGCATTGGCCGATTTCGGCGCGATTGCTTATGACCGAACCAATTGCGCATGGGGCCGCAGCTGGAACTACCCAGGCCAAGCCGGCGCCGATGCCCGGGCAATGGCCGAATGCGCCGCCGGCGGCTCAAACTGCCAGGTGGTCGCTCAGATGGGTCCGGGCGAGTGCGGTGCGGTCGCCGCGACCCCGAGCTGCAGCGGCTACGGCTGGGCGACCCGTCCCTCGGTCAATGACGCGCAGATCGTCGCGCTGGAACAGTGCCGTAACTACAATCCGGGACTGTCGTGCACGATCAAGGCCACGGTCTGCAGCAGCCAGTGAAACAGACCCCGCGGCGCCTCGATTGAGGTGCCGCGGGCTGCAACACGAAGCGCCGGTAAAAGTGCTTGGCTTGCGCGTTTCGCGACCAAGGCGCCATGCATGCCGAGCCGCGGCAGCCAAAGCTTACATAAAACTTACAAGAAATACCCGATAATTTGCGGCACCGTGATTTCGACCCCTCAGGTGCCGATCGCCAGCGGGCTCGACAGCTTGCGCAACAGCGCGATCACCGATAACGGAGTCAACCGCCCGGTGCGGGGGTTTTCGAGACTCGGTACGTTCTCGATTTGCATCGAGAAGCGCGCGGAGTCGGCTTCCACCTCGATGCGGTGCGTGTTGCGGGTCACCGCGGGATCGGCCCAGATCTCGATTGTCGTCCACTCGGGCCCGATCCCGGCCAGGGCAAGCGCTGCGGCGACATTGACATTAGCCGGGAAGCCGCGTGCTGCCTCGCCCGCGTTGCCGGTGAAGACCTTCTTCGCCGTGTTGAGCCCTGTAACGTCGATCCCGTGCTCGACCAGGTACGGCGCGCCGTCGAGCCCGTTGGGTGGCTTGCGGGTAATCATCCGCACCGAACGGATGCCGCCGCCAAGCGCCGCCGCCTGCACCGCGTCGAGGCCGATGAGCGCTCCTGTTGGGACCATAATGCGGCCGGCGTGACGGCGCGCCAGCTCGATAAGATCGAAATTGTCAAGAAGCGCGCCGCAGCTCAGCGTGACGAGCGTGCGGCCGTTGGCGAGCGCCGGTTCGGCGATATCGCGCAGATGCTTGGCCGGCGCGCATTCGACGACGATATCGGCCTCCTGCCAAAGCCGGTCCAGCGGCACTACCGGAACCGGCGTCACGAATTCAGCCATCGCAGCCTCGGCGCGCTCGGTGTCGCGGGCCGAAATCGCAGCGAGGCTCAGCCCCTCGATGCCGTCATCGAGAGCGGCCGCTACGACTTTGCCGATCGCTCCGAACCCGCCGATCGCAATCCGCAGCGCCATGGCCTCTCCTTAATCGCCGGCGGCGTGTCTTTATTGGGTCACGACTCCTGACAGGAAATAGACCCGCGATTTCGCCGATTGCTGCCGCTCTGCCAACAGTTTGGCGTACTCCGGCGAGTAATACCAATGATTGGCATCTTCTGGATTGTCGAACTGGTAAATCGTCACGACGCCATCGGGCGGTGGACCTTCACGTCCGTCGGGCAGCCCGCGGGCGACCACCCGGCCGTGATACGCCGCCAGCGTCGCCGGCTCGCGTCGCATATAGTCGGTAAAGCCGGCAGGATCGGTCGTATGCATCTCGGCGACCATGTAAGCGGCGGGGCTCGCGTTCTGCGCCCGAAGCGTGGGAATCGCCGTGGCGCCGATCAACACGCCGATCAACAAGGTCATGACGATCTTGGTTATTTCTCGCATTGCGATCTCCCGCATGGCCGTCGGTAAAATCTTCTGCTACTCGGGTTCGCCCTCGATGATAAAAAGCCGCGTATTGGCCGAACGCTGCCGCAGCGGAATGCAACCCGCATAGTCGGGGCCGGCGTACCATTTTTCGGCTGCCTCGACGCTGTCGAACTTGAGCATAACGATCTCGCCGACCGGCGCCGTGCCCTCTTTGCTGCGCGCTTGCGAACGCGCGAGGAATTTCGCGCCGCCCGGGTCCAGCGTCGGCACCGCTTTGGCGACATAATCGGCGAAAGCCGCCGGATCGGTAATCTCGACTTCGGCGATCACGTAAGCGGGCTTCTTGTCAGGCATGACATCCCTTCCTCAATGCGTTTCGTTCTAATAGGACTTCGGTAAACCCAGCACTCGCTCGCCGATATGCGACAGAATCAGCTGCGCACTGACCGGCGCGATGCGGGCGATCTGGATTTCCCGGAAATAGCGCTCGACGTGGTATTCGCGCGCATAGCCCATGCCGCCATGGGTCAGCACCGCGGCCTCGCAGGCGCGATGCCCGGCCTCGGCGGCGAAGTATTTGGCCGCATTGGCAAAAGCTCCGGCCTCTTCGCCGCTATCGTAGGCGGCAGCGCCGCGCAGCATCAGCAGCTCGGCAGCCTCCAAGTCGATCCAACATTTGGCGAGCGGATGCTGGATGCCCTGGTTTTGGCCGATCGGCCGGCCAAAGACTTCGCGCTCGCCTGCGTAACGCGCGGCGCGGGCCAGCGCGGCGCGGCCCAACCCCACCGCCTCGGCGGCGATCAGGACGCGTTCGGGATTCATCCCATGCAGGATGTACTGGAAGCCCTTGCCTTCCTCGCCGATGAGGTCTTCGAGCGGGACCTTGAGCCCGTCGATAAACAGCATGTTCGAATCGACAGCGGATCGTCCCATTTTGTGGATTTCGCGCACCTCGACCTTCGAGCGGTCGAGATCGGTGTAGAACAGGCTCATCCCCGCCGACGGCCGGGTTGCTTCCTCGAATGGCGTGGTGCGCGCCAGGATCAGCATCTTCTCGGCAACCTGGGCCGTCGACGTCCAGATCTTGCGGCCCGAGATGACGTAGCCGTTGCCGTCCTTGACCGCGCGCGTCTTGAGCCGGGTCGTATCGAGCCCGACATCGGGCTCGGTGACCGCAAAACAGGCCTTCTCCCGCCCGGCGATCAGCGGCGGCAGAACCCGCTGCTTCTGCTCCGGCGTGCCAAAGACCACAACCGGGTGCAGCCCGAAAATGTTCATGTGCACCGCTGACGCGCCGGAGAAACCGGCGCCCGATTGTGCGACCGCCTGCATCACCACCGCCGCCTCGGTGATGCCGAGCCCGCTGCCGCCGAACTCTTCGGGCATGGCGATGCCGAGCCATCCACCCTCGGCCATGGCCCGATGAAATTCGTGCGGAAAGCCGCCTTCGCTGTCCTTCTTCAGCCAGTAATCGTCGCCAAAGCGGGTGCAAAGCCGGGCCACCGCCTCGCGGATTTCCAGTTGCTCAGGGGTCAGCGCAAAGGTCATCGGATGCTCTCCGGGCACTCGCCCGTGTTATTCTGCCGCAACCTTACGGCCGGAGCACGCACTTGCCGCTCGACATCGCGTTCAGCGTATGCCCGCACGACTGCCCGAGCGCCTGCGCGCTCGAGGTCGAGCGGATCGGTCCGGACCGCGTCGGCCGCATTCGCGGCGCCCGCGCCCAGGGCTACACCGATGGTGTCGTTTGCGCCAAGGTCGGCCGCTACGCCGAGCGGCAATACCACCCCGAGCGCTTGGCGGTGCCGCTGCGCCGGGTCGGCGGCAAGGGCATCGGCCATGCCGCCTTCGAACCGGTCTCGTGGGACGACGCGCTCGACCTCGTCGCCGAAGGGCTGACTAGCACCGCCCAGCGCCACGGCAGCGAGGCCGTATGGCCACATTATTATTCGGGCACGATGGGGCTGGTGCAACGGGACGGTCTGCAGCGTTTGCGCCATGCGATGCGCTATTCACGTCAGCATTCGACGATCTGCAATTCGCTGACTGACGCTGGCTGGATCGTCGGCATCGGCACCAAGCGCGGCGTCGATGGACGCGAGATGCAGGAATCCGACCTGATCATCGTCTGGGGCGGCAACCCGGTTTCGACCCAGGTCAACGTGATGACCCACATCGCCAAGGCGCGCAAGGAACGCGGGGCGAAACTCGTCGTCGTCGATCCTTACCGCACCGGCACCGCCGAAATCGCAGACATCCATTTGGCGCCGCTCCCAGGCACCGACGGCGCGCTCGCCTGCGCCGTGATGCATGTGCTGTTCAAGGAAGGCTATGCCGACCGCGCCTATCTGGCGCGCTACACCGATGACCCGGCCGGGCTCGAAGCGCATCTCGAAAGCCGCGGCCCGGAATGGGCATCCGGCATTACCGGCCTGCCGGTGGACGAGATCACGGCGTTCGCCCGGCTCTACGGCAGCACCAAGCGATCGTACATCCGGCTCGGTTACGGCTTTTCACGCCAGCGCAACGGCGCAGTCAATCTGTTCGCGGTAGTGTGTCTGCCAGCGGTGACCGGCGCCTGGCAATACGAGGGCGGCGGTGCGCTGCAATCGAACCACGGTCTCGTTCGCCTCGACCGCCGGCTGATCGAGGGATCGGACGTCATTGACCATTCGACCCGCATCCTCGATCAGTCGCGCATCGGGCCGATCCTGACCGGCGACAAGACCGACCTCGGCGATGGCCCACCGGTCGACGCGCTGCTGATCCAGAACACCAACCCTATGGTCGTTTCGCCCGAGTCAGCCTTGGTGCATCAAGGCTTTGCTCGTGACGATCTCTTTGTCTGCGTCCACGAGCAGTTCATGACCGAAACCGCGGCGATGGCCGATGTCGTGCTGCCAGCGACAACATTCCTCGAACACGACGATATTTACACCGCCGGCGCGCATACGTTTCTTCAGCTGCACCGGCCGGTGGTGCCACCCTATGCCGAGTGCCGCTCGAACCATGAGGTGCATTGCGGCCTTGCCGAACGCCTCGGCGCCCAGCATCGCGGCTTCAAAATGAGCGCCTCCGAAATCATCGCCGAGACGCTGCGGCTGAGTAACCTCCCGGGACCGGAGGAGTTTGTCGAAGGCACCTGGCTCGATTGTGCGCAACCGTTCGAGACCGCGCATTTCCTCGACGGGTTCGCCCATCTCGACAAAAAATTCCATTTTCGCGCCAACTGGCGCTCGGTGGCCGGGCCGATGCACGGGCGCGACCTCGGTGCGCTCCCTGAGTTTCCCGACCATGTCGCCAGTATCGATGACGGCGACCCGGAGCAGCCGTTCCGCATGGTACCGGCGCCGTCGCGCTCGTTTCTCAACACCAGCTTTAACAATACGCCCAGCGGCATCGCGCGCGAGGGCCGCCCGACGGTGCTCATACACCCCCAAGCGCTGAACGATCTCGGCCTGCATGACGGCGATCGCGTTCGCATCGGCAACGCGAAGGGCAGCGTCGTCGTTCATGCCCGCGCATTCGACGGGCTGCAGAAGCGCGTCGTGATCGTTGAGGGCGTGTGGCCCAATGCCGCGTTCGAGGAAGGCATCGGCATCAATCTTTTGACCAGCGCCGATCCCGGCCCGCCGCAGGGCGGCGCGGTCTTTCACGACACGTCGGTGTGGCTGCGGCCGGCTTGAGAGACGCATGACGAGCGGCAAGCTTCCGGCATCATCGTCCTCCGCGGAGGTCGACGCCTTTCTCGCCGATCTTCACCGCGCACCGGCAGTAAGACCGGAAGGCGGACGCGGACGGCTCATCTTCGCGCTCGACGCGACCGCCAGCCGCGAGCCGTCGTGGGATCGCGCCTGCCGTATCCAGGGCGAGATGTTCGAAGCGACGACCGCGCTCGGCGGCCTCGACGTCAAGCTCTTGTTCTATCGCGGCCTTACCGAGTGCAAAGCGAGCCGTTGGTTCGAGCGTGCCGCCGATTTGCACCAGGCGATGCGCAAGGTCTTTTGTGTCGGCGGCGAAACTCAGATCGAACGAGTGCTGTCACATGCCATCGCCGAGGCAAAGAAACAGCGCGTCCATGCGCTGGTCTTTGTCGGCGACGCGATGGAGGAGAATGCTGACCGCTTGTGCAAGCTCGCCGGCGAGCTGGGATTGCTCGGAACCCCGGTCTTCATCTTCCACGAGGGCGGCGACCGGATCGCGGCGGCGGCGTTTCGCCAGATCGCCAAGCTGTCACGCGGCGCTTATCTGAGCTTCGATGCCGCCAGCGCTGGCCGGCTTAAAGATCTGCTCGCCGCAGTTGCGGTCTATGCGGCCGGCGGTTATCGCGCGCTCGCCGATTTCAGTGCTAAGAAAGGCGGCGACATCTCGCTGTTGACCGCGCAGCTCTCGGGCTGAACCGTGATCGCCCTGCTCGGCGGCGTGGCGATCCTCGGCGGGCTACTCCTGCTGGTCTATCTCTTCGTCAGCACAGACCCGGCTAAGCTCGCCCGCACATTGAAATGGCTGGCGCTCTGCTTCGCCGGAGTGCTGTTTCTCTTTCTCTTGTTGTCGGAACGCTTCGCCTTTCTGTGGACGCCGCTGATCTTGGCGTTTCCCTATCTGCGCGGCTATTTGCGCTCGTTTCTGACTACCCTCCGCGGTGGCGGCGCAAGTCCCGCATCCGAGGCCGT
>Ga0070733_10002793_pt1 | contig 12179 bp, 14 predicted proteins | sample Coa_R1_9_FD_66450 | JGI IMG/M metagenome (GOLD analysis project Ga0070733, IMG submission 66450) | Surface soil microbial communities from Centralia Pennsylvania, which are recovering from an underground coalmine fire - Coalmine... | ecosystem: Environmental > Terrestrial > Soil > Unclassified ... | reverse complement strand
CAAGACCGGCGAGGCGGTGGCGCTCTCGGGCAAGCACGTGCCGCACTTCAAGCCCGGCAAGGACCTGCGCGAACGCGTCAACGACGGCGCCGATCGGCCGATCCGGGACTGAGCGTGGAACAGGTGCCCGGGGACGCGACGCCTGCCGTGCCGCGGCCGCGCGACGTGCAGCCTGAGGTGCACCCGCCGCACAGCCCCTTGAGCGCCGACGCGGACGGCGTGCGCCTCGAGCCACCCCGTACCGGTCACCGCCCGCTCGATTTCGCGATCGCGGGCTCCGCGATCCTGATCTCGCTGATCTCCCTCGGCGTGGCCATTCACTTAGGCCAGGTGCAGTCGCGCCTGGTGGCGGCGAACTCCTGGCCCTTCCTGCAGTTCACGAGCTCAGCGGGCATCGAGAATGGCACGCAGGTGGTTTCAGTCGGTATCAGCAACGACGGCGCCGGACCCGCGATCCTGAAGTCGCTCGTCGTGCGCTACCAGGGCAAGCCCATCCGCGGCTTCGTGGAGCTGCTGCAGGCGTGCTGCGGGCTGCCCCAGGGAGTTACCAAAGCGGACCTGGAAAACATCGGCGTGGGTCAGGAATCGAGCCTCATCGGCGTGCTACGCGCCCGCGAGACGCTCACCATGCTCAAACTGGTACACACGCCCTCCAACGTCGAGCTGTGGCAGCGCTTCTCCGCCGCTCGCGGTGCGCTCATCTTCCAGGGCTGCTACTGCTCGATCGTCGGGGATTGCTGGACCTCGGACCTGCACACTCTGGATCCCCAGCCCGTCAGCAGCTGCCACAAGGACCCTTCCGACTACCTCGAGCTCGGCGCGGGCCTGGACGGGGACTGGAAGCTGCCGGTGGTCGAGTCCCACTGACGCCCCAACCCGCCGGCTTATCGTCAGGCACGCGGACCTGATATCGTCGGCGCGTGTTTGAGCTGCCTCCACTCCTGCTCGGGCTCGCCTTCATCCTGGTGGGCTTCGCGGCCTGGTATCTCGGGCGCCGCAATGGCGCTGCCCGCACCGTGCGCCTGCCGCGGGACTACTACGTCGGCCTGGATCACCTCATCAACGATCGATTCGATCACGCCGCGGAAGTGTTCGCGCGCATGGCCGAAGCCGACGGCGATGCCACCGAAATCCAGTTCGCGCTGGGCAGCCTGTTCCGCCGCCGCGGTGAGGTCGAGCGCGCCATCGCGATCCACACTCGCCTGCGTGAGCAGCCCGGCGCGGTGGCCGACAAGGCGGCCTTTGCCCTGGCGCTCGACTACCAGAGCGCCGGCCTCATGGACCGCGCCGAGCGCGTGCTCGAGGAACTGGCGGCCTCGCGCGAATACCGCAACATCGCGCTCGATCAGCTGGTCGGAATCTACGAAACCCAGGGCGACTGGGCCAAGGCGCTGAAAGTCTTCCATGAGCTGCCCGCGGCGGTGCAGGCAGAGCGTGGCCGCATCGCGGCCCATTATCTGTGCGAACTCGCCGAACACGCGCTGGTGCAAGGCGACGCTGAGCGGGCACGTACCCTGGTGCGCCAGGCCCGCAACCACCAGCCGGATTTGCCGCGTGCCGACATACTGACAGCGCGCCTCGCCGAGAGTGCCGGGGATTCCGCTGGCGCACTCCTCATGTATCTGAAGGCGCTCGAGGTATCCCCGGGCCTGGCGCTGGAGATCATCCCGGCGGTGCTCATTATCGCGCGGCGTACCGGCAGCGCCTCGGCCATCAACGAACTCGGCGAGCGGCTGCGACACGGCGGCCGGGTGACGCCGCGACAGGTGGCGTGGCTCCTGGCGACGGCGGCGCCGCCGCACGACAGCACGCTCCTGCCCCAGGTGGCAGGGGAGCCGGGTGGCGGAGTGCAGTCGGCCGCGGAGGCCTCCTCGCTCAGCGCGCTCCTGACCCGCATCGGGGATGCCGGCGGGCGCTATCAGTGCGATGAATGCGGACTCGGGAGCGTCGGCTGGTACTGGCGTTGCCCGAAGTGCCACGGCTGGGACAGCATGCGCCCGGCGGTATTCAAGTGGGCGGAACGTGTTGACCAGGCGGCGCACCCGTCGTGAAGAAACTCCCAGGAGCGAGCGGATGAGGATGAGTTCGAAGTCGATGATCCGGACTGCCGTATTTCCGGTCGCCGGCCGCGGTACGCGCTTTCTGCCGGCGACCAAGGCGAGCCCGAAGGAAATGTTGCCGGTCGTCGACAAGCCGCTGATCCAGTACGCGGTGGAGGAGGCGCTCGCCGCGGGCGCGCGGCGGCTGGTGTTCATCACCGGCGCTTCGAAACGCGCCATCGAGGATCACTTCGACTCCGACTCGGAACTCGAGGCCATGCTCGACCGCCAGGGCAAGAGCGATCTCGTCAAGCAGCTGCGCAGCGTCCTGCCGTCGTACGCGTCCTGCATCTACATCCGGCAGTCGGCGCCACTGGGGCTTGGGCATGCGGTGTTATGCGCACAACCGGCGGTGGGCGCGGAACCCTTCTTCGTGCACCTGGCGGATGACCTCATCAGGAGCGAAGTTGCGTGTCTGGCGCAGATGGCCGAAGTTTACGAGGCCAAGCGCGCGAGCGTCCTGGGTGTCGAGATCGTGCCGCGCCGTGACACCGAGAAGTACGGCATCGTGGCCGTGGAAGCCGACAAGTCCATCACCAGTCGCGTGCGCAGCATCGTGGAAAAGCCCAAGCCTGCGGTCGCGCCCTCCAATCTCGCCGTGGTCGGCCGCTACGTGCTCGCGCCGGCGATCTTCGAGCACCTGGAGCGGATCGGCTCCGGCGCCGGCGGCGAAATCCAGCTCACCGACGGCATCGCCGCGCTCATGCGCGAGGAGGCGGTGTATGCCTATCGCTTCAGCGGCAAGCGCTATGACTGCGGCAACAAGCTCGGCTACCTGCAGGCTACGGTAGAGTACGCACTCGGGCACCCGGATCTTGGACGCGACTTTCGCAAGTACTTGCAGAAGCTGGACCCCGCGGCCCACGCGGCTCACAAGCCGGCACGCCGGACGCACAGGAGGAATCCATGACCAACCGACGCCCCACTGACACAGCGGCGGTCAAGCCCGCCGCGCGACGCACCGTGATGCGCAAGCCCGCGGCGACTGCGGCCGCCCGGGCCGTGAGCGCCGAGACACGCCGCGCCATGATCGCCGAGCGCGCTTACCTGCGTGCCGAGCGACGCGGCTTTGCACCGGGACGGGAGGCGGAGGACTGGCTGGCCGCCGAATCCGAGATCGATTCGCTGCTCAAGGCTGCGCGCGGGGGCTCGTCACAATAGGCGTCGGCGGCGAGACCCTTGGATCCGGCGGCGCGGGCGGCGCCCCCGGCGGGCGGAGCGCTGCGGGTCGCAAGCCGTTGGAGTAGAGCAGGCGCCCATCGGGCGTCACGAACACCGCGTCGTATTCGGGCATGCGGTTGATGATTTCCATGGCGCGCTCCGGTCCGAGCACGAATGCGGTTTTCGACATGCCATCGGTCTGGGTCGCGGTCGGCCCGATGATGGTGGCGCTGCGGACCTTGCTCGCGGAGTGGCCGGTATGCGGGTCGATAATGTGGTGGTAGCGCACGCCGTTCTCATCAAAGTAGCGCTCGTAGTCCCCGGATGTTGAAACGGCCGCATCGGTGAGCGGGATCCGAGTTACGACCTTGAGCGGGTTATGCGGGTCGTCGGGATTGGCGATCGCCGCGAGCCACGGCCGTCCCATGTGATCGCCGATGAAGCGGCTGTCGCCGCCGGCCGTCACGAGCGCATGGTGAATGCCGCGCGCCTTCAGAATCTCGATGCCCCGGTCCACCGCGTAGCCTTTGCCGATGCCGCCCAGGTCAATGCGCATGCCGGGGTGTTCAAAACGGATGGTGTGGTGCGCCTCATCGAACAGCATGTTGCGCCAGTTCACCGCCGGCAACGCTGCCTTGATCTGCGCCTCGGTGGGACGGATGTGGGCCGGGTAGTTGTACAGGTAGCCGACGCTCGCGTAGGTGATGTCGAAGGCGCCCGCGGTGATCTGCGAGTAGTGCGTGGACAGCTTGATCAGGTCGAACAACTCCTTGTCCACCTGCACCGGTTCGATGTTGGCGCGGGCATTGATCTGCGACAACTGGCTCTCGGGCTTGTAGTGGCTCATGAGGTTGTCGATGCGGCGCATGTCGGCCATGACCGCAGCACAGGCCGCATCCCCCTGGTCCGGATCGTCCGCCCACAGCTGCACGTACACGCGCGTCCCCATGATCGCTTCCTCACGATCCAGCCAGGCCGCCGACGCAGGCAGCGGCAGGGCGGCGCTGAAAAGCAAGGCGACCAGGGCGTATAGAGTGCGCGTGCTCATGGCGCGGCAGCGTACTACGTCTGCTATGCGCAGAGCGGCACGTCGGTTGCGGCAGACAGGGAAGCGGTCGCGCCGGGCGGATGAGTCATTTCGATCTCCGGCGCCGTTCCGCCCCGGCTCGCTTTTGGAGTATTCTGGCGCCCCCAAAATAAAGCGGTGTCCCAAGGGAGAACTGCAGATGAATGTCGCGAAGCTGAATGGTTTGATTTGTGGTGCGTTCTTGTCAGCCGTGCTCCTGGCTGCTCCGGCCATTACTTTGGCGCAGGACGCCAGCGCCCCCCTGCCGGTCTGTAAAGACGGCACGACGGCCACCAAGGCCGGCCGCGGTGCGTGCAAGGGTCATGGGGGTGTCAACAAGGATGCTGGCGCGAGCACTGCGACTCCTGCTGCAGGCGCTGCGGCGGCACCCGCGGCTGCCGCCAAGGGCTCAGGCACCTCGAGCAGCTCGAGCGGCCCGGTCACGTGTAAGGACGGCACGACCTCAGACAAGGGTGGTCGCGGCGCGTGCCGTGGTCACGGTGGCGTGAACAAGTCCGCGGGCGGCGCGGCCCCGGCGGCGGCCACGGCGGCACCGGCAGCTGCTGCTAAGGCGCCTGCGGCAGCCGCTGCGGCAGCCCCGGCGGCGGCGGCGGCGACCACCAAATCCTCGGGTCCGGCCGCGTCCGTGGCGGCGGCTCCCGGCGGTGGCGCAGGACAGGTGTGGCTCAACACGAAAGACAACGTGTACCACTGCCAGGGTGATGAGTGGTACGGCAAGACCAAGGCCGGCGCTTACATGACGCAAGCGGCCGCCCAGGCCAAGGGCGCTCGCGCGGCCCGCGGCAAGGTCTGCTCGTAATGGGATCGGGTGCGCGCGTGCCTTCGCGGGCACGCGCGCACCCTTTGATTTTCAAACGGCCCGAGGGACTTGCGGCTGGAGTGAGCTGACATGCTCAAGAGGCGGGAGCTTCTGCTCGGTGCGGCTGGCAGCTGGTTCGCGGGTCGCGCACTAGCGGCACCCGGCAGCGTCGAGCCCCTCGGCACGCTGGCCGGCAAAAGACCTCTCATCCAGCGCGCCTTTCGACCCCCGAACTTCGAAACGCCCTGGCGCGAGCTGGCCGCGGCGTTCACTCCCAACGATGTGTTTTTTGTCCGCTATCACCTGGCGGTGATCCCGCGCATTGACCCTGCGAACTGGCGCCTGAACGTCGGCGGGCCGAGCGTCGGCTCGGCGCTGACGCTCTCGCTGCACGACCTGCAACACGACTTCGAGCGGGTCGAGCTTGCCGCCGTCAACCAGTGCTCGGGTAACCGGCGCGGTCTTTTCGCCCCGCGGGTTCCCGGCGTTCAATGGGGCAACGGCGCGATGGGCAATGCCTTGTGGAGCGGTGTGCGGTTGCGCGATGTGTTGCGTCGCGCCCGCATTGCGCCGGACGCCCTGGAAGTGGTGTTCAACGGCGCCGATACACCGGTGCTGCCCGGCACGCCGGATTTCGTGAAGAGCCTGCCCGCCGAGCGGGCGCTGGATGAGAACACGCTCATCGCGTTCGCCATGAATGGCCGACCGCTGCCGTACTGGAATGGCGCCCCGGCGCGGCTCATCGTGCCGGGCTGGACCGGTACCTACTGGGTGAAGCACCTCACCGACATCAGCGTCGAGCCGAAGCCCTTCGAGGGCTTCTGGATGAAGTCAGCCTACCGGCTGCCGACCGGCGCCTTTCCGGGCTACCGTTTCGCGTCCCAGGAAACCAAAGACACGACGCCGATCACCGAGATGCTGGTGAACTCGCTGATCACGAGTCACGAATCGGGCACGCGTCTGCGCCGCGGCGCGCGCACGGAGCTTGCCGGCAAGGCGTGGGACAACGGCACCGGCATCGAGCGGGTTGAAATCTCTATCGACGGGCGGCGCAGCTGGCGCGATGCGACCCTCGGACGCGACCTCGGACGCTACGCCTGGCGGGAGTTTCGCGTGCCGCTCGACACGTCGATCGCCGGCGATCTGACGGTCGCGGTCCGCGCGCGCAGCCGCAATGGCACGCAGCAACCCGACACGCTCACCGTCAACCCGTCCGGCTACCACGACAACATCGTGCAGACCGTGACGCTGGAGGTGGCATGAAGGGGGCGCTCATGGCAGCCGCGCTCGCGGCGGCCGCGCTCAGCGTTGCTGCGCCCCAAAGTGCGCTGGCCGCGGATGAGCCGGTGGCGCTTGCCGATGGGCCGGGGCGGGATCTGACCATCGGCCGCTGCATCATCTGCCACAGCATTGAATACATCCCGAGCAACGCGCCGGCGATGAATCGCGCCGGCTGGCAGAAGACCATTCAGAAAATGAAGGAGCGCTTCGGAGCGCCGATTACGGACGAGGAGTCAAAGCGAATTCTCGACTACCTCGACGGGCATTATTCCGGCAAGGCCTAGGCGCCGCAGGCCCTAAACACCGCTGTCCGCCGCGAAGGTGTCGCAGTTGCTGACCGCGCCGCCTGCCAAGCCGCGCTTGAACCAGGTCATGCGCTCCGCGGAGCTGCCGTGGGTGAAGGACTCGGGCACGACGTAACCCTGGGCGCGCTTTTGCAGCGTGTCATCGCCCACGGCGGAGGCGGCGCGCAGCGCCGAGTCGATGTCCCCCTGTTCAAGAAAGTGCTTGGCAGCGTCCGCATTCTTGGCCCACACGCCCGCAAAGCAGTCCGCCTGCAGTTCCAGCCGCACGGACAGCTGGTTCGCCTGCGCTTCGGAGGCGCGCTCCTGGGCGGCGCGCACTTTGCCGCCGATCCCTAAAAGGTTCTGCACGTGATGCCCCACTTCATGCGCCAGCACGTACGCCTCGGCGAACTGCCCGGGCGCCTGGAACTCATCGGCAAGCTGCTGGAAGAACCCGAGGTCCAGATACACCTTGCGGTCGCGCGGGCAGTAGAACGGTCCAACCGCGGCGTTGGCCGAACCGCAGGCGGAAGGCAGCTGATCGCGGTACAGCACCAGAGTCGGCGGCGTGTACGTGAGGCCCTGTGCCTGGAAGATCTCACCCCAGGCGTCCTCGGTCTCACCGAGTACCGCCGCAATGAAGCGGCCCTGTTCGTCTTGTGGCGTGCCGCTCGGCGCGGCCGGGCCCACGGATTGCTGCGCGGCGGGTACCGCACTCATCAGCCCCATGATGAGGCGCGGATCGACGCCGAAGAAATACGACGCGGCGAGGGCGAGCAGCGTCCCGCCGACGCCAAAGCGCAGGCCCGGTCCGCCGCCGCCGCTCGTGGCCCGCGCGTCTTCAATGTTGGTGCTTTCGCGAAGGTCGTCCCAGCGCATGGTGCGAACCTATACCGCATCCTCAGCGGCCGCGCCAGTAGTGCGAAGGAGTAGGATGCGCAGAATCGCCCACCGAAAAAGAGGAAACCGCAAGTGAGTCTTGCAGGCAAAACACTTTTCATAACCGGCGCGAGCCGCGGCATCGGCCACGCTATCGCGTTACGCGCGGCGCGCGACGGGGCCAACATCGCGGTGGCCGCAAAGACCACCGAGCCGCATCCGAAGCTGGCCGGCACCATCCACACCGCCGCCGCCGATATCGAGCGCGCCGGTGGCAAGGCATTGCCGTTGGTGGTGGACGTGCGCGACGAGGCGAGCGTCATCGCCGCGGTGCGTCAGTGCGCCGACAAGTTCGGCGGTATCGACATCTGCATCAACAACGCCTCGGCCATCAATCTCAGCTCCACCGAGCAGATTGACATGCGCCGCTACGACCTTATCCACCAGATCAACACCCGCGGCACGTTCGTGACTTCGCGCGCCTGTCTGCCGTTCCTGAAGAAGGCCGCGAATCCCCACATCCTGACGCTGTCCCCGCCGCTGGATCTGCGCCCGCAGTGGTTTGCGGATCAGCTCGCCTACACGCTGTCCAAGTACGGCATGTCGCTGTGCATGCTGGGGCTCGCGCAGGAATACCGTGCGGCCGGCATCGCCTGCAATGCCCTGTGGCCGCGCACCACCATCGCCACGGCGGCGGTGGAGTTCGCGCTCGGCGGGCAGGCCATGATGCGCCGCTCGCGCAAGCCCGACATTGTGGCGGATGCCGCGTATGTCATCCTCAACAAGCCGGCGCGCGAGTGCAGCGGCAACTTCTTCATCGACGACGCGGTGCTCTACGCCGCCGGGGTGCGCGACTTCGCGCCCTACAGCGTCGATGCCTCCGCGACTCTGCTGGCGGACTTGTTCGTCTCCCCTGAGTCGCCGCTCCCGCCGGGGGTAAAGGTGGAGTTCATGCGCGGTGGGTGAGCGCGTGCGCGCGTCCTGGGTGTTCGATGTCATCTCGCCGTTCGCGTATCTCGCCTTCGGGCGGCTCGCGTGCCTGCCCTCGAGCGTCGAGCTCGAGTTCGTACCGGTCCTGTTTGCGGGCATGCTCGAGCACTTCGGGCAGCTCGGGCCTGCCGAGATTCCCTCCAAGCGGCGCGCTACCTACCGCTTTGTCCTGTGGCGCGCGCGACGCATGGGAGTTCCGCTGCGTATGCCGCCCGCACACCCGTTCAATCCGCTCGCCGCGCTGCGTCTGATCATTGCCGCCGGCAGCGATGCGCGGGCGGTGGGGACTGTGCTGGAGGCGGTGTTCAGGCACGGCCGCGACGTGACGGACCGTGTGGTTATCGCCGAGCTGGCCGCCACGCTCGGCGTCGCCGATCCCGAGGCGGCGCTCAGCGAGCCCAGGGTCAAGGAGCGTCTGCGTGCGAACACCGACTGGGCGATTGGCCGCGGGGTGTTTGGCGTGCCGACACTCGTCATCGGCGAGGAGTTTTTCTGGGGCCACGATGCGATGGACATGGCGCTCGACTATGTCGCGGACCCTCAGGCTTTCAACAGCCCCGACATGCGCTCACTCGAGGCGCTGCCGATTGGCGTGGCGCGAGCCCAGCAGGCGCGCCCGAAATAAATCCGTCCGCGTACCGGTCCCCTTCACGTGACGAATCCTGAGGAGGTCGTGGGCAGCATTCCGGGTCCGACCGCGCTGGTGTTGGCAAGGGGCGGGATGTCGCGCCGCGCCCTGGGGCGCGCGATCCACGCCATGACGCTGCTGAGTGCCCGTCAGCTACGCCAGGATTTCGAGCGTTACCAGGATGTCATGGCGATCTGCGTGGTGCCGCCCCTGTGTCCGATCGCGCATTGAGCGTGGCGTTGCAGCCGCCAGCGAGAGGGGCGCCGCAAAGGCCGGCGATGCGGAGAGTCCGGCTCAACCAGGTGCGCATGTGCTTCGTATTGGAGCACCTGCACAGGTCCGCGGGTGTGAGTTCAAGTAAGCAATGCTTAAGGCCCACACACCGGTGTCTCGCAGGCGCCTTCCTCTTCGATCTGCACGGTCGAGTGCTCGACGTGCAACTGCTCGCGCAGGCGCAAGTGAATCGCGGCGATCGCCTCGCCGTGCCGCGTGCCCGGCAGCAGGTTCGCGTGCAGGGTGACCGTCGGCCGCTCGCCGGTCATCGACCACACATGCACGTGGTGAACGCCGGCGAGGCCCGGCACGTGACCGAGGAGCTCCGCCTCGATGCGCTGGACGTCGAACCCCGGCGGCACACCCTCGAGAAGCACATCGGCGGACTCGCGGGTGATGGTCCAGGCGGAGCGCAGGATCAGCGCCGATACGACCAGCGACAGCAGTGGATCCGCCGCCGTCCATCCGGTGGTGAGGATCACCAGCGCCGCGACGCTGGCCGCCGCTGAGCCCAAAAGATCACTCAGCACGTGTGCGCGCGCGCCGCGTTCGTTGAGCGAGCGCGCGCCGGACAGGATCAGGAAAGCGGCGAGGTTGGCGACCCCGCCCGCCAGAGCGATGGCCAGCATCAGGCGGGCGTTGACCTGCGGCTGGTGCGCCAGGCGCACCAGCGCCTCATACACGACCCATGCCGTCAGGAGCAGCAATACCTGGCCGTTCACGAATGCCGCCAGCGGCTGGTAGCGCCGATGTCCGTAGGTGCGCCGCGTATTCGCGGGCCGCCGCCCGACGCGCAACGCAAACACGGCCAGCAGCAGCGAGGCGGAGTCGGCCAGCATGTGCGCGGCTTCCGCGAGCAGCGCGATCGAGTTGGCGAGGTAGCCGCCGGCTGCCTCCACCAGCGTGAAACTGCCGAGGATCAACAGGGCCAGCACCAGGCGTCGTGCGCCGCCCGCGTTGTGTCGACCGTGGGCGTCATGGCGATGGGCGCCGTGCCCATGCTCGTGGCCAGGCGCGTGTTCGTGGCGGTGCTGGTGGGAACTGTGCTGCGGGTGCGACATGCCGCTGGTGTTTTCAAATCTCTTATAGGGTAGGGGGTATGGTATATAAAGCTTTACTTCGGCGCCATGCCGGCCTATTCTCGCGCCCCATTTTTGCAGTTTGCCGCCGGCGAATTTATGCGACCCGGTTCCATTTCTGATGCGACGGACAGTCGACGCCCAGGCGTCGCCAGCGGGTGGCACTAAGGCCAGCTTGCCGCGACTGAGCTCCCCGAGGGTCCGGGCATCGCTGCCTGAGCCTTTGGAGGAGAGTGGCATGACAGCCCTGCGGGAGTTTCGGTTTGCGCAACTGCGCGCCCAGCGCGCGCCCCGGCGCCTCGTGTCGCCCTCTTATCACCACGGGCGTACCTTTCGGCCGCAGCCGCGCTTGGACTCAGCGCGGCGCGCCGCCGGTCCTTCGGCGCTCGCGCGGGTGCTGCGCTTTGGCGCCGCGGTGCTCTTTGGCCTGTGGGCGCTGGCGGCGCTCGCCTTGTGCGCTGCCGTGGCGGTGGCCCTCATTTGGTGAGCAAAGTCCGGCACGGATGTGAACGGACTGCGCGGTTCTTTACAGTCGGCGAGAACTGCGTCACGCCGGGGCGTTTTTCGCTGGCCGGCGCGGCGTTTTGGCCGCAAATTTGTGGTTCCACGTTCAGCACGCGCCATGGCCGTAACGTCCAGCAGCCCCGCAGACACGCCAAGCCGGATCAACACGCTCTTTACCGGGCTCGTGATCTACGTCGCGCTATGCGCGGTGTGGATGCTCACGGGCTTCGGCGGCCCGCAGATCACCCATTACGTGGGACTCCTGTCGGATGCACCGGCGGCGCTGGTGGGCGTCATCATCGCCGTCGCCACGGCACGCCACGTGGCGCGCGGTCCCCTGCGCAGCGCGTGGTGGTTGCTGGCGAGCGCCTTGGCGCTGTACTTCATCGGCGTGGTCATCGGCGGCGTTTCCTGGCTGTTCCAACACGACCCGTTTCCGGGCCCCGCTGATGTGTTCTACACCGCGTTTTATCCGACCGTAGCGGCGGCGGCCTTGTTCCTGATCCGGGCAGCTGCCGTGCGCGTGCCCTGGGTTCTTTTGTCCCTCGACGCGGCAATCTTCAGCGTCGGCTTCGGCGCCTTTTTCTGGTTCCTGGTGATTCGCCCGGAGACCTCCCACACCCACGTCGTCTTCCTCAAGGAAGCCTTGAGCCAGGCGTACGTGATCCTCGACTGCGGCGTGCTGCTCATGTTCGGGGTGCTGCTGCTCGCGGGCGCCGGCAGCCCCGGCGGGCGGCGTATTCCGCTGTTGATCCTGAGCGGCCTCGCGGCGATGTTTCTCGGGGACATTCTGTGGTCGCTCGCCAAGGTCCGCGGCTACTACCTGCCCGGGCAGTTCCAGGACGTGTTGTACCTGTGCTGCTGGGCGCCACTGGCTGCCGCCGGGCGCGAACAGATGCGCACCCTCGCCGCCCCGCCGCGTCAGGCATCCGAGACCTCCGATACGCTGGCCCGCGCCTTGCCGCACGCGGCGATGCTGGCGGCGTTCCTGCTGCTCTTGTATTTCAGCCACGGTGACTTTGGCGGCCCGGCCCCGGTGATGACCATGGTCGTGTTTGCGCTCACCATCATGCTGATGGTGCGCCAGGGCGTCGTGCTGCGCAGCGAGGCGCTGG
>Ga0070733_10002792_pt1 | contig 12179 bp, 8 predicted proteins | sample Coa_R1_9_FD_66450 | JGI IMG/M metagenome (GOLD analysis project Ga0070733, IMG submission 66450) | Surface soil microbial communities from Centralia Pennsylvania, which are recovering from an underground coalmine fire - Coalmine... | ecosystem: Environmental > Terrestrial > Soil > Unclassified ... | reverse complement strand
GCCATCCCTCATGGCCCCGGCGTGCCCTATCTCTACCCGACCAACGTCGCTCCAACAATCGGTGTGCGTTTCGCCTTCTGATCGCTGCCGCGGCGGGCGCAGCCGCGAGCCTAGATGGGGAGCTCAAGCGCCCAATCCGCGTTGCGCGGATCTTCGCGGCAGCGCGAACTTCAAGAACTGCACGCCGCACCTACTTATTGCAGCAAGCCAACCTGATAATTCAGCGCCGATAATTGCGCTGCATAGTCATACTTCGCGCTCGCTTGCGATATCTGCGCCTGGGTCGCGTTCAATTGAGCCTGACTCAGCTCGATGATTGAGCTCAGTCCCAATTTGTAGCGCTGTTGCGCGAGATCCAGCGCCTGATTCGCTTCGTCGAGCAATTGCTGCGTCAGCGCCAGACGCCGGTAGCCCGAATTCGCGTTCAGCCAGGCTTTGCGCACCTCGCGCACCACGGTGTTTTGCAGATCGCGGAGATATTGCTGGCGCGCGCCGGCTTCGGCTTGCGCTTCGGCGTGCAGTGCGTTGAACTGGCGCCCATTGAAAATGGGAATGTTCAGGTTGAATCCGGCGGCGGCGTAACGCGATCCAAGTTCTTCGACGCGGTAGGGTGTGAGGCCGGCGACGCCCACGGCGCTGAGGGTAGGGAGCCACAAATCGCGTTCGGCGGTTGCGTAGCTTTGCGCCGAACTCACGTCCAGTTGCTGGCTGATAATCTCGGGGCGGTTGCGCATGGCTTCGGCGAGCAAGGCAGAAAGATCACTGGGCGGGGTCGGCGGCACAGGCTGTTCGGCGAGCTGAAATGTTTTCTGATCCGCGAATCCCAACGCAGCGGAAAGTTCCGCATATGAAGCCTGCAAATCATTTTGTGCCTGCACCAGCAAGAGCTGCGCCTGCGCCAAGTCCACGTTCGCAAAACTCACGTCCAAGCCGGACTTGAGTTTATTTTTCTGCAGCTCGGTGACTTGATCGGAAACGAGCCTGCGGTCCTTGACTGTTTCCTCGGCCACTTGCAGCACGGCTTGTGCCTTCAAACAGTTGAAATACGCGGAATCCACCTGTAGCAGCACATCCGCGCGCGAGGTGGTGACGTTCTCTTCCTGCGCCTTCGCGTGCAGATTCGAGCTTTTCACCAGCTCGTGCGTGCGACCAAAATCGGTGACCAACTGCTGCACAGTGACGCCCTCCGCGAAGCGGCTGTATATGATCGAATTATTCAACGCGCCGGCAGCGACGCGGCTGTCAGTTTCCGCTTTCACTCCCGTGGCGCTGCCGTAGGCGTGGGGATAGTAGTTCGAGCGCGCTTCCGTCACTTGCGCTTTCGCTGCCGCCGCGAGATACGTGGCGGCTTGCACCTGCGGATGATTTTGAATCGCGATTTTTTCGGCATCCTGCAAGGTGAGGCTTTGCGATGCGGCCGCGGTGGACGGTGCTTGCGTGGGAGCCTGCACGCCCACGGCGGCGTGCAATTGCGCCGAAGCGGGCGTGGCTGCGAAGGCCAGCGTAGCGAACAGAATCAAAGACAGCGAAAGATTACGGCAACGCATTAGTGAGCCTCCTCGGCGACGAGCGAAGCGGAAGCTTCGGCGCGGCGGCGGTACATCAGCAAATAAGCCGCGGGGACGACGAAAATCGTGAGCACGATAGAAGTGAGCAGCCCGCCAATGATCACTCGCGCGAGCGGCGCGTAGGCTTCGCTGCCTGTTTCAAGTTTGAAAGCCATGGGCAGCAGCCCGACGACGGTGGCGAGCGACGTCATCAAAATTGGGCGCAGCCTGATCCGACAGGAGTGCACCACGGCTTCGCGCAAACCGTGGCCTTGGCTGCGCAGCACGTTCGCGAAATCCACGATCAAAATGCTGTTGGACACCACCATGCCCTGAAGCATCACCACGCCCATCAGCGACTGAATGTTGAGCGTGGTGCCGGTGAGCGCGAGCGTGAGCACAACGCCGATCAACCCAGTGGGCACGGCGAGAACAATCAGAAACGGATCCACGAAGGAGGAAAACTGGGCGACGAGGATGAGATACACGAGCAGCACTGCGAGAAAAAGCCCGAGGCCGAAACTCTTGAAAGACGATTGCATCGTCAGCACCAGGCCGCGCACGTCCACGCGCGTGCTGGGAGGGAGTTGCGTGTGGTTAATGATGCGCGAGATCTCGCGCTGCGGGCCGCCGATGTCTTCGCCGGTGGGCGCTACATAGACGTCAATGGTGCGTTGCAGCTGGTAGTGGTCCACTTCCGTGGGAGTCTGAATTGGGACAACGTCCGCCACCTGATTGAGGTACGTGGGCAATTTCAGTTTGGGCGAATGCAGCGGCATTGCCTTCAGGTCTTCGATTGATTTCACCTGATTTTCTGGGTACTGCACGGTGACGAAATAATTGTTGCCGTTTTTTGGGTCAACCCAGTAACTGGGCGCGATCATTACGTCCGAAGTGAGCGCGGTGATGAGGTTATCAATCACTTCTTTGGGGCTGAGGCCCAGTTCGGCGGCGCGGTCGCGATTCACGTTTACTTCGAGCGCGGGATAATCCATGTCCTGCGGGATGTACACATCCGAAACGCCTCGCGCGGCCCTGATCTGGCGCGCCAGATCCTGCGCGATGCGGTCATCGGCTTTCAGATCCATGCCGCTGACTTGTACGTCAATCGGCGCGGGCATGCCCTGGTTCAGCACCGCGTCCACCAGGCCGCCGGATTGGAAATAGGTACGCAACTGCGGCAGTTGCGCGGCGATGCGGCGGCGCACCTCATTCATGTAAACGAAGCTGCTGACGTGATGGTCTTCCTTCAGGCCCACCTGCACGAAAGCGGTGTGCATCCCGGAGTTGGAAGTGAATAGCGCGGATAAATCGGCCATCACGCCGATGTTCGATACCACCGTGTTCAGATCGTCCGGCTTCACCACCTGGTGCACGATTTCTTCCACTTGCTTCACGTAATCGTTGGTCACTTCGATGCGCGTGCCGGTGGGGGCCTTTACGTTGATCACGAACTGGCCCGCGTCGGAGCGCGGAAAAAATGAAACGCCGATGAACGGAACCAAAACGAAGCTCAGCACGAAGATCACCACGAAAAGAATCAGCGCCTCGCGGGGACGGTCCAAAGTTTTCTGCACATATTTTTCATACACGTTCAGCATCTTTTCGAATTTGGCGTTGAAGCCCGCGTGGAACCTGGCGCCCCAGGACTTTTTCGTTTCCGCGCCTTCCGCGCCGAATGCGTGGGCCGGCTTCAAGAAATACGCGCAGAAGAGTGGGACGACCGTAACGGCGTCAAAGTAGGAGGCGAAGAGCGCGAGAACTACCGCCAGCGCCAGCGCCGAGAACAAATACTTGCTAACGCCGAAGAGCAGCGTCACCGGAAAGAAGACGACCACCGCGACGAGCATGATGGCCAGCACCGCCAACGCCACTTCGTTTGTGCCATTCATGGCGGCCACTTTCGGATCTTCGCCCAGCTCAATGTGGCGGTAAATGTTTTCGATAACGACCACCGAGTCATCGATCAAGCGCGAAAAAGCCAGCGCAAGACCGCTGAGTACCATACTGTTGATGGTCTTACCGGCGGCATGCAGAATGAAAAACGTAATCATCACCGAAAGCGGAATGGACAGAAAGACCGCGGCGGTGGCCCGCGTGCTTCCCAGAAACAGCAGAATCATCACCGCGGTGAGAAATAATCCAATGCCGCCTTCGCGTAGTACTGTGGAGATAGCTTGCTTCACGAAAAGCGATTGGTCGAAAACCACGTGCGCGTGCAATTGGGCCGGAATATCGCGCAACGTGGTGATGGCTTTCTTGATGCCGTTGACGACCGCGATGGTGTTGGTGTCGCCGCCCTGCTTGAGGATTGGTGCATAAACAGATTTTTGGCCGTTCACCCGGACAATGTTGTATTGCTGGTAGGAGCCGTCCACCGCCCTGCCCACGTCGGAAATAAAAACAGACTTCTGGCCTTCAGTTTTCAGCGGCACCTGATTCAGCGCTTCGGCGTTGGGCACTTGCGCGTTGGTGTAGATGTTGTAATCCAGCGGGCCCAGGCGCACGTCGCCCGCGGGAAGAATCAAGTTCGATTCGTTCATGGCGCGCACTACGTCCATGGGGCTGAGTTCGTGCGCTTGCAATTTCACCGGGTCCACATACACCATGATCTGGCGGTATTTTCCCCCGTAAGGTGGCGGCACGGTGGCGCCGGGAACTCCGGCAATCTGATTGCGGATTTGGTACTGCAGATAATCGTGCAGCTGCGTTTCATTGAGCCCCTGGCCTTCGACGGTCAGCAAGCAAACGGGAAGGCTGGAGGCGTCCACTTTCAAGACCACCGGCGGCAGAGTTCCTTCCGGCAAGCGCCGCAGATCGGCCATGGCGAGATTGGAAATGTTGGTCACGTCGGCATTGGCGTCGGTACCCGGCTGAAAATAAATCTTGATCAGGCTGACGCCAGCCATCGAGCGCGATTCCATGTGGTCAATTCCGCTGCCGAGGGTGAAAAATCGCTCGAACGTATCGGTGATGTCTGCTTCGATTTGCTCGGGCGGCATGCCATTGTAAAAAGTGGCGACGAGCACGACGGGAATATTGATCGGCGGAAACATATCGACGGGCATTTGCGCCAGGCTGGTAATGCCGAGGACGCAAATAAAAAGACAAACTACGATGATGAAGTAAGGATGGCGTATCGCAAATGTTGGCATCTCGGATTTACTCCATTCCTGGGGCTGCGACGAGTTGGGGCGATACCTGCTGACCTTCTTTGAACTGATTCTGTTCGCCGAAAATAACAGTGTCGTTTTCGTTGAGACCGGAGAGCACTTCGGTGTCCGAGGTGGACTGTAGTCCCAGCTTGACTTCGCGCCTTTCCAGATGGTTTGAGGAGTTCACCACCAGCACGATGCCCTGGCCGGTTCCGGTGGATTCCACGGCTTGCATGGGAATGGTGAGAACGTTGGTGACCGCGTGCAGTGGAATTTTTACGGACGCGTACATTCCCGGTACCAGTTCGTAATTCGCGTTGGGCACCGTGACTTCCGTGTGCATGGTGCGCGTGGCGGGGTCGATCTGATCCGAAAAACGCACGATTTTGCCGGAGAAGGTCTTGTGCAACGCTGAGACGTTTACTTCCAGCGTCTGGCCGTCGCTGATGTCCGGCACTGCCCGTTCCGGCACGGGGATGACCAGCCGCAGCATGTTGTTCTGCGAGAGATGGCAGAGCGCGGAATCGCCCTTGGTCGCGGAAGTTCCGGCGGGAAGCAGCGCGCCGGTGTAGGCATAAATTTGTGTCACCACTCCGTCGAACGGCGCCGTCATGCGCGCATACGCGAACAGGGCTTTGTCTTTGTCGAGCGCGGCTTTGGCGGCCAACAGCGCCTGTTCTGCCGCGGCCAACGCGTCCTTCGACGATGAGACCCCGGCGCTGGCTTCAAGGTCTTTGCCCTGCGCGACGTCTATTTCCTGTTGGGCGACGAGTTCGGGCCGGGATTTCTGCACGTCGGCGAGCCGCGTGTAGGTGACGTGCGCGACGGAGTAGGCCGATTCCGCGCGGCTTTGCTCTTCGCGTGCGCGCGATACTTCCTGATCGGCGCGGCGGACGGAGGCTTCGTCCTGCAGGAGTTGCTGTTGCAGCTCGGGAATTTCCAGCACCGCGAGGATTTGGCCCTCTTTCACGTGCGTGCCCCAATCCACGTAGAGCTTCTGGATGTAACCGGAAACCTTCGCGTACACATCAATTTCCTGGTAGGGCAAAAATTCCGAGGCGATCTCCAGAGTGCTGGAAATATTCTTGCGCTGCACTTTCACCACGGCGGCGCGTGGAACGTCGGACGCATCGGCTTTGTGCGCATCGCCGCAGCCGCCGGCCAAGGCGGAAAGAATGATCAGGACGAATATCGAGCGACGGGCGGCGGGTTTATGACTCACGATTCCAGCTCCTTAGCTTTCTGTATGAAATTTGCGATCGAAAAATCATGGGAACCGCACAGGCGAATCAAGTCCTTTCTGGACTTCATGATCTCGCGCGCTTTCTCCGGAACGCGCGCGGCGATCTCGCGCGGAATGGTTTGCACGCCGTGCAAATCCCCCTGAATCAATTCGCCGGGGTGCACGGTGAGGCCGGCTATCTCGACGGTGCCGCCGAAATCGAAGACGTGCGCGTAGGCGTGCGAAACCGAGACATTTGCGGCAAACAGTTGCAGACCGCTTCGGCGCACTTCGGGAAGGTCGCGGACGGAGCCGTTCGTCACCACCGCCACGCAGCCGAGAGCCAGCAGGATATTGGCGTGCACCTCTCCGATGAACGCGCCCAGGCCTGGTGTGGAATCGGCGTCTTCGATCACCACAATTCGCGGCGCGGGAATTTTGAGCAACGAATCCCACCAGGCGCCGCGCTCGTAGTAGTTGTGGCCTTCCATGGGCGGATCGGAACTGCGTATGCGCGCCGTCGCGGCGTAGCCCACCGCGGCCGGTTGCTCTGGAAACATGCAATGAAGGCGTGAATCGGAAAAACCTCTGTTGCGCAGGCGGACGCCGAATGTTTCGATGGCGCTGGCGACTACGCAAGTGCTCAGTGCGCGCAATTCCTCCAAGTACGGAGGTGTCACGGGTTCTGCGTTCATAAGTACTCCTCTCCCGGAACATGTCGGTGGACCAATGGAAACAGGGCCGGAGCGAGCGAAAAAATTGGGAATTTCAATTTTTAACTGCGAGCGATCGAACTAGGAAAGGGAGAGCGGGGGAGAGCGATGCTGCAGAGAAACCGTGACGCCGATGGACGGCCGCGCCGGAATCTCTTCCTCCACCATCCTGGCGATCCGCATTTCAGGTTGTGGTGGTATGAATCGGGCGACGGGGCGCAGAGAGGTTCGGTCGATTACCACCGGCGAATGGCTGACCTTCATTTTGCTGCAAATATTAATGTAGTGAGCGGGATTGGACCTGGAAAAATACTGGCTATTCTTCGCGAGCGTGGAAAAGCCGGCAATGGCCAGCAGCAACATCACGACGCCGATTTTCAGATAGACGCGTCGTGTCTGCGCCCGTTGGCCGATCTGCTGCGCGGATTGTCGCTCCGTAGTCACGATGACTGGCCTGCTTGCACACTGCTATTGTCAGCAACTGCGGCCCAGAAAGCAAGAAGGCACGCAATTGGATTCGGGATTCGCAGGCCGTTAGAAGCGATAGTTCACTTCGGTGAATCCGAGCGCGCCATTGCTATTGACGGTATAAATCTTCTTGATCACATCCCCGCCGACCGCGTATCCGAAGTACAGGCTCAACGAAAGCCCGTGTTTCCACTGGTAGTCCCCGCTCATGTCATACAGCGTCGCAAGGGAACGGGCACCATTGGAGGGCCTCCCATTGAAGCCAAATGTCGTTGGCTGGAACGCGCCGCCGCCCGTGTACCACAAATCATTCTTATTGCTCAGCCACAACCCGTGTATGTCACTTCGCAGCGTAAACGATTTGGTCGGCCTCAGCATTATTTCTTCAAACAGGTCCGTGTTGTTCATCGAGTTGAAGAACGGAAAACGCGCGTAGACGCGAGGTGTGGGAAGTATCGCGAAGAACGTGCCATGCGTGTTGTCCGCGGGATTCCCATCGCCGCTCGAGTAGTCAAACCCGCCACGAATCCAAGGATGTACGCGACTGGCAAACGTTGGCTGCCAGCCGCCTTCGATTGAACCTGCACCAGCCCGCTGCTTCAGCTCTCCCCAACTCCCGTTCTGCAGCGCGCCCCAGGCCAGCAGGTCGAACGTCCCGGAAGATGACGTAGGCGCGGACAGAATGAAATGTCCGCCATACGTCCCGATATTGATGCCGCCCAGATCGGTGGCGCGCACCGCAGCGGGACGGTTATCCGTCTTTACAACGCTCCGGTCATCGTTGTAATAAATTCCAAATGCACGCCACTCCGCGCGGCTCTTTCCCAATTCCACCTCGCGCGTCAGCGCCACATAAGTCACCGGGGTCTTCACCCAACCCCAGCCATCTACCTGAAACACGCCGCGCGTCGGTATGGCACTCATCGCCGTGAAATTCCAAGGTCCATTGGAATAGCCGAACTGCACTCCGTCAAAACTTCTCATGACGTCCGAATACCCGAAGTTTCCCAGCAATCGCTGGTTGATTCGGTTGGTTTTCAGCCAGGCCAGTGTGGGATCTTTCGGTTTCACCTCTCCGCCATCGAAGAATTCGAAGCGCCCCGCTCGCAAGCTCGTATGCTCTCCTTTGAACCGGACAAACGCCTGCTTCGGAAAGATCATGGCGGCATTCGTGTTGTTGTCGTTTGCGGCGTAATAAGAGCCGCCTAAACCATATTGGCCGAGCGGAGCCGCATTCACGGCGTGATTCGGCAGCGCCAGCAGAATCGGCGCTTCAAACTCAAGGTTCCAGTCGAAGTTTGTGTGCTCCTGCGAGAATCCGAAACGCACCACGGTTCCTGAAAAGCCATACAGATTGTTGCCCGTCGTCGGCTCAAACCAGTCCCAAGCCTCGACGCGCTCGCGGATGCTTCCGGAAAACGTCACGTTTCCGATTTGGATCGGATCCGCCGCGGGTTCTTGCGCCCCGATTGCGCCCGCGAACACCAGTAACAACACACAAACGAAAAGTTGTTTCAAGAGATCTCCTCGTTATCTTCTCTGCGTTTTCAGTTTTGGCTGCCGCAGTCGTACAGCAGTCCGGCACACACGGGCAAAAAACTCGGCCCATTCTAGTGGTCAAGAAAACACGCGCAATAATTGAAAAGTACTACGCGTAAGAGACCGCGCTACGGGCCCTGCAGTTCGTGTGGGTGGCGAAGAAGGGTGGCCGCCCTCATTTTTCTGCCGATTCGGTGATATCGAAAATCACCACGCCGGCATCGAACATTTTCTCCATTTCACGTGTAGAAGGATTCTGAATCTCGTCGATGTACCTTTCTGCCAGTGATGACGGCAACCAACCTTTTAGAAAACCGCATCCAACGATACTGGAACACTCCCTCGCGCCTCCGTCGTCGACGGATGGCCGTCCGGCGGAAAAGCGAGCTTACGTTCCAGAGAACCGCTTAGAGGGGGAATATATGAAGAGAATCGTATTACTCTTGGCTGTTTTCCTCGTAGCTGTCACCGTACTTCAAGCACAAAACCGAGAAAAGCCAAACGCAACCAACATGCCGGACGGAACAATTTTGCCCGTTCAACTGACTTCAACGATTTCACTAGCCAAGGCCGTACCGGGCCAAGCAATTTCCGCACGAATCGCACAGGATGTTCCGCTCGAGAATGGCGCCGTGCTGCGACGGGGGACGAAAGTCCTGGGCCATATCGTCAGCGTGACGCCGGGCAACCCTGCACGGATTGCATTCACTTTTGACAAGGTCGAATATTCCAAATCCAATTCTGTTCTCGTCGCCACCAATCTTCGTGCTCTCGCTTCAACTTTGGAAATCGATAGCGCTTCGTTGCCGAACACGGGACCTGACCGCGGGACACCATCCGTCTGGTGGAATACGGTGCAAGTGGGCGGCGAAGGCCTCTATGGAACCGGGCCCTTGACGCACGGCGACCAAGTTGTGGGTCACTGGGTTTGGGGCGGCGGCGCAGTCGGTCAGGTTGCCGCAAACGGAAAGTGCCGCGGCGAAGTCGCCGGCAATGGGCGCGAGCAATCGCTGTGGCTATTTTCCACTGATGCTTGCGGCGTTTACGGCTATTCCAATGTTGCCATCGAACACGCCGGACGCACATCACCTGAAGGCGAAATCACTCTGACATCAACAAACCCGAACCTGAAGATTCGTGCGGGAAGCGGCATTCTGCTCCGCGTGGACAAGAGTTCACCGGCTGACGTGCGGCAAACCTCGTAGTTGTATTCGACGCCCGCTTCGCCCCGCAATGCGGGACGAAGCGGGCGTATTCGCGCTTCTACGGAATAAAGTAGCGCAGCCCGACATAGACCAGCACCACATGCGCATTCTTCGGCGCCCCGCTCGGCACCGACCACGGGCTGCGTTCCGCGTACGAGTATTGATTGATGAGCTGCAACTTCCCATAGTTCGGATTGGACCACAGCGTCGGGATGAACCCGATCGTCTCCTCCTGATACACGCGGTTGTTTGTGTTCGCCGATCCTGGAAATCCGAATCCCACGCAAGTGAAACCGGAAACGCCATTGCACGTAGGCGCCGGCGTGGCCGTGGACGCCAGCAAGCCGTAATTCCGTTCGAAGTACGCGCCGCTGTAATAACCGTCCACCATGAAGCTCGGCTTCATCTGCCATTCGAATCCCGCGACTCCCGATCCTGCATGCACTCCGGAAAGCGTGCCATCCGGCTTCACGATCACGTCCGGGCCCAGCCCGCCGATGTAGCGCCCCACGCCGTCGCCGTAGAACGAATCGCCGATCAAATGGAATCCATTGAAAACTTCCAGATTCGCATTCAGCGAAACGCCGCCTCCGGTGATCGTGTTCGTCGTGCTCGGCGTGCTAACGTTCTCGTACACCTTGAAGCTGCGCACCAACCCGGCGGCTTCCAGGTGAAGTGCCCGTTCGTGGATTTTCCAGTCGAAGGCTGTCTTCACTATGAAGTCCGGATGCAGGTTCGGTGTCAGCGCGTTGGAGCTGCTGCTGGTGGCGCTGGTGCTGCCGCTCCCGTTGTCGAATTGCCCCGGGAAAATGCCGGCCGTGCCACCCGGAAAGACGACCGAGCTGGGCACAAATTGCTGTGGATTTTCGAGAGCAGCGCCCAAGGTCCACGAGTCCGTAGCGTGATAGATCACGCGAAATCCCGCCTGCCGCGCGAACACCAGTCCCGCCACGTAATTAGTATCCAGGCGCAGCGTGCTAAAGACATCAATCGGCGCCGACGAAAGCCCGTAGCGGTTCGGGGTCAGCAGCGACCATGTCTGGCCACCCACGAATTCCCATTTGTGGTGCGTCACGTCCGCGTAGAACAACCGCAGGCGGAACGTGTCACTGTTTGTGCTCTGCTGCGCGTTGGGCGGTTGATAGCCGTTGAAGTCCGATTCGATGTAGCCGGTCACCGATGTCGAGTCGCTGATCTTCGCGTCTACTTTCAAGGACAGGCGCGATGCCTGCGACGTAACGCGAAATTCCGTCAGCTGCGATTCCGGCAACGTGTTGTTGAAGGGGATGCTGTTGAAGTTCGTGCCTAGCCCGGTTCCGGTGTTCGTGCTGCGGAAAACTCCGGTAACGTCCGCAAACCCACCCGGCGTAAAGTCCGCCGCTCCGATCTTGAACGAAAGCGGGTGTTCCACCTGGGTTATGCTCACCTGCTGCTTTTCCGGCGCCTGCGCATCCGGAGGACGAATCACATGCGCATCCGGCGATTCGGCCGCCACAGGCGTCGCCGTTGCGAAAGCAGCCGCAGTGTTCGCCTTCGGATTGTCGGGCGTCACGTTCAGCGCGGTTTCGAGTCTTGCGATGCGGTCTAGTTCTTCGCGGAGCGCAGTTCGCTCGGATTCCAACTCCTGCGTGTGTTCGATGAGCCTTTGCGCCTGCGCCTGCACGGTGTCTTTCAGCTGCTGAAGTTCATTCACCAAAACGGCGTTCGCGCCCGACGCACCGCTCGAATCGCTCACAGCTGATTTCGATCCGTCCTTCGCGGAATCCGCCGCACCCGCCGGCGCTCCTGCGGTGGTTTTATCATCGCCGACTCCGGCGATTGTAGCTCCCGTGGCACGTGAGATAGCAGGCCCCGCAAGCGTGACAATGTTGAGTGATGCAAACAGCGCACTGGCTACGATTTTGGTTTTCAGTCCTCTGAACTTCGGCATGGAAGCCTCCTGAGATTTTGGCTTCGCGCCTCCAGTGGACTGGTCGGCCGATCGTAAATCGCTTTGCACCGCCCCGTGTGGGGGTAGGGCTCTTCAATTCTTCCGCGGCTACGTTCCGTTCTTGCGGATTCGCTCTGTCTTGTTTAGCTCCACGATCCGTCCGTCATGCACGGTCAAGACCACGGATCCGTAGCGAATCGTCCGCAGCGCCAGCGTGACTTCGTGCAACAACTCCGCCTCGCCCGCAGTCAAATCCTCATGCCAGTTCGTAAGGCTGGTCACGCTCATCCCCTTACCTCCCTGCGCCCCCAAACTCTCGCCCGTCGCGCGAGCGACGAAACGGATTTCAGCGCGTCGAAGCAAAAAAAAACCCACCTGCCAGTACAACTCTGGCGGTGGG
>Ga0070733_10002791_pt1 | contig 12182 bp, 9 predicted proteins | sample Coa_R1_9_FD_66450 | JGI IMG/M metagenome (GOLD analysis project Ga0070733, IMG submission 66450) | Surface soil microbial communities from Centralia Pennsylvania, which are recovering from an underground coalmine fire - Coalmine... | ecosystem: Environmental > Terrestrial > Soil > Unclassified ... | reverse complement strand
CACCACACCACCAGCAGCCGGCGCGCAGGCCAGCCCGGACCGTTCGCCAAACACCACACCACCAGCAGCCGGCGCGCAGGCCAGCCCGGACCGTTCGCCAAACACCACACCACCACCAGCAGTCGCATCGAGGCCGACCCCACCGTTCTTTAATTAGGTTTTTTTGGTGTTAGAATGCGGCCATGAGCCCGGCACATGACGGTCCTGCGCTGACCTCGGTGAGCTGCCTCAGCGACCCGGTCCGCAGGCGGCTGTATGACTTCGTGGCTGGCAGCCCGGAGCCGGTCGGGCGGGATGAGGCGGCGGCGGCGGCCGGGATCGGCCGGGCGATCGCGGTGTATCACCTGGACAAGCTCGTGGAGTCGGGCCTGCTGACCGCTTCCTACCGGCGGCCGGAAGGCCGCAGCGGGCCGGGCGCCGGACGCCCGGCCAAGTTCTACGCCCGTTCCGCACGCGAGTTCACGGTGACCGTGCCAGCCCGGGAGTACGAGCTCGCCGCGCGTCTGCTCGCCCGGGCGGTCGCCGCCGACCAGGGTGGCGGCAGCCGGGCCGCGCTGCGCGCTGCCGCCCGGCAGTTCGGCGAGGACGCGGCGGGACATTACCGCGGCGCCGCAGACCGCGACGGCACAGACCGCGACGGCACAGACCGCGACGGCGACGGCGGCCCGGCCCGGGTGGCGGCCGTGCTGCGGGCGCATGGCTTCGAGCCCCGGACCGCTGCCGACGGCACCGTCGTGCTGCGCAACTGCCCATTTCACCGGCTGGCCGCCGAGCACAGGGACATCGTCTGCGGCATGAGCCTCGCCCTCATCGAGGGCCTGGTCAGCGGACTGGGCGCGAGCGGGATGCGGCCGGCACTCGATCCGCGGCCAGGGCACTGCTGCGTGGTAATCGAGGCTGGGCCGCCGGCCGAGACAGCAACGACAGGAGAGCGATGACGCAGGAACTGATGCTGGACCCGGCAGAGCTACCCGACCCCGCCGATCCGTTCGGACCGCCGGAGCCACACCTGCGGGTCGTCAGCGGCAAACCGGGGGTGGACCTGGCCGCCGCGGAGCGGGCCGCCGGAGATTTCCTGGCCGCGCTGGGTATCGACGTCGGCAGCGACGGGCTGCGCGAAACCCCGGGCCGGATGGCCCGGGCCTATGCGGAGCTGTTCGACGCGAAGCCGTTCCGGCTGACGACCTTCGCCAACGATGAGGGTTACGACGAACTGGTCCTCGCCCGGGACATCCCGTTCCGCACGATCTGCGAACATCACCTGCTGCCATTCCATGGCGTGGCCCACGTCGGCTACCTGCCCGGCAACCGCCTTGTCGGCCTGTCCAAACTGGCCCGCCTGGTCGAGCACTTCGCCGCCAGGCCACAGACCCAGGAGCGGCTGACCCAGCAGGTCGCCGATTGCCTGGCCACGGACCTGAACCCGCGCGGCGCCGGCGTTGTGCTGGCGGCCGAGCATGCGTGCATGACGCTGCGTGGAGTGCGCGCCGTCGGCACCACGACCATTACCTCGGCCCTGCGGGGCACGCTGCGCTCGGACGCACGGTCCCGATCTGAGTTCTTCACCCTGGCCGGGGTAGCCAACTGGCAGACAAGGAGCTGACCATGGCTACGGACACCACCTACCTGATCGTCGGAGCGAGCCTCGCCGGGGCCAAGGCCGCCGAAGCCCTGCGCACCGGGGGTTTCGACGGCCGGCTCATCATGATCGGGGCCGAACCCGACCGTCCCTACGAGCGGCCACCGCTGTCCAAGGACTACCTGCTGGGCAAGGCCGAGCGGGACTCGATCTATGTCCACCCGCGGCAGTGGTATGCCGACCAGGATGTCGACCTGCGGCTTGGCATCGCGGCCACCGGCATCGACCGGGCCGGTCACCAGGTCACCCTCGCCGACGGCAGCCGCGTCGGCTACTCCAAGCTGCTGCTGACCACCGGCTCGGCACCGCGCCGGCTCACCGTCCCCGGAGCGGACCTGGACGGCGTGCTCTACCTGCGCAGTGTCCAGGACAGCGAGCGGATCCGGGCGGCCTTCCAGGACGCGTCGCGGGTCATCGTCATCGGCGGCGGCTGGATCGGCCTGGAGACCGCGGCGGCGGCCCGGCTGTCGGGCGCGGAGGTGACCGTGCTCGAGGTGGCCGGCCTGCCGCTGCTGGCGGTGCTGGGCGCCCAGGTCGCACAGGTCTTCGCGGACCTGCATCGCGACCATGGAGTGGACCTGCGCACCGGCGTTCACGTCGCCGCGATCACCGGCTCCGGCGGCCGGGCCGATGGCGTGCGCCTCGCCGACGGAAGCCACGTGGCGGCCGATGTGATCATCGTGGGAATCGGGATCGCACCCAGCACCGAGCTCGCCAGCCAGGCGGGCCTGGAGGTGGAGAACGGAATCCGGGTCGATGCGGGGCTGCGTACGGCCGACCCCGGCATCTACGCGGCCGGGGATGTCGCCAGTGCCTTCCACCCCGGGCTGGGCAAGCACATCCGGGTCGAGCACTGGGCCAATGCGCTGAACCAGCCCCAGACCGCCGCCAGGTCGATGCTCGGCCAGGACGCCGCCTACGACCGGGTGCCCTACTTCTTCACCGACCAGTACGACCTGGGCATGGAGTACTCCGGCTATGTCGAGCCCCGGAGCTCCTACCAGGTCTTCTTCCGCGGCGATGTGCCGGGCCGTGAGTTCATCGCGTTCTGGGTGGCCGACGGGCACCTGCTGGCCGGCATGAACGTCAACGTCTGGGACGTCAACGACAAGATCGAAGCGCTCATCCGGACCGGCCAGCCGGTCGAGCCGGCCCGGCTCACCGACCCGGATGTGCCACTGGAGGCGCTCGCCGCAGACGCGTAGCGGTCAGCCCGCATCCTGCCATCCCTGACATGGACCGGGTCAGTGAGCACTGTCCGGATGGCATCTTGACGGATCCCGCACCGGGTGAATCAATTGAGACAGCTTCCAACGCTATCAAACATATTTGCCCAAACCCGATCATATGTCGCGGATCCGCATTGCCGGCTGGAAGGGACAGCAACATGACCAGAACCCGGGGCACCGGCTTAACGAGTACCGTCACGGCACTGTTCGTCTTGGCCTTCGGCGTGGTGGGTTCCCCGGTGTCCGCTCAGGCGGCCACCGCTATCAGTGTGAACGGCACCAGTGCCGGGCGGACGTTCGGCGGGATCGGGGCGATCAGCGGGGGCGGCGGCAACAGCCGGCTGCTCAGTGAGTACCCGGCGGCCGAGCAGCAGCAGATCCTGGACTACCTGTTCAAGCCCGGCTACGGGGCCGACCTGCAGATCCTCAAGGTGGAGATCGGCGGGGACACCAATTCCACCGACGGGTCCGAATCCTCGATGGAGCACGCCTCCGGCTCTGTGAACTGCAATAACGGCTACGAATGGTGGCTGATGGAGCAGGCCAAGGCGCGCAACCCCAGCATCAGGCTGTACGGGCTGGCCTGGGGCGCGCCGGGCTGGATCGGCGGTGGGAACTTCTGGTCCACGGACATGATCAACTATCTGGTCGCCTGGCTGAACTGCGCCGCCTCGCACGGCCTGACCATCAACTACCTGGGCGGCTGGAACGAACGCGGCTACAACATCTCCTGGTACGAGCAACTCCGGTCCACGCTCAACGCCGACGGGTACTCCGGCGTTCAGATCGTCGGCGCGGACAGCGACTGGAGCATCGCCAGCGACATAGCGGCCAATCCCACGTTCGCCAGCGCGGTCTCGATCATCGGCGTGCATTACCCGTGTCAGGGCGGCGACGGCGGCAGCGCAGACACCTGCCCGGCCAACAGCACCGCCGAAGGCACCGGTAAACCCCTGTGGGCCAGCGAGAACGGCTCCCAGGACCTCAATTCGGGAGCGCCCGCCCTGATCCGGTCCATCACCCGCGGCTACGTCGACGCCGACCTGACCGCCTACATCAACTGGCCGCTGATCGCCGCCATCTATCCCAACCTCCCCTACAACACCGACGGGCTGATCCTGGCCAACCAGCCCTGGTCCGGCGCCTACAGTGTGGGCGAAAGCCTGTGGGCGACCGCGCAGGTCACCCAGTTCACCGCTCCCGGCTGGCAGTTCCTGAACTCCGGCTCCGGCTACCTGGGCGGTTCAGAATCCAACGGCAGCTACGTCTCGCTCAAGTCGGCCAACGGCACCGACTACTCCACGATCATCGAGACCACCACGGCCAGCGCTGCCCAGACCGTGAACGTGACGGTGTCCGGTGGCCTGTCCACCGGCACCGTGCACGTCTGGGCCACCGACGTCAACACGCCGGGGTCCGGGCCGCAGTTCGCCCAGCAGGCGAATATCACCCCGGTGAACGGTGCCTATTCGCTCACCGTGCAGCCGGGCTACATCTACACGCTGACCACGACGACCGGCCAGGGCAAGGGCACGGCGGCCAGCCCTGCCCAGTCCACCCTCGGGCTGCCCTACACCGACAGCTTCGACGGCGACACGGCCGGCCAGCAGCCGCCGTACCTGTCCCAGATGCAGGGCGCGTTCGAGGTGGAGCCGTGTGTGGGCGGCCGGTCCGGCCAGTGCCTGCAGCAGCAAGCCGCCGTGCAGCCGATCGAATGGGACAACAACGCCACCCCGTACACCATCGGCGGCAACCTGAGCTGGGCCAACTACACGGTGTCGGCCGACGCGCTCATGCAGCAGGCAGGGGCGGTGCAGTTGCTCGGCCGGGTTGGCACCCAGCAGGCCTTCTCCCCCGCCAACATCAACGACTACTACCTCCAGCTCAGCAACACCGGCGCCTGGTCGATCGTGCGCAACTCCACCGGCGGCACCCGGACCACGCTGGCCAGTGGCACGGTCAGCGCACCCGGCACCGGGACCTGGCAGCACCTGGCGCTGACCTTCAACGGCAGCACGATCTCGGCCGCGATCAACGGGACCACGGTCGGCAGCGTCACCAACTCCAGTTACGCCTCCGGCATGGTCGGCCTGGGCACGTCCGGTTACCAGACCAGCCAGTTCGACAACCTGTCGGTCACCCTGGCCGGCTCGGCCACCCCGAGCGGGCACATCATCGCCGGGGACGACACCGCCGACTGCGTGGACGCCAACGGCGGATCCAGCGCCAACGGCACCAAGGTGCAGATGTGGCCGTGCAATACCAACCCCAGCTCGCAGACCTGGACCATGGCCAGCGATGGCACCGTCCAGATCAACGGCAACTGCCTGGACATCACCGGCGCCAACTACAGCAACGGCACCCTGATCGAAGAATGGGCCTGCAACGGCGGAGGCAACCAGCAATGGCTGGCGGTGAACGGCGAGCTGGTCAACCCGGCCTCCGGCAAGTGCCTGGACGACCCGGCGTTCAACACCACCGAAGGCACCCAGCTCGACCTGTGGACCTGCAACGGCGGCTCCAACCAGCAGTGGTCAGTCCCCTGAAGGCCCGGGCCGGCACAGCCCCGGGTGGTCGCCGGGCGTCCCGTGAACCGGCCGGGTCACATCGGGCCGCCCGGGGGTGGGGTGGTGCAGCCGTAGCAGCGGCCCTTGCCCTTGAAGTAGGCCGGGAGGTCGGGTGAGTCGCTCGGCGGGTTGGTGGGCAGCAGCATCGGCGGGCGGGGGCTCTGGCCGAAGTTGAAGTCCAGGTCGATGTTGCCCAGCAGCGGTTCGTCCTCGCGCACGTCGGGGCGGGGGTCGGGGCGGCCGTCGGTCTTGGGGTCGAGGCGGGCGCCGCCGAGGAAGTCGTCTTCGATGAACTTCAGGTAGGCGTCGCTGCTCAGCGTCTGGGTGTCGATGAAGCCCCTGCGGGCATACGGGGAGATGACCAGAGCGGGCACCCGCAGGCCGTAGCCGTCCTGGTCCACCGGGGGCGGGACCACGTTGTCGTAGAAGCCGCCCCAGTCGTCCCAGGCCAGGAAGATGGCGGTGGAGTCCCAGTTCGGGCTCTTCATGGCCGCGTTGATCACCGAGGTGACGTAGGCCTGGCCCTGGTGGACGCTGAACGGCGGGTGCTCGCTGTTCGGGCCGGACGGGGTGACCCAGCTCACCGCGGGCAGGGTGCCGGCCGCGGCCGCGGAGAAGTAGCTGTTCAGGCTCTGGATGTTGCCCATCTGGCCGTCCTGCTGGACGTCGCCGAACAGCGGCAGCGGGTTCCAGATGCCAGGGGTGTGGGCGCTTTGCGCCTGTGGCGCGCAGGTCTCGTCGGAGTCGTTCTCGCAGTCGGGCTGGGTGCCGGTCTGGATGTAGTAGGCCCAGCTCACGTGCTTGGTGTAGAGCAGCCAGGTGATGTCGGTCCAGGCCAGATCGATGCCGGACTGACCGGTGGTGAGTTCCTTGTGCACGGCCTCGTTGAACTTGATGACGCCGTAGGGGCCGACGATCTGGTTGGCACAGCTCATCGGCGAGCGATTGGCGCACTTGGCCGACCATTCCGACACCATGTACAGGTGGTCGGGCAGCGACCAGGATTTGACCGCGGCGAACATGTGGTCGTCCAGGACGTAGTTCTTGGCGTAGGCCCAGTAGTTGGGCAACTCGGCCGCGGTGTGATAGCCGGCCACGTCGGGCTTGCCGGGGCCGCAGGCCGGATCGCCCGCCACCGAGCAGGACTTGCGCAGCGCGTCGCGTTCCCTGATGAAGCCGTCCATCTTGCCGCCGTCAATGTCGGCGATGGCCTGAGCCTCCGCGTGCGGGCCGCCGCCGTTGCGGTCGAGCGTGTCGTGGAACGGCCGGATGCAGGAGCCCTGGGGGTTGGGTATGCAGACCGTCGCCACCCCGTTCTTCATCGGGATACCGTCCACTCCGGGATAGGTGCCGAAGTAGTTGTCGAACGACCGGTTCTCCTGCATGATCACGATGACGTGCTTGATCTTGTGGATGCCGGGCGGGACGATGTACGTCCCGGTCGCTCCCCCGGTGACTCGTTCGGACGGCGGCGCTGGGCGTAGTGAACCGCACGCGGCCAGCAGCCCGGCGGCTAGTACAGCAATACCAGTCAGCCCTACCATGCGGTGACTATATGGCCAGGTCATACCGTGATCTTCCAGCAGGCAAATTGCGCGTAATCGATATCGTAGCGGACGGCGGACGGAAGGAGAGTTCTTGTGAAGGCGTTGGTGTTCCGGCATAACCTGGCCCGTGAGGCGGTCTCGGCCGTGGGTGGGCGGCTCGGTCCGCGCGCCTTCGTCTCCCGCTTCGCGCCGTCCGGCGTCGAGGACGTCGACGAACTGCCGCTCCCGGCACAGGACTGGGTGCGCGTCGAGACGACCTTCTCCGGCCTGTGCGGCTCCGACGTCAAGCAGATCCTGCTGAACGGCTCCCGGGACAACCCGCTGACGGCGCTGGTGTCGTTCCCGCACGTGCTCGGGCACGAGGTGGTGGGGCGCCGCGCCGACACCGGCGAGCGCGTCGTGCTCAACCCGTGGCTGTCCTGCGGCCCGCGCGGCATCGACCCACCGTGCCAGGCGTGCCGGGCCGGGCGCTATCCCTGGTGCCGCAACTTCCGCTCCGGCGACCTGCCCGTCTCGATCCACCTGGGCAACTGCGCGGCGGCGGCCGGAGCGCACGCCGAACGGTTCGCCGCGCACCCCTCGCAGCTTTTCGCCATTCCCGCCGGGGTGTCCGACGAGGCGGCCGTACTGGCCGACCCGGTCAGCGTCTCGCTGCGCTCGATTCTGCTCGCCCCGCCGCCCGATGGTGCGCCCGTCCTGGTCTATGGCTCGGGGACGCTCGCGTTCGCGGCGATCGCGCTGCTGCGCCACCTCTACCCGGCCACCGAGGTGTGGGCGGTCACCAGGGCGGGGGCCCGGTCACGGCTGGCCGCCCGGTTCGGTGCCGCGGCCGTGCTGTCCACCGCGCCCGGCGAGCTGGTCGCCCAGGTCGCACGCCGTGTGGTCACGACACCGCTCACGCCGTGGAGCAAGCACGACTGGCTGCAGGACGGCCCGGCCGTGGTCTACGACACGATCGGTTCCATCGAGACCGTGGAGACCTCGCTGCGGCTGCTGGCGACCGGCGGCACGCTCGTCGTCTCCGGCGTCGAGCCGCCGAAGCGATTCGAGTGGACGCCGCTCTACTTCAAGGAACTGCACGTCATCGGCTCCAACGGCTTCGGCATCGAGGAAGTGGGCGGCGTCGCCAAGCACGCCATGGAGCACTACCTCGACTTCGTGGCGGACGGCCTGGACCTGACGCCGGTCATCACGCACCGCTTCCCGCTGGAGCGCTGGGCCGAGGCCGTCCTGACGCTGAAGGACGCAAGGCGCACCGGAGCGGTCAAGGTCCTGCTCGAACCCACCCGGTCACCGTTCGGTTAAGGCTCTTGCCACGCTCACGGCCGGACGCCATGATTCTCCCCAATTGTCCTAGCTGCGCAACCAGCGGCGTCCGGTCCAGTCCTGCCGCAACCCACAAAGGGGGAACGTTGCCACTTGGCACATCGGCGCCGCACTCTGACGGTGTGCCGCGCCGCGCGGTGATCGCGTCGGCCGCGGTGCTCGGCGTGGCCGCCTGTACCTCACCGGCCCAGCGGGCCGGGGCGCCCCGGTTCTTCACCGCCCACCAGGCCGCCGTGGTCGAGGCCGCGACCGCGCGGTTAGCTCCCGGCCCGCACGATGACCCCGCCGAGGCAGGCCACCCTGGCGCCCGCGAGGCCGGGGTCACCGGCTACATCGACCGGATGCTGGGCATGGACGCCGCGGCCGGGCAGCCCATGATCTTCGCTGGCGGCCCGTGGAGCAACCGCCACGCCGACGGCCACGACGCCATGGCGTCCTTCATCAGCCCCGATCCGGTGACGGCCATCGCCTGGCGCAAGCGCCTGGCGGGCTGGCGGCGGCAGTACACCAGCGGCGTCGCCACCCTGGACAGGCTGGCCGGGGGCGACTTCGTCAAGGCGCCCCCGGAGAAGCAGGACGCGATCCTGGCCAAGCAGGAGGTGAGCGCGTTCACGTCGCTGCTGTTCGAGCACACCGTGGAGGGCCTGTACGCCGTGCCGGAATACGGCGGCAACCGGGACCTGGTGGGCTGGAAGGACATCGGCTACCCCGGCGACGTGCAGCCACGCGGCTACACCGCCGATGAGGTCGAGCGCTCCGACGGGCACGACCCGGTCGTGGACACCGAGATCGTGGCCAAGGTGCTGAAGTTTCTCGGCGGGGTGTGAGCGCCCGGTGCGAACCGCCATCGTGATCGGCAGCGGCGCCGGCGGGGCCATCGCCGCCATGGAGTTCGCCCAGGCCGGGTGGCAGGTTGTCATCTTCGAAAAGGGCCCCAACCACTTCCCCAACCTGGATGGCCAGAGCCCGGTCAAGACGGTGTTCTCCAATGACGACCTCAAGATGAACGTGCGCTACTTCGCCGGGCCGGACCCGCTGGTGTTCCCGCGCACCTGGCGTTCGGCCGCGTCGAACCCGGTGCAGTACACCGGCAGCGTGGACGATCTGCCGCAGCTCGTCGGCGGCGGCACCGTGCACTGGGACGCGAAGGTGCCGAGGTTCTGGGACATCGACTTCCAGCAGCTCTCCGCGCTGGGCCCGGTCCCCGGCGCCGACGTGGCCGACTGGCCGTTCGGCTACGCCGACATCGCGCCGTACTACGACGAGGTGGAGACGCTGATCGGCGTCCAGGGCGACGCGGCGGCCCTGCCGGAACTGGTGCGCAGGCACGCGCCGCGCACGGGTGCGTACCCGATGCCGCCGGGACCGCAGCAGTACGCCTCGCTGACGGTGGCGGCGGGCGCCAGAGCCGAGGGGCTGCACCCGTTCCCGTTCCCCATGGCGATCAACTCACGGCTCTACAACGGCCAGCCTGCCTGCAACAACTGCGGGTTCTGCGCCAACTACGGATGCCCCATCGTGGCCAGGCCGTCGGCGCTCATCGCGTTGCGGCGCGCGCTGCGCACCGGCCGGGTGACGCTGATCCCGCAGACCATGGTCACCAAGATCGAGCTGACCGGCCCGGGTGCGGCGCAGCGGGCGACCGGGGTGCGCTGGGCCCGGATGACCTCTGGCGGCCCTGTGACCGGCGGGCAGAGCGCGGACGTCGTCGTGATGGCGGCGTCGGCCATCGAAACGGTGCGGCTGGCGTTGCTGTCCGCCTTCCCCGACCGCAGCGGCAAGCTCGGCCGCAGGCTGATGCTGCACTCGTTCACCGACGGCACCGCGATCTTCACCGGTGAGCGGATGCACGCCCACCGGGGCCGGTCGACGACCCAGTGCGCGGAGGATGCCTGCGACCCTGACTTCCCCGGCGCCCGCGCCTACGCCAAGGCCAACGGCCTGCCCTACATCCGCGGCGGAATCATGGAGCTCGGCGGCAGCCAGGATCCCATCGCCGAGGCGCAGGCCTACCAGACGCTGCTGCGCTTCGTCAGCCCGGCCAAGCCGTTCGGCACCGAGTTCAAGCAGCTCATGCGCTCGTCCATCCTGCGCGACCGGCTGGCCGGCTGCTCGATGGTGGGCAGCGAACTGCCCTATCTCAGCCACACGGTGACGCTCGACTCCACCGTCAAGGACGTCTTCGGCCTGCCGGTCGCCCGGATCACCTGGAGCGCCGGCAGGTACGAGCAGGTGGCGCAGCAGTTCTACATCCCGGTCATCAACAGGATGATGAGCAGGGCCGGGGCCGCGGTGACCCTCGCCGTCCCGGCCACCAACAACAGCGGCGGGCTGCCCACCGGGCAGCACATCATGGGCGGCATGATGATGGGCGCCGACCCTGCCACCAGTGTGACCGACGGCTACGGCCGGGTGCACGGCCTGGACAACGTCTACGTCGCCGACGGCGCCGTCTTCGTCACCTCCGGCGCCCACAACCCCACCAACACCCTCATGGCCGTCGCCCTGCGCAACATGCGCCACCTGGCCGGCTGACCGGGTACTTTCTCACCGCGAGAAACCCTGATCCGGTTCATTGACAACTATGAGCAGCGGTTTCATCATGAACTCGTGCGTACAGTTACCTCTATTTCACCATTAGTATCCAAAACGGTGGGCTTGGCCGTGGCGCTGCTCGGCCTGAGCGTCCTGGCCGGTACCGGGCCGGCCACCCCGGCGCTGGCCGGCACCCCGCAGTTCGAGCAGCTCGTCGGCAAGGGCCTGGACTCGTGCACGGCACCGAGCCTGTCCCAGATGACCGCGTTCTGGACCAACACGCCGTACACGGCCTGGGGTATCTACATCGGTGGCGAGGACCGGGCGTGCAGCCAGCCTAACCTCACCAAATCCTGGGTCTCGTCGGTGACCGCCCAGGGGTGGCACCTGCTGCCGCTGTGGGTGGGGCCGCAGAACCCGTGCGTGGCCGGGTTCGACCACTTCAGCACCAATACCTCGACGGCGTACTCCCAGGGCCAGTCCGAAGCGGTCAAAGCTTACGATGCACTGACCGCGCTGGGCATGGCGTCGAACTCGCCGGTCATCTACGACATGGAGGGCGGCAGCGGTTCGACGACCACGTGCATCAACGCGACCAAGTCGTTCGTCCAGGGCTGGGTCGACCAGCTGCACGTGGCGCCCGCCCAGTCCGCGGGCGTGTACACGTCGACCTGCGCCGGCTTCATGGACCAGTTCGCCACGATCGCCCGGCCGCCGGACTTCATCGACGGAGCCGACTGGGACGGCAACCCCTCGACCAGCACACTGGCCTGCGTGAGCAGCTCGCACTGGGTGTACCACCAGCGGCACAAGCAGTACCAGGGCGGTCACAACGAGACCTGGAACGGGGTGACCCTCAACGTGGACAGCACCTGCTCCAATGGGCCGACGGTCGCGCTGGCCTCGTTCAACGGGACCTCGGCATGTCTGTGAAGAGCACCGCCGCGAAGAACGCGGCCACACTGTTGGCAGTTGCCGGGGTCGCGCTGGCCGCCGGTGGCTGCGGCCACTCCCCCGCAAGCCGTTCCGGCGCCGCCCGCGGTTCAGGCTCCGGCCGGGCCGTGCTGACCGCCAGCGTCGTCCTGGACCCGGGCGGCCATGCCTGGGCGGCGGCGTCCGGCGGTGCGGTGCTTGTCAGCTCCGATGCCGGGCGGCAGTGGCGGACCGTCCGGCTGCCCGGCAGGCCGGCCATCGGGCACAGCGTCGTCGTGTCCGGCAGCGTGATCGCCGCCGTGATTGTGGACGGTGGCGGCCTGGCCTACGAGCGGTCGGCCGACGCGGGCGCCACCTGGCACAAGATCGCCGTGCCCACGCCGGGACCGACCGACCAGGCCAGCCT
>Ga0070733_10002789_pt1 | contig 12184 bp, 8 predicted proteins | sample Coa_R1_9_FD_66450 | JGI IMG/M metagenome (GOLD analysis project Ga0070733, IMG submission 66450) | Surface soil microbial communities from Centralia Pennsylvania, which are recovering from an underground coalmine fire - Coalmine... | ecosystem: Environmental > Terrestrial > Soil > Unclassified ... | reverse complement strand
TCCACGCTGGACAGCGCCGCCAGCACCCGCATGCGGTTCGCCACAGTGTTCACGGGGCGCGAGGGGCCTTTGAGGCGCTGCACCGAGGCGTCGTCGTTCACCGCGACGATCAGCCGGTCGCCCATATGCCGTGCCTGCTCCAGATAGCTGACGTGCCCCACGTGCAGGATGTCGAACACGCCGTTGGTCATGACGATGCGCTCGCCCTGGCTCCTGGCATGAGCCACGGCATCGGCGACCGTGGCTTCGTCCAGCACCCCGCTGCCGCTGCGGCTGTGGGCCGCGAGGCGCAGTTCCGTCGAGGTGACGCTGGCGGCGCCGAGCTTGCCCACCACGATGCCGGCGGCCAGGTTCGAGAGTGCCGCCGCGCGGGCGAAATCGAGGCCGGCGCCGATCCCCGCCGCCAGCACTGCGATCACGGTGTCGCCGGCGCCGGTGACGTCGGAGACCTCCCGCGCCTGGGCGGGAAGATGCAGCGGCGGCTTGCCGGCTTCCAGCAGCGTCATGCCGTGCTCGCTGCGGGTCACTAGGAGGGCCTTCAACCCCAACTCGTCCCGGAGCTTCTCGCCCTTGGCGACGAGGGCCCGCTCGTCGGGGCATTCGCCCACCACCGCTTCCAGTTCCGCCAGGTTCGGCGTGATGAGGGTCGCCCCCTTGTACTTGCCGAAGTCGCGGCCCTTGGGATCCACCAGCACCGGCTTGCCCGCGGTGCGGGCCGCGGCGATCAGGTCCTGCACCGCCGTGAGACTGCCCTTGCCGTAATCCGATAGGATCACCACCTGGGTGTCCTTGACCTCGGTCTTGAACGCGGGCAGCAACGGCGCGGAGTTGAAGCTGCCGAAGGTCTCCTCGAAATCCAGGCGGATCAGTTGCTGGTGGCGCGAGAGCACCCGCAACTTGGTGATGGTAGTTACATCTTTTAGCCGAATTAGACGGTTAGTAACGTGTCGCTTCTCTAAGCGATTCACAAGCGTATCGGCGAAAATATCATCACCGATAAAGCCGAGCACAGAGCAATGCGCCCCAAGACTCGTGAGGTTGACTGCGACGTTGCCAGCACCCCCAGGGCGATCGTCGCTGTCTTGTACGTGCACCACCGGCACCGGCGCCTCCGGCGAGATACGCTGCGTGGCACCGAACCAGTAGCGGTCCAGCATCACGTCGCCCGCCACCAGCACACGCACCCCATCGAACTGCGGAACGCTGATCTGCATGCAAACCCCGGAAACGCCGTGGAAAACCGCCGGGAATCATAGCATGCGTGGTGCGGCGCAATTATACTTCGCGGTGCATGAAGCACACGTTCCTCAGACCCCGCTACTGGCCCATCTGGCTGCTGCTCGGATTCGTCCGGCTGGCGATACTCCTGCCTTACCGCGCACAACTCGCCCTCGGCCGGGGCCTGGGCTGGTTATTGCGTCACGGCGCCCGGCGCCGCTGGCGTATCACCCTCGTGAACCTGGAACGCTGCTTCCCGGAGCTGGACCCAGGCCAGCGCGAGCGCCTGGCCCGTAGGCATTTCGACTCAATGGGCATGGCCTTCATCGAGATCGGCATGTGCTGGTGGGCGGACGCCAAGCGCCTGCGCAGGCTCGCGCACATCGAGGGCGTAGAGAACCTGCAAGCGGCCCGGGCCCAGGGCCGCGGCGTGATCCTGTTGAGCGCCCACTTCACCACCCTGGAAATCGGCGGGCGCCTGCTCGGCCTGTGCACCGACTTCCACCTCATGTACCGACCGAACCAGAACGCGCTCATCGAGGAAGTGATGCGCCGCAGCCGCGAGCGCCACTTCGACCGTGCCATCCCGCGCAACGATGTGCGCCTGATGCTGAAGAGCCTCAAGGACGGCAAGCCCGTGTGGTACGCCCCGGACCAGGGCTACCGTGGCAAGAACAGCGAGATGGTGCCGTTCTTCGGCATCCCCGCCCCCACCAACACCGCCACGTCACGCCTGGCACGCACCAGTGGCGCGCCGGTGGTGCCTTTCTTCGTGGAGCGGCTGCCCGGCGCCCAGGGCTATGCCCTCACGCTGGAACCGGCGCTCATGGATTTCCCCACGGATGACGTCGCCGCCGATGCGCTGCGCATCAACAAGCTGCTGGAGGAGCGAATCCGGCGCGTGCCGGAGCAATACCTCTGGAGCCACGATCGTTTCAAAGTGGTCCCGCGGGACTAGGGTGCGCGGGCAGGATCAACCCCCTCCGCACTTCTCCTTGTCTTTCTTTTTCTTCTTGTCCTTGCAGTCGCGCTTGCCTGCCTGATCCTGCTTCTTGGGCTCCGCTTGAGGCGGTGGGGTGGTTTTCTGCTGTTCGGCTTTCCGCTGTTCCGCTTGCTTGCGCTTCTCCACCCTCTCGCCGGGCTTCGCGCCTGCGGGTTTGTTCTCTGCGGCACCCCCGGGCTTCTGGCTGGCCTGCCGCTGGTCGCGGCGTTCCTGGCGGCGCTCAGCGGGCGTCAAAGGACCGTTGCCTTCGGGATGTGTTTGCTTGCCGGCACCAGGTGTCTCTCCCCCGCGCCGCTCCCGCATCTTCTCCTGCCGTTCCTGCCGCCGTTCCGCCGGCGTCATGGCCTTGCGCTCTTCCAGCCGTTGCTGCCGCCGTTCGGCGGGCGACTCCTTGGCGGGCAGTTTACCGGCCTCCGGTCCTGGTTTGCCATGGAGCTTCTGGAACTCCGCCTGCTGCTTACGCCTCTTGATGATCGTCTGGCGGCGCTGCTGCTGACGGACTTTGACCAGGGTGCGCATCTTCTCGCGGCGCGCCTTGAACTTCTCCGGTAACGCCATGTGGCGTAGTGCCCTGGGCGGGGTGGCTCTGTGCAGCGGAGCCACGTGCTTGCTCGCCACGTAGCCGTATTCGCCGGCCTTGCTCACGGTCTCGCCGGCGTCGTTTTTCACGCCGATGGAGCCGTCGCTCACGGCGGTATACAGGCCGTTCTGTGGAGCACCAGTGGTGTCGGCCTCGTCTTTGCAGTCGTCGCCGCAGTAGCGCACGTCGAAGGCGGTGCCGCGCACGCCGATGGTGGCCACCGGCGTCTCGACGCCGTAGTTCTGAGGATTCTCGTGGCCGATGAGGCCGTCGACGGCCCTCAAACCGCCCTTGACCAACCGGAAGAACGCGTTCTCCGGCTTGGCCGGCGCGATCTCGATGGCCGGCGCACCGTCCGCGCCCGGATGGGCGTCGGGTTCGAAGTGAAATTGCTGGATCTGGAACGTGGTGTCGGGCCGGAGAAGGATGCGGCTGCCGTCCGGAAAATCCATGTCCAGGTAACTTTCGTCACCGAGCACGAAGGAGTCGCCCGGGTAGACCGAGTCGCCGTCCTTGAGCTGCCGCTTGCTGCCGTCGGTAGCCGTGTCCGTGACGCTGCCGTCAGCCAAGGTCACGTCGCCCGCCACCTCGGGGCCCTCGGCGGTCACTTCTCCGGGTGCGGCGGTGGTGCCAGCTGCGGCTGCGCTCGTGGCTGCGGGCGCCGTCGAGGCTTTCGGCGCGGTGCTCGGTGCAGGAGCAGTGGCCACCTTGGGTGCGGTGCTGGGTGCCGGCGCGGTGCTGCCGGCGGGCGCCGGAGCCGGCGGCGGATTCGACTGGCCGCAAGCGGCCAACACCAGCACCGATACCAGAAGCGTGACAGGGAAGATGCGCATGGAGGGGTTCCACGTGGCGGGATACGACACGATGCTAGCCTCCTGCCCGATAGCCGTCCAGCAGCGAGCTCCAGGCGGCGGCTTCGAGGCGCCCTTGCGTGAGCTTGTCCAGGGAACGCCGGAGCCTCGTGAGGTTCGCCTGCTTCCAGCCTGTTGCGCCGCTGCGGTGCCCGCTCCGGTCGAAATCCACGAGATGCACCCTGCCTTCCGCGTCCAGGAGGACGTTGTGGGCATTCAGGTCCGCGTGCCACACGCCGGCGTCGTGGAAACGCCGCACGCAGCGGCCCACCGCGTCCCAGGGCACCGGCGCGGCAACGGAGAGCAGTTCGGCGATGGATCGGGCTTTGGGGATGCGCCGTGTGATGAGGTCACCGCGGTACAGTAAACCGCTACGCACGACCCGCGCTGCCAGGGGCTGGGGCACCGGCAGGTCGTCCTTATATAGTTCATACAACAGACGCCACTCGCGCCAGGGACGAGTGGACTCGAGCCCGGTCCATAGGTAGCTGTCGTCGAGGAAGCGCGCCAGGAGACCGCCGCGTCGGTAATGGCGCAGCACCCATTCGTCGCCGCCCTGCTGCACGATCCAGGTGCTGCCGCGGCCGCCCGCGGGTGAGGCCGCCGCGGTGGGCGGCGTGAACAAGGTTTCGTCCGCGTGGTCAAGCAAGCGGCCATCGTATAGGATGACAGCCCGTCCCGTGGCCAGCGTCTTCTCTGTCATCCGGCGGTCCCAAGCATGGTCAAGGTACCCACCCCCGCTCCCGAATCGCTGTGCGTGATCCGCTTGTCGGCGGTGGGCGACGTGTGCCACACGCTGCCGGTGGTGCGCACCCTGCAGGCGGCGTGGCCGGAGACGCGCATCACCTGGGTCATCGGCAAGCTGGAAGCGAGCCTCGTGGGGGACATCCCCGGCATCGAGTTTATCATCTTCGACAAATCCAAAGGCCTGGGCGCGCAGCTCGAACTGCGCCGCCACCTCAAGGGCCGGCGTTTCAACCTGCTGCTGCACATGCAGATGTCGCTGCGCGCCAGCATCGCGAGCCTCGCGGTGAAGGCGCCGGTACGCCTTGGCTTCGACAAGCAGCGCGCCCACGACTTCCAGTGGCTGTTCACCAACAAGCGCATCTGGTACAAGCCGCGCCAGCACGTGATGGACAGCCTGTTCGGCTTCTCCGAGGCCTTGGGGCTGAGCGAACACCTCCTGCGCTGGGAGATCCCGGTGCCAGCGGGAGCCGCCGCCTTCGCCCGGGAGCAGATACCGGACAAGACGCCCACCCTGGTCATCAGCCCCTGTGCCAATCCGCGCTTCCGCAACTGGCGCAGTTGGCAGCCGGAATATTACGCGGCGCTGGCTGAGCACGCGGCGGGGAAGCACAGCATGAAAGTCCTGGTCACGGGTGGACCGAGCGCCATCGAGCGCGCCTATGGGGAACGCATCGTAGCGCTCGCGAAGGCGCCGGTCACCGATCTCGTCGGCAAGACCTCCCTGAAGCAGCTCCTGGCGCTGCTCGGCCGGGCCACGGTACTCGTCTCCCCCGACTCGGGACCGGTGCACATGGCCACCGCTACGGGCACGCCGGTCATCGGCCTTTACGCCACCACCAATCCCGACCGTGCCGGGCCATATCTCAGCCAGCGCTGGCGGGTGGACCGTTACCCGGATGCCCTGAAGAAATTCGACGGCAAAACGCCGGATGACGCGGCCTGGGGAAACCGCGTGCGGGATCCGGCAGCCATGGAATGCATCAGCGTGGCGGATGTCACCGGAAAACTGGACGAACTAATGGCCGCGAAGGCCCGAGGTGAAAAACTGCCTTAAACCTGCTGCGCTTGGCATAGCTTCGTTGCAGTCCGGCTCTCAATCCTCACGTACTGTCGGAGTACGCTCCGGTTGCTCGCCCCGCGCCTCGCTCTGCCTGCGCTCGCGACGGTTTAAGACAGTTTTAATCAGCGGGTAGGAATGGTCAGGATCGCTTCCAGACCGCCCGCCGGGTGATTCTGAAGAACCAGTGTCCCGCCATGTAATTCGGCGATGTTGCGGGCGATGCTGAGTCCCAACCCGATGCCGCCACCTTCCTGGCTGCGGGCGGGTTCCAGGCGGTAATAGGGTTCGAACACCTTCTCCAGCTCCTGCTTCGGGATGCCCGGACCCGCGTCCCGCACCCGGATCACCACCGCCATGCCGATGTCCTCCACCTCCAGGATAGCGCGCTTGCCGTAGCGCACCGCGTTGGTGACGAGGTTGTCGAGGCAGCGCCGAAGCGCGCGGGGCCTCAACATCACCGGCCGCGAGACGCTGCCCTGCAGCTTCACGTCGTAGCCCATGTCGGTGGAATCGGTCTCCAGGCTCTCCAGCAGGGCCGTGAGGTCGACACTCTGCGCTGGCTCCCGGTCCTCGAGGCCGCGCAGGAACGCCAGCGTGGCGTTGGTCATGTTCTCCATGTCCTGCAGGTCGCGTACCAGTTTGGCCTTGAGGGTCTCGTCTGCAAGAAGCTCGGCTCTCAAGCGCAGGCGGGTGATGGGGGTACGCAGGTCGTGGGATACAGCCGTGAGGATGCGGGTGCGCTCATATATATAGTCGCGCAGCCGCGCCTGCATCGTATTGAACGCCGCTGCCGCGGCCTTGACCTCTGCCGGGCCCTGTTCCGGCAACGGCGGACGATGGATGTCTCGCCCGAGTTCGTCGGCCGCCCGCGCGAGCGTCGACAGCGGCCGCGTCACCCAGCGCACCGCGAAGAACGACATCAGTACGATGGCCACCGCCAACACCGCCGATTCCAGCAGGAAGGGATAAGGCCATTGTGAAAGCGACGGCGGGCGCTGGTAGTCGAAGCGCAGCCAGCTGCCGTCTTTCAGCTGTATTTCGGTGACGCGGTGCTCCTGAGCCGGGCCGCGCTGTTCCAAGTGCATCCGGACCGTATGGTCCGGTAATGCAGTGTGCAGCAACGCCTCCAGATCCGAGGTCGAGTCGTCCAGGGACGCCGCGTCGGATACCGGTGGCGCCTGCGGCTCGAGGATCAGCTTGAGCCGGACGCCGCTCAATGCGGCGGCGATGCGCGTGCGTTCGTCGGCATTCTCGGAGTCGAACAAGTTGATGACGTCGGCATAGCGTTGCGTCCACTGAGTATTGTTGAGTATCACCAGCGCCTTGGAGGCCTCGCGCGCGCTGAGCACGATGCCGACGACCTGGGCGCCCAGCAGGCCCAGGATGAAGACCGTCACCAGGCGGCCGAACAGGGAATGCGGCCAGAGGCGCATCAGCCCTCCACCTCCACCGGCATGGCGAACACGTAGCCCTCGCCGCGCACGGTACGGATGAACGCCGGCACACGGCCATCGTCCCCCAGGCGCTGGCGCAGACGGCTCACCTGCACGTCGATGCTGCGGTCGAAGGGCATGTGGCTACCGCGGCCGCGCAGCATCTCGGTGAGTTGGTCGCGGCTCAGCACCTGTCCCGCGTGGTAAAGGAACACGCACAGCAGGCGGTATTCGGCGCCGGAGAGTGGTACCAGCACTACGGACGGCGAGATCAGCTGGCGGGTCAGGGTGTCGAGTTTCCAGCCTGAGAAGGCGAAACGCCGCGCCTGCTCCGGCTTCACGTCCTCCGGCAGGGTGCGGGCACGCCGGAGCACGTTCTGGATGCGTACCAGCAGCTCGCGCGGGTTGAAAGGCTTGGGCAGGTAGTCATCGGCGCCGGTCTCTAACCCGGTGATGCGATCGGCTTCCTCGCCGCGCGCCGTGAGCATGATGACGGGGAGGATCGACTTGGCGCGCAGCCGGCGGCAGATACTGATGCCGTCCTCACCCGGCAGCATCAGGTCCAGCACCACCAGGTCGAAACGATTGTCCTCCAGCGCCTCATCCATGCTCCTGCCATCGGGCACGGCGGTGACGCGGTAACCCTCGCGCACCAGATACTGCGTCAGCAGCGACCGGATCTCGGCGTCGTCGTCCACCACCAGGATGTGATCGCTTGCGGTCATGCTTCCTTGAACCTGCGCGTGAGCATGCGGAAGATTCTATCCGGCGCCTCCCACCACGTGCACGCGACGTCAAAGCGGATTTGTATCAAAGTGTATCAGCCGAGGCCCGCGCCGTATGCAGTGCGAGAATAATCATCGTAGCTACGACGCGTAATTAACCGCCGACAGCGGTGAACTTCCGCTCCGCTTAAGCATCACAAGAGCTCGCACTGCCGAGCGCTCCCAATTTGGACTGTTCCATGCCCAAAGCCCGAATCCCCTCCCTTCTTTCCGCCTTGCTGGCCTGCACAGTGCTGAACTGTGCGTCAGGGGAGGAACCGGTGGCGCCGCATTTCGATCAGCCCCTGACGCTGGTGCAGCTCACCGACCTCGCCTTGAGCAACAATCCGTCTACCCGGATCGCCTGGGCCCAGATCCGCAGCAGCGAAGCGGGCCTCGAACTCGCGCGCGCCGGCTACTGGCCGCAGCTGTCCGTGGATTACAGCATCGACCGCCTGAAGCAGGTGAACTTCACCGGCGCGGCCAACAGTGCCCAGACACGCTATGGACCGAGCCTCTCCCTGAGTTACCTCCTGTGGGACTTCGGCTCGCGCTCCGGCACGGTGGACGCTGCCAGGTTCTCGCTGGCCGCGGCCCGGCTCGACGCCAATCAGACGATGCAGGACCTGATCCTCGCGGTGGAACAGGACTACTACCAGGTGCTGGGACTACAGGCACTGCAAGATGCCGATACTCAGAGCGTGCAGGACGCTACTGCGAGCCTCGATGCGGCCAAACAGCGCAAGGATTCCGGTCTTGCCACCATCGGGGACGTTTACCAGGCAGAAGCAGCCCTGGCGGGCGCACAACTGGCGCTGCAAACCGCGGCAGGGCAGCTTGAGGTATCACGCGGCCAGCTGGCGGTGGCTGTGGGCTATACCGCGGACAGCGAAGTGCCGCTTGCGACTCTCGAGAAACAGGTCAATGCGCAGATGCCCGCCGACAGCGTGGCTACATTGCTGGACAAGGCCAAGGCGGCGCGTCCGGAGCTTCTGGCGTCTAAGGCCCAGGAACAGGCGGCGGTGGCGTCCCTGGAAGCGACAGAGGGCGAGGGCTGGCCGTCCCTCAACCTCGACGCCAACGCCGGCCGGACCACCACCGACATCGCAGGGCAGAAGACCTCCACCAACAGTTATAGCGCGGGCTTGACGCTGAGCTTCCCGCTTTTCACCGGCTTCGCCAACCAGGCGAGCAACCACCGCGCCCAGGCAGCGGTGGACGTGGCCCAGGCCAGCACCGATCAACTCATGCAACAGGTGGAGCTCGAAGTATGGCAGGCCTACCAGAGCATGCGCACTGCAGTCTCGACGCTCGATACCGCCACTGTTCAGCTTAAGAACGCACAGCAGGCGGCGGACGTGACCAACGCCCGCTACAAGAACGGCCTGGACAGCATCCTCGACGTGCTGAGCGCGCAGGCAACACTCGCCAACGCGCGCGTGCAAGAAGTGCAGGCGCGGCTCAACTGGTTCGGCGCGCTGGCCGCGATGGGACATGCGATCGGCGGCCTCGACGCCCCTAAAGACGCGATGGAGCTCCCGTGACCCCGAAGCGAAAGGCCCTGTGGATCATCGGCGGTACCTGCACGGTGCTGGTGCTGCTGGTGGCGCTGCGCGTGGTGAGCAACACCCGCGCCGGCCGCCGCCATGCCGACCCCGGCACCTTGACGGTGGACATGGCGATGGCCAAGGTGCAGCCCATGCCCTTGACCCTGCAGGCCATAGGCCAGGTGCAGTCGACGCATAGTGTACAGATAAGGCCGCAGGCGCCAGGCATGCTGAAGCAGGTGTTCTTCACCGAAGGCCAGTACGTGAGCGCCGGGCAACGCCTGTTCCTCATCGACCCCGCGCCCTACGAGGCGGCGCTCGCTTCCGCCAAGGCCGCTGCCGAGAACGCCCAGGCCAACGCGGATCGCCTCGCGCCCCTGGCGAAACAGGACTATGCGACGCAACAGGAACTGGACGACGCCCGCGCCAACGCCGACCAGGCCCAGGCCGCGTACCGGCAGGCCCAGATCAACCTGTCCTACACCGACATCCGCGCACCCATCGGCGGGCGTACCGGCAGCCTGTCAGTGAAGTCCGGCAACGTGCTGGCGGTCAACGACGCGAACCCGCTGGTGGTCATCAACCAGATGCAGCCCATCCAGGTGCAGTTCCAGTTGGCGCAGCAGTTCCTACCGGAGATCCGAGATTACCAGGGCCTGAAGAGCATCAAGGTGATCATCACCCGCGAGGACGGCAGCGCCGAACTGGACGAAGGCAACCTGGTGTTCATCGACAACGCGGTCAATACCAGCACCGGCACGGTGATGCTGAAGGCGAGCCTCCCGAACCGCCACGAACAGCTCTGGCCCGGCCAGTACGTGGGTGTGACCATGCAGCTCGCCGTGCAGCCCAAGGCGGTGGTGGTGCCCCAGAGCGCGGTACTCACCGGCCAGGACGGCAACTACGTCTACATGGTGATGGACGGCAAGGCCGTGCCGCGTGACATCAAGGTCGATCGGCAGATGGGTGACCTGGCGGTGGTATCCTCGGGCCTCAAGGGCGGCGAGCAGTTGGTGGCACGGGTACCGCGCACCCTGCGTCCCGGCATGAGCGTGGCGCCGGGCGGGAACCAGGCGCCGCCCGCCCCCGAGATCAACCTGCCCGGCCCGCAATGAACCTCTCCGCACCGTTCATCCACCGCCCGGTCATGACCACCGTGGTCATGACCGCGCTGCTGGTGTTCGGCATGTTCGCCTATGCAAACCTGCCGGTAAGCGAGCTCCCGAGCGTGGACTTTCCCACCATCAACGTCTCGGCGAACCTGCCCGGCGCGAACCCCGAGAACATGGCCGCGTCGGTGGCGACGCCGCTGGAACGCCAGTTCAGCAGTATCGCCGATCTGACGGTCATGAGCTCCACCAACACCACCGGCAACACCAATATCACCCTGCAGTTCGACCTGTCGCGCAACATCGACGCCGCGGCTCAGGACGTGCAAACCGCCATCTCCCAGAGCATCCGCCAGCTGCCGCTCAACATGCCGACGCCGCCGACCCTGCGCAAGGTCAATCCGGCGGATTTCGGTATCATCTACCTGGCCATCACGGGCAAGTCCATACCGCTCACGCAACTGGACGAATACGCCGAGACACGCGTTGCCGAGCAATTGTCGCAAATCCCGGGCGTAGCCCAGGTGCTGGTGTTCGGCTCCTACCAATACGCTGCGCGCATCTACGTCAACCCCTACGCGCTTTCCGCCCGCGGCCTGTCGCTGGACATGCTGACGAGCGCCATCCAGAGCAACAATACCAACCTACCCTCCGGCACGCTTTACGGCAGCAACCACACCTACACGGTGCAGAGCGACGGCCAGTTGATGAACGCCGATGCCTACAACCACATGATCGTTGCCTACCAGAACGGTGCGCCGGTGCACCTTTCCGATGTGGCCCAGGCCGTGGACGGCGTGCAGCAGAACAAGCAACTGACCACGTTCTCCGATGCCGACGATGAGAACGGCAAGATGCGTCCCGCCATCGTGCTCGCGGTCAAGCGCCAGCCCGGGGCCAACAGCGTGGCGGTTTCCCAGGCAGTCCAGCAGCTCATGCCCGAGATCACCCGTGAGGCACCGGGCGACACCGCAGTGCACCTACTCTACGACCGCGCCAATTTCATCAGGGGCTCCATCAGCGACGTGCGTACCACCTTGCTACTGGCCATCGTGCTGGTGGTGGGAGTGATTTTCCTGTTCCTGCGCAACCTGCGCGCGACGCTGATCAGTGCCCTGGCTCTGCCCACCTCCATCATTGGCACCTTCGCCATCATGCAGTTGGCGGGCTTCAGCCTCGACAACCTCTCGCTCATGGCCCTCACGCTGGCGGTGGGTTTCGTGGTGGACGACGCCATCGTGGTACTGGAGAACATCGTCCGTTACCGAGAGCACGGGGAGCCCAGCATGCGCGCCGCGCTGCTCGGCAGCCGCGAGATCGGGTTCACGGTGGTGTCCATGACCCTGTCGCTGGTGGCGGTGTTCATCCCCATCCTGTTCATGGGCGGCATCGTCGGGCGCCTGTTTGGCGAGTTCGCCATGACGGTGGGCATCGCCATCTTGATCTCCGGCTTCGTGTCCCTGACGCTCACACCCATGCTCTGCAGCCGCTTTCTCGCCGAGAGCGAGCGTCACGGCAAGTTGTACACGACGCTGGAGAGGGGCTTCGAGCGCACCCGCGACGCTTACCGCGTGGGCCTCACATGGTCCGTGGACCACTGGCGGACCATGCTCGGGGTCGGCGGCGCGATCCTGCTGGTGACCTTCATCCTGTTCGCGCTGGTGCCCAAGGGCTTCATCCCCAGCGAGGACACGGGCCAGGTGCTGGCCAACACCCAGGCCCCCGAGGGCATTACCTTCGACGAATTGAACGGACTGCAACAAAAGATCGCGCAGATCGTGCAGCAGAACCCAGGTGTGCAGGCGCTCATGTCTAGCGCCGGCCAGGGCTTCGGCGGTGGTGCAGGCAGCAACATCGGTCGCATGTTCATCG
>Ga0070733_10002788_pt1 | contig 12187 bp, 11 predicted proteins | sample Coa_R1_9_FD_66450 | JGI IMG/M metagenome (GOLD analysis project Ga0070733, IMG submission 66450) | Surface soil microbial communities from Centralia Pennsylvania, which are recovering from an underground coalmine fire - Coalmine... | ecosystem: Environmental > Terrestrial > Soil > Unclassified ... | reverse complement strand
CACGGCGTAGGAAGCGGGGCCGGGATTGCCGCGGGAGGCGCCGTCAATATTCGCGACGTGCACACCGGCGGGCGGCGACGGCGCGTGCGAGTCCGCGAATAAGCGCGCGCTGCCTGGCGGAGGAACTTTTCTGGTTGGACTCACTGGCGCGCCATGTGTTGCTGCTGGAAGTTTGCCGCGGGCAGGTAGCGTGCGGAGTGGTGGAGCTTGGCCAGTTTCGTTTTAGTTTTCACTGTGGGAGGGTGTGGAGCCAGATGGATCACCGGCCGGCCCGGCTGCAGCCGCCGAAGCGGCCGGTTCGACGTAATAGAGGATGCGCGTGCAGGTCTCGCAGTGAAACATTTCGTGGCTGGTGGAGCGGCGCATCTCCTGAAACACGTGCGGGCGAATGCGCATGCCGCAGGCGCTGCATTTTTCGTCGCGCACTTCGGCGAGAGCGACGTTGTCGTGCTTCTTCATGATGCGATCGTAGTGGTCCATCATGTCTTCGGGGATTTCAGCGGTGGCGCGCGCGCGTTCGGTATTGCCTTCGGCTAATTCCTTTTCCGCGGCGGCTTTTTCCTTTTCGATTTCGGCGCGCTCGCCGCGGGCGACTTCTTCCACTTCTTTCAGGGATTTTTCCGCGGCTTTGATGCGGCGGTCATATTCTTCGCCTGCGACCATTTGTTCAAGCAAGCGGTCTTCCGCTTTGGCGATTTCGTCTTCGGCATTTTGCACTTCGTGCTGCAGGGCTTTGTATGCTTCGTTGGTCTTGACCTGGGAGGTTTGATCTTTGTACTTGCGGACGCGGTCTTTCCACTGCTCTACGTCCAGTTCGTATTTCTTGCGGTCTTTTACGGTGGCTAGTTGCGCGGCCTTGCTCTTGTCCAGTTCCGCTTTGGCGGCGGCGACCCGGCCGTCTACTTCGGCGATTTTTTTGGGGAGAGCCGCGAGGCGCGCACGGACAATTTGCAAGCGCGTGTCCACGCTCTGCAGGTCGAGCAAATTCTGTAGGACCTTCAGCACTGGAAGACCATTCTAACACAATGCTGCGCGGGGCCCGGCCCAGCGGTTGCCCTGCAAATCGCGAAAACAGCTATGCCTTACCGTTGAGCTCTCGCCATTTCGTGTCCGCCAGCACCACGGAAGTTTCAATCTGGCGTTCCGGAATCGTCCAATATTTCTTGAGCAGACGATTTTTCTCCTCGCGGCCAACGATCTGAAAGCCGTGTCTTTCGTAAAAATGGATCGCCCACGCGGCGTCCGCCCAGGTGCCGATCAACACCGGCCGGTCTGCCATAGCGCGCAAATGAGCCAGTAATTGCGCTCCAATCCCGCGCTTTTGGCTGCCGGTGCGAACGTAGGCGTGCCGAATCAGGGTCACGTCCTGCACCGCTTGAATGCCCATTACTCCCGTGAGTGCGCCAGCCTCCTCGTAGCCCCAAAACACGATGCCGTCGTCAATCTCGTGCTGCAGTTTCTCGCGAGACATGTACGGTTCGGTCCAGCGATCCGCGGGGATGATTCCTTTGTAGGCTTGCGCGCCATCATTAACGATCGTCCAAATCAGATCAAAATCGCGAGCTTCACACGGGCGGATCATGAGTTTGTCATTCTCCTCGCGGGTCTGTCGGAGATTCGTGCCGAACGGTTAGACGCGCGTGCCCCGCACACAGGATGTAAATTCTCGACCCCGCACGAGGCGGCTGACGATACGTTAGCCTGGCTAAGTCCAACAGGTACAACATTCTCCGAGCCTGAGTCTTTTGCACCTAGTGATCCGTAGTATGAATATGACGGGCGCAACACTTTACAGTGCGATGATACGCGGCTCAGCGGGCCGTGAGAGCACGGCAGCAGCGTACTGGGAGGGGCGGGTGGCACTCGATAGCGACGTAGCGCAACTTCGGCGCGGGGACCTTGATGCACTGTCCACGCTTCTGACGCGCTATCAGAACCGCCTCTATCGCTATCTGTTGCGCATGGTGCGCCAGCCGGCCGAGGCTGAGGACCTGTTCCAGCAAACCTGGCTGCGCGTGGCGGAAAAAATCCAGCACTACGATGCGCGGCGCAGTTTTGAGGCGTGGCTGTTCACGCTGGCGCGCAATCTGGCGATTGACCATCTGCGCCGCGTGCGTCCTGAAAGCCTCGACGAGCCGATTGGCGATGCCGCTTCCGGAGAAACCGCGGCGACTCGTCTGCAGTCGCCGGAACGGCCGCCGATCGAAGGAATCCTGCAGCGCGAACGCGCGCAGCGCCTGGGCGTGGTGCTGGAAATGCTGCCGGTCGTGCAGCGCGAAGTCCTGACGCTGCGCTTCGAGGAAGAAATGAAGATCGAAGAAATCGCCGAAGTGCTGGGCGCTCCGCTTTCCACGGTGAAAACGCGTTTGAGGCGCGCGCTGGAACGTTTGCGCGTGACGATGGAAACCAGCTATCCCGGAGAAAACTGGCTATGAACGATCACGACAAAATCCGGGCGTTGCTGGCGCTGGCCGCGGCAGATGTGCTGGAATCCAGCGAGGAAAAGCAGCTGCTGGATCATCTGCGAACGTGTGATTCGTGCGGCGCGGAGCTGGAAAAGTGGAAGCTGCTCGCGGGCGGATTGCGCAGGCTGCCAACGCCACAGCCGCGCTCCATCGTAGTAGAGCGCGCCCGCGCGCAAGCGCAGATTCGGCTGACCGAGGAAATCGAGCATCGCTGGAATCGCAGCGTAATTATCGGGCTGCTGGTGTTCGCGTGGATATTGACGCTACTGAGCTGGCCGCTGGTGCGCTTGTTCACCGGCGGCGTGCTGGGAATGCTGGACCCCCGATTCAATCACGCCTGGATCGTATTCGGCGTGTTTACGACGACCGTATGGCTGACAGGAGGCGCGGCGGCAGTGCTGCTCTCGCTGCAGCAGCGGCGCGAAAGGAGATTGGCATGAGCCGATTCAGAGAGGAATTGAAGGTGATTCCGCGCACGGCGCGTGCGATCGCGGCGCTTGGTTACATCGTTGTCGCGGCGGTGCTCAGCTGTGTCGTAATGTTCTCGCACGATCCGGGGATCGCCCGCACCCCGGAAGCGGGAAAGATTCTTATCATGGTGGTGCCGGGTTTCCTGCTAGCGGTCTATGTGCTGATGATTGGCTACGTGTATGCCGATGCGAAGCGCCGCGGCATGCGCTACGTGATGTGGGCTCTGCTGGCGTTTTTTATCCCCGACGCGATCGGTATCATTCTCTATTTCATCCTGCGCGATCCGCTGCTGAAGCCTTGCCCCGGCTGTGCGCAAGTTCTGAAATCCGGGTATACGTTCTGCCCGCACTGCGGTACCTCGTTGTTGCCCACCTGCCCGAATTGCGGCCGCGGCGTGGAAGTGGGCTGGGCGAATTGCCCGAGCTGCGGAACGAAGCTGCCCTCGCCAACGCCGCGCACCGCGTAGGGCGAGAAATCGCAGTTGGCCGTCGTAGCGGCGGTCTTCAGACCGCCATCGATCCGCGACGCAACACCGACGGCGCACTGAAGTGCGCCGCTACGAAAGCTTCAACGTTTTTCCTTCCCGCCACAACTCGGTAGAATGCTTGCGAGTTTCGAGGAGGCTTGCAATGCCTTACGTACAGGTGACGTGGGTGGCGGGGCGCACACCCGAGCAGAAACGCGTACTGGCGGAGCGCATCACGCTGGCGCTGATTGAAGACGGCCGCGCCAAGCGCGAAAATATCCAGGTGACGTTTGTAGATTTACCGCCAACGGACTACGCCGAAGCGGGCGTGACGGTCGCGGACCAAAAGCGTACGCCATAATCAGCTGCGATTCGCGCCGGTAATCTTGCCGGCTACGCCACGCTGGGTCTCTTCTGCGATTGTAGGGGCGGGTCTCAGACCCGCCCCTACGGACTAGTGGAGTGGGGTCGGAACTATCGGGTACGGAATAGCGCTTTACTGCGTGGCTTGCACTTCCATGGATTGATCCACCGCAAAATTGCTGCAGCCCGGATAAGTGGCGGTAGGGCAGTGCGCGATGGCGCGGAACGTCTGGTCCCCCTTTTCCACGGAATAGGTGTAGCCGTTGCGGCCGGATCTGTTCATGGTCAGCTCGCCGCTGGAAGTCAGTTCATCCAGTGAAGCGTAGGAACCGTGCAGGGCCAGATGCGCGCGCTCGGCTTGCGCGATTCCCAGCAAATCGTTTTTTACACCGACGATGTCAATGGTTTGCGCAGGCGTCGCAGTTCCAGTTCCCGCAGATTGCAGGTTCGCAATATAATACTTGTACACCACCCCCGCGAGGAGCGCGACCACCAGCAGACCAGCCAGACTCTTCATCATTGACCTCCGGGAGCCCAAGGCAGCGCAATTTTTGCACCCTGAAAATCAGCTTACATCGCTGCCCAGAGCCCCGCAAGCGCGGGACCCACCCCTACAGAGCGGTGGCGTGTCTCGGAACTGTCGGGCACCGATTAGTGTGAGCCGGAAAAGCCCGGCACGGATTCATGTGAGTCGGAAGTGTCCGGAACGGATTCATGTGAGTCGGAACTGCCTGGTGCGGATTCGTGTGAGTCGGAACTGGCCGGCACGGATTCATGTGGGTCGGAACTGAAGACCAGGGCTTGTACTTCCATGGATTCATCTACCATAAGATCGATGCAGCCCGGATTCGTGGTCGTGGGGCAGTGCGCGATGGCGCGAAATGTCTGGTTCCCCGTGTCCACGGAGTAGGTATATCCGTTATGGGTGGTGCTCTTCATGATCAGTTGGTCGCTGGAAATCAGCTCATCCAGCGAAGCGTAGGTGCCGTGTTCGGCCGAATATGCGCGCTCTGCCATCGCAATGCCCATCAAATCATTTTTCACGCCGACGATGTCCAGCACTTGCGCGGGCGTAGCAGCTCCCGTGGATTGCAGGTTCGACCAATAATATTTGTAAAAGACCCCCGCGAAGAGCGCGACGATCAGCACGCCAGCTAAGCCTCTCATCACTACCTCGTGGCACCTGGATTTACTGCACCGGGAATCAGCTTACACGGCAGCAAAGTATGCCGCAACCGCATGTAACCTTCTTGTCACGGTGTGCGCCTTATCTCGCTGATAACTTTCGCTTTAGCGATAGCGTCCTTTTGCCGCGGCATGCGTCTAACGGGGGTGCGCGAAGCAGTGCGAGCGGAAGCCTCTGAATTCCCCGGATTTATCAGGCCGCCTGAATCACCGTAATCGCGAAACGATGCAACGCGAAATCGCTGGGCCGCGGGTTTGACTCCTGTGCGCGGGGTCATTGATACTAGGCCTTCGCTGCCGGTCAGCCAGGCGTCGCGCGGTAAATTCCCTCGACGGGAGCAAGTGAGAATGACGATACGGCATGGTTTTCGCGCGAATTTGCGGGCGTTCGCGGCACTGGCGATCTGCGGCCCACTCTGCGCCGCGTTGGTCAGCACGCCGGTCTTTGCACAGGGAAACGCTGCACAGGGAAATGCCGCGCAGGAAAGCACCGAACAAGTCCGCCCTCCGAAGCTGAACTACACGACGCACACCCTGCCCAACGGCTTGCAAGTAATTCTGCTGGAAGACCACGAGGTGCCTATCATCAACCTGCAAGTTTGGTATCACGTGGGCGGGAAGGACGAACGCCCCGGGCGCACCGGCTTCGCGCATCTCTTCGAGCACCTGATGTTCAAAGGCTCCGCGCACGTGCCGGCCGAAGAACATTCGCGCATCATCGAGGCGGTCGGCGGGTTCGACAACGCCGAAACCACGGACGACACCACGAATTTCTTCGAGACGTTCCCCAGCAATTATCTCGAGCGCGTTTTGTGGCTTGAGGCCGACCGCATGGGCAGCCTCAACGTCAGCGAGGAAAATTTCAAATCCGAGCGCGAAGTGGTGAAAGAAGAACGCCGGGTGCGCATCGAGAACCAGCCCTACGGTTATCTGCAGGAAGATTTGCGCGCCGCCGCATTTACCGTGCATGGTTACCATCACACGCCGATCGGCAGCATGGAAGATCTGGATAAGGCCACGATCCAGGATGTGCGCGATTTTTTCAGCACTTTCTATAAGCCGAATAACGCGACGCTGGTGGTTGTGGGAGATTTTGATTCCGCGCAGGCGCTGGCGTGGACCAACAAGTATTTTGACGGCATCCCCGCTTCCGCGAAACCGATTCCGCGACTGAATAATCCGGAGCCGCCGCAGACCGCCGAGCGCGTCGCGAAAAAATCGTATTCCAATACGCCGCTGCCCGCCGTGGTGATCGGTTACAAAATTCCCGCGCGCTATTCGCCGGACGCATATCCGCTGGACCTGGCTTCGAATATTTTGGCAGGTGGCGAGAGCAGTCGTTTGTACCAGACGCTGGTGTACAAGGAACAGATCGCGGTGCAGGCTGCGGGGTTCGGCGCGTTCTCCGAGGATCCCAATCTTTTCTGGGCATACGCGATCATGAATCAGGGACACACGGCGGAAGAAGGCGAAAAATCTCTGGTCGGCGTGCTGGACGGCTTGAAAACCGCGCCGCCCGAAGCGAAAGAGCTGGAGAAAGCCAAGAATCAGGAGATCGCCGGTTACGTTTTGGGCCGCGATACGGACGAAGAAAAGGCCGTGGCGCTGGCATCGGCCGCAGTTATCGGAAAAGATCCCGGTCTCGTGAATACCGAGCTGGATCATTACCTCACCGCTTCTGCGGCGGACATCCAGCGCGTGGCAAAAGATTATTTTCAATCCGCGCACGCCACGGTGCTGATCGTCACGCCGGCGCCGCCCGGAGCACCTGCGCAACAATGACGCCACACACCATGCGAAAAACATCCTCAGGAGCAACAATGAAGCGGGTTTCGAGCCGGTCACTTTTTCTGATTGCGGCAACCGCCTTGACGGCGGCAACTGCCGCGATGGCGCCAACCGCGCTCGCACGGCCACAAGCGTCGGCGCCAGTTTCCCGCAGCGAAACCGAACCCGCATCGTCACAGGGACCGCAGAAAGCGTCTGGGATCGTTCCCCCAGGCGTGAAGCTTTCGCCGCAAATGCCTGCCCCTGGTGCGCCACGGACATTTGAATTTCCCAAAGCGGCCACCAAAACTTTGCCCAATGGCTTGCGCGTTTTTGTGGTTACCGATCATCGCGAACCGGCTGTCGCCGTGCGCCTGGTGATTCTTTCCGCCGGCAGCATCCAGGATCCTGCGGGAATGCCAGGAGTGGCGGGAATGACGGCGGGCCTGCTGACACAAGGGACCGCGAAGCGCTCCGCAAAGGACATAGCCGACGCGATTGATTTTGTGGGCGGCACGCTGGAAGCGAAGGCCGGGCGCGACGCGACCACGGTGACGCTCGACGTCGTGAAAAAAGATTTGGGCGTGGGGATGGATCTGCTGTCCGACGTGGTGCTGCATCCATCGTTTCGCGCGGAAGAACTCGACCGCCAGCGCCAGCAACTTCTCTCCGACCTGGAAGTGCAGTACTCCGATCCGAATTATCTGGCGACGCTGGCATTCGCGCGCACGCTGTATGGCGATTCGCCTTACGGCATGCCGGAAGCGGGCACTCCGGCCACGGTGAAAAAGCTGCAGCGCGAAGATTTCGTGAAATTTCACGACGCGAATTACGCACCGAATCAGGCGGTGCTTGGCTTCGCGGGAGACATCACGCCGGAAGACGCTTTCGCGATCGCCGAGAAATATTTCGGCGACTGGCCGAAGCTTGATGTCGCTCCCGCTGCTGCGCCGCAAGCGCCTGCTGCCGCGACGGCCACTCACGTCTGGCTGATTGATAAGCCCGACGCCGTGCAAACGCAAATTCGCATCGGCAGAATCGCGATTCGCCGCGCCGATCCCGATTTTCTGCCCCTGGATGTGACCAATCATATTTTCGGCGGCAGCTACAACAGCCGCCTGAATACCGAAGTGCGCATCAAGAAGGGCCTCACCTACGGAGCTTCATCCGCTTTTACTCCGCACCGTTACACCGGCTCCCTCGCAGTGGAAACGTACACCCGCACCGAAGCCACCGCGGCCGCGACGAAGCTGGTGATGGACCTGCTGACGGGAATGTCGCAGGGGAAAATTTCGCAGAAGGAATTGGATTTCGCGCGCGATTATCTCGCGGGTGTGTACCCCATCGAATCGGAAACCGCGGAGCAGGTTGCCGACCGCGTCCTCACGGTTGCCGCGTTCGATCTGCCCGAGGATTACAATCAGACCTACCCGGTGAAAGTCCGCGCCACGTCATTGGAACAAGTGCAGGCTACGGCGCGAAAATACTTCACCACGGGTAATCTGGATATAGTGCTGGTAGGAAACGTCGGCGCCTTTCGCGACGCGCTGAAAAAAGAATTTGCCGGGGCGGAAATCACCGAGATTCCTTTTGGTGAAGTGGACGTGCTTTCGCCCGCGCTGCGAGCGTCCAAGCAGGCCGCTTCTGCTGCTGCCGCGCCAGCCGCCACGCCGGAATCGCTCGAGCAGGGCAAGCAAATCCTGCTGGCCGCCGCGCAGGCTGCCGGTGGCGATGCGCTGCAATCCGTCGCGACCCTGGGCTTCACCGAGAAAGGAATCCTGCACAACCCCCGGGGCGAACGCCAGCTCGACGTAACGTGGCAAGTCTCCTATCCGGATCGTTCATACGGAGAAGTGAGCCTTGGCTCGACGATGATCGAGCAAGTTTGCGACGGGACTTCATCGTGGCTGAAATTTCCAGACGGCATCCACGACACTACGGACATGATCGCCGAATTCAAGCGCGGGATCACTCTCTTTGGCGGCGGCTGGGGCCTGTACCAGCAGGCGCTCGGCGGAAAAATTGCGGGGCAAGCGATTGGCGAAGAGGAAATCGCCGGGAAGAAGACGCTGGGCGTCGTGGTCAATGGCGCCTTTGGCTCGGTGAAGCTGTACTTCGATCCCGCTACGCACTTACTGGCGGCGGCGCGATATCAGTCCGCGACCGATCATGGCCCAAGCGATAACGAGCAACATTGGAGCGACTATCGCACCGTCGAAGGCCGCCAGTTCGCGTTCTCAACTGAGACGTATCGTGACGGCGCGAAACTCTTCGAATCCACGGTGCAGACGGTGCGCGTAAATCCGAAACTGGACGACGCGCTATTCGCGAAGCCGGCAGCGCCGGCTGCCGCCGCGCCGCTTGCTCCGGCTCCAACTCCAGCGCCCGCACCCGCTCCAGCGCCTGTTCCCGCCCCCGCACCAAAATGATCCGGCGCCACTCACTTCACCGTCAAGATCACCTTGCCGATGTTCTTCCGCGCATGAATATATTTATGCGCAGAGGCGGCATCGGCCAGCGGAAACGTCTTGCCGATCATCGGTTTCACTTTGCCGGCAGTGTACAGCTTGAAAATTTCATCGAGCTCTCCGCGCAAGAGCGCGCCGCGCGCGGGCATGCGTCCCAAATTCACGCCGATGATCGAAATATTCCGTTCCATCAGCTTCAACGGATGAAATCGCGGCGTCTGCAGCAACGCGCGCATCCCGCGCATCGCGCTTTTCTTCCCGTCGGGACCGGCAGCCGCGGAAAAGCCGTATACTACCAACCTTCCCGTGGGCCCCAGGCATTTGTAGCTATCGGCGAAGGATTTTCCGCCGATCGCGTCCATCACCATTTCAATTCCATCGGGCGCGAATTTGTGCACCACGTCGACGAATTTGTTTTTCTCGTAGTCAATCGCATGATCCACGCCGATCTTGCGCAGATATTCCTGTTTCGTGGGGCCGGCCGTCCCATAGATTTCCAAGCCGCGCGCCCGCGCCAGCTGCACCGCTGCGATGCCCACGCCACCCGCCGCCCCGTGAATCAAAATGCGGTCGCCGGGTTGCAGATTGCCCATTGCGAACATCGAGTGGTAGGCGGTGAGGTAGTTCACGGGAATTGCTGCAGCGTCGTCGAAGGGCATGCCCGCCGGCAGGCGATACACGCGCCCCGCCGGCACCGCCACCCATTCCGCGTAAGCATTAAACTGGGTAAGCGCAGCCACGGCATCGCCCACGTGCAAAGGCTCACCGTCGCTGGCCTTGCCGCCTTCGGCAACTTTTTCCACCACTCCGGCCACTTCGAATCCCGGCACGAACGGCGGCTTCGGCGTGCCCGGGTAAATTCCCATGCGTTGCAGCAGGTCGGCAAAATTTACGCCGACGGCCTTCACGCGGATCACCACTTCTCCGGGCTTCGGTTGCGGGTCCGGAACCTCGCGCACCTCAAAAACTTCCGGAGGCCCGTACCTCTTTACCACCATCGCGCGCATCTAAATCTCCTTCTGCCGAATGCGTCTGAATATCCGATGAATCTATCACACGCTCACTTTTCGATGCTGCACTGCTGCCCCGGGCTCCATCCGCACCAGGCTTTTCACTTTGGATTCGAAGGCATCGTACCTTAAACTGTTAGACTTTGCGCAACGATGAAAACCACACATAGACCAAGAGTCCTCGTTACCGGCATCACGATTTTAGCCGCGGCCTTTGCCACGCTGGCCGCCGCGAAACCCACGCAGGCGCCGATGCCCGCGGTGCTCACGGCCATGCAGGACGAGCTCGACCGCTCGATGGCCGCCATGTCCAAGGGCGACCCTGCGGACTATTTCATCAGCTATACCGTCGCGGACCGCCAATACTCCGAGGTGTCCGGCTCGAATGGGGCGCTGCTCACGAGTGGGGATACTAGCGCGCGTTGGCTGGAGGTGCAGACGCGCGTCGGCACCTACCAACTGGACGACACGCACAAGCTGGCCGACCGCCAGCCCAGCTGGACCAGTCCCGGCACGTCCGCCACGGTGGATGACAACATCCCGGTGCTGCGCCGCGAAATTTGGCGCGAGACCGACCGGCAATATCGCGCGGCCACGCAGGCGCTCATCAAAGTAAAGACCAGCCAGGAAGTCCAGGTGCAAACCGCGGAAGGAAGCGCGCCGGATTTTTCGCGCGAGGATCCGCACACTTCCATCGGCACGCGCGTGGAAATTAGAGTGGACCGCAAGCCATGGGAAGAGCGCGTGCGCAAATACACGGCCGCGTTCAGCAAGTCGCCGGAAGTTTTAAATTCCATCGCCACCTTCACCGCGCTCGGAATGAATCAGTATCAGGTGAACACGGAAGGCACCAAGCTGGCTTTCGGGCAGGTTCATTACCGGCTCGAGCTGTACGTGCAAAGCAAAGCTCCTGACGGCATGGACATCAATCGCTACGCCAATTTCGATTGGCTGGATCCCAAGGACGCTCCGTCCGACAAAATCGTCTTCGATCGCATTCAAGTAATGATCCAGGAGACCGAAGCGCTCGATAAAGCTCCGCTCGTGGATCCTTACGCCGGTCCCGCGCTGCTTACCGGACGCGCCGCCGCCGTCTTCTTCCACGAAGTTTTCGGCCATCGCGCGGAAGGTTTCCGCCAGAAGGACATTAACGAGGGCCAGACCTTCACCAGCAAAGTCGGGGAACAGATTTTGCCCTCATTTATTTCGATCAAGGACGATCCCACCGAAGCATCGCTGGGCGGCCAAATGCTGCTGGGAAATTACGCGTTCGACGACGAAGGCGTTCCGGCTGCGGACGTGCAGCTGGTGGATCATGGCGTGCTGAAAACGTTTCTGATGTCGCGCTCTCCGCTGGTTACGATTCCGCAATCGAATGGACACGGCCGCCGCCAACTTGGTTTTGTCCCGGTGGCGCGCCAGGGAAATCTGATCGTTTCCAGCTCGCATACCGTGACGAACGATCAGCTTCGCCAGCAGCTCATCGCGTTGGTGAAGCAGCAGAACAAGCCTTTCGGACTGCTGATTGACGACATCGCCGGCGGCTTCACCTTCACCGGCAGGCAGCAGCCCCAGGCGTTTCAAGTTCTGCCGCTGGTGGTTTACAAAGTATTTCCCGATGGCCGGCCCGACCAGCTCGTCCGCGGTGTGGACATCGTCGGCACGCCGCTCGTCTCGCTCACGAAAATCGTGGCCACCGGCGACACTCCGGATATTTTCAACGGTTACTGCGGCGCCGAATCCGGCTCGGTGCCGGTTTCCGCGGTCGCGCCCGCGATTTTAATTTCCGAAATGGAAGTGCAGAAGAAAGAAACTTCCACCGACAAACCGCCGATCCTGCCGCCGCCGGCGCACGATCCGCAAGCAAAGGGGCAAGCTCAGTGAGGACCTTCGCAACGATTGCATTGCTCGGCGCGTGCGCGCTTCCGCTTTCCGCCGCCACCACCACACCCACAAAAAATCTCGTGCCCGCCGTCCCCGCATCGCTGGCCG